>Ga0075272_1000067_pt1 | contig 27354 bp, 28 predicted proteins | sample SF_Rice_5C_0N_40_FD_69776 | JGI IMG/M metagenome (GOLD analysis project Ga0075272, IMG submission 69776) | Rice paddy soil microbial communities from Twitchell Island, California, USA - SF_Rice_5C_0N_404 | ecosystem: Environmental > Terrestrial > Soil > Paddy field/soil | place: USA: Twitchell... | reverse complement strand
CGCTCGTTGGCGATCCCAACTCGAGCCGGAGCATGGTGAGGGTACGCTGAGAGTCCTCGGCAATCAGCTCGGTAAAGAAGATCTTCCCGAACTCCGGAACGGTGAAGACGTGCCCGCGCCGCTCGACACCCGGACACTCGGCTTTCATGTCTTTCACGAGCGAGCAAAGAAGCACCCCGTGACGCTCAGGAACCTTCTGAGCCTGGCCTGTTTGATACGGATCCAGTGCCATTTTGCGGAATTCCGCATTGGATTCAAGCTCTTTTCGAACCGCGGCGAACGTATCCAGCCGCAAGAATAGTTCGTGATCCACTTCGACATGGACCGGGCAGCCGGCAATTCGCAGGTTCACGAAGTGACTGCCTAGGATCACAATGTGGGGCTCTGCTTCGTTCACCGGATGACGCGACGAAAGGCGCGCTACAACCCGATCGGCAGTGACAACGTCCAGGACATTTAAGGACTCGATCGTCGTCGAAACGAGGGTTGTATGACTCTTATCCCGCTCGTTGAAACTCCCGGAGACTTGCGTGTAAGCGGCCTTGAAAGACACGATCTCCTTAAGCCGGAAGTTCTCGACACGCGCAGCCCCGTAGCCACCTGCAGTCGGCAAAGACATTGCGGCCTGGACGTCAATTGTTTGCTGAAATGGCCGCAGGATTTGCCCGCTGAGGGCGTGCCCGTGCGCGTTATAGTGATAGGTCCTGGGGATCGCTTCCATCGGGTTCACCTTTCACAGCACCAGTTTCGGATGCTGGCACTCTAATGACTGCGAAAATCGAGAACGAACGGATATCGTGCAATTTCGGTCTTCTCAACGGCGCCACCCTGCCCCAACCCGCGTACCACCATCGCGTACGTCCCCGGCGCTAGTCGCGAGGGTGGGACGAGCACGAGGACGGTCTTCTGGGCCTCTCGGGCGGAGATGTTCACGGCGAACCTGACAGCTCCGAGTCTATCCTGGACTTCGCAAACGTAAGACGAAAATTGATCGCTCGGGGGAATATCCACAAAAAGACCAAACGGCTTGTCCGCCGCAATCGCGATCTCCGGCACCTCGCCACCCCGCGCATCGGCGCCCAATAAAGATAGTGATGGGAGAGTCTGGGGAGCAGTCGCCCTGTCGAGCTCTGTTTTCAGGTGCGGCACTAGGTACGCACCTTGATAGCACAGTGCTGCAAAAAGGAGAGCCATAACAGGAAGAGCAGATGCCGGCCGCAAGAACCAGTTCCACCAAGCAGGTCGTGCGAATTCCGACCGTACTTCGGGAAGCTCGACGAAGGCATCCTTCGCGTTATCGACAAATCCTGCTCCTGCTCTCAAATTCTGAGCACACTCGTAGCACCCGAACATGTGATCCTCGTACTCGTTCCGGTCCCGTTCCGTCATCTCTCCAAGGAGATAACGCACAGCGGCTCTGGTTCGGACGGCTTCCGAATGGTCCATGAATGATCCTCAGTCATAGTGACTCGACCGCCCAAAACGTTTCGAATGGTTTTCCTGCAGCATGCGTTACTTCTTTGCTCCCCCGAACGCGTCCTGTTCGTATGTTGCTCGAAAGCTTTGCTTTGCGCGGTACAAGAGCACCCGCAGGTATTCTCGGTCGACGCTAAAATCTCGGCAGATATCGTCCTTCTCCTTTTCTTCTATGAAGAGCGCTTTCAGCAGCAGTCTGTCCTTTTCCGGAAGCCGGCTGAGCACCTCATGAACATGGTTGCGCGTCTCCTTGGACACAAGCGCACCGTCCAAGTCGATGGCTCGGTCTGGGGGTTCATCCTCCGACTCCCCAGAGGAGACGGATCGCGCAGACGAACGCTGGAATTCCCGGAACACGTTGTTGCAAACCGAGTTCACAAAGGGTCCAAGCTTGGCCCCGCTTCGAATGCCGCCCTGCTCGTTGACGGCCCGTAAGACCCGAACAAATGTCTCCTGGCGCACTTCTTCGATCGTTTGGGGGGAGCACATCCGCGAGCGAAGCTTGATCAGGATTAATTCCGTGAAATAGGCAACAAAATGTTGCTCCGTCCGGAAGTCCCGGTTTCGGAGGCGATCCAGGTAGGCGTCATCAAAGGGAAAGAATTCCACGCTGCCTCACGAAGCGCGCTGAGTATAACTGCGCTTCCTAGGGAGCGCAATTTAAGGACTGCGGGTTGGTGTCTCTTGGGGCATTCACCCAGATGCTCCTTTGCTTCCGTTTCGCCGCAGGTACGTCGGCCGCCTGATGTCAAACCTCTCAGCCCTCGACAGCACTCCGGATGCCATCATGAAACGATTCGGGTTCGGACTGCACTATCCTAATGCGCACTTGGTCGCACGGTGTACAAGCAAAGGAGCTGAGGCGTGGAGCAACCGACCGAATCTTCTGTTCGACCTTTTCGGGCTGATTCGCGACTATTCCGCGGCGACTCGATCGGCGCCCGAAGCGGTCGGCGGAAACCCGGGCTCAATGTGAGGTCCGTGGAGATCATCGCGAAGCCCGGCATGAGTTCGCAACTGCGAGCTGCAGTCGATGGATTCCTTTTGAGATTTCTAGCGCGGCAATCTGGCTTCGCCGGGGAGATTCTGCTGACGACTCACGGAGAGCCACGGCGGATCGTGGTCCTGACTTTCTGGAGAACGGATGAGTGCGGCCGCTCGATGAATCGCTGGGAGCTCGCGTGTGACGTGAAGCGAGCGCTCGGGCCACTGATCGACGCGTTCTCTCGCGTCCGAACATTCCAAGCTGACGTTTCAGAATTCCTGCACGGGCAATGGGCATCGGGGGCTGATGTTGCGGAGCGTTCCTCCGCCGATACCGGGTTGGATTCCACGGGTCAAGGACTCGGACCATGACAGAGACCGGGTTCAACTCAAGCGAACCGGGAAACGAGGTCTGGACATTACGCAATGCTGTCCATTGCGATGGCGCCCGCTGCGGCCTGCCAGCAAAGGCGCATGTCGACGGACGCTCTTACTGTTTGAGTCATTTCATCGCCTATTGCTACGAGAAGCTCGAAACACATAACTGGTCGGCGATGGGTGGCGCCCAGTCGAAAACCGTCGACGGCGAGGATCAATTCCTGCACGAATGCTCCAGGCAGGCGGCTGATTTGGCCTCCCCACTTCGCGGGTTCGAAAACATCGATCGGGCGCGCCTGTTCGATATTTTTCTGTGGGCGTCCGGCCTGATTGCCAAACGGGAGAAGACACGCAGAGACGGAAATGACAGAATGCCAACCCGCGAGCGCAACTGCGCAGAAGACCCGGGGAGAGCTCGTCTGATCGTGAGAAACGCGATTCCGTCGCGCCACACGTCCGACCGGTAGGCGCCGGTCGCGTCGCTCACGGCACGCCACGCTTGCTCCTCGAACAAGCGCCGAAATTCGATCTCCTTCTTGATCTCCCGCTTTGATTCCTTCTTCCGCCGCTTCGTCAGCACACTAAATTTTGATGTCGACGACTGATAAAGTGTCTGAGTACCACTCCTCTAGGAAACGCGCGCTGCGGTTCTCGACAAGCTGCGATGGCCTTCGGCCTGAGGATGAAACGCTAAAGCTGAAACTCGCACTATAGTAACAAAGCCTTCAAAGAACAAGTTCGCGGCTACAGGCTTCTGCGAATGGCGCAAGGCGATAGACAGGAGGCGGCGGCTGGCTATGAGCAACATTCAGGTCACCCACGACACGAGCCTTGACAACGCGAGAAGCGAAAGCAGCCTCGTGATCAATCCAAACAATCCGCAGCAAATCGTCGCTGGCTCGAAGAAGTTCAATAACTATCACACCTACGACTTCACCTTAGCCACGGTCTATTCCGCGGATGGTGGGAAGACTTGGGCCGATTCCACAGTGCTGGACCTCCCGACGGGTTGGTATGGCATATCGGATCCAGCCCTCGCTTGGGACGATGCCGGAAATGTGTTCCTGGTTGCGCTCCCTTTGAAGGAGCCGCCCCCCCACCCTCTGTCACTGGCAGTTGGAATCGCGGTCTATAAGTCCACAGACGGAGGGCAGACCTGGGGCCAACCGAAATTAATCCACACAAGTGATAACGACGACAAACAGTGGGCGGCCGGCGACGGTAATCCAGGGAGCCCGTTCCATGGAAGGGTTTATGCCGCCTGGGACGGGCCTGGCGGTTTGTGTTTCGCGCGCACCTTAGACCATGGCGCCACATGGATCGGAACCGGGGCCTCTCCGGCTGGCACGTCCATTGCCCCGAGCTCTTTTTCACCCGAGGTCAACGTCGCCGCCGATGGCACAGTCTACATCGTATTCCTGAATCAGGGCGGCGGAAACGAAATCAAGATGGTCAAATCGACCGACGGGGGCAACAGCTTTCAACCCACTACCTCTCCAGCCACTGGCATCGGAGCGTTCGGTATCATCACGCTTCTGGGCGGCAACTTCCGAGTTGCACAAGTACCTACGGCTTGTGACTCCGGCTCGACGGTCATCGTGGCTTGGTCCGATAACCGGGAAGGCAACCTCAGGATCTATTACGCGGCCTCGACCGATGGTGGAGCCTCGTGGAACACGCCGCCCTCCGGCCAGCCTTTGCTGGCGGGCCTCCCCATCGACACCACCATGTTCCACTTCCACCCGCAAATCGTCTTCAGGTCGAACGGTGTCCTCGGATGCGCTTTTTATGAGTTCGGTCCTAAGCCGGTTGTACCGAAGATCGATACGAGAATGGCACTTTCTTTCGATAACGGCATCTCATTCTCGCAGCTTTTCACCGTTACTGATCAGCCTTGGGACCCCACCGTGGATGCTCCATGGGCGCATGGAGTTTCGACTCTGACATTTATCGGCGAGTACTTCGGCTTCGACGCGAGCGACAACGGATTTTATCCACTGTGGACCGATACTCGGACCGGGATTCAAGAGCTGTGGATGGACATCATGCCGCAGAAGACGTGCGCCTTCATCGTCGAGAGATCGACGTTTGGCCAAGACGAGATCGACGCCCGTCGAGCAGGCGTACCTGGTCACCACGCGGTCGTTGCCGATGCGTTTCGTGTGGTCGTCGATGGCTTCACCGCCGCAGAGCTCGGCCTTTCGGGAGCGGCCAACATGCTCAACGTGGCACCGCCAACGACCGGCATGGGCATCATTTGCACGGGAAATACTTCCGCAACCGGCGGCTACGGCCCTGAAGTCCAGCGCTTCACCTTCCATTACAACATCGACTTTGGTGTGAAGGACACCGCTTTCAACTTTGCGCAGCCCACCGAAACGCTCACGCTCACTGCGGCAATCGCCACGGTGGCCGCATCTGCGCAAATCGAGCTAATAAAGCAGCCGAATCCCTTTATTCTCCATGGGGATCCGTATTGGCTGAGCATCGATTTGCGCGCCTTTCACGTCAAGGCGGGTGAATCCCGATTCGGGGAGACGATGGGTGCCGACGCCTCCTCCGCGCCACAATACATTCGGGACGTCATCCAGAACTTTACGACCGGCCATGGCAAGGCTGGCGGTGAGTCGTTCGACGGGCTGCCGGGGGGAGAAGAGCAGTCGGCGATTTACGTGTTCCCGACGGACGGACCGAACGGAACGGGTAACAAGGTGTTCGACTTTGCGCTTGCGAAAGTGCATTACATTGGGACCATCGGCGCCGCAAACGTGCGCGTCTTCTTCCGCCTGTTCACGTGCCAGACCACGAGCGCAGCCTACGATCAGTCCACCTCATACCGGAGGTGGCCAACGAATCCAGCCGGGCAGCCAATACCTCTGGTTGGAATCCGGGGTAACGAGTACGTAACCATGCCGTTCTTTGCTGAGGCTCGCGTGGACTCCACCGCCGTGAACATGAATCAGCAGACCGATCCGGCGAACATCCAGTCCTTCATGCCCACGGGCGGAGCCGAAGTCGACGTCTTCTATGGCTGTTGGCTCGACATCAACCAGCCGTTTAAGCCAGACGGCAGCCCCAACAACGTGCTTCCCGCCATCGTGCCGAGCACCAATCAGGACGGACCATTCTCAAACGCTTTGCCCATTCAGCAGGCCATCATGCGGAATCCGCACCAGTGCCTTGTCGCCGAAATCGCGTTTGACCCGATTGTCATCCCGCCAGGAAAGGATCCCTCAAACTGGGACAAGCTGGCCCAACGCAATCTTGCGTGGAGCGATCTGCCCAATCCGGGCGTCGATGGCTCTCGAAGGGCTCTCAATACATTCGAAGTCCGGCCTTCGTCGTTCAACCTACAGCATGACAGGACTCCCGACGAACTTATGATTGACTGGAGTAACCTGCCCGCTGGCACTACTGCGTCAATTTACTTGCCGGCCGCCTTTGCTCATGAGGTCGTCGCGATGGCGTCTCGAATGTACACCGCCCATGACTTGCGGGCGTCAGATGAACACACCATTGATTGCGCAGCAAGAGGGATAACCTACATACCCGTTCCAACCGGATCGGGTATGGATTTCGCGGGGCTGCTATCGGTCAACCTATCTCCAAAGATTCGACGGGGCCAGGTTTTCAACGTGGTGGTCCGACAAGTGACCGATGCCTTCGGCTTCGGAAGGTCCGCCAAACTAGAAGCCAAGACGCGCGGTCGAGCTGCCGCAGCCGCAGGGGCAAGGTCGGAATTCAGATGGCGCAAGACGGTTGGCGCCTTTGAGCTGGCGATTCCCATCCACACAAAAGAAGTCCTTTTGGAACCTGAGGAGCGGTTGCTGTCCCTATTGCGGTGGGTGCAGAAGGCCATTCCCACGCAGAGCCGCTGGTTCTCTGTTTTCGAGCGCTACCTGGGCTACATCGGAGATAGGGTTACCGGCTTCGGCGGTAATCCAGCCAAAATCCCAGCCTCGCCCTTCGGCGATACCGAAACAGAGCCATGTGAACCTGAGGATCGCATTCACTTCACCGGCAAGGTTTCATCTCTGATCTTCGATCGGTTCGGCGATTTCGAGGGTTTCGTTCTAGAGACGGACGAAGGCCACCGTCGCTTCGAGAGCCGCGAGCGGGACGTCGAGATTTTGATCGAGCGCGCATGGAAGGAACGCCTTCGAGTCAAGGTGATTGTGGAAAGCGACCGTTCGCCACACCCAGCTTCGATTCTGGTATTGCAGCCGCCAGTCACCTTCGACTAAGCGGGGATAGCAGCTTTGGATTCGATCTGGCGAAGGAGCAAGCCCATGAGCTGGTTTCCAATTGGACCTGATTTCGTTTATACACCGCGCGACTCGGCACCACCGCAGCGGATCTCGCGCCGCAACATGTACGCGCGACAGACACAGGTCTGGAACATCGCGGTCGACCCGAACGATCCCAACACGCTCTACACGGTCGATCAGGACACCAACATCTCGCCGGTCGTGAAGGGCGGCGCCGTCGGGCGTCGCACCGCACCGGTCGAGAAGCCGCGAGACCAACTAACGATGCCAACAATCGGACGGCGAGCGTTCAAGAACAGTCCCGACGCAGTGAAAGCAGGCGGGAAGCTCTTCGAGCAGCACTGCGCGGAGCGCCACGGGGCGACGGCGGCCGGCACAAGGCTAGGTCCCAGTTTGTCGCGGGCACAAGTACCGCAGGCGCCAGCTGGCGCGATCTTTTGGGTCTTAAGCAACGGCGTAGTGCGTCACGGGATGCCGGACTGGTCGAAGCTGCCAGCGCCGGAGCGCTGGCAAATCGTCACGTTTTTGAAATCACTCAATGCCCTGAGAGGCAACGTACCGCCCAGCCCGGCTCGCGTACACATCACGACCCGCAAACATCAGGCAACGTAACTCAAGGGCGGAATCAGACCGGGATATACGGCAGATGTACAACATCCGAAGCAGGCTTGTCCGTACCTTCGCCTTTGCAGTGCTCAGAATTGGATTGACGGTTTGGTGCTCGCGGGAGTAAAAGTCTCTGCAACCTCACAACGCTGGGCGGATGTGTTTCTCACTCTGCGGCGAAGGGGTCGTGGCGTTGTGAGGACTTCCTTCCTGTTGTGGTGGGCCCTCGCGCTTCGGAGCCGTACCCGGTCCTCTTCGAACCTATTTTTCGCTCATTGCCGGATTGGGAACACAGGCCGTCAACTCGTCCATGGAACTTCGATGCGCCCCTTCTGCCAGCACCTCTGGCTTCATGCCGCGCGCGTCCATGCACGAGCCACAGACTCCGATCCTCGCGCCCTTTGTTCGTGAGAAACCTCAGCATCCGCTCCAAATTGTAGTAGCCGCAAGGGGTAGCTTGTCCTCTCACCGCACAGGAACCCGCATCGCCCATTAGAAGGAGCGAGACAGCCACCCCCTTCGGATTTCGCCAGCGATGTCGCAAGCCGAAGCGCGTTGTAGCTGCGCTCCGCTCCGTAAGAGGGATCATTGAGAATGAAGAGATAATTCATTGACCACCTCCTACCAGAGCAGGAACGCCTATACTGCGATGGGAATGCCGTACATTCTTCCGCCAGCCTTGAGCATGGTGCCGTACAGATCGCGTTTCCAACCAGGCGTTGATAGCCACCACTTTTCGAGCAGCACTTTGCCGATGTGCCAGGCCTTGCCGATTTGCCGCAGTTTCACTTCGGGAGCTGGCTGCGCGAAGAAGTCGCCGTATGCGAACCCTGCCAAGTCTTCACCCGCCTCCAACATGCAGTATCCATCTCCGCAGAACGACTCTGTCGGCTTGCGTCCTTCTATTTCCGCCAGAATCCTTCCAGCGACAATCTCGGCTTGAGCGTGAGCGAAGACGCCTGCCTTGGGCAACATGAGAGGGACATCGGGTTTCCAGCGCCCTGGAATCGGAATTGCCGTCACGTCTCCGATAGCGAACGCGCGTTCGTGTTTCGTTTCGAGCGACTGCGCATTGACGGGCACCCAGCCTGCCGCATTCGTGAGGCCAGCTTCATGAACCAAACGTGGAGCACGATGCGGCGGGATGACGGCTAAGAGGTCGTACTTCTCAACGGATTGTTGAAATCGCACGGTCCTTGCTGTGGTATCGACAGCGACCAGGTTATGCGTCGGATGGAAGCCGATGCTTTTCTTCTCGAGAAGCTGCAACACCGCATTGCCCAATTCAGGCCCTGCCACCGGCAAGGGCTGAGCCTCGGGCGTGTAGAGATCCACCTCGACTTTCGCCGCAAGGCCACGCCTAACAAGAAAATCCCGGATGAGCATGGCTGCTTCATGGGGTGCGCCAGGGCATTTGTAAGGCATGGCCCCCACGACCACAGCGATACGTCCTCCTGAAAAAGTCCGCAGAGCGTGTCGCAGCCGGACAGCTCCCTCAAACGTATAGAACGTGTGCGCTCCCTCAGCCACTCCAGGGAGAAGCTCGGGCGCCAGCTCCGCGCCCAGTGCGATGATCAAGTAGTCAAACGAGAACACTCCACTTTTTGTTATGACTCGGCGTGTTTGGAAGTCCAACGACTCTGCTCTGGCATGGATAAATTCGACTCCGCGTCGCAACAGACTCTGCAGCGGACGGCGCACTTGCTCTGGCTTTCGGTGCCCCGTCACCAGCCAGAGAAAGGACGGGGCAAAAGCATGCTCCGCGTTCCGTTCGATGAGCACAATCCGATCTTCACGAGGCAGTTTCGCCCGCAGTTCGTTTGCGGCGACCATGCCGCCTATGCCGCCGCCCAGGATCAAGATCGTCTTCGAGGCCATCGGTGTCTCCGCTCTCCGTTCGCCGCGCGGACGCCACGGTACTTCGACGGGAGCCTCACAATACATCGCTGCGCGCACTGCGCCGGTGATGCAGATCACATCCGCTGGCGGTTAGAGAACCTCCGGCCCTCGGGACGGCTGGGCGAGGATCATGATTTCTCTCCCTTCACGGCAAGTAATGCGGCACCGAGTTGTCCCAAAAAGGAGAAAGCATCAACATGTTCGCCCGCGGCGTGCCGTTAGGCCGAAGGGCGGATAGCAGACACACGTGCTGCTGGCGTTGACCCGGAATCCGGCCTGCTCAAGTAGTCGTCGCAATTCACAGAGACTCCAGAACTGGTCGTCCGAAACAGGAGCAGTACCATAGCTCACAAAGAGTAGTAACGAACACCTCCGCGTTCCCGGATGTCGGCGAAAACGGACGAAACGTCTTTGCAAGTGCTCGTCTGCAGTGTGCATTTGGGCACGACCTGGGCGGCGAACGCAGTCAACACGGGCCGATTCAATACAATAAGAATATCGCCTCCGAATACGTGCGAGGTTGCTTGCAGGCAGTCGAAACGGCAAAGCGAATGCTTCTCAAAGCGCGGCAGTTCAACAAAACCTGGGTCACCAGGCGAAGATTCGATTGCAAGTAACGAGGGTGCCTTTGAGCTCAGGCGCGTCGAGAGAAGCCGGAGAACGGCATGACACAGCAGTTGCAGGTGCTCATCATTGATGACGATGAGTCCATCTGTCAGTGGTTGAGCGCGGTTCTGACTGCGGAAGGTCACCAGTGTCGGGTCGCCCATAGTTCCGAGGAAGCTGAGTCTCTCCTGGCGGAGCATACGTTTCAGCTGACCCTGCTCGATATCTACCTAGGGAGGAAGAACGGCCTAGAATTTCTAGAGAAGCTGAAAGCTCTCCAACCGGACTGTAGCCGCGTGATGATGACAGCGCACGCCACGGTGGAGACTGTGGCGCAGTCGGTAGCCGGAGGAGCGGTCGAGTATCTGAGCAAACCACTCTTGATTGACGATCTCCTGGCCGTTGTCAGGAGAACCGACGATCGGCGAAGGAAGCCTGCTCCCGCTTCCGACGAAGCCTTGTTTCCGGAGTCCGCGATCATAGGCCAGAGTTCCAAGATGTTGGAAGTCTACCGTGCGATCGCTCGCGTCGCTCCCTGCACAACAAGCGTTTTGATCACGGGCGCCACTGGAACGGGTAAGGAACTGGTGGCGCGCGCCATTCACGCGCACAGCCAGCGCGCCAATAAGCCGTTTACGCCCGTCAACTGCGGATCGTTTCCCGAGACAATCCTGGAAAGCGAGCTTTTCGGCCACGAGAAGGCCGCATTCACCGGAGCCGATAACAGCCGTGCAGGACTCTTTGAAGCCACGGATGGCGGCACGCTATTTCTCGATGAGATCTCCGAAACAAGTTTGAGCTTTCAGGTAAAGCTCCTGCGCGTACTCCAGGAACAGCAGGTCCGGCGGCTGGGATCGAATACGTTTATTCCAGTCGACGTTCGCATCCTCGCTGCCACAAATCAGAACCTCGCCGCAGCCATCCAATCGGGCCATTTTCGCGAGGACCTCTACTACCGCATCAGCGTGGTGACCATCGATCTTCCTTCCCTCGAAGAGCGATCAGAAGACATCCCTCAGCTGGTACGGCACTTCTTGAAGCGTTTCGGCAAGCGCAACGGGCGTCAGATGACCATAAGCGAAGATGCCGTTCGTTTGCTGACATCCCTGAGGTGGCCCGGTAACGTTCGCGAACTTGAAAATCTGATCGAAAGGCTGGCGATTTTTTCGACGAGCGACCAAATCGCAGTCGAGGATATAGGCCGGCAGCGCGCGCAACGTGTCGTGTCTGGCGGAAGAGCTGGACCGTCCGCTTCAACCCTCGGCGCGAAGCTTCAAGACATCGAGCGCCAGGAGATTCTTCAAGCGCTTCGCGAGTCAAGAGGTAACAAAGCGCTCGCCGCGCGAAAGTTGGGCGTCGAGCGTAAAACTCTGTACGACAAAGCGCGACGTTTAGCGATTGATTTGGGCTCGAAGGATTTCTGATGGATTCAGTAGATCGGCGCAAGAGGATCCGACGATGGCTCGTCTTGAATGCCATCCTTCTCATCACCATCGGTTTCTTGAGCCTGACCTATCCCGTCGAAGAACTGAACCGTCGGATCAACGACCTGAACTTCCGCTTGCGCGGCGCTCAAGGCACCTCACCGGACGTGGCGCTGGTGCTGATTGATGACGCCAGCCTGAACCGCTACGGACGATGGCCCTGGAAACGCTCGATGCTGGCGCGGGTGGTTCGCGCCGTTGCCGCCGAGCAACCCCGGGCCATTGGACTGGACATTTTGCTTTCCGAAGCCGAGGACGAAAGCGACGACCAAGAGTTGGCGGAAGCGCTCAAGGCTGCGGGCAATGTCGTGCTGGTCAGCAAGATTAGCAGTTCAGCGAAAGGCAGACTTTGGGTGAATCCGCTCCCGCTGTTCGCGCGGAACGCCGCCGCCGTTGGACACGCGCAGGCTGTCCTGGGGCCAGATAGCGTTTGCCGCGCCGTTCCGGTCCGGGAACTGACCCTAGAAGGTCCGCGTTGGGCATTCGCACTGGAGATCGCGCGGATTGCAGAGCGAGCTCAGCTTGAGGACAACGGGCAATCGATCCGTCTCGGCAGCACAGAAATTCCCACGATTGGTTTTTTTTCGGGTATTAGCGCGGCCGGTGTAGAGAGCGAATCGCCGCGCTTGCTGCCAATCGATTATCGCGGCCAACTCGAAAACGGCGAATCTAAACCTCCCTTTCTTGCCGTCTCGGTGAGCGACCTGCTAAGCGGTACGGCGAAAGTGAATCTCAGGGGCAAGGCAGTCTTGATAGGCTTTGGCTCAACCGAAATTGGCGATCGAGTGCCCACGCCGGTTAGCGGACGAATCCCCATGCCCGGAGTGGAAATTCATGCCAATCTCGTCGACGGCATGCTATCCGCACGGCTTCTACGGCCCATGGGGACAGTTCCAGAAGTGATTCTGCTCCTCGGCTTCACCTTTTGCGGCACTTGGATGGTTCTTCGCTGGGCAGCGTGGAGAGGGCTGCTGGTTTTGTCATCACTCCTGGGTGGTGCTGTCGCTGGCGGCCACCTGCTTTTCGCGCGAGCACACCTATTGATGGACCTTGGACCGTTTCTTTGTGTTGCTGTATTGGCCGCTCCTATAACGCAATTGCAGAACCTCATTCTGCTCGATCGGGATATCAGCGAGGGACTCCGCCACCTTCAGGACGTATTACGAAGAACGCGCGGCGACAATGGCAGCAACTTATCGCTAGCTCTGCGCTCACCGTTGCGGGCTCGGTCAAATGATCTGCACTGGAAGACGCGTTTGTTGGCGGAACTGCAGGACGAGCTCAGTTGTGTCTATGCGTTTGATGAAATGCTGCTGCAAGCGATGCAGGATGGGCTGGCGGTGTTTGCGCGGGACGGACGATTGATCTTCCACAACGCGCGTTGGCGGGGCTTTTGTCAGCGTCAGAATTGGAATCCGTCAGGAAGTTTCTCGGTGTTTGCCGAGAAGCTGGATCAGCCCAAGTGGGGCGACATATGGGAGTCCCTAAACGATGATGGTGGACGGCTCGACACTGAGGCGCGCGTGGGGGACGCGTTGTATCAGTTGCGGGCGATGCGGCTGCCCTCGAATATAGACGCCCCGTCGACGGACTTGATTCTCGTAGTGGTGACCGACCTGACGGCGCGCTTGGAACGCGATCGGGCACGGGCTGAGGCGCTCGGATTCGTGACCCACGAATTGCGCACGCCGCTGGTCTCAATTCAAGGCTATGCCGAGTATTTGCTGCGATATCCGCAGCAGGCTTCGGGGAGCGATGCGGCTAGGACGATCTTTCGGGAATCCGGACGACTAGTTGCCATGATTAATACATATCTGGATGTGCTTCGCCTCGATGTCGGTTCACGGCCGGCGCGCCGAGAGCTGTTTTCCTTGAGCTCGTCCATTGACGAGGTGAACAAAGTTCTGGAGCCACTCGCACGGGCCTCCCAGATTCACATAAGCACGGCCATCGCGCCTGAGGTCCCGGCGGTGGAAGGCGATCCCCACCTGATCGCCGGAGCGCTGCTCAACCTTCTGAGCAACGCACTCAAGTACAGTCCGCCGGGAAGCGAGGTCCAGTTGCGAGTCGCTGCGGGCGGGGACATGGTCGTCTTGGAGGTCCGGAACGCTGGCCCGCCGATTCCAAATGAAGAACTGGAGCGATTGTTCGAGCCGTTCCATCGAGGGCACGAGCAGGAAGGGGCCGTTCCCGGTTGGGGATTGGGACTTGCTTTCGTCAAGCGCATCGCGGAAGAGCATGGAGGGCGCGTAGAAGCAAGCAGTGGACCAGCCGAAGGCACCTGCTTTCGGCTACTTTTGCCCGCAAATCGTGTTCCATGCAGTGAGGCACTGTCATGAGACGAATTACTCGTTTCGGGATTTTATCGATTGCACTTGTGTCTCTGACTCTCGGCGCACTAGCCAGGCAGGGACAGCGACCATCGGCACTGGCGCTTAGCGCACCGTTCGCAGGCGCAACGATTTCTGACTGGAAGGGCAAAGTTCAAGTGAGCCAGCCGGGGCAACCGCCTGTGGCTCCGGTGCGCGGCGAAACCCTCGCACCTGGTAGCCTTCTCGACACAAGTGGTGGCAAAGTACTTCTGCAATTGGCCGACGGTAGCCAGATTCTGGTGCGTGCACACACACGGCTGATGGTGCAACAGCCGACTCCTACAGACCGCGGCTACTTCCAATTGTTCCTGGGGCGCATCCGCGCTTGGATCACCAAGCGCACTGGCGGTGCACCTCCATTCGAGCTCGGAACTCCGAGCGCGGTAATCGCTGTTAGAGGCACGCAATTTGAGGTAAAGGTGAACAAACATCAGGAGACCCAGGTGGATGTCATCGAAGGCTTAGTCGAGGTCATCAGCAAGCACACGGGGGCATCCGTCTTGGTTGGTGCCGGCTCCTCGACGCGCGTGACGATGAATTCGGCTCCTGAGGTCCCTCGGCCCATAGCGGGGATGCGTCCCGGCGTGGGGAACTTCGGAGAAGCTCCCGCCGCGAGCAGGGCAGCGCAGGCACCGGGCAGCGCAAGACAGGTTGCTCGACCACGAGGGGGGCCTGATTGATGAATGGCGGTAGCTCTCCGAACTGCGGAAGCGATCTGGGACATTGCGACCCGCAGCGGGAGTCGTCTCCCCGAGATTGAGAGCTCCCCTCGATCTCCCGCGCTCAAGTCGTCCAACGCTTCTGCTGATCACCCTTGGTGTGTTCTTCCCACCCAGTCGTGTATTCGATCCACCCAGGTTTCGCACGGAGGGACTTTGGATTCCCACAGAAATGAAACGGCTTAATAGGAAAGCCTCATTGGCCCGATGATTGCCTTTGACCCTGCCGGGACGTAAATCCCCATCGAGAAGAGCAAGGAGTGAAGAAAATGAAACCCATGACCTTGGTTGCTGGATCCTTGGTCGCGATGTTCTGGATTGCCGCGATCCCTTCGTTCGCTCAACGGGGGCGCCCAGCCGGCGTTCCCGGTGGCGCTGGTAGTCCAGGTGCGCCTCGTTTTGAACCTTCACCTCGTTCCGGATCACCGAATATCGGGAGCAACGCCGGAAGTAGAACTCCCGATCAGCTTCTGACCCAGAACACAAAACTTTCCGAGAACCTGGCGAGCCTTCTGCCGAGTGGCGTCACGGCGCAACAAGCCTGCCGGAACTTCAAGAACCTAGGCCAGTGCGTAGCTGCCATCCATGTGGCACATAACCTGGGGCTTGATTTCAATTCTCTCGCCTGCGACATGACCCTTAAACCAGTGGGTAGCGGGACATGCACAGCAGCGCCTTCGAAGGCCATGAGTCTCGGCGGCTCGATCAAAGCGTTGAAGCCAAGCGTCAATTCCAAGGCCGAATCCAAGAAAGCTGGCAAGCAGGCGAAGCAGGACTTTAAGGAGTCGAACTCCTAACCCTGCCGAGCACGTGTGTGAAACGAAAAAGTCCGAATGCTCCAGTCGCAGACTGGTCGCCCTCCGAGGGACGAGCCGAACGCAAGTCTCCGGAGAAATGGCTCTCGGATCTGTACGCACGTACAGTTAATCAACGAGAGGCGAACGGCAAGGAATGAGGGAACAGATCGCGGTTCGCTCTTCTAGCCTATTCAAAACGGTCAAGCAATCTTTCGCGCATATTCGAGCGCAAGGAGTTGAAAATGGAGAGGCACAGGTGGATCGTCTCGATGGGTGCGGTCCTAGTGGTGATCGCGGGGACTTTCTTGCCCGGCTGTGGAGGAGGAAGCAGCGGCACCAAGACGCCTCCACCACCGACGCCTGCCATACAGAACATCAACAGCTCCACAACGCCTACGAGTCCGGTGAGTTTGCCCATCGAGATCAACGGCAGCGGCTTCCAGTCCGCTCCTGGACAAGTGGTGTTCACGCAGGGGAGCATCTCGGCAAGCGTCACGCCCGCGGCTTCGGCGTGGTCCGACACCGGGATCGTAGCCGTCGTTCCTACAGGGAATGGGACGACCGACTTTACCGTGCCGGGAACCGTGAATGTGACGGTGCTGACCTCCGGCGGCACCAGCAACGCGGTGACCGTGAACCTGGTTGCGACAATCACATTCAACCCCAGTCAAATGAGTTGGGGAACGACTACGGCGCTGCCTGTGGCGCTGACGGGATTGCGGGCGGTGGCGGTGCCGGGCGCAACGAGCGCGAGCGCTTTTGCCATCGTCGCAGGCGGGTACAATGGCGCCGCGAACACAAACACTGTTTGGTCAAACACGTTGAGCAACACGGGCACTGTGGGCAGCGCGTGGAACACCATCATCACGAATCCCTTGCCTACAACGGTGGCGCATCACGCGATGGCCGAGGCCGATCCGACAAATTCGCTGGTCGCGTCGGGCAAGGCGTACATCTACGTGATCGGTGGCCAAACGCTCCCGACGGATGTGGGCGGCACCAATGCCGTGTACCTCGCCAGTGTGGACCCGACAAGCGGGCAAGTGGGCACCTGGACCCAATCGACAAACTCGCTGCCGCAGGCGCTCATGGGGGCTTCGGCCACGGTTCATAACGGCTATCTCTATGTGGTAGGCGGCTTGGACATGAATGGGAACCCGGTGACCAGCGTCTACTCCGCACCAGTGAATTCAGATGGTTCCATCGGCACCTGGACCACCTCCACCAATGTCTTGCCCAAGGCCGCGTCTTTCGGGGAAATGACTGTTTTCGGTGGGATCATCTACTACATCGACGGCGATCCCAATGCTTCCATACCCCCGAACCAGCAATTCGTTGGCGATACCGACGTGTATTATGCCGGCACTGTACGCGGGGTGGTTGGACCGTGGACGCTGAACGGGAACCTGACCATTCACGACCGTGCCAAAGGCATTCTGTTTACCGCTTATGGCCAATTTATCTCTGCCGAGGGCGTGTATACAGGCAGCGTTGGCTCGGGCGAAATGGAGACTGCCGCAGTCAACGGCCAGAATACAACCAACGTTGCATTGAATGCGTGGACAGGCCTGACAGGAACCCAAACGGCCGGCGCCAATGTTTATAACGCTGCTGCATTCACAAGCCCGCTTTTCGCGCCGAATACAAACGGACCTCGCTTCTTGATTCTCGGAGGACAGGGTCTCACGGGAACAAGTGGCGCGGGCGGAGCACTTAGCAGCACGGTGTACGTCAACACCGCACCCTAAACGACTGTCGACGAACTGGGGCGATTTCGGCGATTTAAAGCAACGCGGTTCAAGGCTCGCTTAGCCGAGATTGCTCCAGTTCAACAGGGGGTACGCACCACAAATACGGCAGTATTTTTGTCCCGAGATCAACCAACTGCTGGAGCACCTGTCCGCCCGCGAGGTGAGCAGGTTGCTCGACGAGGTGCGTACAATTTGCGATCTGCTGAACCACAGAGCCCCAACGCGGGTGCGCCGCAAGCGCTAATCTCCGTGCGTGTCAGCTTGCTTTCGTTGTATTTGCCCGCAGCCCAGGCGTCCCTTTGAGTCCCCGTGAATCGATCAACGCTACGAGTGACCCGAGAACGACAAATGCCCCAGTTGCCGATCGATTCGGGCATCGCCGGCTCGGCCGCCATTAGCAGCACGATACCGGCGATGATTCCCGCTCCATCAGGCCAGTCTGGAACGCTTGTAAACCCTCCAATGGCAACACTCTCGAGGGGTTCACTGCCCTGCTTCTGAATCTAAGCCTGGCGCTGCCGTCGTTCTGCGCATCACGGCACGAAGATTCGGTCACGAGCGGTCGTGATCCCTATCACGGATGGAACGGAACTGACCTTCTAAGATTGGCGGCATCGTGCTCTTGTGGTTTGTACTGACGGCTCTCTTCGTGGCGTTTGTCGCCACGGACATTCATTCCACGCCGGAGTCGCCAGATTCAAGTGCGGTTTTGTTCTCCTCGTTGCCTACACCGGTCCGATTGGCGAGGCAGGCCGTATCGCATATCCATACTCGGTCGCGCGACGTTTCGCCCGAAATTCGAGAACCAAGACAGCTCGACACGCTGATGCGCGATGAAAAGCCTGGCGACATCCCGGCAATCGGCAAACTCGCACCGAAGCCTTTCGCACTGCGCCCCATTCCAGCGGAACCAAGGCGCAAGGCCATGCTTACAAAGGAGTTTCTGCAGTGGACATCCCACAGATATTCAACATTACCGAAAGTACTCATCGCATCCATAATCCCTTCACACCAGAAAAGCTCGCCACTCTCGGCGCGGCGTTGCGTTTGGAACCGGGGACCCGTGTGCTCGACCTCGGCAGCGGTTCGGGCGAGATGCTCTGTACCTGGGCACGCGATTACGGAGTCAGCGGCGCTGGTATCGACATGAGCCAATTGTTCACCGAACAAGCGAAACTCCGCGCTGACGAACTAGGCGTCGCCGATCGGGTCGAGTTCATCCATGGAGACGCTGCCGGCTACGTCGCCGACGAAAAGGTCGGTGTGGCAGCCTGTGTCGGCGCCACTTGGATCGGTGGGGGAGTCGTTGGCGCCATCGAGCTTCTGGCTAAGAGTCTCCGCACAGGAGGGATCATCCTCATCGGCGAGCCGTACTGGCGGCAATTGCCGCCGACAGAAGAGGTCGCCAAGGGATGCCGCGCCGGTTCCATCTCAGACTTCCTCTTGCTTCCAGAACTTCTCGCGTGTTTCGGCAAGCTCGACTACGACGTCGTGGAAATGGTTCTGGCGGACCAAGACAGTTGGGACAGGTACGAGGCGGCCAAATGGCTCACGATGCGCCGATGGCTCGAAACGAATCCCGAGGACGACTTCGCGACGGATGTTCGAGCCGAACTCACCTCGGCACCCGAACGCTACGCCAAATACACCCGTGAATACCTAGGCTGGGGTGTGTTCGCCCTAGTGTCGCGGTAATTGGAGACAACTGCCGCCCAAACTGGTGCGGAGCTTCAGCCTTCACCCGGGTCTCTTGCGTCGGAAATACCGCCACCACGCATATTCATCCCTCCAACCTGAATCGTGTTTCCGCGGGTCGGTACATCGGTCGCCACAGCGTTCGATCAACGGTTACCACAACCGCTGCCATCAGGATGTTGCCGCCAACAACAGCCTGAAGGTCCCCGCGTCTGTCGCACAGCTGATCGTCGCGCCAAGCCCGACTGTCGATATTGTCTGTCCCTTCAAAATGAACATATTCGGCGACGATGCTTGCGTTCCAGGCTCCTCCCGCAGCGGTGACCAGTCCTGTAACCAAGCGAAACGCCTCAGTCGCTTCCTTCAGGTCTGTCGGAATCGCCATCGCCCCCGCTATAACACTAGCTTGCATATGGTTCCCTCGGTTGAAGTAGCTCTGCGAGTTCGGGTCTGGAGACTAAAGGCTGGGAAATGCTGTGAGGCTCTGTGGCGCAAGTCCCACTTGCACTGATCAATCGCGACCGTTCCCACGAGGGCGGCTGTTTTTCCCTCCGGGCCAATCTTTGCGATTAGGTCGGGCAGTTGTCCACGCCACTCTCGGGCGATCTTGTCCCTAGCGATTATACGAAAGCTATAGGCTCAGACATGCAGTTCGCATAAATCGGGAACTATATGTATAACACTATAGCTATGGACCGTGAGAAACACTCGCTGCCAGCCCATCGAGTGCGACTCGCTGCCGTGCTCCGCGCCGCGAAGGAAGTGGTGTCCGTCGATACTGCGTCTCGAACACTCAACATCGAACGACGTGCCGCAGCCAAGGTGCTGTGCCGGCCGCCAGGGGGGCGGGTGATTGATCTCTCCGGTCGGGATCTCTGCCTTGAACATTCGAAGTCTGGCTCGTGCGGAATAGACTGATGTCGCGCCCGGTCGGACCGTACGAGATGCGCCTTTTGTCCTTATTCTTTGCTGAGTTGCGCTAATCCCAGGCCGGATGTTTACGCAGGTAGGCGCGTTCTTTCTCTGACAAGTTGGCGAGAACTTCCTCGCGTTTATCTTGCGGCACAGCCCTCAAATCGTCGTAGTCGAGAATATAGCAATCAACATCTCCAACCAACTCGGACAGATACGCGACTCCGCCGCCCACCGTGATGAGCACCAAAGGCTTGTCTGGTTCGTTAGACGAGCCGAGGATTGCACGAGCTTTATCCCGCGCTGCTCTGAGGCTCTGAGCGTCCGCAGGGGAGACGAGACGATCACCAGAAGGCACCAAACGAGAGCGCGGCTGCTTGCCCGAAACGATCACGGTGGACAACGGCAGCGAGTTCTCAGGCCGCGCTCTGGAGTCTTGGGCAATGGGCAATCGTGTGCAGTTGTGCTTCATCAGGCCAGGTCGCCCGGTGGAGAACGGATTCATCGAGAGTTTCAACGGTCGACTACGCGACGAGTGTTTGAACGTGGAATGGTTTTCATCGCTCGAAGACGCGCGGGAGAAACTGGCGAAATTCCGCGAGCATTACAATCACCAGCGCCCGCACAGTGCCTTGGCGGATCGGGCTCCTGCCGTATTCGCAGCGCTGCATCGACAAGAGGAGAGGGGTTCTCCAGGGGTATGGGCAGGGGAAGAGGCTCATACGCCGCCCCTTTCCCTGCGACCCCATCCCGCTTGCAGGCCAGCCGAGAGGGGCGGAAATCTTAGCCCCTTACTGGAGGCTCTAGAGTGCGCGAAACCCGCATGAAATCAGGCGAAATGAACTTCAACCGCCCAAAACCTCTAATTTCGTTTGTGACAGAAAATGGGAGCGGTTCACGCAACGTGAAATCATACTCAGCTTTGTGCGGATTCAGGGGAGCAGGTCAGCGGCAAGTTTGGAGGTCGCCGGTTGTTACAGATCAAGAATTGAGCTAGTTCCGGTTGATAGTAGATGCGTGCCAAGCCATTCGGTCTAGGTAAGCCTTCGACTCTGCGTTTCCAATGCTTATCGAGCGACCCGCAATGGTGAAGTTGACTCAGCCATGGTTCACGACCTTTTCATCAACCTCAAACCCGCGAGCGGCGATGAACGAATCAATACCGGATTGACATCAACGCTGGCATTGGCGCAGAATCGGCGCGCGATTCGGGACTTCGGCGTCGTCCGGCGGATCGGCTCGCGGACGGTTTGCTGCCACGTGGGGCGGTTACGGTGTCAGCAAGGGAACTCGCGTGAACCAAGAGCTCTACGCAGCGCGAAGCCGCGCGCGTGAACTGTTCATCCGCTTCGGCACTGTGCTCGGTGTCGGAGTCGGGCCGAAGGTGGCCGGCGGTCAGGTGACCGCCCGCGAGGCCATCGTCGTGCTTGTGGGCCGCAAGCTGCCGGCGCGGCGGGTCCCGCGCGGGGAGCTGATCCCTCTGGTTTTCGAAGGCTTTCCCACTGACGTTCGCGAGCCGGTACTGACAGTGCAGCCGCAGCGGCGTGCCGAGAAGGGCCGCCCTCATGGCCCGGCCAAGTGGTGTCTCACCGGCGACGCCCGCTGGATCGAATGGCAAAAGATCCACGAGCTCAACCTCGCCCAGCAGCGCAGCGCCCCGCCACGGCAGCGGCCACCCACCACCACGAGGAGGCGCCGTGGCTCTCACAACTGAGGTCAGCGGCAACCTGCTGCTGATCAAGGACCCCAACGAGACGTTGGTCACGACGCTGCCCAACGGCAGCCACACCATCGACTGGGTCGCCGCCTATAACACCTTCCGCACCGTCTTTGGCGACGACTACGACTTCGTCGGCTTTTTCATCGACGTGGCCAGTGGCATGCCCAACGACCTCGGCGCGGCGTCCTACCCGGTGTTCAACGACATCACCGGCATTGGCGTCAACCCGTTCGACAATCGCGCGTCGTACAGCTCGGCGAAGCTGCGCGGCATCTCCTGGTACGGCCAGGCAACTCTGAGTGGTGTCGTGCTCGTCCAGATGACCGAGTTGCTCCACGAGCTCGGCCACTACTGGCTCGCCTACGTCAACTACAAAGACTCGTCGGGAACAACTCAGACTTTGCTCCACCAGGACTGGGTCTGGAGTCCCGGCCAGCAGAACGCCCACTGGGGCCGGTGGCCGGACAAGGCCAACTCGTCGATGGGCTACGACGAAGCCCAGTGGATCGACAATGGCAACGGCACCTGGGATCGCTACCAGCGCGACGATACCCAGGCAGTCGACGACGCGTGGTTCGGCTACTGGTCGCTTGAGCAGTACCTCATGGGCCTCGTCCCGGCAAGCGCAACGCCCTCCAACATCATCCAGAACCCCAATCCCACCGTCCCATCGGTGTGGCCACCGGTCCACAGTACAACCGGCCCGTACACGCCGACGCCGAACGCGGCCCAGATCACCGTGGCCATGGTGCAGGCCGAAGAAGGCGTGCGCAACCCGGACTATATGAGCAGTCAGCGGGTGTTCCACCAGGGCTTCGTCATCATCACGAAAAGCACCGCGGCGGCCAGCAGCAACCCGTTCGTAGCCACCTGCGAGGGCTGGCGGGCGGCGCACGCGCTCAACTTTCGCAGCAAGGTCAGCGGCCAGGCGATGCTGGACACCAGCCTGCTGCGTGGCAACTACTCAGACCTCTACGTTAAGGACAACGACGCCGACACCGGCACAGGGCTGAGCAGCGGCGTCTTCTGGCTGTCGCCTGACCTGTGGGTGCGCAACAGCCAGGACGGTGGAACCACCAACCAGGAGACCATCCGCGGCCAGGACAACTTCATCTACGTCCGGATACGCAACAAGGGCGCGCAGCCCTACGACAACGTCAGCGTTAACGTCTACCTGGCCAACTTCGACAACCGAGCCTTGCCGGGCACGCAGTTCCTGTACCCGCCGGACTGGAACCCGGCCGGCCTGATCGGCAACATCTCGGTGGGCACGGTGCCGACGGCCACTGCCGGCGGGGACGGTACCGTCGTGGTCAACGTCCGCTGGCCAACGAGCCAAATCCCACCTGCTACCGGCTGGCATCCCTGCCTGCTCTGCGAGGTGATCCCGATGGAGACCACGCCCTCCGGCCTGCAGCAGGTTTGGCAGAACAAGAAGCTCGCCCAGCGCAACATCACCATAATCTGATGGCCAGACCAGTCCATGACGGCGCCCAGGCACTGATGTTCAGCTACCGCATCCGCCTCGGCAATGTTCTGCAAGCGGCCAGGACATCGCAGCTGCGCATCCAGGCGGAGCAGCACTTCGACGAGATCCGCCTCTTCCTCGATCCCGGGGGATTGGTGGCCGGCATCGGCGAGCGTGCGGACCGGCTAACCACCAATCTCGGCCTGACCCCCAGCGATCTCGCCTCCGGGGCCGTTCGCGCCATCCCGCTGGTCGCCTGGCACGCTGAGCCACCGTTGCCCGGCGCAGCCGGTGGCTGGTCGGGCGGAATCACCCTGGTCCTGCCCGCCGGCACGGAACTGGGCGTCTCGCCCGGCTCCATGCCGCCGCAGCCGGCGTTGCGCCTGCGCTTCCCCAACGACACCGAAGTCGAAGTCGGAGGCCGCGGCGCCACGCCGTTGGCGCGCCACGTGATGCGCGGCATGGCCCCAGTGCTGCTCGACGGGATTCCGATGCTGGCCCTAAGCCAGCCACAGCACGCCAGCCTCAAGCTCAATTGGACAGAGGACATGCGCAGCGCGGTCGTCAACATCCTCGGCATCGTCTCGCCCTACCGCCGGCGCGGCCAGGACGCGCTGTACCACATCATGGAGGTCATCGGCGACCGTGTCGTGGGCGGCTCGAGCCTCCAGGTCCGCGCCTAGTATCAGTCGACGTGGTCGGCGAGTTCAGTGAGTAATTGAGATCGGCAGGCGGCTCGAACGTGACTGTCCGGCTTGCTGTGCTGTGCGACAAAAGACAATCGACCGTCACCAGCGGCGTTCCGCTCGGTCCCGGCACTGTGTGGAGCGAAGCTACCGGTAGCAAGCCTGGCAACCCCACCATCAGGTCCGTCGCCATCGATCCGGCCGGAAACATTTACGCGCTGCTCACCACCATTCCAGGCGGCAGCTTGATCTATAGGAAAAACAAACTCAAACGCATCGGCTTTTGATTCGACAATCCAAATTCATATTGAGAGAACTCCAGCAAAAATCCCCGTCTCCCTTTGCTGACTAGATCAGATGAGCACCGTCTCTAGCGAACAAAAAGCGAACATGCTACAGTCGCGGCATGCGGTCATGCCGCGTAATAATAGAGGACGCGGACGGCACGGAGCACGGCGTCCGGGTAACGGCGTCGAGCCTCTACGAGGCCGTGGCCTTGGCGATCGCCGCGTTCCGCGGCGACGAGTGGGTGGGCGGCGATGGAAAGGAGTGGCAGCAGCATTGATCAGCTGTGCGACTTCCTGTTGGCTGAGGATCGTGGGGAGGTGATGAGCGCGTTTCGGATAGGGAGTCTCGGCAATGCTCCAGGGTTTGTGGAGAGTCTTCGTGTAGAAGAAGCGCAAGGCCGCCAGACGGATCGCCACCGTGCCCGGCGACAACTTTCTCTTCTGAAACAGCTCCGCTTGATATTCACGAACGTGCTGCGGACCCAGACGGTCTGGTGAACAGCGGAATCGTCGAGCAAAATCGACGACTGTGCGGATGTAGTAGCGTGTGGTATGTTGCGAATAATTACGACGCTGGAGTTCCTCCAGCATCATTTTTCTGAGATGGGTCACCGGGACCTCCTTGTGACCCACAACTTATCTCAGTCACTCACCGCAACCGCTATCTTCGCCTCACGCGAAGCGTCCGCCGCACGGGCGGCTTCGTTCAAACGGCGTAACCGTACGATTGCATGGCGGGCAGGGCGAGTGTCGGGCAGGACACCCCCGGCTTCTTGCCTCAGACCGATGTACGATTATCCAACCACATGTCCATTCGCGACTCTGCCGGAGTTGCACGATCGTCATGCCTCAAGAGCGATGTGTTCGCCGCGACTGCACCGAGCCACGTGAAGACCACAGGCAGCGAGATCTGTGATGTTTCAACATGGACATGGCGATATCCGGTGCACAGCACCGCGATGGAGCGAGCGAACAGTTGGTGATCGCCGTCACCATGGGTGGCTGCGGTGATCACAGACTCCCATGTCCTCTTGCAATACGACGTCAAATGGCGACGGGATTGGAATGTTAGGAGGGCCATATGAACTCAGAAACTGGAGGAGATTGGGGAGGCTGTTTGCGGAAGCATCGGCCGAAATCGTCGGCGCTCGGGCGTCGGGCATGGATTCCGCAGCGACGCTCAGGCGCGTGGTCAGAGACACTGGCGATCGCGGCGATATTGATTCTGGCTGAGTTGGTGGCATCGCCAGCGTGGGCACAATCCTACCAGTACAAAATTCTGCATAACTTCGGCAGCCAGAATGATGGTCAGTATCCTTTCGCAGGGCTAGTTAGAGATGAATCGGGCAACCTTTACGGGACAACCAGTTACGGCGGTTCTGCAGTGTGCGACGGAGGGTGTGGGATCGTGTTCAAGCTCTCGCCTTCTTCCGGTGGCCCTTCTGGATACACGGAGAGAGTGTTGTACATCTTTGGACAAGTGCCGAACGACGGGCTGCATCCGGAGGCGGGGCTGGTCGTGGACCCGTCAGGCAACCTTTACGGAACGACCGTCGCGGGCGGCTCTTCCTCCGCGTGCTATGGTGGCTGCGGGACCGTGTTCAGGCTGTCCCCTTCTTCCGGCAGCCCTTCCGGTTATGCGGAGACAGTTCTGTACAATTTCGCTGGAGTCAACGATGGGGTACACCCCACTCACGGCCTAGTTGCGGACTCCTCCGGGAACCTTTACGGGACAACCTACTATCTTTTTGGCGCGAATAACGGCGGCACCGTGTTCAAGCTCGACGCGTCGAATGGTTTTGCCGAGACCGTGCTGCACAGCTTCGGCGAAACAACCGACGACGGGGTATACCCTGTCGGTTTGACAACGGACGTCCACGGTAACATTTATGGAACAACGCAGTACGGCGGAGTTTACGGCTCCGGTACAGTGTTCAAATTGGATGCCTCGAACAATTACGCAGAGACGGTGCTGTACAACTTTGGCGAAGCTACCAACGACGGGGTCGGTCCCTCCGAGGGTCCGATCATGGACGCTTTGGGGAACCTCTACGGCGCAGCCACATACGGCGGCTTCTATGCTGATGGATTTGAGTGGTCTTCGCTGGGGACCGTGTTCGAGCTGTCGCCCTCTTCCAGCGGCCCTTCCGCCTATGTAGAGACCATCCTCCACAATTTTGGCGGGGACGACGACGGGCTGGCTCCATTCGCGGGTCTGATCATGGACAAAGAGGGCAACCTCTACGGCACGGCCGTCTCCGGCGGCGCGGCCGACGACGGAACAGTATACGAACTCTTGCTTACCATTCCGTTTATGACCTTCAACGCTAAGCTCGCGATCTTGAGCGGTCCTCCGCCCGAAATACAACTGAACTCGATGTTCACGCTCGGCTCGAGCGGTTCGATCAATCCACCATCTCAAGCCGTCACCCTGCAGGTCGGCTCCTTCTCAACGACGATTCCTGCGGGTAGCTTCCACGTCCTGATGAAGGGGAGCAAAGCGGGAGCGTGGGTCTATGAAGGAGCGATCAACGGCGTCACGATCGCAGTGCAGATCGTACCGCTCGGCGCGCTTAGATATCAGTTCAAGGCACAGGCAGAACCCGTGGATCTGCGTGGGGCCACGAACCCGGTCACTGTCACGATCACCATTGGCAACAACACAGGGTCAACTCAAGTAGACGCCTCGTTCTAGCAGATCGTCGGAGTGAACAAGCGCGCGCCAGGGATGCTAGCAACGGAGTCCTGGTAGCGAGGAAATTGGAAAGTCGCTGTCTGTAAAAAGGGAATGTACGGTTTGCCGACTCCCATGATAAGTCTTTGTCAAGAGGGCAAGAGATCTCCTGACGCGCTCGGAGGAGCGCAGGTGTAATTTCTTTTCGGCCGGCGCGTGTGCTGGCCTCACGGCCGTGGTTCCTATTCGGAAATAGAACCAGACTTCCATTTGCTGTCTCGGCCCGCGAGGGCTGCCCAGAAGATTGACTTTGTATTCTCCTACCAGTCTCGAAACTACACGAAACGGGAGCATCGGGAGCTTGCACTCCTTGGCCCAGTCGCTTTAACGCCGAGACCTAGCAGGCCACGAAATTGCCCCGAGCATAGTTGAAAGCGGCGGCTCTCGACATGCGTAAGCGTCATCTGAGGGCCGTCTTGTGAAGCGCGGTTGACTATGCGTCTTGAGTTAATTCTGCCGAGCGTTCAGCGTCGAGGTTCCAGGGCAGCAGTTCCTCGATGCGATTGATGGGG
>Ga0075272_1000064_pt1 | contig 28275 bp, 24 predicted proteins | sample SF_Rice_5C_0N_40_FD_69776 | JGI IMG/M metagenome (GOLD analysis project Ga0075272, IMG submission 69776) | Rice paddy soil microbial communities from Twitchell Island, California, USA - SF_Rice_5C_0N_404 | ecosystem: Environmental > Terrestrial > Soil > Paddy field/soil | place: USA: Twitchell... | reverse complement strand
GGTCAGACCGACTTCGGGCGCCACGTTGAGGAATTTCGGCGTCGCAAACTCGAGCTTCGTCTGCGCCGAGGATTGGCCGCCGCGCACGCCTGCAACCGCGCAAAGCGCCGCCAGCGCGGCGCCTGCGATCAGGCTGCGTGCAGGATTAGCGGCGCTCATGCTTCTCTTCCGGCGGAGGCAGCTTGACCGTGTTCGTGATTCCCTTCCCTTCCGTAATGGTGTAAATCGCGTCCGCGGGCACGTCTTTCAATTCTTCTTTCAGTCCGCTGGGCCAGCGAATTTCCACTGTGCGCATCTCCGCGTCCGCGCCCAGGCCGAAATGGAGCCGCGGGTCGCTCGACGACAGATAGCTGCCGCCCGCGCGCACTTCGTCGATCTGCGCGAGCTGCGAGGTGTACACAGTGACGCGCGCGCCGATCGCTTCGCGATTGCCTTTCGTCGCAACCAGGCGAAACTCCACGCGATGATTGGCGTTGCGCGTCTGGTTCAGGAAGAGGGATGGCGGCCCATTCTCGTTGTAGACCACCACGTCGATGTTCCCATCGTTGGCGATGTCGCCGAAGGCGGCGCCCCGGCGCGATTGCAGAGGGCCGTCGTTCAGCCCCGAGGCGTTGGCAATCTCCTCGAAGGTTCCGTTGCCGCGATTATGAAAGAGTTGCAGGGGCTCGCGGTAGGGATTCTCATCCGGCAGGGTTTCGACCAGCGGAGAGACGTTGCCGTTCGCAATGAACAGATCGGGCCAGCCATCGTTATCAAAATCGGCGAAGCCCGTGCCCCAGCGCACCGGCGAGGACGTCACCCGGCCGACTCCCGACGCCCAAGTCACGTCCACGAAACCCGCGGCGCCTTCATTGCGCAGCAGACTGACGGGCTGAAAGCCGTAGCGGGAGACGATCAGACCCAGCCGGCCGTCGCGAGCGAAATCGGCGAAATCGCCGGCCATGTTGCCCATCGAGCGCCCGCTCAACCCCAGCGCGGTTCCCGTGAGCATGCCCACTTCTTCGAACGTCCCGTTTCCTTTGTTGTGGTAGAGGAAGTTCGGCCCCACGTCATTGGCAACGAACAGATCGGGCCAGCCGTCGCCATCGTAATCGGCCCAGGTGACGCCCATGCCGCGCTGCAAGGCGGGATTGCTGACGCCGGCCTGCTGCGAAACGTCCTGGAAGGTTCCGTCGCCGCGATTGCGAAACAGGAAATCGCTCTCGCCGGGGGCTTCGGGCACCTCGACGTGCAGGCCTTTGTAGTCGAACGATTTGTCGCCCGGCTGAGGCAAGTGGCGCAGGTCCGAATGAACGTAACGGGCGACAAAAAGATCGAGCAGGCCGTCGCGATTGTAATCCGCCCATGCGGAGGCCACGCTGAAGCCGCCCACGCGCAGCCCAGCCTGCGTTGTCACATCGCGAAATCTGCAGTTCCCAAGATTCTGATAGAGGACGTTGTGGCCGTAGCCGGTGACGTAAATGTCCGGCAGGCCGTCGTTGTTGAAGTCCCCGACCGACACGCCCATGCCCCAGCCGCGCGCGGTGAGCCTCGCCGATTCGGTGACGTCCGTAAAGTGGAGCCGACCGTTCGCGCCGTCCTGATGGTAGAGGCGCACCATCAAATCGCCGCCGTCCTCGAGATAACGAGGAATGGTCGAATTCGTAACGGTAACGATGTCGAGCCGCCCGTCGTTGTCGCAGTCGAGCAGCGCCACGCCGCCGCCCATCATCTCGACGAGATAGCGAGGCTCACTGGAAAACTGCGGCACCGTGGTCAGACCAACCTCCGGCCCCACATCGCGAAAACGGAGCGCAGGACGCTGAGGCGCTTTGCGGGCAAACAAAGACGCCGTAACAAGCACAATCAGAGAGAGCGCCGCCCCCCGCTCCAGCGAAGCGAAGGCAGTACGTCCTAGTGAGATTCGGAAGGTTGTTTTGCGCTCGCCCTGGCCCATCGCGCCACTGTTCGAACTACGGTTTTCCCGGAGCCGCAGCCGGAGCCGAGGCCTTGGCCGCCCCGTTTTCCAGCGCCTGGTACAGCTTCATCTGGCGATCCGCATCCTGGGTGCGCGCGGCGCGGCGATAGGCGTCGGCCAGTTCGTGATGAATGGGCGCGCTGTTGGGGCTCAACGCCGCCGCCTTTTCGAGATTCCCGACGGCGCCCGCGACATTTCCTTCTTCGAGCTGCAGCTTGCCCAGCGTGTAATAGACGTGCGGGTCTTGCCAGCTCTTTTCCAGCCCGGCCAGGATCGACTGCGCCTCGGCGTCCTGCCGCAGCTCGATGAGCGCCAGCGCCAGGTTGTACTGCGCGCCAAAATCCGCGGGACTCAGCTTGATGACCTCGCGGAATTCGCCGGCCGCGGCTGCGTAGTCCTTATGCGACGCGAACGCCTCTCCCAGCGCCTCGCGCGCCGGCGCAAACCGCGGCTGCTTCGCCTCCAAACTCTTCAACACAGCGACGCCGCTGTCGTATTGCCCCGTGCGGATCAGCGACACGCCGTACATGTACTCGAGCTGCACATTGGGACCAAGCCGCGCTTTGATGGGCTGCACCGCCGCTACCACGCCTGCGTAATCGCGCAGCATGAAATCGCTGGCGCCCAGCGCGGAGCGGGCCCAGGCGTCCTGCGGATGCGCCGCCACGTACCGGCCCAGCGGGCCGGCGGCTTCATCGAACTGCCCGGCGGCAAACGCCGCGCGGCCCCAGTTGTAGTCCAGCCCCGCAAGGGACGGATTCCACGCATAGGCACGTTCAAAATACGCAAGCGCGTCGCTCAGCTGATTCTTTCCCGCGGCGATGGCGCCCAAATTGTTGAAGCTGTCCGCAATGGCCGGGGCGATCTGCTTCTCGAAGGCGGCGACCTCTTTCTCCTGCGCCGCGTTCGCAGGCGTTGCCGGCGCGGGCGGGGCCGCGGGATTCGACCCTGCCGCACTGGCAGACGCACCGGCACCAGCGTTCGCGCTCCGGCCCTGATTCTGCAGGACGCTCTGGCGCAGCAACTCCTCCGAGATTCGCATCTCGGCCTTGCCTTCGGCCTGGTGCCCCGCCTGCAGCAGCAGGCGCGCCAGCATGTAGTGCGCGCGCTGCACCTGGTAATGGTTGCGCCGCGGGTCATGGGTCAGAGCGATCGATTTCCGGAGGGCCGCCTCGGCTTCGGCCGCGCGGTTCGTCTCCATGTAGGCTTGGCCCAGCGCAAGAAAGGCGTCGGGACTCGTAGGATCGAGCATGGTGGCGCGCGTAAGATCGGCTGCCGCTTCCGTCAATTTGTGCTGGCTCAGCTCGATGTAGCCGAGCTGGTAGCGGCTCAAGGGATCGTTGGGATTGAGAGCCAGTTCCGCGCGAAACTGCGCAGCCGCCTGCGGGTACATCGCATCGCTGGCGCCTACCAGATAGGCCGCTCCCAGCGAGTAGTGCGCGCCCGGATATTTGGGATGACTGGCGATCACCTTTTTGAACTCGGCAACAGCCTGGTTGGGATAACCCTGTTCCGCATAGGCGGTTCCGATGGAGATTTCGGCCGCCGGGGAGCCGCTCGTCGCCTTCAGAATTCCGGCGAAAACCTCGGCCGCTTTGGGCTCGTTCTTGGCCCGCAGGTATTCGGTTCCCAGGGAATAGGTGCTCTCGAAATCGGGCTGCAGCGCGACGGCGGCCTGGAACTGCTCGATGGCCGGCTGGTGCTGCTGCAATTCCGACAGCACGCGCCCGAGCGTCAAGTGCGCCGTGGCATTTCGCGGCTCCGCCTGGACCGCCTCCTGCGCCAGCGACTTCGCTTGCTGCAAGTCGCCAGCGCGCCGGCAAGCCTCCGCATAATCCGCGCGAATGTCGACGTCGGAGGGGATCAAATCCAGCGCCTCGGCAAACAGCGGCAACGCCTGCGGAAGGTCGCCAACGTTCGCGCGGCCCAGCGCGAGGCGATGCAGCGCTTCACCCAGGAATACGCGGTACTCTCCCGCCGCAGCGTCCAAGTTGCGCGCCGCCTGAAAGCTCTGTGCGGCCTGGTAGTCCCGCTGCAGCTTGTCCGTGGCGACCGCGCGTTTCGCCGTCTGCGCGGACGCGCCAAGAGCAAGAATGGCTACAGAAGCACCGAGGCACAGAGCTTTCAAGGAACAAATCCCTTCCATGGGCGTCGATTAGACCCGATGAGCGTTTAGGACGCGGTGATCCCCGTCACAAAGCGGAGCCTTGCTCTTTGGCGACTGAAATTCATGAACGGCTGGCCGCTCTGCGCCTCTCGATGTTTCCCCCGGATGGCCACAGAGACGCAGAGGCACAGAGCTTTCAAAGAACGAACCTCCTGATGCCGTTGCTCAACAGCCGAGTATTGAAATTAATTAGCAAGCCGACTCTCATCCCGCTCGCACGCAGGTACGTCAGCACTTGGGCCTCGAACACCGGGTCGAGACGCTCGACACTTTTGATTTCCACAACCACAAGCTCCTCAACGAGCAAATCGACGCGATATTCTCCGATTGCTCTCCCCTTGTACAAAATCGGAAATACGGCCTGCCGCCGGAATTTCAAACCCGCTAGGGCGAACTCGACGCACAAGGCCTCTTCATACGTCGATTCGAGAAGGCCAGGGCCGATATTTCGATGAACTTCGATGGCACAGCCGATGATGCGGGCCGTCAACGGGTCGCGACCGTCTTCTGGCAGCTGCTCTGCGATCTGCTCGCGCTCGTTTCTGTTGGCTTTCAGCATGGGCTCGAAATGATTAGTTCTGTGTCTCCGTGGCTCTGTGGCATACGTCACAAAGCAAAGAGGGGCGGCCCCGTTCTGCGGGATGCCGCCCCTTCTGCTCTTCACTGAACCCAAAGATCAAGTGCGCCGAAACCGGAACAAACAGCAAGAGGGGCTCGCTGTGCGAGCCCCTCTGCCGGGGGTGGGTATGCGCCCGCCGTGCTGCGGGCAGGGTTTAGAAGCTATACTTCAGACCGAACATCATGATGCGCCCATAAGCGTTCGAGCTGGGTTCGAACTTCGAGTTCATATAACCCCACTCCGCCTGCGGGACGTTGTTGTTATTGTATTGGTACCCTCCACCGTTGATTGGGTCCAATTTGTAGCTGAGCGTGACCGGATTCGCGTTCTGGAACCCGACCAGCGGGTGATTCAGCCAGTTGGTTGCTGTCACACGGAATTCCACCGTGTGCCGCTCCGTGATGTGGAACGTCTTGTACAGCGCGATGTCGGTGTCAAAGTACGCCGGCATGGAGATGTACGGCAACTGGGTTGGGCCGTTCTTCGTGATCGCGTACGGCGTCTGGCCATTCGAGAGCACGTAGCCCGTAGCATTACACTTCGATGTGTTTCCGCCAGAGCACTGTGGTACCGCAAACTCCAACGGGGCTCCAGCCGGGGTATCCGGAGCAGCGAACGCCGAAAAGTTCACCAGTTGGTTCCCGGCCGTACCGCTGGTCGGATCCGAGACCTGAACCGGTAGAACGAGCATGTTCGCATCGGTTCCGAAAAACGACCGCTGCGTCAGGCTGTCGTTCGCCACCTGGTTGACGCCATTCTCATCGACGTACGGAACCGCGTAAGTGAAGCCCATGCCGAGGTTGTACCCGACCTGAGCCTGCAGATCTGGTCCCTTCTGCCAGCTCGTGAACCCTGCGATCGTCCATCCGTTAGTTGCTCCGCCAACGACTTTATTCTCGCCATGGTAGAGCTTCCCGAAGTCGAACACGTACGAGGTGTTCCAGACGTACGGACGGTCGATGCTCAGGACCACGTAGTTGGCCCGCATGTCGTAGGGGTTGATGTTCCCGTTATTCTGTTGCCCGTTGAAGCCGAGTGCCTTGGACCAGGTGAAGCTGGTGTTGAACGTGAACCGTCCAGTCTGCTTGGCCCAAATGACCGCTAGGGCGTTGTAGTTGGCGTAGGCTTCGTGCTTCTCCACGTTGACCGCGTTGGTTCCGTACACGTTCACGAAGCAGCCCGCATTGAGGACGGCGGTCCCGATGCAGTTTGTGGTGGAGCTGGAAACCTTGTACGCCCCGTACGGCCGATAATCGGCTTGCCCGAAGATGCATGCCGTCGGGTTGACGAGCGTGCCATCCGGATACTTTCCGCAAACATTCTCCGGATCTGTGGCGATCCCGCCCACAACCGGATTGGGTTTGAAGTATGCTCCGAGAGGCGTCTTGTTTACGTTGATAAAGTCGCCGCCGCACTGTTGCCCCCCACCGGAAACTTGCCCGCCGCACATCAACCCGCCGCTGTCATTGCCCTCGTAGGCAATTTCGAAGTGCGAGCTCCACGGCAGCTTCTGGTCGATGGTCAAGTTCCACGTCGTGGTCCAGGGCACGTTATAGTCGGTTGGATCGAGAATGAACCCGGTTCCACTCGATGGCGCCGAGAACGTACTGATCGGTTTGGGCAACAAACCGGTCTCGCTGAACAGAACCGTGCGGTTGCTTGGCAGAGCGGTTTGAATGCTCTGCTGTGCCAGCGCCAGAGCGCCGCTGTAATCGTTCACCTGATCGTTGAAGGCATACACGCCCCAGCCGCCACGCAGGACTGTGTTGCCAGTTCCGAAGATGTCCCACGCGATACCGAAGCGCGGCTCGAAGTGGAATAGCCGGTTCGGAGTTCCGCTCAGCGGAATTCCCGGATTGATTCCGTGCCACTCCACACCCGGGTAAACCTTCCCCTTCAGGATGTCTCCCGCGATGTTGGCAGGAAGCCAAACTGCGTTCCCGTATCCATCGCGGTCGTACCAGTGCCCGAGGTGATCGAAACGAACGCCGTAATCGAGCGTAAACCGCCGCGTAAGCTTCCAGGAGTCCTGACCGTAAAATGCGAAGGTCTTGTACGCCTGGTCGTTCAACGGCAGCGAACTTTGTTCGTTGTAGTTCGTGGCGATGCCCATCAGGAAGTTGGCCGTGGGGTTCTGCGTCCCCATCTTGGTTCCTGTGACTGCATCACCCAGACTGTTCGCCGGAACGATTCCGCCAAACGAGAAGCCGCCATTGATCGGGTTGAAGTTCGCTTGGTTGTTTCCGGTCATCTCGTAGTAGAACCCCACCTTAAACGTGTGATTCTTGAATACCTTCGTGAGATCGTCACTGAAGGCCGGGTTCTGCTTCTTGATGTAATACTGCCCGCCCGTACCGGAGAAGACGTCCCACTGGCTGAAGTCCGGCAGAGCGAAGTTCACGCCGTTCCAACCGGGAACCATCGTCTGGGCCAGAGACTTTGTCTTGTCAAACTGCGTTCCGTAGGAATCTGGATAGCCGACGGTGCTGCGCAGCACGGCATTGAAGTTCGCCGGGGTCTGGGGTCCCCAGAACCAGGTCCAGAAACCGGTCATCTGGTTGGTGAGCGTGGGGCTGAACACGTGCAGGTAGTTGGCTGTGAGCGTCTTGGTCTGCGAAATCGCCGTCAAGCCGCCGCCCGGAAAGCGCACCGAGTTGCCCGGCAGCCACCACATGTGCGAATCGCCGTCGCCCGGCTGCGAGTCACTGCCATATTGCCAGGTGACGAACAGCTTGTTGTTGTCGTCGAAGTTGTAGTCGCCTCGCCCCCGGTACATGTACCCGTTGTGCAAGCCTGCTACCGGGTAAACGTAGTTGTAATTTCCCGCAATCGCCGCCGGGTCCGCGTTGGGCGGATCCCACTTCTGGATCATCCCCATCAAGGCCGCCCCACCGGGATCGATGAGGCTGCTGATGTTCGAGCTGGTGATCGCCGCTCCGTTCGGTCCGATGCCGCCTGCGGACGGATCGTAGCAGTAGGTCCCTGCTGCCTTGGTGTCCGTGCTGGCCGCATTTACCCCAAGCTGCGCCTGGCAAAGCGCGTTGTTCGCTGCGGTCTGCCCGAAATTCCCGGCGGCCATGTCCGCCGTCGGAACGGAGGCGTAGTCAATCGTCCCGCCTGAGGACAACTGGTAGAAGTGTTCGTACCCGAACCAGAACTGCAGCTTCTTATGCGTTCCGGGAACGGGTCCGCCTACGTTGCCTCCAGGGTAGTAGTAATGGTCGCCGGTCTGCACGTTCTTGCCCGCGTGGTTCAACTGCCAGGAGTCGGAGTTGAAGATCGCGTTGCGGGCGTAGAAGTAGCCCTGGCCGTGCCAGTTCGCGCTGCCGGACTTGCTGATGTAGTCGATTACGACCGGCCCCTTCGCGCTGTCGGCCCCGAATGCGGAAGTCTGAATCTTCACTTCCTGAATCATATCGGGATTAGGAACCGTGATTGACGTACAGTCGCAGCCTTCGTCAATGATGTTCGTGCCGTCCATCAGGAGTTGCGATCCGCCGCGGTAAGGTGCTCCGGCGAGAGAGACACCGTTGCCGACAATCGAACCGACCACTCCAACCGTGGATTGATCGAAGCTGCTCTGCGCTCCGTTGCTGGATCCGTTGGCCACCACGATCGCTCCTGGCAATGCGGCAAGCAACTGCGTCGCGTTGCGGGAAATCATAGGCAGCCGGTTGAAGTCTTGGGCGGTCAGGTCCAGCGTGCGTGCCGGCGAGTCCACGGGAATAAAGGCCGTGTGGGCCTCTACCGTCACCACTTCGGTGGTATGTCCCACCTCGAGCGTGGCGTTGACGTTGCGCTTATCGGCCGCCTGGAGAGCAATTCCTTGCTGCTCGAAGGACTTGAACCCTTTGGCCTCCACCTTCAGGACATAGGTGCCTGGATTCAAGGAGGGGAAAGCAAAGTATCCCTCGGAAGTGCTGACCGTGGTGCGGACGTCCTGGGTCGCTTGGTTCGTCAGCGTCACCGTGGCGCCGGGAATCACTGCACCCGTGTTGTCGTAAACCGTGCCGGTAATCGTGCCCGTGATCTGGGCCTGCGCCGCCGGCAAGAACAGAAATACCATCGCAAGAATCGCTAAGCCCGCCACCGCGAAGCGAATCCATCGGACGCGATTCGCATTGGCGCGCATGGCGTGCGCTTTCTGACCTGTCATCTCTTGCCTCCTAGAACATCGCCCCGTTCGGCGTTCAAGCTTTTCCGTGCTCTCTGGGTCGCTTGACTGCCGCACGGTACGCGCCCCTACGCGGAGCGCTTGCAAAGGAGAATCATCGAAAAGGAAGGCACAGTCCTGAGGAGTTCGGAACGAAGTACGCTCCCGCTGACCGTGGCTCCCACCCCACTCGCTACCTTCTGGCAACCGGCCCCGACTGCAAAATCGATTTGGCACGGCGGCCTGCCCTTATGTCGATCGCTCGTGCCGCTCCAGGATTTTTCTCCAGAGGTCGGGTCGTTCCGATTGCCTAAACCCACGCTTCTCTCTTTTTGAGGCCAGCCGGCAGGCTGGTTCGCGGACCTCACAAGCGTAGGTGACTGACTTTTTACCTGTTCGGCTATCTACGGTCAGTGATCGTCATCACATCTGAGGTTGACGGGCCTCACCAATACCGGCCCCGCTCCTGTGCCCCCGCTCGCGGCGATCTCACCCCTTCCGCTTCCGCAATTTCCGCTTCTTCGAATATTCTGCGTGCTACAATCCGCCTGGGTTTCCCACGTGTGCAATGCGCTCACATTCCGAGTGCCTCGCATCGCCCTCCTGGCTCCGTCCCACCTGCACCTTGCCGCTTCCCTGTTTCTAATGACTGCACTGCTCGCCGCTCTGGTCTTGTTCCCTTCCGCTGTGGCCGCCCAGGCGGGCGCCAACGGCGGGGTTTCCGGCTCCGTTCGCGACGCTGGTTCTCAGGATCCGGTGGTGTCCGCTCGCGTCGAACTGATGTCGGGGAACGGTCTCGCCGCGCCCGCCAGTTTTACGGACGAAACCGGCGAGTTCCATTTCGGGTATCTCCCCGACGGCGATTACCGCATCGACATCACCAAGATGGGCTACCAGAAAACCGAGATCGCCATCAGCATCGTAGCCGGACATTCCACGCCCATCGAGATCGATTTGAAGCGGAAGAGTTCCGATTCGGAGTCCTCGACGAATGAAGAAACGGGGCGTCCAGAGACAATTTCCGCCCACGAACTTTCCGCGCCGCGCAAGGCCCGCGACGACTACAGCAAGGGCAAAGAGTGGATGGACAAGAAGGACTACGTCAAGGCTATCGCCGCGTTCCAAAAGGCGATTCGCGAATTCCCCGATTTCTACGAGGCCTACGCCCGAATGGGCGTCGCGCAATACATGGCGGGACACGCGGCGGACGCACGCGCTTCACTCCAGAAATCCATCGACTTAAGCAACGGCGAATATGCGGACGCGCTGTTCGATCTGGCCGACGTGTATAACGACGTCGGCGACTACGCGGCTGCCGAACCGTTGGCTAAACGCGTCATCACCCTCGACGGCGCCTCCTGGCACGGCTACTTCGAGGTCGCCCGCTCCCTCCTCGGCCTGAAACGCTATCCCGAGGCCGAGCGGAACGGACAGAAATGCGTCAAGCTTGCGCCGTACAACCAGCGTGCCCGCGTCATTCTCACCAACATCCACATCGGCATGCACGATTACCCCGCCGCAGTCGACGACATTGACGCCTATCTGAAACTCGACTCCACGAGTTCCGCCAGCGATACCTTGCGCGGCACCCGCGCGCAGCTCGCACGAGCCATTGCTGATGCCCAGAAGAAATCCGGCGCGCCCCAAAAGACGCAAAAACCGATCGTCCAACCCCAATGACGCCGCGCACCCTTGATAAGTCCGAGCAGCCGCAAGCGAAGAAACAAACCGAAGGAGGAGAAAAGGAGAATGAAGATTCGAACGGTACGTGTGTGGAACAAAAATCCTCGTAAATTTCTCGCCTTAATCGCCACCATTCTCGCCTTCTTTGCGGCATTTGCCGGCGCGCGGCAGGGCGTCCCGGATTATCGCAATCCGAACTTGCCCATCGCCAAGCGCGTCGCGGACCTGCTCTCGCGCATGACGCTCGAGGAAAAAGTGGACCAGATCGCCGGCGGCAACCGCCGCGGCGAAGGGTTTCTCGACAACACCGGGCATTTCACGCCCGCGCAGGCGCGCCAAATCCTGTTCGACCTCTACGATCCTTCCGGCGACGTCAGCCCCTACGACGCGGCCATCGCGCGCAACGCGGCGCAACGCTACGAGGTCGAAAAAACACACCTTGGCATTCCCATCCTGTTCATGGGCGAAGCGCTGCACGGCTTCATGGAAAATGACAGCACCAGCTTCCCGCAGTGCATTGCGCTGGCCAGCACGTGGGATCCCGCACTGGTGCACCAGGTGTTCGACGCGGCCTCGGACGAAATGTCCGCCGCCGGGGTGCGCGAGGCGTTCACGCCCGTTCTCGATCTGGCGCGCGATCCGCGCTGGGGCCGCACGGAAGAAACCTACGGGGAGGATCCGTATCTGGTGGCGCGCATGGGCGTTTCGGTGGTGGAAGGTTTACAGGGCGATCCGCCGGCCGGTTCGGAAGCGAATGGGCTGTTCCCCATCGGCCCTCACCACGTCATCTCCACGGCCAAGCACTACGTCCATGGCCTGATGGAAGGCGGACGGAACACTGCGCCGTCGAATATCTCCGAGCGAGAGCTGCGCGAATCCTTCTTCGTCCCCTTCCGCTACGCGATCGAGAAGGCCCACGCGGGCGCTGTGATGGCTTCCTACAATGAAATCGACGGCATTCCCGCGAGCATCAATCACTGGCTGCTGGGCACGGTCCTGCGCGGCGAATGGCATTTCCCCGGGTTCATCACGTCCGACGGGGGCGCGCTGCAAATGTTGTACCAGGTTCATCATGTGGCGGCTGGGCCCGATGATGCGGCGCGCGAGGCACTGGCCGCCGGCATCGATTTCGATTTGTCCGACGGGTCCGTCTATCACACGCTGATCGCGCAGGTGAAAGCGGGCAAAGTTCCCGAGTCGGAGGTGGATCAGGCGGCGGGACGCATCCTGGCGGCCAAATTCCGGCTCGGCCTGTTCGAGCATCCCTATGTCGACCCGGAATACGCGCAGAGGATTACCGACGATCTAGCGCACCAGAAACTGGCCGTCAAGGCGGCGCAGGAATCGATCGTCCTGCTGAAGGATCGGGGCAACCTGCTTCCGCTGGACATCAAAAAGCTTCACACCATCGCAGTGATTGGCCCCAACGCGGCGGACACGCACCTGGGCGGCTACAGCCGGCAGCCCAGCCACACCGTCAGCATCCTGGAAGGCATACGCGAACGGCTGGCCGGGACGGGCGTGAACGTGCTCTACGCGCAGGGGTGCAAGATCACGAATGGACAGGAAGGCTGGCGCGGGTGGTACGAAAACAACGTGAAGCTGGCCGATCCGCGTACGCAACAGGACAACATTCACGCGGCCGCGGCGCTTGCCCGCAAAGCGGATGTGGCGATCGTGGTGATCGGCGGGGATGAAACCACCACGCGCGAAGCGTGGTCGGAGGAGCACCGGGGTGATCGTTCTTCGCTCGATCTGCTCGGCGCGCAAAAGCAACTGGTCAAAGCGGCATTCGAGACGGGCACCCCGACGGTCGTTTTCCTCATCAATGGCCGGCCGCTCTCGATCAACTGGACCGCCGCGAACATTCCCGCAATTCTGGAGGGCTGGTATCTCGGCGCGGAGGGCGGCACGGCGGCCGCGCAAGTTCTGTTCGGCGACGTCAATCCCGGCGGCAAATTGCCGGTGACGTTTCCGCGCTCGGTGGGGCAGCTTCCGGATTTCTACGACCACAAGCCGTCGCGCGACCGCAGCTACGCCTTCGTCGACAATTCGCCGCTCTTTCCGTTCGGATACGGGCTGAGCTACACGACTTTCCACTTCGGCAACCTGCGCGTTACGCCGTCGAAGATCACGCCGGGCCAAACAGCCACCGTCAGCGTGGACGTCACCAATACCGGGGGGCGCGCGGGCGATGAAGTCGCCGAACTCTACATTCACCAGCGGCTATCGACGGTGACGCAACCCGTGATGGCGCTGCGCGGGTTCCGGCGCGTTACACTGCAGCCCGGCGAGAAGACTACGGTGCAATTCAAGCTCACGCCGGATACCCTCTCGATCTACGACGAAAACATGAAGTGGGTGGTGCAGCCGGGCATGTTCGACATCCTGGTTGGCCCCAGTTCCACGGAAACGCAGCGCGCCGAATTGGAAGTGAGTCCGGAGTAGCAGGCGGCGGGCTTACGTGGTTGCACCGCGGCGGCAAGGGCCGAGACGCGCTCATTCTGCCGTGATATTATGCGGTTCCCCATGGCCTATCCGAGCGGGCAGATCATACCGGACGCCGTCTACCAGTGGATCCTTTTCGGCGGGCTGGCGGCGCTTTTTTATCTCCTGGCTACGCGAAAACAAAGAAAAAGACTAATGATCACAGATTTCCGCCGGGGAGTGCACTTCGTCGGAGGGACAATGAAGGACGTGCTCGGCCCCGGCAGCTACATTTACAACGTCCGCAAAGAGGAAATCACGGTCGTGGACATGCGCCCGCACCCAATCCTGATCGAGAGGATTGCGTTCCAGGATGCGCTGGGACACGGAGGGATCGTCAGTATTGGGGCGTCATTGGTCGTCCGCGACCCCACCTTGGCCGCCACGGTGCTGCGCGACCAAGTCAGTGACTCCTATTTGATCGTTCGCGACACCTTGAAGGCAACCCTTTCAACCCAAATCGCGCCGTCCAAGGAAAACGCGGAGCTGATGCAGCGGGCGGTTGAGGTCGCGGTTAACGCGGAGTTGGGGAAGGCCGGAATGGGGGTCTCGGATCTCGAGGTCACCGAACTGTGGTCTGGTGTCCCTCGTCTGCAAACAAACAGTGGGACAGGGATTCTGCAATGAGCATCTCTGATGTTGTAACCCTCGCGGTGGTGGTCGTGCTCGCAGCAGGATGGGTGGCAATGCTTCTGTTCCTGTACCGTTACGGACGGCTGACGACGGTCACCCTGCTGCCCTATCAGCGGGGAGTGCTCTTCAGGCGGGGGAACGCTGTTCGTGACTGCGGCCCTGGAAAGCATCGCGTACGCAGCGGGACCGAACTGCTGGTGCACCTCGATGTTCGGCCGATTTCCATCCACCACGAGAATCTAATAGTGAATCTTCAGGACGGCTACGTCGCGGGTTATGGCATCTCCGGCAGCGCTCAGGTGCACGATGTTCGCAGGGCGCTTTACTCCGCGCGCAACTATGTGCACGTGCCGGCGGTCACCCTGCTGCGCTGTACGCGCAGCGAACTGAGCGCCTGCTCTTCCGAAGCCTTACGCACGCAGCAGAACGCCATCATCGCGCGAGTTGCCGGGCAGGCCAAAGCGCGCCTCGACGCAGCCGGTTTCGAGCTGACGTCCTTTCGTCTCACACAGCTGGTCGTCGGCACGCTGCACCAACCCGAACCTCAAACCAAGCAGAACCTCTCTTCACCCGGGAATTAGGCGCGCAACTGGATGACGGGGCGTGGTCATCAGGTGCGCCAAAGGGTCGCGCGCATCAAGTCAAAATGATGGTCGTAGGTCGAGACTTCGACACGCAAGCGGGCAGCTAGCACTGCGAGAATGGCGTCAAACAGGGTCAACGGCTGGTCTGCTAACGACCTTAGTTTGTGCCTCGCCGCGCGGTAATCTTCGCCGGTTGGGTTGATCAGGGAAACGCCGGCCAGGACGTCGTCCAGCCAATCCCTGGCGGAACGGGTGCCGAGGCGGTGAAGAACCAGGCTGTAGGATTCGCACAGCGTGGGGTAGGCGACGATCACTTCCCTCTCTGATGGGCCAACAGCTTCAATTCCCGCTGCGCGCGCCGATGATGCGCGTCGTCCGTGTCCGCTGCCGCATACAAAGGGCCCGCATCCGCAAGAACGGCGCGCATCGAGAAACGCCTCACTCCGCAGTTTCTGCAAGATAGCGGTCGTGCGCCTCGCTTGTGTCGTGGCGGCCGCTGCCGCGGGAAGACGGCCGGATGCGTAGAGCCCTGCGCGCGGGCAGGTAACCGCGTTCTCTAAGATATTCGCGGAGGGCGACCTGGACAACTGCGGTCAGCGGCGGACGCACTTCCTGAGTGCGGGTGTAGTCTTCCATGGCCTTCACGAGGTCGTCCGGAATCGTAACGGTGGCGCGTTTCATAACTACAATCCATTGTATCCCCACTTGGTGAAAGCGGTGATCGCGGACCAGAAGACTCGTGGTCGCCCAGCAGGGCTGCGCGACTTACTTCGCGCGCGTGACGCGCAGGGCAATGCCGCTGCGGAAGTCAGGTGAAGGCAAATCCTTCTCGCCGCCGTTGTGGCGGAACTTCTCCGTCCCTGCGGCTTGCCCGGTGTCAATGTCTATCCAACTTACGCTGTACATGCCCGGCGGCAGGTTCAGAGTCAAGTCGATTGGGCCTTGGCCGTCCAGGTAGATTGCGTACGTGCCGGCGGGACTCGAAAGCGCGTGCGCGACTGCTCCGCGCGCTTGTTTCACCACGCGCAGGTCCGGCCTCAAGTCTTCGAGCGGCAGAGCCTTGAGGAACTCGACAAGAACGCGCAAACGCTGACGGAATGCCGGACTCCCGCCGCCGGGACCATTGGGCTCAAGGTCGGTTCCGTCCTCATGCCCAGGCGTGAACGAATAGTCGAGATTGTCGAACACGCTGCCGCCCGAGAGCATGAAATTCCACGCCTGGCGGATGTAAGCGCCGTCGCCGTGGCCAAGAAATCCGGTCTCGTCGTAGGAAATCGCCTTGTCCAAACCGTAATTCAGGAGCACCGCAGCGGGATAAGCGTAGTGGAAATTCACCACGCTAACGCCAGGAATCAGTTGGCGCACAGGAAAACGAAAATTGCAGTAATTCTGCGCGACCAGGTGCCGATTGGGCAGCGCCGCTTCCTCGGCAACGATCCACTGCGCCACGCGCGCCTGCCATTCCATGGACTCGGCGTCCGGCAAATCGACAGAGTTGGGAAAGACGTCGCGTTGCGCCGCCGGCAGGTAGGGATTCACAACGTTTCCAAGCACCCCGCGGTCCGACCAGGGCTCGTTTTGAATCTCAAAGATCACGTTCGGAAACGGATTCGCTTCGCGGACAATCTTTCTTACATACTTTTCCTGGTATCCCAGTATGTTCCCGTTCTCGAGCGTGTTCAGATTCTTCCAGTCGATGGCGGCGGTTCCATTGATATTGTTCGCGGCGTTGAACGGGCTTAGATTCCACTGCGCCTCGCCGTACTGCGAAGAAAAAAGACTGATCTCGACAACGATGCCCCTGCGGTTGGCTTCGGCCAGAAGGTCGCGGAGTCGTTCGAAATAGGCGGGATTCCAGCGGCTGAGATCGAACTTGTTTCCCCCGCCGGCGTACGCGGGCGCCTCGCTGCGGGCCCAGGGCGCGATGAAGCGTCCGGGCGCGGGCGCCAAGTCGTTGCGCAGAATGCCAAAGGATTTGGCGGGCACCTCGGCGTAGCTTCCGGCGAAAATTCGCGTGTAGTTGAAGCCGTCCGCCCGGAGCGTGTTCAGGTACTTGCGGTAATCGAAATCCGCGTTGATAACAGCGCCGTAATGCTCTCCGCTGGTGATCAGCGCAGTCACCCTGCCCTGGAAGAGGAAATAATGCGGATTCCGCGGATCGAGGCGGACGGGCGCGGACGAATCGCTTCCCGCGCGTCCTGCGGTCGCCCACGCTATCGCGATGATCGCGCCGAAAAACAGGAACAGCGCAACCAGAGGAAACCGGCCAAGCCCCGGCAGCGCGTTCGACCGACCCAAGTTCATCGCCAGGCCAGGGTGGTCAACGACTTTTCCTTCAGCGGGACCTGCGCGACCTGATCCGCGAATTGCACTTCAATCGCACGCGCCGGGCCCGGATTGGTGAGCACGAGCACCTGCTGGCCGTCCGGATTTTCAAAGGCCACGTGCGACAGCGCCGGGGCCGGCGGCGAGTCGGCAGAACCGGCTGGTGCTTCGATCTGCGAGTCCAACCGCCGCGCGCCGCGATGGATCAGCCGCGAATAGTGCGCGAAAGCCCAGAATTGCCCGCTGCGCGTGATCTGGCGCGTTTGCGAGTGGATGGTCACCACCCCGCCGCAGGAAAAAGGCCCGACATTCGGTTTGCCGTGCTCGTCGAGCGCCAGATTCCACGCGGTGATCGAGCGGCACCAGTTGCGCAGCGCGTCCGCGAATGTGGTCCCCCAGCTGCACCAGTCGGTCAGATAATCGGGGGCGGTGTAATCCGGCCCGCCCTCGGTCCAGTACATTTCGATTGCCGGGAAGGCGTCCTGCACGCGGCTCATCATGTCGGGCGTGCCGGCATAGCCGTGCCAGGCGACGGCATTGCAGTATCGCCGCAAGTTTTCATCTTCCAAGGTGTCGACGGCCCGCCCCCACAGATTGTAGTTGTGGTCGAGAATCCAGATTTTTGTCGGGACGCCCTCTTTCTCGAGCAGCGGCCCCAGATAGTCGCGCACGAACGCAATCTCGTATTCCTGGCCCCAGAGGCAGGCGGGCATTTTGCCGTCCTGGTCGGTGTCGACTTCATTCTGCGAGGTGAGCGCCTGCACCGGGACGCCCGCCGCCGCGTAGCCCTGCAGGAATTTCAGGTAATACTGCGCGTAGGCGGGGAAATAGAATTTGCGCATGGACCCGCCCAGCATCGAGTTGTTGAACTTCATCCAGCCCGGCGGGCTCCAGGGCGAAGAGAAAAGGAACAGATCGGGATTGGCCTGTCGCGCCTCGCGGAGGATGGGAAGGATGTAGGCGCGGTCGTGATCGATGGAAAAGCGAGTCATGTCCGGATCGGGCGCGCCTTCGTCGAAGCTGTAGACCGTGCGGGAATAGTCGCTTGAGCCCACGCAGATGCGGCAAACGCTCAGGCCCATTTCCGCGGGGTGAAACATTTCATGAAAAAGCTTCTCGCGTTCGGCCGGCGCCAGGCGGTTGTAGGTGTAGCAGGCGGCGTCGGTGAACGCGCCGCCGAATCCGAGGATTTCCTGAAACTTCAGCTCCGGAGTCAGAACGATTCGTTCGACGGCCGGCTCTGGGGAAGCTGCGCTCCAGCGGATCGAGGGCGCGGAGGCGAAGCGATCCTCGCCCGACGTGGTCCACACGGAAATCTCCGAGAGTGGTGCGGCAGCGTACCGTGAGCGCGCATTACCGCCGGACGCCGGCACGCGCGCACTTGTGTTCGGCAGAATTGCCGCCGCGGCCCCGAGGGCAGAGATTCCCAGAAAATCCCGGCGGGAGGTTTGCGTCTCGGAATGTCGTTCTGCAGGCGCTGGGCTGGACTCAGGCGCGGAATCCACATCGCCATTCTTGCGCGCTTTCATTGTGCGTTCCTTTCGGCAGCAGTACGCGCGGAGGTTACCACAGATGCCAGAATCGGGTTCAAGCGAATGCGACGAAATCGCTGACGCGATGGCGGCGGAGCGGCTACAATCGCACGGCGCTCAAATCCGTACTCTGCAACCTTCGAGGCTCCTATGGAACAGAATCTGCACGAGACGATCACCCTTCTCGCCCGCACTCCTGCGACTCTGAATGCGCTTCTGCGCGATCTGCCGGAAGCGTGGACGCTGCGCAACGAAGGCGGCGAGAGCTGGCACGCATTCGATGTTGTCGGCCACTTGGTTCACGGCGAACGCACGGACTGGATGCCGCGCGCGCGCATGATCCTGGAATTCGGCGATACGCAAACATTTGTGCCATTCGACCGTTTCGCGCAGGCGCGGGAGAGCAAAGGCAAGTCGCTCGGCCAGCTCCTGGACGAATTTACCCGTCTTCGCTCCGATAATTTGAGCGAGCTGCGCGCCATGAATTTGCGGGAAGGCGATCTCGCGCGTCGTGGCCGCCACCCTGCCCTGGGAGGGGTCACGCTGTCGCAACTGCTGGCGGCGTGGGCGGTTCACGACCTCACGCACGTGCACCAAATCTCACGCATTCTGGCGCACCAGTACCGCGAGGCGGTAGGTCCGTGGAGTAAATACCTCGGGGTGTTGCGTTGCGAAGGCCATAGCGCACCATAGCAACCTGCCAATCGAAATTTGCCCTCCTGCGGGACGGAAGATTTGGCGTGGAGGTCCGAGGTCCCGCTGTGACACCCATCGCATCGGACCGTGCGTGCCATCACATACCCGCCCGACTCTTCGCCGCCATAGTTGTGCCCATCGGCAACGCCGGGCGACCGCAACGCCGCAGGTCCGCGCGGACCTGCAATTCTTGATGCATCCGCATCCCGCCGCGCGAACCCTCGCCGCTTCCGGCCTCTCCCCAGGCGTTCCGCGCGAGTGAATGGAGCGGAAGGAGCCCTCGATGAATAAAGAAACGCTGCGCATTCAGGACGGCCGCACAGACGCCAACTACGAGATGCCGCTGTTCAAAGGCACGCTGCGGGCCATGGACCTGCGCCAGATCAAGACGGGTCCGGAAGATTTTGGGGTGATGACCTACGATCCCGCGTTCATGAATACGGCCGCGTGCCAGAGCGCCATCACGTTCATCGACGGCGACAAAGGCATCCTGCGGTATCGCGGCTATCCGATCGAGGAGCTCGCCGAACACTGCACGTTCCTGGAAGTCGCGTACCTGGTGCTGTTCGGCGAATTGCCCACGGAAACAGAACTCAAGGACTGGGTGGGCGAGATCACCCACCATCGCATGCTGCACGAGACGACGAAGAAATTCCTCGAAGGCTTCCGCTTCAACGCGCACCCCATGGGCATGTTCATCAGCACGGTAGCGGCGCTTTCGACCGTCTATCCCGAGGCGCGCGAGGTGAAATCGGCGGACTCGCGCCGGGCGCAAATCGCGCGGCTGATCGGCAAGGTGCCCACCATCGCGGCCTACACCTATCGCCACAACGTCGGGTATCCCTACGTCTATCCCGACGATGAGTTGAGCTACACCGAGAATTTCATGAACATGCTGTGGCGCATGGTCGAGCCGAAATACAACGCCAGCCCCGCGCTGGCCCGCGCCCTGGACATCCTGTTCATTCTGCACATCGACCACGAACAGAACTGCAGCACGAACGTGATGCGCGCGGTGGGCAGCTCGCTGGCCGACCCCTTTGCCTGCGTGGCGGCGGCCTCGGCCGCTCTTTCCGGGCCGCTGCACGGCGGCGCGAACGAGGAAGTGCTGAAGATGCTGGACGAAATCGGCTCGAAGGACCGCGTTCCCGCGTTCATCGAGCAGGTCAAAGCAGGGCGCGGCAAGCTGATGGGCTTCGGGCACCGTATCTACAAGAATTACGATCCGCGCGCCCGGATCATCAAGTGGGCCGCCGATCAGGTCTTCAAGGTGACGGGGCGCAACCCGAAGCTGGACATCGCGCTCGAACTCGAACGCGTGGCGCTCGAGGATGAGTACTTCATCAAGCGCAAGCTCTACCCCAACGTCGACTTCTATTCGGGGATCATTTATCAGGCCATGGGCTTCAAGCCCGAAATTTTTACCGTGCTGTTCGCCATTCCGCGGACGGTCGGGTGGCTGGCCCAGTGGCAGGAGATGCTGAACGATCCCGAGCAGAAGATCGCGCGCCCGCGCCAGATCTACATCGGCCACGAGCTGCGCAAATTCGTTCCGATGGAGGCGCGCGCCGCACAGACGGCCTCGCGCAAAGGCTAGGCGAGCTACTCCACTTCCGCCTGCGAGCAAGCGATTTCTCTGCGGGGCACGATTTCTATCGTGCCCCGGATATTCCACCTCGTCGCCCGGCGATCGCACAGGCTTTGACTTTGAAACACTACTTTCGCGTCTGATGAGCATCTTTTGCCTCACTGCGCCTGCCAACCTGCAAACAAATCTCGAATGACATCGCCGACTCGCTCGTGGTAGAGAAGGCTCAGGCCCTCAATTCGAAATCGACGCACACGGGGTGCAACATGGCCATCGCGGCAAAGCAGGGGGAATCCCGCAGCGAAGAAATCATCCGCAAGCACAAGGAATTCCTGTGGCCGGCGGTGGCGAATTCCTACGCGAAACCGCTGGTGGCGGACCACGCGTCGATGCAGTACCTCTGGGACATCGAGGGAAACAAGTACCTCGATTTCTTCGGCGGGATCGTAACCATCGGCGTGGGACACTGCAATCCGAAGGTCACCTCCAAGATCAAGGCGCAGGTCGACAAGCTGCAGCACACCTCGACGCTCTTCCCCAACGAACAGATCGTCGCGCTGGCGGAAAAGCTGGCGCAAATCACGCCGGGCAAGCTGCAGAAGAGTTTTTTCACCAATTCGGGAACGGAGGCGAACGAGGCCGCCATTCTGCTGGCGCGCATGGCCGGGCCCAGCTACGACGTGGTCGCACTGCGGCACGCCTATGCGGGTAGCTCGATGCTCGCGAAATCCGTGACGGCGCAGGCGGCCTGGCGCAAAAGCGGCGTGATCAGCGTGGGCATCTCGCACGCGGTGAATCCCTACTGCTACCGCTGCCCGCTGCATTTGAAATATCCGGACTCGGCGTGGCGTGCGCGAACGATGTCGAGAACGTCATTCAGACAACCACCAGCGGATCGATCGCTGCATTCATCGCCGAACCCATTCAGGGCGTGGGCGGCTTCATTACCCCGCCGCCGGAATACTTCAAGATTGTCTATCGCATCGTGAAAAATTACGGCGGGCTGTTCATTTCTGACGAAGTGCAGACGGCCTGGGGCCGCACCGGACGGAAATGGTTCGGAATCGAGCAGTGGGAGGTCACGCCGGATATCATCACCTCCGCCAAAAGCCTGGGCAATGGCGTGCCCATTGGATTGACCATCACCACCGCGGAACTCGCCGACAAGTTTCAGGGATTGACCATCTCCACCTTCGGCGGCAATCCCGTGACATGCGTGGCGGCGCGCGCCGTGATCGAAGTCATCGAGGAGGAGAACCTGCGCGAGAACACCTTCGTCGTGGGCGGATACTTCCGGCAGCGTCTCGAGGAGCTGAAGGAGAAATACCCGCTCATTGGAGACGTGCGCGGGATGGGCATGATGCAGGCGCTCGAATTGGTGAAGGATCGGGCGACCAAAGAACCGGCCGCGGCCGAAACGTCGCAGGTGCTGGAAGCCGCGCGGCGGAACGGCCTGCTGATCGGCAAGGGCGGGCTCTACGGCAACGTCATCCGCATGGCTCCGCCCATGAATATCTCCAAAGCGGACGTGGACGAAGGCATTCGCCTGCTCGATCAGACTTTCGGTGGACTCCGCGGCTGATTGGAACCACAGATGAACGCAGACGGACAAGAGCATCGATTGAAGGAAAAGACCCAAGCGGTTCTTTTGTTTGAGCCTTCATCTGCGTTTATCTGTGTTCATCTGTGGTTGCAACTGGGTTTACGTGCACGCCAAGGAGAGGCTGAACGGCGATGGCGATAACGAAGGAAGCGGGGACGGTCTGCAGGAACTATATTGCCGGCGAGTGGGTTGGGCCGGCGTCGACCAAGATCGTTGAGCGACGCAATCCCGCCAACACCGATGAACTGGTGGCGCGTGTGGCGCTCTCGACGCGGCAGGAGGCCAAGCACGCGATTGTGGCGGCCAAAGATGCCCTGCCCCGCTGGCGCGAAACGCCCGCTCCCGCGCGCGGCAGCATTTTGCTGGGAGCGGCGCGGCGGATGGAGGCGCAGAAGGAAGAGCTGGCGCGCCTGCTGACGCGGGAGGAAGGCAAGGCGCTGAAGGACGCCCTGGGCGAGGTGCAGCGCTCCATCAATATCATGGAATTCATGGCGGGCGAGGCGCGGCGGCTGACCGGCGAGACGCTCCCCAGCGAGCTCCCGAAGAATTTCTCTTATACGGTGCGCCGCTCCGTCGGTGTGGTCGGCGTGATCACGCCCTGGAATTTTCCTCTGGCCATTCCGGTATGGAAGATTGCTCCAGCGCTCGTTTGCGGGAACACAGTCGTATTCAAACCGGCCACGCTGACGCCGGCCTGCGCGACGCGCCTGGTGCAGATTTTCGAACAGGCCGGTTTACCAGCGGGCGTGCTGAACCTGGTGACCGGGTCCGGCAAAGAGGTGGGCGACGAGATCGTGACGAATCCGCATGTGCAAGCCGTGTCGTTCACCGGATCGACTGCCGTAGGGACAGCGCTGTACGCGACGGGCGCAGCGAAAATGAAGAAAGTTCAATGCGAGATGGGCGGAAAGAATCCGGTGGTGGTCCTGGCGGACGCCGATTTGCAGCTGGCCGCGGAGTCGGCGCTGTTCGGCGCGTTCGCTTCGACCGGACAGCGCTGCACCGCAACGAGCCGCGTGGTGATCGAGGAGCGCATCGCGGACCAATGGGTGGCCATGCTGGCCGCGCGCGCAAAGAAATTCGTTGTCGGAGACGGGCTCGAGGCGGGCGTCGAAATAGGCCCGCTGGTCGACGAAAATCAGATGAATGCGGTCCTGCGATACATCGACATTGGCAAGAAGGAAGCGGAGTTGACGTGCGGCGGCGCGCGGCTGAGCGGCACAATGTATGACAAGGGATGGTTCGTGGCGCCCACCGTGTTCGACCACGTGCCCGCCGGCAGCACCATCGCGCAGGAGGAGATTTTCGGCCCCGTGCTGAGCGTCATTCGGGTAAAGAATTTCGAGGAGGCGATTGCGGCGGCCAATTCGGTTCGTTACGGCTTGGCCAGTTCGATCTACACGCAGGACGCGAACAAGATCTTCGAATTTGTGGAGAAGAGCGAAGCAGGGATGGTGCACGTCAACTCGCCGACCGTGGGCGGAGAGGCGCACGTTCCGTTTGGAGGAACGAAGGCGACCAGCGTAGGGCCGAAAGAAGTTGGGCGCGCGGCGCTGGATTTCTACACAGAAACGAAGATCGTCTACATCGACTACACGGGCCGGAAGCGCGAGACTTCGCTTTACTGAACCCCATTTAAGCCGACAAGCCGTCCTTGCGGGCGCGCCGGCTCCGTCAACCAGCCCACATCGCGTAGAATGAGGGTAGGAGACGGAATCGCGGTGATGCGGAGAAGCCCGACACTACGGAAGGCGGCGCTCAAGGCAGGCGCGCTGGCCTGCGCGCTTAGCCTCCTCGCGCCGCTGGCGGCATTTGCGCGCGGGCGCGATTCGGAACGCTTTCATTGGAAGCCGGTGGATGGCGCGACCGTCAAGCTGGACGGCAAGCCGCCGCTCACCTGGAACGTCTATCAGCCGGAGAAAAAGAAGCAATCGCATCTGGTTTTGGTCCTGCTGGGACATCGCTACCTGGTCCTGGACACCAGGAGCAAGGTCGTCTACGGCGTCGTGCCCACCGATTTGCATGCCGCGGGGAAGGATTTCGAGACCGCCGATTTGCTGCAGCCTTCGCGGAAGATTCCCAGCACGAAATGGACCATGCGCGATATTGGCCCCGCGGAGTCCATTCAATTGACGCTGGGCGATTACGGGCGCGAGCTCGACGTTCAGCTTCCGCACATGCCGGACCTGCGCGCGTTCTACTGAGCGACTCACCGCGAGGGCGCAAGCGCTCGGCGCGCACGCGACTCCCTGCCAAGAGGCCGGTACGTCAGGCGATGGCTTGCTTCTGGCCGCTGGCGGGCTTCGGGCTCGTCAAGCCGCGCCACACCAGCCACAGCACTACCCAGATCATACCGATCCAGCCGGCGAAGCGGACCCATCCGGCAATAACCGTGTCGTATTGCAGGACGCCCAGCTTGCTGAACAAATAATGCCAGTCGTGGATCACGTACCCGGAATCTCCTACCGTGAGCAGCGGCAGTTGCATGGCGCGGGCGTCGGCCATATAGGTGGCGACGGGCAGGAACTGCTCGAAGAAAAAGAAGCTGCAGAACGCGACGCCCTGCGGCTCGCGGTAGTAGGCGAAATAGGCGGCGAGAGCAAAGGGAACGAACAATTGCAGGAACGTTCCACCCGCCACGCCGATGGTGGTCCCGAAATATTGAAACAGCAGGTGCCCGCCTTCATGGATGGGGACGAGGACCGTATCCATCAGGAGCAGGAATCCCGAGCCGCGAGCGGCCTGGTACAGAAACAGACCGAAGAACACCAGCCATGCGGCCAGTGCCGCGAGAGGCACGCGATTCCAGCCTTTTGGCGACGCGCCCAGGACCGGGACCGTCTCTGTCCAGGCATCCTGGTCACGCAAGGGCATGGTTTCCCCTCCTCGGGACGCACGGCTTGCGGTCATTGTAGCAGGAGCCGGTCGAGTTGGGCCTAGATCGAGTTGGGCTCAGGGAACCCTTCCGGCAAGCATGGCCTGAGGGGAAACTGTGTGCTGGAAATGCCGTATCAGTGGGGACCTACGCCCCGAACCCAGGGGATGCCGATGAGCCCCTCGCCCAGCTTTACGGTAATGGACTCGCCCGGCTCGAAGCGGTCGAAATCGTCCACATCGACGTCGAGGCGCTCGATGGCGTGACCGCCCCGCCAGGAAGTCACGATCAGGCGGTGCATGGGGATGGGTCCAGGCATGGAGAATTTGCCGATGATCTGAGTGTGCTCGATGTTCGGCCGCGAATTGTCGAATCCCCCGTTGGCTAGCAGGACCAGCGCCAGCAGCCACGGAATCGGGATCAGGCCGTAGTAGATGCGTTTGATCAGTTCGACTTCCTGGTGCTTCAGCGCGCGGCGCTCGACCCAAATGGCGATGCCCAGCGTGACAAAAAAGAGCACGCCGATGAAAATCAGGATGCCGTCGACGTCCAGCGGCGGATAATGCACGGCGGCGAACACGAAAAGGATCGCGCCCAGCAGGAAAAAAGCGGTGCGGTTGAGCAAGCGCTTGCGCAACGCCAATTCGGCTATGGCCGAAGGCAGGCCGCAGACGTCGCACACGTCCTGCGCGCGTTCGGCGCCGCAATTCAAACAGCGTGTCATGGAACCGTTCAAGTCAGGAAAGTCCAGTCTCGAAAGATAAAATTCCAGCGTGGCAGGCGCACACAACGCCCCTCTCCATATTAAATTAGACACCGGAGAGAGGCCAAAGGGCTGGGGGATAATGGAAAAATGACGCTACAGGAGTTCTTCCTCAAGCAGAAGAAGGCGATCCGGAAGCGGAGCGAGGAAGTCTTTGCGCTCCTTCGGCCCGAACACATGAACTGGAGGCCGGCGGAAAGCGCGCTGGGCGTCGCCGAAATGCTGCGCCACCTCTGGGTGTCGGAAGAAGGCGTGAGGCGCGTCGCGCTCGACGCGAACTTCGCCTATTACGAAGCGAGAATCCCGGGCGGTCTGCCGGCTGTCCTGGGAACGCCGGGATCGCTGGAGAACGAGTTGGGCAACATTGATCGCGTCCACCGGGAGACTCTGGAGGCGGTGGCGGCGTGGCCCGCCTCGATTTTCGAGGAAGAGCGCGTCCATCCCGGGCTGGGCTTTCGCCGGAAGGTCAGCGTGATTCTGTTCGGCATCAACGAGCACGAAATCCACCACCGCGCTCAAATCATGATGTGCCTGCGCATATTGGGGAACCCGGCGCCGCAGCCGTTTACCTGGCCGCCGGGGAAAACGCGTTGAAAGCGAAATCTACTTGATCTGCGTGACCGTAGCCGGCGCGCCCATGCAGCGGATGTTGGCGTCGCGCCCGTTGGCCAGCAGGCCGCAGTCGATATTCTTCGCGCTGCTGATCGCTTCCTGCGCGGTGGCGCCTTTGGCGGTGGCGCAGTGCGTGCCCCCTTCGAAGGCCATGCAGACCTGATATTCGAGGCGCGTTTGTTGCATCGTGAAATGCACCAGCGCGCCGACGAACACCAGTACGCCGATCAGAATCATCCAGCGCGTCTGAACTTTTTTTCGCTCCGCCATTTCGCCCACGATTATGCGCTAGTTTTCGGAATCGTGCACGCCGCGCGCCCGCCGCTCCAGTTCGCGCTGGATGTACGTCCGGGCGTGAGGCGGAAGCCCCTGCAGCGCCGCGACGTCCTTCAGGTCGGCGAGCGTCAAATGCGGCAGAAAAGCAAGGATGCAGGGCGGCGGCGTGTGGGCATTCCGGATCAGCGCGATGCGCACGTTGTATCGCGACGCCCATTTCCGGTGTTGCGCGATGGCCGCAATCACCCGCTCGGGCACACCCGGCTTTGCCAGCACCTTGAGAATCTGGCTTTCGGTCAAGAAGGCGTTGTCCAGAGCCAGCTTGAGCGCCTGCGGATGGCCTTCTGCCAGCAACGCCCCGGCCACGCGCGACGGCCCGCGGCGCGCCAGTGTGAGCTTCTGGCCCACGGGAAGATGGGGAATGCGATTCAGAATGAGTTCTTCGGCGACGCGGCGGATGTCCGCGGGCGCGGACGGCAGAAGATTCAAGCGCACCAGATCGAAGAGGTACAACTGGCGGACCACCGCGAGAGCGATCCGCTTCGGCGTGCGCGGATGCTGAGCCAGGTGCAGCCGCACCGCCTCGTTTGCCAGCCACCTTTTTTGCGCCGCAATGGCGTCCAGCACGCTTGCCGGCAGATCAAGCCGCTCGAGCAGCTGCGCGATGTGCGGCTCCTCCAGATTCGGATTTTCGAGCAGAGCGAGCAGGACCTCTTCGTTGCGCTCGTGCAGAAAAACATTCAGTTCATCGCGTGTGGCCGACCGCGCGCGCTCCGCCGAATAGCGCGCCGGCTCATCAGCCGAACCGGCATTCTCGCGAGCGGCCGCCGGCCCAGGACGTTCTTCATCGGGTTGACGCAGCATTTCGTTTTGTGCGAACGGCCATGCGCGCAGCCGCTTCCGCGGGAGTCATCGAAACCTCTCTGTGCTTCCATCCGGGCACGGCCTTGCTCAATTCTTCGTTTATGGCCGCATCCAGAAATTTTGACCGGCCGTTCATTCCGCCCACTCGCGCAACCGGAATTTCGCGAAGCGTGCCCGCGCCGCCGGATGAATTCTTCCGGTTCCAGCCAAGCTTGTCCACCACGCTGGCCACCAGCGCCGCCAGAGCCGCGGCTGCTGTCGACAAAATTCCGCGCGAGATTTCATCGCCCGATTCGGCCAATTCCGCGACCAGGGGAAACACCTGCGGGAAAACAGCGTCCGGCGATTTGCTGACCTGATCCAGCACGCCGTTCCAGTCGCCCGCTTGCAGATGACCGAAAAGGCGGCCGGAAAGCGCGGTCGCGGGCCCGCGGCCTTCGTCGGCCAACAAAACGGCCTGGACCGCGCGCCGGCCGATGTCGAACGCGCTGCCCTCGTCGGAGAACCACGGGCCTTTGCCGCCAACCCGCTCGCGGCGCCCGTTGGAATCGCGCCCAATCGCGCCCGAGCCGGTTCCCGCAATCAGGATGATTCCCTCCCCTGAGCCGAACGCGGCTTCCAACGCGATCTCCAGGTCCGTGGTGACTTCAACTTCGGAGTTGGGAAAGCTGTGCTGGAAGAAAGTCGCCAGCCGGTGCACCACCGACGGGCGGCCCGCGCCGCCAATCCCCGCACAAATTCCCCGAATGTGATTCGAAGTGATCTTCTGACACGCGAGCAGCTTGTCAGCGGCTTCGCTCAGCGAAAACCATGCGCGTGCGTAGCCGGCGCGCAAGGGATTCGACGGGCCGGCGGTAG
>Ga0075272_1000063_pt1 | contig 28572 bp, 23 predicted proteins | sample SF_Rice_5C_0N_40_FD_69776 | JGI IMG/M metagenome (GOLD analysis project Ga0075272, IMG submission 69776) | Rice paddy soil microbial communities from Twitchell Island, California, USA - SF_Rice_5C_0N_404 | ecosystem: Environmental > Terrestrial > Soil > Paddy field/soil | place: USA: Twitchell... | reverse complement strand
TATAATGCATTGGGCACAAAAGTTATGACGCTGTCGCAGAATGTTTCTGTGACATGGGACGCATATGGTTATAATATTAACTGGGCAACTCGGTCAACATGGGTGTTGAACTCGGCATATTACTGGAGTAATCTTGTGGGACCATCGCCCACATCTGGACATGGTAATGTTTACTCGACCAATGTCACAACCTCTGGAGATGCATATTATCTAGGTGGGTATTGGAGTACACACGGTGTCCACACCATCGTGCAGGGCAATCAAAGTAACGCTTATTGGAGTTGTCAAGGAACATACTGACCAAAGGCTAATAGCAGAAGGAACATGACTTAGCTTCGTGTCTACACCTACCGTCCAAAAATAAAATGGAGACAGACATGTTTCACACAAAAACTAAAATCCAAGGGTTTCGATTTTTGGCGCTATGGACCCTTAGCATAATCATCGGCTGGTGTTTAATCATTTATCCAGGTTTAACGCTTCGCAGAATTGTAATTGACTCTTGGGACATGCTGCCGCCAATCGCTTTGAAAATGTTAATCATCGCTTTGGTGTTAGGAGCGGTCATAGGAATCTTGCAATACTGGGCTTTTCGGATAGAGATCGGTCTTTCGTGGAGATGGATTTTTGTTTCTGCCTTAAGCTATGGCATAAGTACTCCTCTTGCCTTTTTGATATCGTCCGTAGGATTTGGTTACCCTGGAGTATTTGCCAGCGGTGGTATAACATCGATGGTTCTACCGCTTCCGTTTACAATGTTAATTGGCGGACTTCTTACGGGCCTAATCCAGGCATATTTTCTAAACACTTCGTTTAATGTGAACAGAGTTCGACGGGTTGCATTATGGACATTGGGAACAGGGTTGGGATGGGGTATAGGCTTTTTTTTAACGAGCTACGGGGAGACGGTACATTTGCCGCTCTTTATACAAAGCGGTTTAGCTGGGTTAGCTATTGGACTAATAACAGCATTTCTCCTACGGATGCAGCTCAACTTAGATTTATGAAGCGAGTAGCTCAAATATTACTTTTTGGCTTCTCTATTACTTGTACTTGCAGGGTGGCAAGTCCTACTACAATCGTAGGTTTCGCGATTTCAACTTGATGCCAGATCTAGTAATATTTGATATACCTGAAAGATCTGGCCAATACAAAAGAAATTCACAATTTGCGGTACGATACATGACGTTAACAATAAGTTTGCCAGCGTATCTTTTACTTGATATCCTGCTATCCCTGCATCTCTACGTCAAATTAACTGGCTGATGCCCACACTACCGATCGCTATTACCCATTATCGAATTGGGCGAGTTATAACATGCGTTACCTGCTAATTTACGGATGGTTTGGAAGTTAGTTTGTTAGCCGCTTATGTGTAGTTTCTGATGTTATAAAGAGCCTAACCGAGACATTATAAACTTGGTTAGGCCCTAAAACCAAATATCATCATAAAACGATGGGATGGATTTGATAATATGAATAAATTCTTGCAGACAATGCTGATCAGCGTTATTTTGATTGTATGCATGGGTTGCAATGTATTCATTCCCATATCTCCAACTCATCGCCCAACCGTCGACGCAATCGCGACTCCTGCACTTCAGCAAGAATCGCATCCCAAGCCCCAACAAGCTCTTAACTATATAAACATAAATGAAATCATTTCCTCGGAGATGATCAAAGAGTTTCTTATTGAAAAAATTGGAGCGTCTGCCTACGGTGGAAAAGTCTTCTGCGCCTATCAAATCATAGGCACAGAGCAAGAAAACCAGACGATAAAGATTTATTTATGGGTTCTTGTACAAGAATATTATGTTGCGAAACAGTCCATGCTGGAAGGCGCAGCGACGAGTGAACCTGTGGCTGTCTTTGTGATAATGCGAAACGGAACGTATCAGATATCTGGTTACAGAGACGCCGGAGAAGGTTATCAATAGCTTAAGGAAAACTTCCCCTCTAATATTCTGCTTTTAATTAACCTACCAGCAGAAGAATACAATCAGCGCGTTGCTTCTATGTTAAGTGAGACTCGAAAAGAAGCAGAGGCATATTTTGGCATGCATTAATCTCGCAGTTGCTCAATCCCTAGAGCCGCTCGCTATATGAAGTGGTTTAGGTTGGAAAAATATCTTCGGCTGATAAATTATTCGAGATTTTTTGGGAAATATTTATATGCCCAAGCTATTGCCTCTTGGCGGGAACGAACCTCCAATTTCATAAGAATATTAGTGATGTGGAAGGCGACTGTCTTTGGGGTAACTCCCAATCTATTTGCAATTTCAGCGTTGGACAAACCGTCTGTTAACAAGTTAAGTATTTCCTATTCACGTTCTGTGAGACTATGCCACTTCTGTCCCACGACTTTTCGCCATTTATAAACACGTTGAATCTGCTCGTTGGTGAAAAGAGCATCACCTTTAGCGGCACGACGGATGGCGACAAGCAATTGATTTGTCGACGCATTCTTGACCAAATATCCTGCCACCCCAGCATCCATCATCTCTGCGAGATAGGCGTCACGATCATGCTGCGTTAGGATCAATGTAATAGTGTCTGGGTAATTTTCGCGTACCCACGTTTCCAACTTTGCGGGGCCAAGACCGGGCATCCTTAAGTCTAGCAGCAAGATTCGCGGAGAGAGTTCGGAAACCATTTGCTGTACCTCTACACCATTTTGCGCTTCGCCAACTATTTCTAAATCTGTGGTATGGGAAAGAACTGAGCGGATCCCAGCCCGTGTGACCGGATGGTCATCTGCTAGAAGTATCGTAATCTTTTCATTTGTTTGAGCCGTCATAAGAGTCCTCCAAATATCCTTAATGTATGCAGAGTCGTGAAAACTGTTCTTTTTTGTTTATCGTTGGGTACTAGCAATTCGGTATTCCTCCTGGTTGATGAAGTCCAAGGACAATACTTTTGCTGACCACCAGTTTCATCCATCTGAAGAACGGATTTGTATTGGTTACTGAAAACCCGGCTTGGCATCCATGAGATCGGATTTAAGTTCTACATCAGCGGTTTTGAGCTGATCTGTAGGTGAAAACATCAAGACATGTTTGCCCATATCATGATTTCCAGTAAGCTTGTGATTTGTCATCTGTTTATGGGTTACTCTCCTCTGCCTCTTGAAAATTGTTGTAAATATGTACGATTACTATCGAGACCGATTTTTGATTATTTGTCTTCTTGTCCTAGCGTTTTTCGAATTCTTTTCTCTTTAGTTTCTCCCTAGCTGAACCAATCACCTTCTTGCCTGCATAAATACCAAGCTCGAAGGTGATGGCTGAAATTATGTTGATCACCACATTAGCAATAGAGGGACTTTGTGTGATTTGATCTTGAAAGCCAGATCCACCTCCTTTTTGAAAATTGGCTTGGAGTCCGCAAGTTGGCGGTGGCTCAATGTCTTGGGTGATAGATTGCATGAGACTCTCGTCTTCACAAAGCTATGATCAGACTATTGTCCCGGGAGTGATTACTGTAATCCGATACTCCCGTCGAGATGCGGAACAAGACTAAACAGATATTTGTGCTGTACGTTTCCCTTTGAGCGAATGAGGTGGATTATCGTGTAATGGTTCTATTATATTCAAAACTGTAGTTTCAATCTGAATGAATGCGGAAGGCAGAGAGGAGTGATTGCTTCATCGAATGTCATTTCCCTAAACTCTTTATATTTCTCAATCAATTTCCCGTCGCTTGTCAAGGGCGCGACACGAGGCAAGAAGGCAGAGGGCCAAGTCAGCCTCTGCCTTTTTATTTAAGACCGCTTCCGAATATCTCTTGCAAGTGCAGGGAACATTCGGAAGCGGTCTTATTACGCTTCCCAAAATATCACGAGGTTAGCAAAATACACAAACTGACGAACTTCTTTGCATCACTCTTTCACAAGCACCATAAGTTGACGGATGCCGAACAAGCGGCCATCGACGAGCAGGAAAGAGCATTCACACGCATGTTTATTGCGTGCAACGAGTAATCAAAATTCTTATCAGGAGGTACGTGCTGTTCGTCGCTGTTTTTCTTTTGTTGGAACTGGCATTTGCAGTCGGCTTGCTGGCCTACCTGTTCGTGAAAAAGCCAAAGGTGAAGAAATTCCTGTTCGTAGCGCAGGGATCAAAGATGGTTTTTGCCGCATTTATCTTTGTGTCCATGTATGAAGTGTCCATCAAGACGTTTCATGTATGGGTGCTCTGGTTTGCAATAGGTATCACCATTGTCTCCCTCATTGTGATGTGGCTGATAGGCGTTTTCGCCACTGCCGCATCAATCAAAAAAATCCTGCCCACAAGTCAGGGTCAAACTATTGATCCGCCACAAGCAGATCAACATCTACACCAATAGCCGCAAGCTTTTGGCACAAGACAGAGGTTGAATAACCTCTGTCTTTCTTTTCAGCCCCGAAGTTCATCTTCGAGTTTGTAAAGAACGACAGAGTCGTTCTCAAACCACTCTTGAGGTATGTCTCATGACCACTATAGCATCCCCTATGGGGATAGCAATTGCACCCAACACTCTAAATACAAGAACGAGTGCCAGAACCGGCCTGGTCGGCTTCCTGTGCGAAGTCACCGAAGAACCTGTCACATTCAATGAATGCCTGGTCTGCGCCCAACGCGGTGCGCCAGGCTGCCCGATGGTCCCGGCTGTCATTCACGATATCGCCAGCTCGGTACGCAACTCTAAATACGCCAATAATCTTGCGAAGGAACATGGCGCCGATATTGGTTTCTCAGCCATCGAACTGGTCGGTTGTCCGCGTCAGCATGTCCTGAAAAAGCGCCATGCCTTTTGGGAAAAACCTTCCGCCATGTACCGCATGGCCTTTGGCTCTGGCTACCACGCTGCGCTTGCGAAATATCCCGGCGGAGTTCGGGAGCAAGCCCTCACCTGGAAATTTCAATTCCTTGGCAAGACCGTCCTGCTGGTTGGGACTCCCGATTTCTTTTATCGCGCGCCAAGCGGCTGGCACATCAGCGATTACAAGGTAACCGCCAACCCTCCCTTTGGGCATAAGGTTCCGATCTGTGTGCATTGCGATCTGGATTTGTACAAGGGTGACGACGGTCTGATGTGTCCCAATTGTGGAGCGCTCAATCCGCGTTCGTCTGCAGTCGCACGTGTCTATCGGCCTGCGCAAGCCCGTTCCTCTCATATATTACAGGTCAACTTGTACGCCCTGCTGATCGAGAAGAATGCGGCATTGTTGGAGAAAGAGTACGGCTTGAAAGCCGAAACCTTTGCCGGTGCGCAGATCGTGTATCTGTCACCCAAGACTCCCGTCCGTTGCAACGTCAAACTGGACCGCAACATAGCCATGGCCTTTCTGAAAGCACGGCTGAACTCGCTGCTCACAAACGATCTGCCACCCGTTCTGGACGAAGTGGATGAATTGTGGCGCTGTGGCTATTGTCCTGTGCGCGCTCACTGCGAACAGGCATACGGCGGACCTGTTGGCAAACAAGCCATCGCCGTTTGATCGAATAACCCTGGGAGGTGTCCACAAGACACCTCCTTATTTTTGTACACGTTCCGCGCAAATGGGCGTGGTTGGGTCCGATTCCCGAAGGAACGAATTGCGTCCATGGGGCGCGAGCTAACGCAGAATGATGCCCAACTTCTGCACATTCAGCTAACGCAGGATGATCGCTCAACTCCTGCACTTTTATAAGGAGGTATGCCACATGGCTACCAACAATCAGAACAACACCAACCGTCCGTCCAACTACGTCATTCTCACGCTTCGCGCCATCGCCGATGGCGCGTCGCAATACGCCCAGAGCGGCAAACCATGGGCGAAGGTTCGCGCATTTCTCTCTCAGGGAAAAGATGAATCCGGCGAATACCGGCCTTCCGTCTTTTTCGATGTGAAGGCGTTCTCGAAAGACGAGAATCTTGGTGGAGCTGTTGCGGCAATCGCGTCCATTGCGAACAAAAGCTACTTTACCGTCAAGGGCCGCCTGGCAAGATACTGGAGGGATAAACATCCCTCCAGCTTTTTTATCTCTTCACATTTTAATTTCAGTCGTGATGTTTACCGGTTACCAAGATGTGCATGTTTTATGGTGTCGGTAACGTGCATGATGTTGTATTGTTCACAAATATCAGCTTGGCAGCATCAAAAGTAAAAATAGTATTGTCCGCTGCATGCAAAATTAGTAGGTTTCCACACGCCGCAATCAAATCTACAGCACCGTTGCGCGAAGGCGTAGGATATGTGATCGCATTAACCCCATCGTAGTTCACCATCACACGTATTGCCCCTTGAGTATGCAGTTCTGGATGAGCTTGCCAATCCGGATGATTCTGCCGCCAATTTTCATCCGTCTCTCGAACTGAACCAGCAGCAATTTGCACTGCTTGCCCATTTACAAAGCCTGCCCACATATTATTACCATTATCAATGGGAATAAAAATACCGACAGGTAGAAGTTCGGCATGTTGAAGCCCAACCTGAAGCGTAGGGGTCGCAACAGGAACGCTTGTAGGTAATAAGCCTGCTGTGGCCGGTTTGGGCGCAGGCGGATGAGCGGTTGCATTGGCAGCGCAATTTAGAGCAGCCTGTTCAGCATCTTTTTCCTTGGCCAGAAGAAGTTGGCGTCCATTTGGATCAGTGGTTTTTGCTAGTAATTCCTGAATGCCAGCTAGTTCTGGAGGTATGCAATAAGATGGTACTTGTAATCCAGACGCTGCTTTTGCGTTTTTCGTGCCGTTGGTTTGACGTACAAAGGACCAGCCCGCCAACGCAACAGTCGTAATCAACATTGTTATCAGGGTCGTTCGTAATAAGGTACGCATTGTTAATACTCTCCTTACTAATCCTAAAGCTAATTCCACTTCATATCCGTGGACCAACGCAAAATACTTTGATAGGTTCGGTAATCCGCGGTAATTGTATTCCACAACTGCGTCCAACCTGTTCCTGGGGAATTATTTATGCCTGTACAACCACCCATTTGCAAGCAAGCCTGATATTCAGTCAAGGAACCTAAAAAATACAAAGGTCCGCCTTTGTAAACATATGAATATAAACTTATCATATACCATTGTGATGCGTTGGCGCCTGCCGTATTGTAAATCTCAGGGAGTGGGTATAGTGGCGTGGTTCCCCAGGAGACGTACTGAACATCATCCACCACCCACCCATTATTACATGGCGAATTCGCAGTTGGATTACCTGAAATAGGACAACCTGCCGCGCTACCTACATCATAAAGATATAAGCTGTTACCGCCATAAGATGCAGAATAGCCATTGACCCAATCCTTTGTTGACGTTGCATCGTTAAAGTCCATTTCCATATCGCCAGAGGCTCGAACCTTCACCTGACTGGAATAACCATTGGCGCTTATCCAAGAATTTATATTATTTGTCATGGCTGCCCATGCACTACCATGATTATATCCGACGGTACTCCCTGAATTGTTTACGCCAGCAGCAACATAGACTTGAGATGTTGTGTCTGTCAATGTGCATTTATAGTAGCCCCATCCGAATTGTTCAACTGCATTAGCGATTTGGGCGGTGGAAAGAAATACTGTACTGCTGCTTCCTTGTCCTGTCCAATCATATGCTCCATAGGTGCTGCCAGAATATCCAGGCTTTCCAAATAGCAATATAACAACATTATCCTGGGTTCCTGCTGTATTGTAATCATGGGTTCCAAGGGTACACCCCATATTGTAAAGTGTCGTAGATAGGTTGGCGGGATTGGATATATCCAAATACCAACTTGTTGTATATGGCGGTGGTGTCGGTGCTGCAAAGGCTATTCTTAAAGGCGTTATGAACCAGAATAGAGCGATTGCAAGCAAAATGCCCAACAACCTGCCAAGCCATTTCATTACCTTGTCGTTTCCGAATATTTTTAACATTAATCTGCCTCCAGTGTCTGTATGATTTTATTGATAAAGTAATTTGTTATCTGTAAGCAAATGATTATGGGGGGGCTCCTCTCGTGTAACTTTGACTACATGTACCAGCTTATTCTTGTCAAGGCTTCAAACCAGGCTTCAAAATTTTAAAACGCCATGAGAAATTTATTAGAAATATGCACGCACTTCGTTTTTCTATCTCCGCATCTCACTCATTTTTCGATGCGTGACATGCGGAGGCAGGAAAGAATTGCCTGCCCAAAACTAAAACACGTACTCCAAAAAACGAGTACCGGAGGTATGTCAGCATGACAAATTTAATGATTCACTACCTGCACCGCGATCAAGGCAACTTCAAGGATCACCTGGAAGTTTGCATCCGGAACCCCGCCGGTTATCCAGCAAACGAGGCGGAGCAAATGCTCCGTAGACTGTTGATCAATCGGGAATATCTTTATCCGGAAAAGATCGGGCTTGAAAAATCCGAATATGCGGAAGGGGGCGACTGGCACGAGTTCGACAAGGTGGAAACGGTGCTGGACGAATTGGGACCCGGCGCCATGACGCTTGAGATCCTGCTCGATAAACTGCGCACATCCAACCAGGCTTTCCTAAATACGAAGCCGATCAGGATTCACAGGATCCCGACGGGCATTCCGATCGGGCTCGCAATATCATGGTTGGAGTTCCTGCTCGAGACGCGTGCATACCTGGCCACGATCATTTCGCTGATCCGCAAGGAGAGCGTGGTGGTTGTGTTCAGGAGCGGCGAGGATTGGAATCTCATCGAAGAGACCTTGCGCCTGGATGCGCAATCCGGCAATTTCGATCAGGAACTTCGCAAGAGCATCCAGCACGCCCTCAATAATATGCGCGAGCTGGTGGGCTTCCCTGAATTTGTGAAAGGTCTATATCGGAAGTCGGATGCCCTCAAGCAGAAAATGGAGAAGGTGCTTCGACGATGAAGAACCCTTTCCGGTTCAGGAAGAAAAAGACTCCAAGTCTGCACAGCGCGATTGCTGGCCGCATCCTGACCGGCCTTCTCATCGAAGAAAACAATCTGTTGTTGCGCTTCACAGATACAAGCATGATCGTCAACCTGCCTGATCGTACATTCGCCTTTCGCACTGCGTTCAGCACAGTGCGGTGCAAGTGTTATCCAGTATTCGGGCAGCGTGTGGGGCAAGACGCCTCACCCGGACGACCTAAATCGCTGCCCCGATTACGAGACCTTCATCGAACGCATGGACATTGCCCGTTACAACGGTTATCAGGCTGTTCACCTTGGCGGATACCTGATGATGATCCTGGTTGGTGATGTTAAACGCAAAGACATGCTTTAGCCCCTGCAACGTAAATTGAGTTACCAGGGAGGGTAAATCGTCCTCCTTTATTTGTTTTGCCTATTGATTTTAATTCGGAGACAGATGCAACTGCAGGTTTAGGATCAAACAGCTCCGAACTAGCCGAACATTTGCCAGGGATAGATCGTGCGCAAATTGACCTGTTGTCCATTTGGGTTGGATTGCATGAGCTTGACTTGGCCGCTGATCAGTACATATAAATAATTTGCCGGATCACCCTGAAAGAAGAAAAATTCACCATCTTCCACCGAACGGGATATGCAGTTTTGTGCGATTAAAGCCAGATCATCATCGGTCGCATTTTTAAAGACGACAACTTGACGCAGTTCCTTTGGTGAGAAATCCATGGGCAGATTTTACACCTATAAAAGATGACATCGCGATTGTTAGGAAAGATACAAAGTAACATTGCTCCTTTTTGATGATGATGTGCGGTGTTGATCTCTTGAATTCCAACCTTGACTTGATATTTTATTGGCCGATCAATTTGCCCACATAAAGATCATTGGAAAATCACACCTACAATTAGGTAAGGTTACATAAATGAAATATCTCCAATCTGAATTTGATATAGAATTTCTTTAAAGGTGACGCGGTGATGAAAAGAAAGATGAAATTATTTCTTCCCAGGACTGTACCTGCCTGGTTGGCCATACCGCTGATGACCTTAATGGTCCTGGGGCTGGTAGCGTTTGCACTGACTATAGGCGATCCCAATCGTTGGCAGGATTTGTTCCTTCCTGCCATTATGGGTAGTTTCCTTCTTTTTGCAATGGTCTACTGGTTGGTTCACCTTGGTCAGGTAGAAAAGGCACTGCGCCAGGCCGAGGAAAAATATCGTAGCATCTATGAAAATTCAGTGGAGGGTATTTTCCAGACAACGCCACAAGGAAGATTCATGACTGCCAATCCAGCACTGGCGCGCATGTTCGGCTACCATTCCCCTGAAGAGCTGATTGCCAGCGCCATCGATTTGGCCCACCAGTTTTATGTAGACCCCGAACGCCGCGGAGAATTCAAACGGTTGCTGGGGGAAAAGGATGTCGTTTCAGGTTTTGAATCCGAAGTGGTTCGCAAGGATGGCAGCCAGATGTGGATTTCGGAGAACGCCCTCGCCGTCCGAGACAGTGCAGGCAATCTGCTGTATTACGAGGGCACCCTGGTGGACATTACAGCTCGCAAGGAGGTGGAGGCAGCACTGAGAGAGGAACGAAACCTACTCAGAACCTTGATCGATAACCTGCCTGACCGCATTTACGTCAAGGATGTGCAGGGACGAAAGCTGATTTCCAATGATGCAGATTGGCATGCTTCCGGGGGAAAGAGCATGGAGGATGTCATTGGTAAAACCGACTTTGACATGTATCCTCCGGGGCTGGCAACGCAGTTTTGGGCCGATGATAAGGCGGTACTTTTGGGAACATCCATTTTGAATCGCGAAGAACCTGCGCTTGATGGACAGGGTAATCCAGCCTGGAACTCCACCACGAAAGTGCCACTCCGTGACGGTAAGGGAAATATTAAGGGTCTCGTAGGAATTGGCCTGGATATCACCAGGCAAAAACAGACCGAAGAGGAGTTGAAAAAGGAATACCGAAAACAAGCCATCTGGGTCGATGAATTGGAACAGCAGACGCGCGAACTTGCTTTGCTCAACAAGATGAGCGACCTGCTACAGAGTTGCGCTACAGTAGATGAAGCGTATGGCGTGATTGCCGAACAAGCACACAGGTTATTTTCTAAAGAGTCTGGGACATTGTATATTATTGGTTCCTCGCAAAATCTTGCTGAGGCTGTTGCCACCTGGGGCCAGCCACTTGGGGATGAACCTTTTTTCAAGGCAATCGATTGCCGGGCACTGAGACGCGGCCGAATACACCACGTTGAGAGCAAAATCGAAGATGGTCATCTAAGTGAAAATTCAGATTTGTTCTGTGAGCACATGCTGCCACCCTTTCCAACCGCCTTCATTTGTGTGCCCCTCATCGCTCAAGGTGAGACTCTCGGTGTGCTCCAACTAAGCCATACGTCCGAAACGGATGGCTTGCCCTCCGCAAGCTGGTATACAGAAGCCAAGCAGCAACTGGCTCATACAGTTGCAGACAGCCTGGCGTTGGCTCTGTCCAACCTTAAATTACGTGAAACCCTTCGTGAACAATCGATCCGTGACCCACTTACAGGAATATACAATAGACGTTATATGGAGGAATCCCTCAAGCGAGAACTCCGCCGGGCCAATCGCCTGGGAAAATCTCTCAGCGTGATCATGTTGGACATTGATTACTTTAAGCACTTCAACGATATGTATGGACACGCAGCAGGAGATGCAGTGCTGCGCGAATTAGGCTCTTTTTTGGGTTCACAGATACGGGCGGAAGATATTGCCTGCCGGTATGGAGGGGAGGAATTTGCTCTCATTATGCCAGATGCTTTCATCGAGATCGCGCGGCAGCGTGCAGAAAAGATTCGCACAGAAGCTAAACATTTGCAAATAAGGCACCATGGGCGTTTGTTGGGATCCATAACCCTTTCACTGGGAGTGGCAGAGTTTCCTACTCAAGGTCCAAGCGGTGATGCCCTCCTTCGATCTGCAGATGCTGCCCTGTATCGTGCGAAGAAGGCAGGACGAGATCAAGTTGTTTTAGGAAAGACAATTAGCGATAATCCGGAGTCGTTAGATGTCTAATAAGGTATCTGATATTCGAAAACAAGACACCATGGGGCAGAGCCAAATGTTACTGGCAAATATCATTCAGACTGCCATGGATGCAATTATTGCCGTGGATGAAGAGCAAAACATTTTTATCTGTAATCCTGCCGCGGAGAGGATGTTCCAGCTTTCTGCCAGCGAAGTAAGGGGAAAACCCCTAACCATGTTAATCCCCCAACATTTCCGTAAACAACATGAAGTGAATGTGCGTTTTTTCGATCAAAGCGGCCATACAAAGCGCAGCCCGGAAATGCTGGGTGTTGTTTATGGGCTGCGTGCCAATGGAGAAGAATTTCCTCTTGAAGCCTCAATTTCCCGGATTGAAATTCAAGGAAAGAAATACTTTACTGCGATCTTACGTGATGCTACGGAGAGCCAACGGGCGGAACAGGCTCTCCAAAATTCTCTAAAGGAAACAGACCGTAGTCGAAAGCTGTTATTAGCACTCAGCGAGGCAGGACGCGCCATCCAGCAAGCGCGTGCGATTGAAGAAATTTATCAGATTATTCTGAATGAACTCTCGGGCTTAGGGTATCGCGCCACCGTTCTTCTCGCTTTGCAGGATGATCCGAAACACCTGGTCCTTTCGCACTCCTCTTATTTGTCAGGCGCATTAAAAACCATTGAGAAAATTAGTGGTCTTTCTGCGAGGAATTACCGACTATCGGTTATGCCGGGAAGCTTTTTGGAAAGATCTTTGCAGACGGGCGAAACTACATTTACCATCGGGAATGTTTCGATGTATGAGGAAATTCTTCCGGAAAACTTACGTTCTTTGGCGGGCAAAATACACGGTGTCCTGGGCAATCAAAATAGCATTTGTGCCAGGCTCATGCTGGGAAGTGAAATACATGGAATATTGGCGGTCGAAGGAAGCGACTTGAGCGAAGTTGATGTTCCATCCATCACAGCGTTTGCATCCCAGACCTCCATTGCTTTGAAAAATATACGTCTCTTGGAAGAACTTAAACAGGAATTGCAAGAGCGTAAACGGGTCGAAGAGGCACTGCGTGAAAGCGAAAATCATTTTCGGGCCCTCGTCGAGAATTCAGCCGAAGTCATTGCGCTGATCGGGCCGACTGGTACCATTTCTTCTGTTAGCCATTCGGTCACTGCTATCTTTGGCTTTACTTTGAACGAGGTAGTGGGCCACAACGCATTAGAGTTGATCCATCCGGAGGATCGGAAATCTGCTGCTGAGAAATTGGCGGAGATACTCAAAGAACCGACGAAAGTTCTGAGCGCGGTTTTTCGCGTCCGCCATAAAAATGGGATATGGTGTTGGGTGGAAGCAGTAGCAAGCAATTTACTTCTGGAACCGAGCGTGCAGGCTATTGTTATTAATTTTCGTGACATCACCGAATCCAAGAGCGTTCAAGAGAAATTGATCAATTCGGAGGCTGAGTTACGTGCCCTCTTTGCTGCCATGCATGATGTTGTCCTGATTATCGATCGGGACGGAGTCTACCGGAAAATTGCTCCCACTAATCCCAGCCTGCTTTACCGGCCAGCAGAGCAGTTGCTGGGTAAGTCACTTGCCGATGTTTTCCCATCTGAACTGGCTGAACAATTTCTGACATCCATCCACCGTGTGTTGTCCACGAAACAAACCGAGCAGATCGAATACAATTTATTGATTGGAGATCGGCCCATCTGGTTTGCGACCTCCATCAGCCCAATGGATGAAGAGAATTGCATCTGGGTCGCGCGCGATGTCACTGAGCGCAAGCGCGCTGAAGAAACGTTGCGCAAGACAGAAGAAAAGTATCGCAGCATCTTCGAGAATGCGATCGAAGGCATTCATCAAACCAGTCCAGACGGAAAGATCGTCACTGCAAACCCGGCTGCGGCATATATGTTGGGTTACGATTCCCCGAATGAAATAATCGCCAGTATCAACAACCTAAACAACCATTTCTATGTAGACCCTGATCGTCGCCAAGAATTCAAACGACTTATGAAAGAGCAAGGGATGGTTTTGAAGTTTGAATCTGAAATCTTTCGTAGAGATGGCAGCACAATATGGATATCAGAAAATTCGCGCGAAGTACGGGATGATCACCATAATCTTCTTTACTACGAAGGGACTTCGGAGGACATCACCGAACGCAAACATCGCGAATATGAATTAGAAACCATAGCAATCATGAGCAATGCCTTGAGAAATGCGGTTACACGTGCAGAGATGTTGCCTGAGGTGCTAGATCAGTTGATGGAGCTTCTTAAAGCTGATGGCGCTGCATTCGCGTTCATCGAACCGTCTAGCGACGATACCATTTATGAACTTGGCCGTGGAGAGTTATCCAAATCCGCGGGGTTGCGCATCCCCAAGGGTGAGGGAGTGACATGGAATGTAATCACCAGTCACCAGCCGTATGTAATAAAGGATATAAATACTGATTCGCGTTTTGTTCGTCCTGATCTACTCGGTGACATCAAGGCAATTGCCTGTATCCCGCTGATAACCCAGGATCAGGCTATCGGTGCACTACTGGTGGGGCGTAGGACAGAAATTAAACACCAGGAGTTGCGCCTGCTTGCGTCTATTGCTGATATTGCTGCGAATGCGCTTCATCGTGCAAGTCTTTATGAGCAGACACTCAAACACTTGGAATTGCTCGCGGCGCTCCGCACGATTGACTTAACTATCAGTGGTGATTTTGATTTAAAGACAACACTAGGCGTTGTGCTCGAAAAGGCCATTCATCATCTGAAAATTGATGCAGCGGATATTTTATTATTGGGATCGGAATATCCCATCTTTAAGTTTGGGGCCGGACAAGGTTTCCAGACGCATGTGATGGATACAATTCTTCTGCCGATGGCGGAGGTTTTACCTGGGAAAGCCATCATGGAGAGGCAAATTGTTCACATTGACAATTTGCCTGCAATGGGTGAACGGGTTAAGCGCAAATGGCTCATTACCGACGAACAGTTTGTTTCCTATCACGCAGTACCTTTGATTGCCAAGGGTAAAGTCAGAGGAGTGCTGGAGGCCTTTCTTCGCACTCCATTGAAACCCAATGCGGAATGGTTGCAATTTCTTGAGGCCCTTGCAGGACAGGCCGCCATCGCCATTGATAATGTTTCCCTCTTTCAAGATCTGCAACGCTCAAACTTTGATCTGACATTAGCCTACGATGAGACGATCGAAGGTTGGTCGCATGCGCTCGATTTGCGTGACAGGGAAACAGAAGGTCACACACTTCGAGTTACTGAGATAACGCTCCAACTCGCGCAGAAAATGGGCATTAACGATCAGCAACTTATCCACATCCGACGCGGTGCGTTATTACATGATATCGGCAAGATGGGCGTGCCAGACAGCATATTACTTAAGCCGGGGAAGCTTACGGATGATGAGTGGGTTATCATGCATCAGCATCCCCAGTTTGCCTACGAAATGCTCTCACCTATTACCTATCTACACCCAGCGTTGGATATTCCTTATTGTCATCATGAAAAATGGGATGGCACCGGCTATCCGCGAAAGTTGAAAGGGGAACAGATTCCGCTGGCCGCGCGCATCTTTGCAGTAACTGATGTTTATGATGCCCTTACGTCTGATCGTCCATATCGATCAGCATGGTCCAAAGAGCAAGCTCTGAATTACATCCGCAAGCAATCGGGTAAACACTTCGATCCACAAGTTCTGGATGAATTCTTGAACATGATTTCCAAAACGTAATTTATGAGTCAGTACCCTGTAACGGATTCTCCGTATTTATGATGGGCAAGCGATATCCTATACTGGTTACTGGTTTGCCCATCAAAGGTTATAGATAAGCTATTCCAGATTATAAGCTTTCGAGTTACTTTGTAATTGATTGGTATTTTCGATGATTTCAATTTAAGTGTTGTTGATAATGGATCGTGGTTGCATATGTACCCACGAGTGTATGCCTTTTTCGTTCTGTCACCTTCATGCCAGCATCAAAACCGCGTTTTGTGCCGCCTTCGGAAGTCTTGACAGACTGACTATCCAAAATACTGGTGTTGCCTTGACGCTTTTTAACAAACCTCAGCCATACCTTTTCACGTAACACACGATTGAGCCGTTCCCGTATGCCAACCTGTTACCATAGGCGAAAATAATGATAAACGGTTTTTCAAGGTGAAATGTCTCTCGGTAACAATTGCCATGCACAACCACTTTGCAAAATGTAGAAATGCTGTTCAAAATCATGCGCCAGCTATGTTCGTGTGGACGCCCAGTTGAAGCTTCCGCTGCCAAGTATGGCTGGATTTTCAACCATTTTGTATCATTCAAGTCGGTTGGGTAATTTTGTTGCGATTTGGTCATCCAACAATTTTGCCCAACCACCCCTATCTTTTCAAGTTTTTAGACACTTTCTAAAACTCACTCGGATGCATGCGTCAAGTTTGCCGTCAGCGTAATTCTTTTGGAGTCTGTTATCTTCTTTGATCCCGTTGTGTTCTTGCAATTCTCAAATCAGGAACACGGTCAGCAGATCGTGCCCATTATCCAGAAAAGGTATGTGATTGTAGTTTCTACGATCGCATTTATGTTCGGGCCTATACATTCAGATCCCCGTGCGGGGTGGTCAAGACGGCACTTGGTTTGTTCATTGTCCCTGTGGCCATTGCCATATACAAACACAAAGACGAAAAGGGGGGAGTCGTCAAAACACAGACTCCAAACAGTGCGGGTCGTAAGTCAGAAACGTAATCATCAAGTGGAGCCTGATTCTCAATAGACCATCTTTCTGTTGATTACAAGACAGAAAATTATCTCACCCGACATAAATTTCGACGCTAGGTATAAAGGCCGGGATCCCCCTGGTACAGCGAACCGCGTCAAATATTGATCAAACTCCAGCACAATACGAAGCTCGGCGATTATCAATATACCAACTTCACCGACCCGCACATTTGCATGAGCACGTTATCGTCATGCAGATGCCGAGGTAATTCCCATTCGCATAGATAGTGAGTGTGCGGCATCCAGATCGTGCGTTGGTGGTTCAACACGAAGTAGCGGGTCATATACAGCAGGGCATCGTATGGACCGCGCTCATCGAGCACGGAAATCAAGCAACGCTCCCGCAGATTTACGAGGGCATCAAGATCACATCCGCGTCAAAAACGCGGAGCAAAACGGCACAGACTGGAAGACCATCGTGCGGCGAGTCCTACAAGAAACTTGTCAAGTGATAGAGCGCGGCGTTTGGGCATTGCCGCAGTAAGTCAATTAAATCGTAGGGATGGCAAACTATCCACCTGTTTTTTCTTTCATGAGATCCAGTGTAAGACCCCAAGAGAATCTACTTGAACCTGGAACGGCTTGATCATCCTGCTGCTCTTCGATGAAGCACATGAGCATCTGGTCTACCGGAATTCGAAACTCAATAATTCTCTTCGATAAACGGAAGGGAAATTTCCACAACCTGCGGGTCGAAGTGTGTCCCAGACAAAGATCGAATATGTTCCAAGACTTTTTCCTTGGGCCAGCCTGCCCGGTAGGGTCGGTCGGAGGTGAGAGCATCATATACATCCACAACCGCAAAGATACGCGCTGAAATCGGAATTTGCTCCCCTTTCAATCCACGAGGGTAGCCCGTACCATCCCATTTCTCATGATGACAGTAGGGAATATCAAGTGCTTGTTGCAGATAGCGGATGGGAGAAAGCATATCATAGGCAAACTTTGGATGCATCCGCATGGCTACCCACTCATCATCCGTAAGTGTCCCAGGCTTGAGCAATATATGATCCGGAACACCCATTTTTCCAATGTCATGCAATAAGGCGCCGCGATGCACCTGCACCAATTCATCCTCCTTCATTCCATAGGATCTGGCAAGGCGTACCGTCATCTCGGTTACCCGCTGGGTATGACCTTCAGTCTCCTTATCACGCAGATCCAGAGCGCGTGACCAACCCTCGATGGTTGCATCGTAGGCCATAACAAGTTCGTTGTTGGAATGTTGTAGATTCTCGAACAAGCTGGCGTTATCTATCGCAATGGCCGCCTGACCCGCCAAGGTATCCAGAAAACCAAGCCAATCCTCATCTGGCTTGAGAACAGTGCGGTGGAATACTTCCAACACACCGTTTACTTTTCCTTTGGCAACCAGGGGCACTCCGAAATAGCACACAAAGTCTTCGCCTGTCAAAGCCTTTGGAAGGTGGGCGCTTTCATTCTGTGTTCCCAGATCTGGGATGTGGACGGTACGACGCTCCAAGGCTGCACGGCCCGAATAGCCTGTTCCGACCGGCAAAGGTCTTGCCTGCTTGAAGGCTTCGGTTCGAAAACCACGCCCGGCCACATAGGAAAGTGTGTTTAGAACCGGATTCAACAACTGCACTGCAGCAGCATCTACACTTAATTGTTGAACAACATGCGCGAGAACCGTTCTCAGGCTAATATCCATGCCGAAGCTGGATGAAATGACTGAATCAATATCACGCAGGGCACTCAAATGGTCCAGTTGATTCTGAATTTTCTCTTCCGCCTGTTTGCGCTGCGTGACATCGCGGTAATTGACCACAATGGCCTTGACACTGGACTCAGCCATTAAATTTGTCGCAACTGCCTCGATCCATAGCCATGAACCATCTTTATGTTTTAGGCGAAAGGTGCTATTGAGGCGGGAACCGGGTTGTGTGGCAAGTTTTTGGAACAGGCTTTTCGTATTGGACAAATCGTCCGGATGCATCTGGTCAAAGACATTCAGGCCGACAAGTTCTCCTTGAAAATATCCTAGCATACCGGGAGCGGCCGGGCTGTCGTATACCGCGATTCCATTTTCATTGAGCAGTGTGATGGCATCCGAACTATTTTCAATCAAGGCCCGGAATCGTTTTTCACTCTGTTCACGCTCCATATCCGCGCGCTTGCGATCCGAGATGTCGACCGACAGGATAAAAAGTCCCTCTGGAACCGGCTGAATGCTGAGTTCAAACCAGGTGGAGGTGCCATCTGGATAAACGAATTCATTTTCTATTTGGCTTGATAGCCGCTCCCGCATGGAGCGTTGGAGAACCGTAAACAATTCGGTATCTTCCATGCCTGGATATATTTCCATCATGGTGTGCATGAGTAGCTCAACGGGCTTGTGGCGTCCCTGAAGAGCGGCGGCGTCGTTGATATAAATATAGCGCCAGTCAAAGTCTATGATCTGGCAGCCCTCCATCATGTTATCGAGAGTACGATTGTAACGTTCGAGGCTTTTATGTAAATCGTTCTCAGCCCTTTTCTGCTCCGTGACATCTTCTACTGTGCCTTCGTAATACAAAATCCTGCCGTTTGCATCCCGGATGGCCTTCGCACTTTCACGCACGAAAAGGGTGGCTCCATCCTTCCTCGTCCATGCAGATTGATAACCATTGATCACGCCTTCAGTTTCAATTTGCGTGCGAAACTTGCTGCGTTCATAGGAAGGTTCATAGCCTTCAGTTTCCAGATCGCGCTGTGCCAATTCCTCAAAGGAGCCATATCCCAACATCCCGATCAGTGCCGGATTTGCCAGCAAAATCTTTCCGTCTGGAGTAGTACGGTATATGCCAATCGTGGCATTCTCATACAAGCTGCGGAAACGGTCCTCGCTTACCAGCATTTCCTCAGCGGTTTTCCTGTGCGCCGTGACAACAGCTCCCGTTAGTAGACCGGTTCCGCAAATCACCAGCATTAGTAATTGCAGTTCAAGCAGTTGACTGAGGGCAATTGGAAATGTAAGCACCACGATGGCTGTTCCAAAATTGGCTGCGGTAACCCCCAGACTGATACCGAAAATCCCATCCTGCAGTGCGATCCAGGTCAGAGGAATTGCAAGAATATACAAGGGCAGGAACTGGCCCAAGACTCTCACTCCAAAGGCCAGGTAAAGCGCCAACAAAAGGCTGAGGGCTTTACCGATAGCCCCGATGCTTGGCCAGTGGAAATATCCTGGCGGCAATCTGAATTTCCAACCACCATCCACAAATCTCTTCGCTCCAGGCATCACATGGATAAGCAGGAACGGAGTGACCGCTAAAATCCCAACCACCTCACCGATCCACCAGTGAAGGATCTCATCAAAACGACCTGCGCTATCCAGCACACCGCTGGCAGATGAAACAGATATGGAGACAACTGCCAGGATCCCGGCTGCCAGACCTGCTGCAAATATCAACCAAACAACATCCCGCATACTTTGAAGGTGCAAATCAATGTGAATATGTCGTCGGAGAATTTCTGCTGTAAGACCATATACAACTGCAATAAAAACACCCCAGGCCAGAACCGCCAGGGGTGAGAATGGAATCTGAAATACAAGGAAACTGCTGATAATGGATGCGATTGCAACGATAGGCCATACACCCCAGCCAAAAACCAGAAGCAGGGCAAAACTCAACCCGTCCGGTGGGTACCATGCAACAATATCTGGAAGGATCTGGAAGGCGAGTGCAAACCGATCCAGAAGAAGAAAGAGAACCAGATAAACGACCAGGATCAATGTGGTTCGGAATGTCAAACCTGTATTGAAGTATCTGGATAAGGATCGGAAGGAGTTCTTAATGGCCTTGGTCATTGCTCACCGATAATGCACAAAAACCTCATACCCTGATTCTAATAACGTTTCATGAAAGACCCGCTTACAGATACATTATAACCACTTTGCAGTAAGGAAAAGAATTGAAGAAGTGATGTTGAACTTTAAACCATGTAGGGTTTTGAAGTGCAAGCAGAACGTCAAAGGACCACCCAATATGATTTGACAAGGGATCGGATCATAGTCTTGCTAAAAATTCTGCGGGACGCAAAATGGGAATCTCTTGAAAAGGTGTCAACACGAGCAAGTCGGCATCGCCTGAGACAATGCAGTCTGTTTGTGCGGCCAGTGCGGCTTCCAGAAACTTATCATCCTTGGGGTCGCGGCAGACGGTTACTTTTTGGGTGGGGGTTACCAGTTCACCGCGTAAACGGATCAGGTTGATCAGCGCGGTGATGTCATCCGGTTCGATATGGTATTTCGTTCGGAAGTGGGCGCGTCCGAGCACGTCAATGATTTCAACGAGCAGATCGGTTGTGTAAATGGCGGTGAAACGTCCGTCACGCAGGAAGCGCAGGACATCGCCGGTTGTTCCCTGTCTATGGATGAGGGCGCTTACAAATACCCCGGTGTCAATCACTGCGCGCATGGGCTAGCCGTTCCTCGCCGTTTTGATATCGGCGGCGATCTCCTCTTCGCTGAAGGATGCGTTCACCTCGGCCAGGCGATTCCAAACCTTGTCGAAACTTGCCAACACTTCGCTCTCTTGCATTTGCTGGAAACGCAGATAATCTTCGTAGGGGATCAAGACCGCTTCGGGACGCGAACCGCGCGTCAAAACAAGGGGGGTGCGCTTGCGAACGACATCCTCGAAAAACGGGCGGAATTTGCGCTGGAGTTCGGTTACACCGATAATTTTTTGCATAGCAGGTTCCTTTCTATGTATCTCAATATGTATTTTAGCACATGATCGTAAACTGAATGTTAGCCGGATATAGCTTGCCTCGTCTGTACCTGACTCCGGTCCGGGATAGGCGAGGCAGTCTGTTTCAGACTGTCCAATCCAATTTGAGGTAAGTCAATGACAGCAAAAACACTTCCATCCTATTCTGAAAACAATCCGCATCCCACCGCGGTGATCCGCGAGATGCGCTACATGGTCAGAAACGCAATGGCCTTTTATGCGCCGATCGCTTCCTGGTGTCTTGAGACCGGCCTGATCAAAGGTTCCCCGGCCATGGGTGGGGTGAAATACGAGATCACCAAGGCGGGCAGTGAGTACATCGAAAAGTTCAGTGACTACGATCCTGAACCAAACTAAAAACTAATCGAGGTAATAGATGACGATCTCATTCAGAGTTGTGGATGAGATTCGTTTCACTCCATCCACGCGCCTCTATACACAAAAAGAAATTAAATCTGGCTATGCTCCTTCGCACGACAACTGGCAAAACATCATTTCGGATCCAACACGATTTGCCAAGCTGCTTCGCAAACGCCAACTCATTAGTTATGGAGCCTTTGGTGCCGTATACGATGTAGATGGTGCAGCGATCAAGATCGGCTGCATTGGTGAGAGCGAACCCGCCATCCAACAGTGGGTCTTCGAACACCATGGACGCGCACTACCCGTCTGGGCTTTCGCGGAAGAAGTTATTCTCCCCAAAGTGGTGACACATGAAGTCTGCCCACAGCATGGATTTCTTTCCAACTTGTGGACACGCACTTCAGTAAATTGTCACTGCGCTGAACCGATGTCTGTACTTGTCATGCCCGTTGCTGATCTTGCAGACCAACACGATGTGGAGAATGAAGATTTCAGCCAGGATGTATATGAATCTGTTTTCGAGAAATTCAACACCTGCCTTGACATTCACAAAGGCAACTTTGTGGAATTCAAAGGCAGACTAATGCTCTGTGACTTTGGAGACACAAACGATAAAGCCGCAGATTACTGGTAACCAATAGTCCATCCGGACTACTTCCATCGCAGGGATGCCACAAGCATCCCTGCATTCTTTTCATCCCACTGCTCCGTCTGCTCACTTCCATTTTTGCGAAGCGGCCAGACGGAGCAGTTCCTTTGGGATCGCTCAAAACCACATGGAGAAACCCGCCCGATGGAGGCGGGTTTTTGATTCTTGCTCGATGATATTAGCTCCTGAAGCGTTTTTTTTCTCCTCTTTATGGTGAGCGGCATAGACCGTTTTCAATGAGCGACTTGACCGTCTTATGCATCATGCTTTTTTTGTACAACTGGGCTATGGGCTTATTTTCCACAATGTAATTGTTGCCTTACCATCAACTGTTGATTTGTCCGTTCCAGATAACAAGAAATGACCATCAGGGCTAAAAGCCAATATCTTTACGCGACTTGGTAACCCAGTGGACTCAAACAGTAACGCTCTATTTGCTACATCCCATACTTGAATCGTATCGCTACCGCCAACGACAAGCAGTTTCCCATCTCGACTGAATGCCGTGCTGAACGGTCCCTTTTGTCCTTGGCGGTTCAACGGATACAGAAGTATGCAAGCCTTTGCATCCCACAAATCCACTTCCCCCTCTTTATTGACATTTGACGTCGCAACGATATTCCCATTGGGGTCGATTGTTACAGGGCTAGCATCGTTGAATGCACAAATCTTTTTCGAAGCCATCACGTTCCAAACTTCTATTTGTTGTTGGTACTGCCTCCCGGCTTGGCCTTCTGAAATTGGAATATCGCGAAGGCCTAAGACCAAAAGCTGACCATCGTTGCTTAGCTCAAACCCGAAAGACACACCTTGGTCCTTTAGAAATGGTTGTTCACATTGATTCGTTTCCATGTTCCAGACGTATACCGTTGTAGTGTCATTGAAATCTGTACTCAATGTAAAAAGCTTCATGCCATCTGGGCTGAAAGCTGCCTTCATCTCGCCAAAGCACGGCATACCGACATCATAGTCAAGCTCTTTCACAACTTGACCATTGGCCCTGTTAATGAAGAATGTACTACCGCCTAATAGTGGGATAAAGATCGTCCGGTCGTTCGGTGTAAAAGCCAAGGTGAAGGGCGTATTGCGAAGCTCTTGCAACCAAAGCTGTTCAGTGCTATTTACTCGGTATGCATAAATACCGGAATCCCCGTTTTCTTCTCCTGCAATCGCAAACATCTCGTTGTCTCTAGACCAAGCAACTGCATTTATATCATCCATTGTCCATCTCTCGATCGGCTCAAGAGCATATGTGGAGGTATTGGTCCTGCTGGAGTTGCAACCCGAGAGAAACAATACGACCAACGCAGTGGCAACAATAGCCACTGAATTAGCCACTGAATTTAGATGTTTTTGGACACAGTTAACTAGCTGTCTGAAATGGAGATCCTTCATCGTAATACATGTAACTATATGTTGCTTTGGCATCAAGGGACGCAATCTAAATTCTTTTAACTGGTTCATCTAGACCTCGCATGCTTATTGTTGAATATAAACATCCACTGGACGTGTTTTAGGAAACTCATTTTTGACATCATAATACTGTTGGAGGCCCGCCTTTCCCGCGCCAACAAACAAGTCTAAAGTTTCATATGGGTCCCCAGTCTGTCCTTTGCAAAGCCCTTGCCCTGTATCTGTAACGGTTAGCGTCGTATCTGCGCTGCGTGCTTGCAAGAATGAGTCGAGATCTGGTATTACGATTACGGTCCCTTTGGGAAGTAATACCGATTTTTCGGTATCGGATAAACAAACAGCAACCGTATCAAAGGCTCTCAGGTTTTGCAATACATTTTCCTGTTGCCATTCGAATCCAACCCCCAATGTTCCCGGCGGCGTTTGCTTGAGATTGTAGCCACAGTAAATATATTGGCCATTTAAGAGTTGTCCGGTACCCTGTACGCAGGGTCCCCCATCTGCATCATAGAGGAAATTATATCTTGCATATAGAGCCTTATCTGGCCTCCAATCATAGGGATCAGAGCTATCTCGACCATCTACAGTAAGGTACAGTTCTGCATTTACTGACATATGGTAAAAATTCGTTTTTATATTTGCGCTTGCCGGTATAGGCACATGTCCGCCTGCGTCACTGTACTGGTCTTCACCGACTATGTAATAAGCCGACATGATGAACTTTCCCTTTAATGTACAAGGACAAGGAGCTGGCGACGGTGTTGGTGCCGGTGGATGTGGTGTTGTTGTTGGTGGTGGTGTTTGAGTAGGCGGCGGTGTACTTGGCGGGTTGGAAGGAGCAAACGGATTGGGAACCGGGCATTCGCAGGCAGCTAAAATTACAGCCATGAAAATCAATGCAACCCACAGCGGGTGCTTTCCCTTTTTCCGAGAATAATATATGGCTAGGAGGCTAAAAGGTGCAAAGATTGCGCCAATTGGATTCCACGGCATGTAAGGGTTGGCGCTGTTTGGTTGGACACCGCGTGTCAGGAATCGACCCGTCGTTGGATCATAATACTGTCCATTCCCGACATAAATCAGGCCAGTGTTCATATCCAACAGATTGCCGATATAGCTGGCGTTGAAGTTGCCTACGCCGTCAGTTTCAATCGGGCTGCCCCACGGGCTGTAACGAGCGGACAGGGTAATAGCGCCATTCATATCAGTCAATTGGCGCGGCACGTTGACGCCATCCGTCAAGACATAATTCCAAATGTCCATCTGTTCGGCGACGGGACCGTTGCCATACAAGATGGTGGTCGTCTTGCCAGCTGAGCTGATCGCTAATGGTAGTTGCCCATCCGAAGCATACTGGCTCGTGACCCCGGACGCACTTGTTGTCATGCGCGTGCCGAGGCCGTTATAAGTCATCTCGGATTGGGTGCTCCATGCAGTACCATCGTGGCTTTCCACTCTTACGAGATAGCCAGCTGCATTGTAGCTATAGCGCTTGGCGCCGTTGGTTTCATTGCCGTTTGGCAGGACCTCCGTCAGGTTCCCATTGGCATCGTAAACGTAATGCCATATGGTAGTGTCTGCCTGCGCGGTCACAAGTTGGCTGGCGGCATCATATGTGTAATTCGTTGCGGATGCCTCGGTGCCTGCCGTTAGTGTGTTTCCGTTTGCGTCATAATTATAGGAGAAGAATCGCCCATTGCTATAATCTGCCTTCTTCAGTCTATGCAGGGCATCGTAAGTATAGTTGATCGTCAGCGGACCTGCGGGCGGAATAGATGTTGCTGTGGGCAATGGTGTAAATGTATTGGTCGGCGTGAACGTCATCGTCTCCGTAGGGGATTCAGTCGGGGTCAGGGACGGCGTTAGAGTCAAAGTCGGGGAAGGAATCTCCGTAAATGTTGGAGTGCTGGTCTCAACAGGCTTGGCTTGGTGGATCTTCGTTAGCAATGGGGTATCTGTGTTCGCAAGGGTTGGCGAGGATGTCAATTCTGGTGTTGGCGTCGCAGATAATATGGCAATGATCACCTGTGCCTGGGCGATTAGATCATCCGCCGCGGCCTCTGTGATTTTCTTGCCGCGTTGAGCCTGAACCGCATTCGTAAAAGCGCCCAGCTGGTTGATTGTCGCGTCGATTTTTCCATCTGCAAGGCCATTTTCTGCTGCATCAAGTTGGCTGAAGAGACCGTCCACTATCTTTCCGTCAATTTGCCCACTTGTAGAATAATTTCCGACACTGGCGCGCAATGCTGACAACAGGTCAGATGGTGAAAGTGTGGGCGTTGGTCTTGGGGACGGTGTCGTGCTCGGCAGAATCTTTGATGTCACCGTTATCGTTGGCAGGGAAGCCATGTTTCCACACGCTGTGGTGATTAATACCAGTACCAGACATATCACCTATAAGGTATTGCGTCTAGTTGACATGAGTAAGTCTCCTGGATGTTCTACGGATTTGGGGTGTTATCCCCTGCGGAGCCTTCCAAATTGTCATGTAGTATTTCTAATGCGATTATACGCCGGATGATTCAACAGCCCAGGATAAGGAGATTTACCATCTGTCAGTTATCAAGAATCACTCTTAATCTGTTAGCAAATTCCTCGGGGTAATCTACGAAGCCGGCATGATTTCCAGGAAATTCAAGCAACTGAGTTCCCAGTTGCTTGGCCAACAATGCCGCACAACGGTAAGGGAAATATCCTGAACTTGTTTCGCCTCCAGCCACCACAATTCGAGTTGTTATGGATTTCAGTGTGTCGATATCGAGCACGTAGCGAGCAACTGCACCGACATCATGCTTGAAGAATATCTCACGATTTTCATCGGCACGTTGTAGTGATTCTTGAGGAAGACCAATATTTATCCTGGATGATTCGTGTTTCACACCAATACTGATTGCGAATCTCCTGATTGCCTCATTCGCGCCATATCTGGCAAACAACTCTGGGAGGCTCGCATCAGCCCGCTCCGACCTGGGAAGCAGTTGGCCGACAGGCGGCTCATGAGCAACCAAGGTATTAACGTCTGAGGGATGGCGTAGAGTGAAATCAAGGCCGATAAGAGCGCCGATACTACAACCAAATAAGTGGGCTGGCTCAGCGCCCAAGGCAGATAGTAGAAAGCTAATATCAGCACTGTGTGTTTCAATTTGGATCTGTTCGTTGGGATTGTCAAGTGGACTACGCAAGTAGCCTCGGCGGTCATAAGTTACTATAGTGTATGAGTCGGCTAGGTAGTCGAATAATGGACTATAACTTTCGGCACCGCCTGCGCCCGCGGAAATCATCAGCAAGATGGGACCTGAACCGCGAACTTCGTAATAAATAATTGCGCCAGGTACATGCAGGCTTTCTATTTTCAATGCACTCATTTAGTTTCCCCTTGCTCCTGGTTTTTATTTTCCTTGGACCTGGTTCCAGCGCTTGAACGCGTCCACCATAAAACAGCCACAACGCCACCCATCATAGCCCACGTGATTATGCGGGATGTAGCCAGATAGGTTACGGTTGATACATTGAGTGCCAAAATAACATGGATTGCTGCATCGCCAAGCAACACGAGCCCCAACGCGGTGGTGAGCAGAACAACCCTTCGGTTGTTGGTGTTCTTGAAGTCGTTGCCTCGAAGAGCAACTAGCAAAGGTCGCAACAACGGCTTATTGATAGCCACAGATATTAGAAGCACCAATCCAATGGTGCCGGTTAATAGTTGTTCATGAATCTTGAGGATTAACGTGCCTCCATCTGAGAATGCCGAGACTGCCAGCGCGATGGAAAATCCCAGAAGAGCGAAAACGCCAATCCAATCTACGCGTCGCCGCCATATCAACACCGTGATGGTTCGTATGGCAGGAATGGCTCCAGCGATCGCAAGTGCTCCAGCATCATTTGATACGATGGGACGTGACAGGACGTACACGATGGTTGGGAGGATGCCATTGATAATCAAACTCAGGATCAGTCCTTTGCGGATATCACTCCTACGTTGGTTAATTTGATCTATTTGTAATTTGGACATTCATTTACCTTTATCGTTTGAACAAGAATATAGTTTATGGTTTTAACATTCGCAAGATAATCTCGACATCAGGATAATGCTTCTTGAAACGTTCAGGATAGCGCAGCGCAAAACTGGAAAGGCCGTTCAGGCAGGCCATGACGACCATGACCATTTGATCCGGATCGCCGGAGGCGACATCCCCGTTTGCCTGACCCTCGACGATGAGCTGCCGTATGGCGTTTTCGATTGTCTGGCCATATTTACGCACTGTTTTTCTGAGGTCATCTGGTGTTTCGCTATGATTCAACGCGTTCATAGCAAACTGATAGTACTCAAGGCGTTCCCCCCCGCTTTCGAATATCCTTGAAATTAGGACCTTCAGGCGTTTGCTTGGAGAATCTGAAATCTCATGAATCTGCTGGAGGGTTGGGGGGGTAGATTGTGCAATCTGCGATATCAATACCTTGACGATTTCATCCTTGCTGGCAAAATAACGGTAGGCCAGCCCCTGGCTCACACCGGCAGTAGTGGCAATGTCAGCCATAGTAGCCGTCATACCCTTATGAGCCAAGACTTTTCTGGCAGCTTGCAGAATTTTCAGGCGTTGTGTTTCGCGAAGGTGTTCGTTGGCTTCTTTCGTCCGAGGCATAAACGCATCCTTATAATGAATGAATAATTCATTCATTATTTTACTACCAAGGTCCACGCTGTCAAGTGTTCGGAGCAACTCTAGAAAACATGGGGGG
>Ga0075272_1000062_pt1 | contig 29415 bp, 34 predicted proteins | sample SF_Rice_5C_0N_40_FD_69776 | JGI IMG/M metagenome (GOLD analysis project Ga0075272, IMG submission 69776) | Rice paddy soil microbial communities from Twitchell Island, California, USA - SF_Rice_5C_0N_404 | ecosystem: Environmental > Terrestrial > Soil > Paddy field/soil | place: USA: Twitchell... | reverse complement strand
GCCCCGTCAACCCACCACCCCGCCCGTTGGGCCGCCTGCCTGCGCATGCTTGCTGTGGGCTGCTGTGTTCCCGACCACTCTCTCGGGGTCCCCTCGGGGTGGGAGAGTGGTCGGGAACACGTCAAGCAGCCCTACAAACGCTGTATGCGCAGGCAGGCGGCCCAACGGGCGCCACCACCCCCGCGCAAACCCCGCACGCGCCCGCATGACCACCGCTCGCGGGTTGCACCGCCTTTGCTCGGCACTTGCGCGGCCCGGGTGCGAGCAGCGGCGTTCTCAAAAAGGGCGAGCGGGGTTACTGCACGCCCCGGGGCGTGGTGCTGCCTCAGCCCGCCTCCGTGGCAGTATGATCCCGGTATGAGCGAGCGGAAGACGCGCCTCACGGTCACGATCGACCCCCACCTAGCCGCTTATGCCGAGCGTCTGGTGGAAGCGGGCAAGGCTTCGTCGGTGTCTGCCGTGGTCAACGATGCACTGTCAGAAAGGATCGAACGCGACCGGCGCATCGCCAAGAGGTGGAAGGAGATCACCTCCCAGGCGGACATGGCGAGGGTTGAGCGGATGATCGCTCACGCCGAGGCCCAGGCCGCTCAGCTTCCGGTGCAGTACCGGTTCAGGTGAGCGAAGACGGCGGCGCGATTCCCACGCCGTGGATCGTCGATGCCGGCGTTCTCATCGCAGTGGCGCGGGCCGACACCGCGATCATGACGATGATCCAGGAACTCGATGCTCGCGGCCGACCGCTAGTGATCCCGGTACTGGCGATCACTGCCGCCTCGCTTGACATGCGCACCGATGAGGCCAGCGAACTGCTGGAAGGGCTTGAGCGACTTGGGAACACCCAGACCGCATCCCTTCGGGACGCAGAACAGGCCGTGAACCTGGCCAGCGTCATCGCCAGGACCCGCCTTGACCCGTGGGACGCTCATGTCGCCGCGGTCGCGGACGCGGCGGTGTGCCCAATCCTCACCTTGGACGGCGAGAAGTGGCGGCAACATGCGGGGGACCTGGACGAGCCACTGCACATCATCGAGATCGCCGACCCCGGGTAAGCCAGCCGGGATGTTTCCATATGGGAACATTTTCCTGCCGGCGAAGGCGCGGGTTATCGCCGTAGCGCCTTGGGCCGGCAGGCGGGTGCGGTCATCCCAGCCAGCAGGTCGAAGGCGACCTGGCAGTCACCCCGGGCTCGGTGGCCGCCGCCGAGCGGTACCCAGCGGCGGCGCATCAGCCAGGAGGAGCGCCGGTTCATCAGGCACGACCAGTTGGCGGCGTCGCCGAGGTGGGCTGGGTCGAGTCCATCGCGGCGGGCGTGCCGGGCCACGGTGTCGTGGTCGAACTGGGCGTTGTAGGCAAGCACGACGCGGCCGCGGGTGACTGCCAGCAGCCGGGGCCACACCTCGGCCAGCGCCGGGGCACCGGCGAGCTGGTCGTCGGTGATGCCGTGCACCCAGCGGGCACCGGGCTCGACGGGGCAGCCAGGGTTAACGAGGCTATCCAGCAGCACCTTGCCGGTAGCCGCGTCAAGAACGGCGATTTCCACGATGTAACCGGCGAGGCCGGTGGTTTCGGTGTCGAGGATGACTGCGGCGCCTGCCTGGCGCATGGCCCGCGCCCACCGCACGGCGGCGCCGGCTTGAGTGGCGACGGCGATCACCGCGCGGTGCTGGCGCAGTGAGGGATGCTCGGCAATCGCGGCTTTGAACTCTTTGACGGTGGGGCCGCCGCCGCGGCGCTCGAAGTCAACTTCCCAGGTTCCGGTGCTGTTGTTCCACCAGGCCCAGACCTCGGCCTGGTAGCGGTCGCCGAGCTCCGCGATCCCGCGGCGGATGACGGCGGCCCGGTCGACCGGCCGCCGGGCCAGGTGCCGCAGCGGCGACGGCTCGCCCGGCTTGACCGCATGCACGAGCTCCCAGTCGATGTCGGGGTGCTCGCGCAGCCCTTCCAGGTCACCGACCCGGTACAGCGGCACATCGACCCACCGGTATCGGCTGACCCGCACTACGGTGTGCTTCTTCGCGGCGATCAGGTCACCGGCGAGCAGATACTGAAAGTCGGTCTCGCGGATCTCCAGATGCTCCGCGGCCTGGTGGGTCATCAGCAGCCGGTCCAGGCGCACCTGCTCGGCCAGGTCTTCATCGCCGGCGAGCGCGTCCAGGTCGCTTTTGGCGTACCGGTCCAGCCGGCCACATGCCAGGCCACGCTGCTTGGTGACCCGATCGAACTCATCCCGCCGCCACCCGAGGTAGGCCGGGGCGTCCCACTTGCTGACGCTGCCAGCGATCCACGCCTGCCGCTCGGCGACGACCGCGGCCAGTGTGTCGGCGCCGAGCGCATCCAGCGCACGGCAATCCCATAATGGCCAGTCCTTGAACCAGCCTGCCACGGTCAGCAGCCCTGCCCCAGCGAGCGCTTCCACGTCGCACTTTTGCACCTCCAGGCCAGTACGCTCGGCCAGCCGGTCGGCGGCCTTGTGGCCGCCGACCGGGGCTTCGGTGCCGATCGCGGCGATGATCTCCTCGCGCCGGGCGGCCACCTTACTGGCGGCGGCGGCCGACCAGCGCCGCCCCTCGACGTCGGCCGGCGGAATCAGCCCTGCGGCGGCCGCGGCGTTCCACTGCCACTCGGCCAAGCCGGTGTGCCGCAGCACCTGAACAGGGCCGAAGTCGGCTGGCGGCGGCTTGGGCTTGCGGGCGCGGGCTTTGCGGGGTGACGATTGCGCAGTGGCCGGGGCTGCGGCGCCAGTTGTCTCGCTCACCCGATCGTCCTCCGTCCTTGCCTCACTACGTCAGAACAGCCGTGGTTGGCAGGAAGGCAGCCCGGCCGCCGCTGCGGCAGCAATGGCAGCGTCGACGTCGCGGCCCGCTTGGAGCGCGGCCCGGATGGCGGAAGCGATGGCCCGGGCACGGCCGCCCGGGCCGCGAACGTCGGCTAGCGGGCTGTCGGGGGAGTAGCGGCGGGCCATGTACTCGCCGGTGTTGCCGGCGGTGTCATTCAGGCGCCAATGACCGGGATTCTGGCAGCTTCCCTCGTCACACCGATGGGCGATGAGCGGGGCCGAGGTGTGTGGGTGGTAAGCCGATGGGCCGTAGGCGAGGTGCCATCCGTAGACGTGGGCGGTGACGACCCGGCTGGCTGGCTCGCCAGCATCTTGCGCGCCTGCGGCACGGGAGCCGGCGCGCAGCTTGCCGTGGCCGGTGTCGGAGATGGCACCAAGGAAATACCAGCACAGCGTGGGGTCTCGGCGGTAGACCCGGGCCAGGTAACGGCGGCGGGTCGGCTCGTGCGCGGTCAGCTCGGCCCATATGTGAGGCGGCAGCCGGTCAGCCGAGTACAGGCGGGGGAGCGGCGCCGGTGGAAATCCCGGCAGCGGGTCGATAACGGGGCTGGTCACGAGTCCTCCGGTGTTCGCGCGGCTCGCCGCCCGCGAGCTGCCCGGGGCGCCGGCTTGCCCTCGTCTCCGCGCCGCCCGCCAGCGGAACGCAGCTCCGCCAGCTCCGCGCGAGCTGCGTCTAGGTCATGCTCGGCGCGTTCGGCGCGAGCCCGCAGGTCTGCCCGGGCCTCTTCGAGCGCAGCAGCTCGGCCTTCCGCCGCGGTTGACAGTTCCGCCCGCTCCCGTGTCGCGTCGGCGCGGGCCTGCTCCAACAGCCGGGCTGATTCCTCGCGGGCACGCTCGGCTTCGGCGCGGGCAGCGGCAGCAGCCGCCCGGGCCTGGTCCAACGCACTGGCATGCTCGCTCTCCCGGCGGGCCAGCTCGGCTTCGGCGGCGTCCGCCCGGGCCTCCAGCGCCCGCCGCAACTCTTCGCGCTGCGCTGTCGCGTCCGCCCGGGCCTGCTCCAGCAGCCGGGTGCTGTCGGCGCGGACCCGCTCGGTCTCCTGCCGGGCGGCGGTTTCCGCGGCCTGGGCGCGAGCCGCCGCTTGGTCGGCCCGCTGGGCCGCCTGTTCGGCGGCAGCGGCAGTTTCCAGCGCCCGGTCCCGGTCCTGCTCGGCGGCAAGGACCTGGGTCTGGGCCTGCTCGCGAGCCCGGGCGATATCAGTCTGGGCGCGTGCCTCAGCCTGCTCGGCTCGTCGCTCCGCCTCCAGCTCGGCGGCGGCGATAGCCTCGCGTGCCTCCTGGGCTGCAGCCTCCCGCGCCTGTTCGGCGGCCGCAACGCGCGCTTCTGCCTCGGCGCGGATCCGCTCGACCTCAGCAGCGTGCTGGCGGGCCGTTTCCGCTAGCGTTTGCTGCGCCTCGGTTGCCCGAGCTTGAGCGGCGGACAGATGCTCGGCCATCTCCTCAGCAGCCTCATCAGCTTGGGCGCGTGACTGGTCAGCGGTCGCGGCCCGCCGCTCCGCTTCCGCCGCCCGGGCCTCAGCAGTGGCAGCGCGCTGCTCGGCCGCGGTCCGCATCGCCTCCACCTCAGCCTCAGCCGCTGTCGGGTCACCGATGACCGCTGCGACCGCTGCGAACCGGTCGGCGATCGCGGTCAGACGCTGTGATTCGTCCCGGGCCTGGCGGAGCAGCTCTGCTCCTGTGACTCGTGCCATCGTCACGGGGGCGTCCATCTCCGCCGCCGTGGCAGTCATCCCCTGCGCTTCGGCGTCCAGCCGCCGCCGTTCCTTCCAGGCCGTCACCTTGTTGTGGTCGGGGTCGTCGCAGAACCCCGGCGGTCGGCCTGGTCCCTCCGCCTGGACCGGTGGCCGCTCACAGCCTGGGTACCTGCAGGTTCCTGCTTCGGCTTGCGCTTGCTGTTCCGTCATTTTCCTGCCGCCCCTTCGGCCCGTGTGAGTACCTCTCAGTGTAATGGTTAAGTTTGGGTTTTTCAACCTAACTAAACTAAACTAAATACCTAACTTAATTAGGGAACTGTCGCCCGTTCGTCGGCGCTGGCTCCCGTTAAGGGGGGCTGGGGGCGCCGGGTCAGCGCCTTTCCCCGCCCCGGCTGGGACCGGCAGCGCTGTTACCCCGGGAACCTTGGGCGGGGCGATGAGAGGCTGCTGCGTGATAGCGGGCACTGGCGGCCTGCTGGCGTTCGCGGTAGATGGCGAGCGCCTCGCGCAGGGCGGGGGAGTCGTGGGCAGCGCTGTTACCGGGGCTACGCTGACATGCCCACTGGGCGTAGCGCCGGCCGTCCTCGTCGGCGGGCACGGCGATAGGGCGGGCGGCATGGAGGGCGCGGCGCAGCCGCCAGCTCAGCACGCCTGGCAGGTCCCGTGCGCTGGCGACCTGCCAGGTGAGCACCTGGATCGCCTCACCTGGACCCGTCTGGCGCAGCAGCAGCGCCGTCAATGCCTCGACTTGGCCGAGGTCGGTGGGTGGTGGCACCCTGCTGGGGCCTCGCTGGCGGGCCCACTCGAAGCGGCAATCGGACAAAACGGACCGCGCGTGGTCCTTCTCCTCGTCGCTGATCTCCTTGGAGGGGTGCTGGCGTCGGCGTGGGTGTGCTGAGCGGGCGTGGGGGGGGGACCAGGGGGGGGATTCCCCTATGGGAAACTGCGACGTATCAAGTTGCTCACAAGAGCTGCCCATAACTTCCGGATCGGCGGCCGGGGCGGGGCTGTGGACAACCGGGGACGGGGCCAAGTCCGCGGCCAGGTCAGCGGGCAAGTTCGGCATCCGTGCGGCGACAGCGGCGGCCGGGGCACACAGCCGGTAACGGGCGGGGTAGCCGGGGGCGGCAGCTTGCACTTGACGGAGCAGGCCGCGGTCGATGAGCCGCCCGAGGTCGGTCCACCCGGTCTGCACGCTGACGTGCTCGCGGGCGGCGTAGGCGCGCATCACCTGGGGCAGGTCGGTCACCATGCCGCGGGTGTCGGCCACGTGGGCCAGGTGACGTGCCATGCGTAGCAGGCACCCGTCGGCCCGGCGGTCAAGCAGCCGTCGGTAGGTCATCAGTGACACCAGCCGCCACCATGACCGCCGCGACATCCCTGGGTACGCCTCGGGTGCCCCGTTGTACGCCGGCCGCGGCGGCGGGGAGCCGGCACGGCACCAGCGCACCGGCGGCACCGCTGGGCGGGTGCGGGCTACGTGAGAATCCGCAGGCGACACGCCGCAATGTGGTTGCGGGCGTGACTTACCTGCGGAGCGGCCACCTGCTATCGTGGGCTCCGTTCGTGGGTCACCTTGCTGGCCTCGGACACACCAAGGCCCGGCTCTGGCGAGCCGGTGTCTAGGTCGGGTGAGGAGTCCGGCAGCAGTTGGCCTGGCAAGCACGAACTGGGCTGCGGGGCTCCAGCGATATGCGGTTGTCGAGCGTGTGCCCCCCTTACTGGGGGGCCTTTTCATGCGCGGTCTAAGGGCTCCTCCGAAGGTGCATAAGGCGCTGGGGTGATCAGTCCCTCAGACTGTCACTGGGCGCGACTGAGCGCACGCACCGCGCGGGTAACAGCGCTCCCGTGTCGCGTGTTTCTTCGGGAGAGCAACCATCCGAACGTCGACGACCGAGCGCAAACCGCGGTCCCTATGCCATCGCGACATACCACTGTGGGATAGGCACGGCCTGGCAGACAGTGCTACAGGAACTGCGGAGGTACCGGTATCGGTAGAGGTACCTGTATGCTTCGGGCCGTGGAAACCATCAGGCAGTTCGTGCTGAAGCTAGATGCCGCGGCACACGACCGGCTCGCCGCCGCGGCCGCCAGGGCCGGGGTGAGCATGCAAACCTATGCCCGTGACGCGATCGAGGCGGCCGAGCAAGAGGACCAGGCGCTGAGCCTCGCTGCCCAAGCGCTGTCCGGGTACGGTGAGGCGTTCGGCCTGGACGGGGTCGGCAACGAGCGCAAAGTAGGGGAGCTGCGTTCCCGCACCCGCGCGGTGGCGTAGGAGAGTGCGGTACCTAGCGCTGCGGACGTTGCTGCGCCTGGCTGAAGGCATCGAAGGTGACCCAGCTGTGCGCGACTACTCCGCCCTCGTTGCCGCCCACGAGCGGCACCGGGCCGAACTGCTCGGGCAGCCGGTGCATACCGAACCGCTGGCAGCGGCCGCGGCCCTGCTGCACGCGATCGTGCGGCTGCGCCCGCTGGAATCGCGCAACGACATCTTCGGCTGGCTCGCGGCCTACACCTTGCTGGGCATGAACGACATCACGGCCAAGGCAGCCCCGGCCGAGGCGGTGGAGCTGGTACGCGCGGCCGAGCGCGGCGAACTGGACGAGGCGGCGATAGCTACCCGGCTGGCCAGCTTCAGCGGCAGCAGCGACGCCACTTGAGAAACATGTCGTCCATGTGGATGCTTTCACTAGGCCCCAGGCAGGCGGGGCGGGGAGCCGCTGAAGGTTTCCATATGGAAACCTTTGTCAGTAGCCCGCTGGTGGCGGCTTGCCGAGGCGGGGGCTGGCCGACGATCGTGACGCGAAGCTGCTCACCTGAGAGTCCATGATGCAGTGGGGGTCTTGCACGGCGAGCCGGTATAACAAGCGACCGCCTGGCACTCGGCCTGGCCGCGTGGGAAGGAATCACGTGATGAGCCGCTACTACACGAGCATCGGCGGCGTCCCGCTGACTGCGGCTGACCCTCCGCCGCTCGATGCCCTCTGTTGCGCCGCAGGCAACCATGTCCGCCCACTGGCCCATGCTCCCGAACGTGACTGGTACCTGCGCGTGTACCGGGGGCAGGTGGCACAGTTCCCGGGGCTGCGCGTGCCGCCAGGGAGCGTGCAGCACCACGTCGCGCACGTCAAGCCGGTCATCATCGACTTCTTGCAGCGACTGCTCGGCGAAGGGTAATCCTCCCGCCGTGGGCGGGTCGTGCGAAATCAGGTGCAGGATCGCGGTCCTCCCACGGCATGGTCATGCCGCTCTGGTGCCCGAACGGCCCGGGCGGGGAGCTACACAGCAGGCGGAGTTGGCCGCAATGGCCAGGCGCTGACCCAACCCCGATGTGCCACCCAGGTCTTGGTGCGCCCGTTCGGGGCAGTTTCCGCGGGTGCGTTGTTACTCCACCGAGCCGGAATGACGCGAACTGGCTGAGGGTGCCGGGAGGCCGCGCGGCTCCGGTAGCTCCTGCGCCTGGGCTGCTGCTTCGGCTCTGATGTATCTAGAAGCCAGCCGGATGTCCGCCCGTTTCTGAAGGTCCAGCATCCTTTCGTAAGCAGTCGGTGGGCCCAGAACTTGGACTACCCGGATGATGATGGGCAGGATGTCGATGAAGACCAGCAGCAACAGCACCAACAGTCGGCTGAGAGCCACCACGGTGTTGTGGGCGGCGAGCTGGTTCAGCGCTTCGAGGCGGCTGAGCAGCCCCGGTGCCTGTCGGCTGGCGGTGTTGTAGGCAGCTTCCTGCTGCTGTTCCTGGCCGCGTAGGGTGTTGAGTTCGGCCATGAGGTGGTTAGTTGTTGCCTCTGCTACCTGGAACTGCTCCAGGTCCAGCCTGGCGAGGTTCCCGCCACCGGGGACGCCTGTAGCGCCGGCGCATGTCTTGCCGGTTACTTCGCACACCCATTTCCGTTCGGCGGCGGCTTGTACATTCTGGGCTCGAGTGACCTGCGCTTCAACCTGCTGGATCTGGTGGGCGAGGGCGCTGTTTTGCTGGCTGGTGGTGAACTCCTTGGCTTGCTGCTGGCGGATGGTGACGATCTCCGCGGCGATCTCGGGCGCGTACATTTGCATGACCATTGGCGTGGAGATCACGACTCCTATGAGGATCGCCAGCACCAGGCGGGGAATCACCGTGGGCACGGTCTTGTACCACTCGCTGCTTCTGAAGGGGCGAGAGATCCCCAGCACAAAGAACCGGTCAATGCCCATGATGGCCGCCCCCCAGGCCAGCCCGACCGGCACGGCAGCGGGCAAAGCCATGCGTATCCCGATGTGCAGGGCGAACATCAAGGACACTGCGGCGAGCACGGAGCTGGCCAGGATCGCCGCGCCGAGCCCGGCGTAGGTTGCGCGGTCGTGTGGGCTGCGGCGCAAGAGGTCGAGTTGTGCTCCTGATACCCAGGCCAGCAGGTCCCGGGCGTTTCGGCGTGCCGTTTTGAGCCCATCTCGTAGCTGCCTGGCCGGTGAGGGTGGATCCGCCGGCTCGGGCGGCAGTGAGCGGCCAGGCAGTAGCTGCCGGGCGCGCAGCGCCGCCCATGCCTGTTCCCAGCCTGTGGCCTGGTCGTCGTCTAGGCCGCAGGCTCTCACGAAGGCGGCTACCAGTTCGAGGCGGGGAAGCCGGTGCTTGTTGCGCAGCATCTCGCTGACCGTGCTGGGGGGCAGGTCGAACCAGCCGGCGCGCTTGTTGAGTTCGGCCAATGAGGGGTTGCCCGCCCACGCGCGGAGCCTGGTCAGCAGTTCGATGAACTGCGCGACCGACGTCACCGTCTCTGGTTCCGGCCGTGGGGGCTCGCCGGGAACGGCGACGGGAATGACGTCCTGGCTGGCTGCCACACTGGCCTGCTCCCACAGCCGCCGGATCTTCTGCAGGTCCCCCCCGCAGACGTCCGTGAAGACCCGGGTGACTTCCCAGCTTGGCAGCCGGGCTCCCCCGGCCGCACTGTTCAGTGTGGAGGCTGCCAGGTGGGTCTTGCGGGAAAGTTCGCTGTAGGTCTGCTTGCCGCGCAGCTTCCGCAGTTCGATGGCAAGCAGGGCCAGCGGCCCGGCTGCGGGGTCGAGGGGCCGTTCAGGCCGTGCCATGCCGCTGGCCTCCTGCTTCTACGCTGACGGTCTCCTTCCCGTCTTCCTAGGCTTGCCGGACGGCGATCAGCCGCACGGCGATCGCCGAGGCGAGTACGCCTGCGGCGGTGACTGTCTCGAATGCGGTGTCCAGGGAGTAGCCCCAGGCGAGCAGCCATCCCATGACGATCAGGATGACCACGAAGATGATGACGGCTTGCCATGCTGGCTTCGCTGGCAGCGAGCCCGGCACGGGCAAGGTCATGGGAGGCGAGGTTCTGCGCGCACGACGGCGCGGCTGGCGACGTAGCATGGTGGGGCACCTTCCGATTCTGGCCTTGGCGTGAGGCGAGGTCTGACCAACTGTGGTTGACACCCTTTGCCCGAAATGGTTACCGCACCATCACGGTCGTACCGCGGATGCCGATACCAACTATCCTCCTGAACGGCAAGGCGGTAAAGGAGATCATCGTCCGGGTTTTGGACTGTGGGTGTTTCGGCAGTTCAGAGGGTTATTCGAGGTTGTATGGCGTAGCCGAATAACCCCGGAGGGCCTAACGGTCGAACCCAACCGGCCGAGATGCGATCCTGTGACTGTGAGGCCGCGCCTCCGGGCGCAGGTCTCTAACCCGCACCTTCGGCTTCATTGGCGTGAGGCGAGGCATTGTGGGTCTTAGGAAGGCTCCCTGTTACCGCCAGGGAGCCTTTCGTCTTTCCGGTCATGCCTGCGGTGGCTATGTGGTCGCGCTGCGAGCCGGCGGAGCCCGCGTACCGGGTGGCTGAGGTCCGCCGCGAGCATCCAAGGCGTACGCCGGTGGACCCCTGAGGAAGATGCGGCACTGCAAGAGGGCGTCTTGCGTTCTCCGCTTGGGCCGTCTTGGCCTGCCGACGCCCCAGGCATCGCGGCTGCACGCAAGAATCGCGCTGCGGCCGCGCACACCCCGCACGGTGGCAGTGTCCCACCGAAGGAGCTGGCCGCGCACATCCTGGGCGGTTACGTCCAAGTCGAGCAGTGCGAGCCGGGCCTCGTCGGGAGTATCGCTCGTGACGACCAGCGTCGCCGCTGCGTCATCGCCTGGGCCAACGAGCAACTCGGGGGCCTTCTCGTTCTTGCGGAACCGGGTGCGCACAGCCTCAGCCAGCCCATCGGCGTTGTGCTTCGCCAAGGTCTCCAAGAACGCCTTGGAGTAGATGGCGATGCCAGCGAAAAGCACGAGCAGTTCCGGGGGGGGCACGGTTGTAGAACCGGATTCCGCGAGCCTCGAACCCAGCCTTGAGCGCCATGAGTTCGTCTGTCGTCAACTCGGTAAGTGGGCGATCGAGGCTGGCGGCCAGCGGATCTACAATCCTCGGCTCAGCGTTCGCGTTCGCGGATTCATCGGACATGGGGTATCAGCGTACGGTGCCTAACCACATCGGAACGGGCCAGCGTCCGGGGCCGAGCCTGATGGGGGGTCGGGCATTATGCCAAGCGAGTGATGGGGACCAGGGGTTCTGCCTGGAATGCCGACGCGCGGCGATCCTTGCTTCGTAGGTCGGAAGCGATAGGCAGACTCAATGCTGACGGTCACCGTTCGCCCGCAGCCCCGGTGGGGCACGATTTCTACTCGCTGGCGAACGCGGCCCTTGCCACGGTGACCGCAGCAGCGGCCACAAGCACCGCCCAGGCCAGCCGGGCCAACCGGGCCAGCTCGGCGAAGAACGCCACTACCTGGTGGCTGATGGCCACTCCGGTGGCGCACCAGTTCGCGAAGTGCTCACAGTTGTTGCCGCTCAGGCTGTAGCAGCGCTCGCCGATGCGGGACGCGGCCCGCATCACTGCCTGTGCGCGCTCGGCCGGGCCAGCGCCGGGGTTCTGCACCCATGTCCGCCCATCGCGAGCGAAGCCGGCGAAGGTAACCACGCGTACACCCGCCGGGCTGTTCTCGCAGATTCCACCGTCGGGCATCTCCACACCGAAGTGCTTGTAGGGAATCAGCCCCAGGGCTGCCCGCTGGGTCATATGAACGTCGCCGTACATGAAGATCATGATAATGGCGCTTGGGTTCCTGCTGGTTTGCCACGCCGCCATTCACAGCGCGCGACACCCCGGCGGGCTGCGCAGTGGGGCCTGTCCGATGCTCTCCGTAATCTGCTCACCATGAGCAATCTGGACGATCCGAGTACCTATGCCGTCAAAGTCGCCGACCACATCAGCACGGCCAATTCGATCGGCGCGGAGAACCCCGTAGCATCGGCCATCTGTGCCCAGGCCGAGGCTCTGATGGCTGTTGCCGCCGCAGTCGAGCGCCTAACCGACAGACTTGGTGAAATCCGCTGACCCTGCGGAGTACCTGGAAAGGCTCGACACGACGAACCAGCCGGGGCGCCAGACGCAGCAGGATCGGTGTTGGCGAGAACATCGTGCGGAAGGGCGGCCCGCCAGCCAGCCCCGTACTGTACCGACGCAATGCGCCCATCGGGCTTTGCCGCAGGTCAGGCTCGTCAGCATCACGGACTGGCGTAATGGTTTAGTCCAAAGAAGTGGACGACGGTGTCTGGTTCCCATCAGGTAACTACAAGGTAGCTGCGACCTGTGCGGGGAGGCACGATGAACCAGCAGGGCCAACCGGATTACAGCAAGCGAATCATCCGGATCACGACAGCGGCAGTCATGGTGCTCGCCACGATAGCGAGAGTGATCAAAGAACTCGCTGAGATCCATTGGTAAACAGCGGGTCTCCTGTCGGCATGGGGTCAATCCGTCAATCCCAGGCCCGACAGGAGACCCCGCCTGCCTGCTGGCTCACACCGAAGGTTCCCATATGGAGACTCTTCTAGCGCAGACTGGGGAGTCGGTCAGTTGCTTGAGCTTGGTGCCGATGACAGCTCGCGGATCTGTCAGCAGGACCTTATGGCCGCTAGGTCTTCAGCACTGCGCATGACCTGCTCGGCTTCGAGAAGCGGCTGGACCTTTTCGAGGATCAGCGTCCTCTCCAAGGGAGATGAGTGAAGGGGCCTACAACTACACGCGAACCCAGCAGGCAATCCTGACGGACGGCCGCCGCGGCCGCCACCGGCGATGGCACGGAACCCTGGATGACAGGGGGCAGCCGCGGTGTGATCCCGGGCCGATGCGGCGGAAGGGGACCACTTGGTGGTGGTCCCCTTCCCATGTGTAGTGATGTGCTCTCAGATGGCTTCAGCCGCGGTGCGGAGGACTTGCAGGGTCGGCCGCTCTGCCGAGTTCGGCCGTGATCCCCGCTCGCCGAGCCGGATGCGCCGCCACGCAGTCGCAAACCGGCACTGGTCGTCCTCACTGCCACCGCAGCCGATCACTACCCCCAGGACAACGTCCAGCGTGGGCAGCGTCTCGCCGCTCAGGGCAGCGCACAGGGTGGAAGCTGCGGCACGCTGGCGACTGCTGGCCGCCATCCGGCGAAACGATGGCTCTCCTGCCCACAGCCGGTAGCGGCGCAGGGCATCGACCAGCTCAGCCGGGGTCTGGGCTATAAGCGGGTCCGGGCATAGGTCATACCCGTCCGTGTCTGGGATCGCTTGCTGCAGCGGCCGGGCCTTCCGGGTGGTGACCGCCCGGTGCGCGGATTCCAGGGCCATCTGAGATGTCGACACGGCTTCATCGGCGACTGACATGAGCCACCGGTCGTGGTTGTCGCCAGCCGCCGGATCCGCCCGGGCCTGGGCTTCGGCCAAGGCGCCTTCTGCGCGCGTCAGTGCGTGCTGCGCAGCCGTCAGGCGGGTGAGCGCTACCCGGTCCCAGTTAGGCGCGGGCATCATCCCTCCCGGGCAAGGTGGTCGCATTTTCCGGCTGTCTGCATTCGTGCCGCGGCGCTGACCACAGACATGGTCAGCGCCAGCGGGAAGCCAGTACCGGGGCTGGCCAGCCAGGCCAGGATCAGGATGACCACGATGGTCACATACAGCCCCATTCCCAGCCTCAGCCGCGGCCGGGTAACGACATGGAATGACAAATCCATAAGTTCCTCCCGGAACTAATGTGAGGCCCAGCTTGCCCCAGCCGGGCCTGGCGCCTTGGACGGCTTTTGCGTCCACATGCGAGAATGGGCTGCAACCCATCCACCGCACCCGCAAGGTTACCTTTCACGGTCATGAGCTGCCAGCGCATCGCACCGCTCGCGCCACGCCAACGATGCGAGCAATAGGGGAAGCTGAGCAGCACCGTTACAGGATGTACCGGGGTGTTCGCGAGCGTTCGGAAGCGTTCCTAAATGGATTCGGCCCAGGCGTCTCAGAACCCGGTCTCGTAATCAACCGGTACAGTCTTCAGTACGTGAAACCCCAGAAACTTATGGGGAAGTAACTCCCGGAATCTAGTCTGGCGCCTTGGACGGTGAACGGGAAAGGTTAGAAGTGAGCCTGCTGCAACAGGCCCTTCAGAATCGCTGCGCGCACGTTGGGCCCGGCGAGGCCGCCCTGCAGTGCGCGCAGCGATTTAGCCCCCGCGGTCAGCCCCTTGATCAGGCCCGTACCCGCCGATGATCTGCGGGTCCGGGTGAGGCTAGCTCGCCGAACTGCACACCGATGCGTGTCAGCCTCGCCGACGGGGGCTGGATAGCGTCTCAGTGGCTTGGTGGACAGCGGCGAGGCCGGGTTTGACGTATCGCTGGAGCGACCGCAGGCTCTTGTGGCCGGTCTTGGCCATGATGACGTTAGCGGAGACATTGGCCTCGCCGAGGTGGGTGGCCGAGGAGTGCCGGAGCTGGTGTAGCTGCAGCCCATCGGCGTAGTGGGCTAGCAAGATGCGGGCGCGGTCATAGCCCAGCCGGGCCCGGCCGGTCTCCGGGCAGACGTCCTTGGGGTCGGTCGTGGCCAGGCGGTGCGGGCCGGGCCGGTACGCCGACAGGAACAACGGGCCGTGTTTCCGGCCGGCGATCAGCCGGGGCAGCAGGTGCGCGGTGTCCGTTCCCCAGGTGATCCACATGATGTCGCCGCCCTTGGCGACGATCCGGGCCTGCTTGTTAGGCAGGTCCAGATCCTCGATGTCGAGCGCGAGCACCGCGCTGGCACGGGAGGCCGATTCGTAGAGCATCCGCCACAGCGTCTTCTCCCGCAGCGGCACGTCCCGCCGCCGACACAGCCGGTCGATCCGCGACCGGGATACGGCCTTGGTGTCGTCGTTGTTCTCCCGCCGCCGCTCCGTCGCGGCCGGCAGCCCGGGACTGGTCCAGCGCTGCTTGTCGGCGCACCAGGTCAGCCAGGAGCCGACCGCGGCGCGGTTGCGGTTCCAGGTCGATGGGGCCGCCTCGCCCCACAGCGTGGCCAGCGCCTTGCCGATCTCACTGTCGCCCACGTCGGCCAGCGGCCGGCCGGGGCCGAGTTGCTCACTGGTGCGGTCAAGCACGTTGGTGTAGGCGCGCAGAGTGTTCGGGTTGCCTTTGATCTTCGGGGAGCCGAGGAAGGCGTCGATCGAGGTCCGGACGGTCGGTCCGCCGACTGCGCCGGCGCCGGCTCTGCGCCACCGGTTCTCCAGCTTCGTCACGGTCGCTGACATCGCCGACCCCTGTCCTGATCGACCTACCGGATAACGTGCATGAGTCGCGTCACCGCCGTGCCGATGTTCCGCTGGTCACTCTTGCCCGCTGGAGATCAGCCTACTGAATAATGGGCCATTATCCGGTAGATCGAAGGTCGTTCAGCGGCTCGGGTGGCCAGCTGGGGCGGCGCATCACGTTCGCCTCACGCCACATGGCGACAGCCGACGTGGTGACCGCGTCGGGGCCGGCACGGCAGCACGGGTTCATGCCAGAGCGCAGCGGGCTGCGAGTCCTTTGAGTTCAGGCGTGGTCGGCCCGGATGTGAGCAGCCCGGTGATCAGGGCGCGGATGGCCGGGCGGGTGCGGACCTCTTCTGGGGCGTGGTGCTCGGCGACGATCAGTGCGTTGATGGCTTGTGCACGGCGGCCGTGCTGGCTGTAGGCCTGGGCCAGGTCGGTGTAAAAGCGGGCGCGGCGTTCTGTTGTGGGTAGCCGGGCTGGATTGATCGCCGCGGCTGCGGCTAGCGCGGCGCCGGCCTCACCGACGGAGTATTCGGCGGAGATGCGGTGGAGCTGAACGGTGGTAGGGGTGAATTCGCCTCCTCGGCCGACCGGCGTGGTGGTGTGGTGCAGGTGGGTGGCGATGGCGGCAGCTTCCCCGGTCAGGTCGCGCATGGTGGAGCGGTCGCCGTCTTTAGCGGCTGAGTAGGCGGCCGACTGGATCAGCAGGCCCCGCTCGGCTGCGCCGACGGTGCCAGCAGTGCGCAGCTCGCTGCGGTCTGCGGCAGACAGGGCGATGGTCATGGCGCGTGAGTGCCAGCCGGCTTTGCGTGCCAGGACGGCGAGATTGCGGGCAGCTTCAGCGGTGACCAGCGGGTCACCGGCCCCGCCGGCGAAGGTGCGGGCGCGGTCAGCGGCCAGCCAGCCGAGCTGCTGGTCATCAAGTTTGATCAGCATGCGAGTGGTCAGCGTGTAGACCTCGGCGAGCAAGCCGGTGACGGCCGGGTCCGCACTGTCAGCGGCGGCGGCATGGGCACCGCGGATGAGACGGGGCAGTGAGCTTGCCAGATGCCGGTAGCGGCAGTGGTGAAAGTCAGCGAGCGCGGCGTCCAGGCCGGAGCGCAGACGTGCGGCGGGCCAGTCCGCAGAGCTGGCGTCGAGGCCGAGCATCGCGTCACCAATCCGGGTGATGAGCGATTCCCCGGTATCCGCCCCGTCTGCGCTGATGCTGTGTGCGGGCAAAGGGATAGCGGAGACGGCCGCTGTCGCGGCCAGGCTGGCCAGCAGCCGACGTCGCCGCACCGAGTCGTCCTCCTCTGCCCGCTGACCGGTGGTACGGGCCACCGTAGCGCCGGCCAGCGTTGGCAGGCCTGTCAGCGCGCTGAAAACCGCTGGCGGGATCGCGAGCACACCGGCCACCCGGCGCAGCACGCCGAGGTCGGCCCCAGCCCGGCAGCCGGTTTCCAGCCGGGAGATGGTGGAGGCTGAGTACCCGGCGGCAGCACCGACGTCGGCTTGGCGCCAGCGGCGAGCCTGGCGGGCAAGCCGCAGCACTCCGCCGATGTCGCGGTCGGCGACTAACGCCCGGGCGCGGGCGGAGGTCCACAGCGGATCGTAGGCATCCATATGCGGCTCCCGCACGGTCACTTAATTCCCGCGCCCACGGTAACGGGGACTGCGGCGGCTGGCGAGAGCCGCGTGCCGGCCCGGCTATATCCGTGAGGTCCCCATGAATCGCTGCCGCGCTGCAGCCAGCCGCATCCTCATCCAGCACTATGCCGCCCGCCTACTCCACCCCTATATCGCGTTGCCCAGGCCGCTTGGCTCCAGCGCATCCTCGGCCGCGAAAGTATGTGGCATGGCTAGGCCGCCAGCGACCCGCTGCAGGCGAGCTGAGCGTGATGTGAGGGGAGAGGGAATGTGCCAAGGCTGATGGCGGTATCGCTCACCGAACCCCAGGTCCGTGACCGGGTCAAGACCGTCACCCGGCGAGCCGGCTGGCGCATGCTGCGCGTCGGCGACCAGCTCACCTTGTGCCGTAAGGTGATGGGCCGCCGCCGTGGCGAGCCCCTGGAGCGAATCGCCACCGTGGAAATTATCTCGGTACGCCGTGAGCCTTTGGACGCGATCACCGCCGCCGACGTTGCCGCCGAAGGATTCCCGCATCTGACACCCGGCCAGTTCGTGGCCTTCTTCTGCGGCACGCACCGCGGTTGCCAGCCCGGGACCGACGTCACTCGTATCGAATGGCGCTACCTTGACCACGGCGAAGCTAACGAGAGCAGGCCGACGCGGGACCGCGCCGGCTCCACCGCGGCGCTGGCTGATGGTGACGGGGTCAAGGGGCCGGTCTGAGCACAGGTGGAGCAGGCGGCTGCGATGCCCGCGCTGCCCGTGGGCGGTGGGTACACCACTCCCACGGGCAGCAGGACAGAACTAGCCGTGCCGCACTGGATGCAGGCTTCGCCGCTGGCTTGAGATGGAGTCAGCTCCCGGGCGCGAGTGGGCTGGCCGGCGATGGTGACAAGACTGATTGTCAGGGAGTCCATGCTGCCGACGGTAAGCGCGGCCGCTGACATTCTCCGCTAGTAGAGTTCCCATATGGAAAATTTCGGTGCGCCCAGCCCGGGGCAGGAGCAGAACGACGCGGATCCGGATACGGAGCTGCCTGGCGACGAGGAGGGTGCCCGGCACTACTCCACAGGACGGCTGACCGGTCCGCAGGCCGATGTCATCCAGCGCTGGCGTGCCCGCCTGCTGGAGGACCGGCCGCTGCCGGGCAAGGAGCCGGTAGGGCCGGTGCTGCGGTTGCTGGGTATCGACGACCGGCCCAAGGCATCGTGCTCGGATGTGATTGCGGCCGCGATCCGCGACCTGGCCGAAGGGGGAGGGATCACCGGGCTGGATCTGGCCAGGTACAGCGAAGCAGGCAGGCTGGCGCTCTCGCGTGGCGCGCCGGGGGCGGCAGTGCATCAGCCGGTGTCGTACTACCTGCCCGCCCCGCTGGTGGAGGTGGTGGAGGAGCTGCGGGCCGCGGCGGTCACCGAAGTGGTTGACGCGCACCGTGAGCTGTGGCGTCAGGCTGCCGAACGGCACCCTGACGACGAGGACGAGCAGGCGGCCTGGGTGAGGGAACAGATCTTCCGGCGGCGGCTGCCGGCCCGTGCCCGGGCGGTGCCGCGGGGAGTGATCGCCCGGATGGCGGTGGACCGGTGGGCGGCCCTTCCTGTTGACGACGTAGCGGCCACGGCGGCCGACTATGCGCAGTGGGCGCATCAGCAGCCGCACCGGACGCGCCGTGACATGAGGCCTTTGCGCCGCTGATGTACCCCCTGCGAACTCCGCCCGCAGGGCGTGGGCCGGCGGGCACATTGCCTTACTAGAAGGGGTTGTAGGGCTTCCAGGCTGCACCCCCCGCTGCCACCAGGTCAGAGCTTCGGCGGCACATGGAGATCGCTACCGCTGGAAGGGACGGAAGTTGGTTATGGTGCGGGCGTGGCAACACGTTTCATGTGGCACCAGTGCTGGCCTGTCCCTGATAGCTTGCCGATCCACCAGGTCTACGCATGGGTGGTGAATGAGGCAGGACGCACGCTGCTGATCAGGATGCCGGGAGGGTGGAACCTTCCGGGCGGTACTCCGGAGGGATACGACGGCGGCTGGGAGGCGACGCTGCACCGCGAAGTGCTGGAAGAGGCCGGCATTACGGTGCGCGACGTGCGCCCGCTCGGATACCAAGAAGTCCAGCCCCAGGCTGGGGGGCGGTTCGCCCAGGTGCGGGCAGCGGCCAGGGTATGCGAGTGGCAGGATGCCAGGCCAGATCCGGACACAGGGCTGGTGTACCCGCGGGTGTGGGTGCCGCTGCGGCTTGCTGCTGGCCTGCTGGGCTGGGGAAAGCCTGGCATGGCGCAGGCGGCGGCTGCTGCCCAGGTGGCGAGGGAGATCTACGGTTTCACTGCTGCAGCTGTGCTCGCCCAGGGTGCCAGCGTGGACAGCACGCCGGTAATGCAGGTGGTGTAGTCGCGGGCGGCCACTACGGCGGCTCCAGCCGCGCGCATTCGTGCGATCTGCCCGGGCGTGGCGGTCAGTGCCCGGTGGAGAGCGCAGGCAAGGGCAGCCGGGTTGCGCGGCGGGGCGGTGAACCCGGTGAGGCCGTCGATAACGGTCTCAGCGAGGCCGCCGGCGCTGGTGGCCACAACAGGAGCGGCTCCGGCGGCGAACGCTTCTAAGGGAATGCGGCCGAATGGCTCGATGCGGGAGGGCACGATCACGGCCCGAAGTTCCGGGTGATGCAGCAGGCCGGGCAGGCGGAGGTCGAACCGGGTCCACAGGGTGGCCGCGACCTTCAGGTCGGTGGCAAGGGTGCGGAGGTAGCGCTGGTAGGCGGTGAGCTCGCCTTCGGCGACGGCTGCCAGCAGCAGATGGGGTACGTGAACGCGCTGATGGGTGAGCTGGGTAATGGCGTCTAGTAGATCCTCGAAGCCTTTGTAGGGCTGGGCACGGCCCATCGCGAGCATGAACCCGCCGGTCTGGGCCGCTGCGGGCAGGGGCGGGGCGGCCGAGAGGGGCACGTCCTCTGCAGGGGTGAGGCCGTCAGGCACGTCGATGATCTGGGCTGGCGGAATTCCCTGGCTGTTCAGGATGGCGCGCATGTGGGTGCTGATCGCGCCGATATGGGCGCCATGTGCCACCCAGCCGGCGAGGCCCTGCCGTTCATGGGTGGTGCAGGCGGAATGGCTGTGGTGGGTGGCGGTGGAGCGGGGCAGGTAGAGCAGGCGCCAGCCTGCCGGCACCTGGAGGTGGGAGCCAAGGCCGGCGAACGGCTGGTCTATGGCTATCAGCAGCCCGGGGTGGTGGCGGCGCATGAAGGGGTTAAGGACTTGAGCGGCGCCGCGTTCGGCGTGCTGGAAGGCCGTGAGGCTGCCGAAGCGGTGCATTCCGCCGGTGCCGTTGCCGATAGGGATGACCTGATGATTCACGGTCGAAAGCCGTTCGCGAAGCGCGTGGTGGCCTTGGTGGCCGTATTCGGGGCTGGCCGGGTGGAGCAGGATGGGTAGCAGGGCCAGGTGCACACCCGGGGCGAGGGTTTCGGCAACGGTGGTGATCAAAGCGCGGTTGCTGCGCCCGGCGCCGGAGCCGGCGCTGAAGTAGCCGTCATGGACGGCGATAGCGACAGCGGCGCCGCTCATGGGGTGGCTGCTTTCTGCACGGCGCGGGTGAGTTCGGCTGGCGTGGCGGTGGCGTCGAACTGCTGCACCGGCACGGTCGCGACCAGGGCAGCCAGGCTGGGATGGGCGGGTTTCAAGGTGGCAGCAGGGTCGCGGTAGAAGGCTCGCAAGCTTTCCAGCACCGGCAGTTGTGACCATGGGTGACTTGGGTCTAGGCGGCTGGTACGGCGGTGCAGGCTCATCGCTGGCGGGAGGTCGAAGATGAGCCAGCGCTGGGGTAAGACCAGTCGGCCTGCTTTGAGGTGGTGATAGACCCATGCGGCGCGTGCAGGCAGGCCGGTGGTGCTGGCCGCCCAGGCGAGCGCGGTGAGCCAGTCCCGGTCTACCCACACCAGGCCGGTGAGCGGGTGTAATTGGGCTGTCTTGCGCAGCCAGTTCACCAGGTGGGCGTCTTCGTCGCGGTGACACGGATAGCTGGCGAATGGGAGGACCGTGCCCGTCCTGGTGGTGTACTCGCCGAGCATGGTGTGACCACTGGCGCCCAGGGCGGCTAGTACGGTGGTCTTGCCGGCACCGGGCATGCCTTCAGCGACGATCACGGTGTTAAAAGAGCACATCATGCTGTTCCCTGTCGGGCTGGCGAGAGTGGCACGGGGCGGTGAAGGGGGCTCCTGGCCTGGCGGGGGCTGCTGGCCAGCCGGCCAGCAGCCGGGTGTCGACCAGCACCAGGCCCGCTGGCGTGGCTAGGTAGATGTCGGTTCCGATGCGGCACGTCACGGTGCCGGCGATCGTGGACCCTGGTGTCAAGGGGAGCATTTCGGCGTCGGGGTGCAGGCCGGCTTGAGGGAGGCCGTAGCGTCCCGCGTGGTCGCTGACTTGCGCCTGGCAGCGAGTTTGACCGGCCGGCCAGGTGAGCTGCTGGGCTCTTTCGGCGGCGGCGGCCAGGTCGGCGGCTCGTTTGGCTGGTGGTGGGGGGCATGCGCGGGCGGCGCGCTTATGTGCGGTGGTGACACGCTCGGGCAGGCCCAGGGCTGTTGTCAGCAGGTGCTCGGTGGCGCGGGCGGCGGCAAGGGAGCCGGTGGAGATGACGGCCGAGGCGAGCGCGCCTTGTTCCAGCAGCCGGGAAAGGCCCCGTTCGGCAGCGGTGATGCCGACCTTGATGACGGCGTTGTGGTGGGCGAGGTAGACCGCGAAGGGCCGTGGGTCATCGAGGCAGGTGTCGGCGGCGACCGAGCGGGACCTGGCGAGATCGGCACACGAGCGGCATTGGGCACTGCGGGAGGCAGGCCCGAGTGGTGCCGTCATCGGGCAGGCCAGTCGCCGGCCCGCCATCCAGACTCCAACGCAGCGCCGGTCAGCGTTGCAGGTGAAAGCCAGCTCAGCGCCGAGCGGGACTGGCAGTGTGGCGGGATGTGAGGTGCCGCCAGTGAGGGCCGACCATTCCAGCATCGCTTGTTCGCTGTCCCAGATAAGCCCGGTAACCCTCCCGGCGGGTGGCAAGGAGCTGGTCATCGTGGCTCTCCCATCGCTGGTAGGAGTCCTGTAGTACGCCCCACCCTGCCAGCAGGGCGATGTCTGCCAGGGCTTCGGCGGGGTTATCGGGCATGTGGAGGTGGTTGCGCAGCGGCCCAGCGCCCAGTTGGGCGCGTACCGTGCGCTTGAGCGCGGCGCCGCAAGCTACCGCGTCCTGGTCACCGGCGAGGACTAAGACCTGGACGGTGGCCCTGGTCATGTATGCGGTGCGTTCTGCGACGAAGGTGGCGCCGTAGGCGTCGGGGTAGAGCCGGCCGCAGTCGGCGGCTGTCAGATTCCGTTCCACCGTGTGGACTTCGCGGAAGGCGGACCGGATCTGCGAGCGGATGATCTGGCGCGGGGCGGCCGGTTTGATCACGGCGAGGGTGAGCCGCTGCGGTGGGGCCGGCAACCCCCCAGGGGGTGCGGGGGCACGCATAAACTCCGCCCAGCGCTGGTGGCATCCGCAGGCCCATTCTTCGTGGCCAGGGTGAGCGGGCGACCCCGGCACCATCGCTGACCTGGCCCACGCCGCGCAGGCGGGACACGCTCCCCGCGTGCCGGGCCGGGGCAGTGCCCGGCCACCAGAGCGGATGGCCAGCCACCAGGCATCCCACGGATGGTGCAGCTCGGGGACAGCGGCCGGGCGCCTGGACAGGTCTGCGTCCAGTGCCAGGCCCAAGATGGCGGCCAGTACACCAAGGCCAGCTCCCGGAAGCGGGGCGGGGTGAGCGGTCATCGCAGAACCATCTCAGCGGTGGCCGAGCATTCAGGTGACTCGGCGAGGGCCAGTTCTAGGCGCACGATGGCGGGGCACAGCGCGATGGTGCGGCAGCCGAGCTGCCCGGCCAGGTAGGTGGCCAGGGCTTCGGTTGTGGTGGCGGCGATCGGCAAGAGCGCCAGCCAGGAGCGGGGCAAGGTGAAGCAGGCATCACCGCCGCGGACCTGAAGCTGGCCGCGGCCTGTGTCTTCGATCGTGACGCCGGGTGCGGACGCTGCGATCAGGGTTCGGCGCTTGAGTGGGGCGATGACTGCGCGCAAGTGGTGCTTGAGAACTGCGAAGTCGGCAACCATGCCGGCCTGGTCCAGCTTTCCGTACACGGTGAGAGTGACCTGGTAGGTGTGACCGTGCAAGGGCTCGAATACCCCGGAGTGCAGTCCGGTGTGCGCGGCCGGGAAATCCCAGCCTGTGCCCCCGACGTGGGCACGGATGAGTGAGTTCGCGCTGGGCTGGCAGGTGGTCATGCCGTGGCCAGGGACATGAACTCGGCCCGGGCTGCTGGCTCATCGAGCAGTACCCCGCGCAACGCGGACGTTGTGGTTCGTGAACCGATGGCGCCGACACCCCGCAAAGTCATGCAGGTGTGCTCGGCGTTCAGCAGCACCCCCACACCGGCGGGATCGAGGTGGCCGGTGAGCCAGTCAGCGATCTGCCCGGTCAGCCGTTCCTGGACTTGGAGACGGCGTGCCCAGTAGTGGACGACCCGGGCGATCTTGCTCAAGCCCAGAACCCGGCCCTGAGGCACGTAGCCGATGCAGGCAGTTCCGGTGAAGGGCAAGACGTGATGCTCACATACCGAGACAAAGCGAATGTCGCGCACCAGTACGAGCTGCCCCGGCTCGCTCGTGATCTCGAAATCGGTGGGGATGAAGGTGGGCGGAGTGAGCATCTCCTGAAGGGCGCGGACCATGCGGGCTGGAGTGGCCGCCAGATCCGGAGACTCCAGGTCGATGCCCAGCGCGGCGAGCATCCGGGCGGCGCAGGCCGCCGCCTCGCCCACACCCGCTGTGAGCGCGGGCAGCAGCGTCACCGGTGGCGCGGGGGCGTGCGGGCTGGGCTGGGGTTGCTGCCGGTGAACCGGCTGACCCTGGTGACTGGGCATGCTGGTCACTCTCCTGCTGCTAGGTGGTGACTCCAGGTAAACCCAGGGCACGGGCGGGCGGGAAGGTGCCGTGCCAGGCCCGCAAGCCGTATGCAGGTTGTGCATGAACGCTCGCGCAGCGAAAGGTAGCGGCCGTAGGCTGGGCGGGGACTTGCCCTTGCTGCGCTGCCAAGTCCAGACCGGCAAAGTCGGACGGGTGGGCCAAGGCGCCGCCGGCCGGTGGCCGGCGGGCGCCCTGCTGGGGTTAGAACGGGGGCTCCAGCCTTTCTAGGTACTCGGGTGGGATCATGGGGTCCTCTTCCGGCTCTGGCAGGGGGACGGGGTAACAGCCGGGGCAGATCTGCCCGTAACGGCCGTCGAAAACGGAAACCGCCACTGTGGTGACGACGGCGCAGCCGGGGCGGGCACAGTTGATCTGGGTGTGGGGGGTGAGGGTGATGGCCATGTGGGCTCCTTCGCCTGGAGAAACGGAAGGTTGCGGTGCGCTGGTGCCTGGGGCCAGCCGGCCCCAGGCACCCTGGGGTGGTTAGCTGTTGGTGGGTGGGCTGGCGTAGCTTGCGGCGACCTGGTCTGGGGTCATCGGCGGGATGGCCACGGACGGGGGTGTGCCTGCGTTGAGGGCATCGCGCAGGAGCTGGGCCATCGAGTACCCGGGGGTGTCAGCGAGGGCGCGGTCGAGCGCGATGTTGGCCAGCGCGCCGCGGCCGTCTTGCCAGGCGGTGAGCGCGAGGAGGCAGGCGGGCGCGGCGGCGTAGCCGGGCTGAGCACGGCAGGTCAGGTCGTCCCACAGCCGGGCGTGTGCCTGGCGGTGGGAGGGGTCCATCCGTGCCCAGGCGTCGTCACGTACCCGCAGGCTGCGCAGCACGAGGGCGAGCCAGGCGTGGCGGTACGGGCTGGTGATGGCGCCGCCGTGGCGGTAGGTGCGGATGGCGGCCTGCACGGCGGCCAGGCCCTGCCCTTGGAGCGCGAGCCGTCCGTCCCGGCGCACGATCGTGGCGGCGGTGGTTTCGGCCTGGCGGGTGGCCTCCGTCATCGCCTGGGCTGAGCCGCCGGTGACGGGGGCGAGGGTGGCCGCCAGTTCTTCGCGGCTGGCCAGCGGAGCTGTCCCGTCACCAGTGAGGAGGGCGGCGGTGTGCTCGTCGGCGGGCCGCAGCGGCTGCCCGGCCGGTGGGCAGCAGGAGGGGTCTTCGCAGAGGTAGGACCACCAGTGGCTGTCTTCGGCCCGGATGATGTCCAGCACGGTGATCCCAGCTGGAGGCAGGAGCTGGCGGGCTGCGTCGGCGAATGGGGTAACCAAATGCCCGGGCCCGTACCCGGCCACCACCACGGCGGTCAGGCCGTGGGAGCCCAGGATCTGGGCGGTGTGGCCGACGACTTCCCTGGCCAGAGCGGTGTCAGGGGTGGCCGGAAGGTCGTAGCGCAGCCCGGTTTGGAGCTGGCGGGTGCCAGGGTCGACCGCGAGGACGACGAGGCTGTTGCGGGGGGTGAAGCCGAACAGGTGAGGGACGGTCGCGAGCAGACCGCCGGGGCCGCTCACCCGCACGACTGGGCGGGGACTTGAAGCCGTCATGGCGGATTCCTTTCAGTGTGCGTAGCTGTCGGGGACATGGGCTGGGGGCGGGTGTGGGGCCCGCCCCCAGCAGTGCTGGCTCAGGAGCTGGTGACTCCGGCGAGGACTTTGGCGTCCGCCTGCTCGGCGGCGGGGAGGTCGCTGGGCTGGCCGTTGGCGGCGGCGGCGCGGGCGGCTTTGCGGTCGGCGTAGCCGGTCCGCAAGGTGTCGAAGGTCATCGAGGCAGCGATCTCGCGGGCGCGGGCGGCGAGAGTGGCGCGGGGCTGGCCGTCGTTGCCGGTCCACGCCTCGGCGCGCAGGTCGTCGGCGAGGACGGTGACCCGGTCGCCTTTGCCGACCGAGTCGGCGGTGCGGGAGGCCAGCAGACCGTAGGCGGTGACCTTGACCCAGCGGGTGATGCTGTCCCCGCCGGTGCGCGAGGGGATTTCGACGGCCAGCCGCAGTTCGGTGCCGGCGATGCCGTCGCGGGTGGTGAAGGTGCGGGGGTCGTCTCCGAGGCGGCCGGTGAGCGTGATGGTGAGGTTCATGGGTGTTCCTCCTGGTGCGGTGACCGGGAGGGCCGGCCGCCCTGGTGGCGGCCCGGGGACTGTGGTGCCCTTCCCGGCGGCCTGGTGCCCGCGCCGGGTAAGGCCGGGCACGCAACCAGGCGGCCTGGGCGGCATGATGTTTCCCCGCGGGCAGCAAGCAGCGCCGGCGCAGCCGGCACCCGGGAAGGCCCGCTCCAGGGGAAAGATCACTGCCCGCCCGGATCAGCTGCCTGGTTGCGGGAACGGCCGCCCGGCGCAACCTGGCTAAGCCGGGAGGGCGCCACGCAGTTCTGTCGCGCCGGATGGGGGTGAGAGACCTCTGTGGCCCTGCCGTCGTAGCGGTGGGGTGAAGCTGAAGGCAGCCTGATCCGGGGGCCGCCGGAGAGGGTGGGAGCAGCCTTGACAAAGTCGCGCCGGTCTGGGACTGCCGGACGGGCCGGGCGTGGTGAGCGAGACGGGAAGGTATACGAGAGGAACCGGCCGCGTTACGCCTCTTAATTGGCCGCCAGCTCTAACCCGGTGGATTGGGCTGGATGGCGGTGCGTACCCGCGCCTTTCATGACGGAGCGGGAACTTTGGGCAGGGTCTTTCCGGCCTGGGCCTGGAGGCCACAGTGAAGGACTACGGCGTAGCTGTGGCGATGCCGCAGGGGTATAGCCGGGTGCCTAACCCGTCGACCGGACGACAGGGAACGTGGGAACCACCTGCGCTTGTTCCGTGCTGCCGCCCATACCGGGGCGGCAGGAGCGGATAGGTGCGGCGCTTGCTGAGAGGGCGTGGGTGGGGCGGAGCCGCCGTAGTACTCCGGGGCCGGGAGAGCCGGTCACATGGGGAAGGGCGGCAGCGTGCAAGGCAAGGAGAGGAGTGCAATGCCCGAAGATGCGCCGGGGAATCCCGGCGCCGTGGCGTGGCCGGGTGCGGATTCGGCGTACTTCACGGTACGGGAGATGCAGATCAAATTGCACCGCTGGGCGGGAGAAGATTCCTCCCGCCGATTCGGTGACCTGTTCAACCTCGTGCATGACCCGGCGTTTTTGGTGCACGCGTGGGAACGCGTGTCCGCTAACGCGGGGGCACGGACCCCGGGGATCGACAAGGCCACGGTGGCCGCGATCGAGTCCCGGATCGGGGTGGAGGCGTTCTTGGGCCAACTCCGGGACCAGCTGAAATCTGGCCAGTTCCGGCCCACGGCGGCGCGGCGGGTGACCATACCCAAAGCGAACGGGAAACTCCGCAAGCTCGGTATTCCCACCGTCGCTGACCGTGTGGTCCAGGCCAGCCTCAAGGCGGTGCTCGAACCCATCTTCGAGGCTGGCTTCCAGCCGTGCTCGTACGGGTTCCGCCCCGGCCGCCGCACCCACGATGCGATCTCCGAGATCCACCTGTTCACCTCCCACAGCTACCAGTGGGTGCTGGAGGCTGACATCAGAGCCTGTTTCGACGAAATCTCGCACCCGGCTTTGATGGCCCGCCTGCGGCAACGGATCAAGGACAAGCGTGTGGGTGCGCTGGTGAAGGCGTTCCTCAAATCCGGTGTCCTCACCGACACCGGGAACCGGGAAGAGACACTGACCGGCACCCCGCAAGGCGGGATACTCACGCCCCCAACACAGTTCATAACTTTGGCGCATGTCACCCTCCGTGTCGGTGGTGTTGTGGTGGCTGCCGCGGCTGGTGTGCTGCCGGGTCGGGATGCGGTGGCGGATGGTGATCTTCTCGGGGCCGACGAGGACGTCTTTGACCAGCAGCCGCAGGACACGGCGACGGTCGTCGGTGCTGGCGCCGGCGGCGCTGCCGCGCAGCCGTGCGAGGAAGCCTTCGAGGTCGTCGGCGAGCCTGAGGTAGGCGTCGCGGTCGGCGGCCTGGGTGTCCAGGGCGCCGAGCTGGCTTTTCAGGTTCGCTGCGCGGGCGCGCAGGTCCGGCATCCTGGAGCGCAGCTCGTCGATGGTGATCAGCTGCTCGGAGTAGGCCTCGATCATCGCGGTGATGGCGGTGCCGGCCTTGGCCAGGGCCTGTTCGATCTGCCTGCGCTGGCGGGTGACGGGGTCGGAGGTGCGGGCCTGCTCGAGCCGCTTGCTGATCTCGGCGCGGATCAGGGCGGGGTCGGCGAGCAGGCCGGTGATGTGGTCCCACACGACGGTGTCGAGGTAGTCGGCGCGGACGGGCTTGTTGTGGCAGACCCGGCCGCCTTCGTAGCGGTAGTCGTCGGAGCCGAGGCACCGGTAGTAGTAGATCTTCTTGCTGGTGGTGCGGGTGGAGGTGCGGTAGTAGCCGTACCCGCAGGCCGAGCAGGCGGCCAGGCCCTGCAGCAGCGAGGCCGGGAGCTTGCTGTTGCGGGGCGCGAACCGCTTGTTGTCTTCCAGCCGCTGCTGCACGCGGGCGAAGGTGTCCTCGCTGACGATGGCCGGGACCGCGATCTCGGTCCATTCCTCCCGCGGCTGGTCTACCACCTTGACCGCCCGCGGCGTGGTGCGCCCCTGCAGGCGGGCGACGCGGTTCAGCCCGGCCTGCTCGTGGATGACCCGGGTCTTGCCGAACACCGCCCGGCCGGCGTAGGCCGGGTTGCGCAGCATGCCCCAGATCACGCTGCGGTCCCACCGGTGCTTGCCGGTGCGGGTCACCGCGCCGGAGGCGGCCAGCCAGCGGGCCAGGCCGGCGATGGTGGAGCCGTCGTCGGCGTAGCGGCGGAACATTTCCGCGACCAGCACGGCCTCGTGCTCGATGATCTCGTAGCGGGCCCCGGACCCGGGGGCCTTGCGGATGTAGCGGTAGCCGAACGGGGCGCCGCCGAGCACGTTCACGCTGCCGGCACGGGCGCGGTAGGCCTTGCCGCGCCGGTAGCGCTCCATCAGCTGGGCCTTCTCGTACTCGGCGAACATGCCCTGGAACTGGACCAGCAGCTGGTCTTCGGGGCTGTCCCCGCGCGGCCCGTTCACGAACTCGACCCGGGTGCCGCAGCGGGCGAGTTCCTCGATCAGCAGCGCCTGGTAGGCGAACTTGCGGGCCAGCCGGTCCGGCGAGTAGACCAGCACCACGTCCAGGCAGCCCTGCGCGGCCAGGTCCCGCAGCGCCTCCAGGCCCGGGCGGACCAGCGTCGCCCCGGAGTGCCCCTCATCGAGGAAGACCCACTCGGCGGGGACCTCAAGCCGGCTGGCCGCGGCGTGCTCGCGCAGCGCGGCGACCTGCGACCCGATCGTCTGGTCCTTGGCCTGCCGCTTGCTGGAGACCCGGGCGTAGATCGCCCCGCTCGTCATCTGGCTGTCCTTCCTGCCCGCCCCGGCCAGCGCGGCCCCGCGGCTGCGGCACCAAGATGCCGTAGGCCACTGACAAGTCGGTGGCCGCGTGCCGGTCGAAGACGAACTGCGCCTCGACCCGCCGGCCGCTCACCTGCGCGGATTCCGGTGACCCCGGTCGAGAAACTCCTCCAGCGCCTGCGCGACGACCGCCGAGATCGTGCGGCCCGAGACACGGGCGTGCTCCCGCACGGCCGCCGCCAGCCTGCCCGGCAGCCGGACGGTGAACACCGTGCCTGGCTCGGGAACCGGCACCGGCCCCGAGGCCGCGGCCTGGCTGACATACCGGCGCGCCTGCCGTTGCGAGCAGCCCAGCCGCCCGGCCAGCACGCGGGCCGCCTCAGCCGCCGGAACCCCCGACCCCAGCAGGCCAGCGGCAGCGTTGACATGCG
>Ga0075272_1000061_pt1 | contig 30259 bp, 21 predicted proteins | sample SF_Rice_5C_0N_40_FD_69776 | JGI IMG/M metagenome (GOLD analysis project Ga0075272, IMG submission 69776) | Rice paddy soil microbial communities from Twitchell Island, California, USA - SF_Rice_5C_0N_404 | ecosystem: Environmental > Terrestrial > Soil > Paddy field/soil | place: USA: Twitchell... | reverse complement strand
GCCATCAGTTCCTCGCGGGCGTATCTTTTTAAGCCTGAGGAGGCCATTCGAGCGCGCATCAACAGCAACTGGGATCAGCCGTTCTCAGTGGAAGTACCGCACGCGCCCAATCCGCCGTATGGCGTGACCGTGGATTATTACCTCAGCCACAAGCCCGACGGGCCGATTCAGCTGCAGGTCTTCGACTCGCAGGGCAATCTGGTGCGCAGCATGTCGAGCACGTTGCCGCCGCCCATCGAGGGTCAGATGTATCCGCGCTACTGGCTGGCCTCGCCGCAGTCGCGCGCGCTCAGCACCAGTGTCGGCCTGAACCGCGTCGACTGGAACCTGGAATATGACGACCCGCCCGCGTTCCAGCACGACCTCGAAAACCAGATGAACATGGTGGCGCACAACACGACGCCCGGTCCGCACGGGCCGCAGGTGATTCCGGGCATTTATACGCTGAAGCTCACGGTGGACGGCCACGCCTACACCCGCCACGTCACGGTCATGAATGATCCGCGCGTGGGCCAGAGCCCCAAGCTCATGGCCGCCCTGCGCGAACAGAATAGGCTCACGATGCTCGCCTATCACGGCATGCAGCAGAGTTATGAAGGACGTGACGAAGTGGAAGCGGTCGAAACGAAGCTGGCGTCGCTGATGAAGAGTAACCTGCCCAGCGATGTCGCCGCGCAGGCCAAGCTGCTCGATGCCAGTCTGACCAAGATCAGCGGCAAGAAGCCGACCGGGCCGTTCGCCTTCTTCATGCGACGCCCTCCCGAGCCCAACGCGATGCGATCCTTTCTCCAGCTGAACGGCGACTACAACACGCTGGTCAGCATGCAGCAGGTGGGCCTCGACATGGCGCCCACCTCGACGCAGATCGCCACTTGGGAAAGCGATTGCCGCAACTACAACCGCACCGTAGACGCGTGGGAGGCGCTGCAGAAGCAACAGCTCGCGGCCTTCGACGCCCTGCTGGCCAAGGACAAGCTGCAGGAGATCGACGTCGCGCCCAGCAAGCTGTCGGACCCGACGTGCAGCTTCAAGGCTGGAACGAAGTAAACGGCGTTGGTTTCGTAAAAAGCAGCGATGATGTGCCGTCACCTACATCACTTATGTTCTGTGGTCTTCCTCGGGCTGCTGCTGAGCTTGGCGGCCTCGGCGCAAAAAGTTCCCAACGCAACGATTGAGATTCAGGTTCACGCCGGCCGGACGGCGGGGTCGTTCCAGCCGGTTTGGGCCTATGTCGGGCACGACGAGCCGAACTACACGTACTGGCCCGAAGGGCGCGCGCTGCTCGCGCAACTCGCAGCCACCGAACCGCGCGGGTTTCATGACCGCGTGCACAATCTGCTGACCACCGGCGACGGCACGCCAGCCCTGAAATGGGGCTCGACCAACGTTTACACCGAGGACGCCAACGGCAAGCCGGTTTACAACTGGACCATCCTCGACCGCATTTTCGACGCCTACAAATCGCTGGGCATCGTGCCGTACGTCGAGGTTGGGTTCATGCCCGAGGCTCTTTCGACTCATCCCCACCCCTACCGGCATCACTGGCCGAAAGGGCCGCTGTTCACCGGCTGGACCTATCCGCCGAACGACTATGGCAAGTGGTCGGACCTGATCTATCACTGGGTGCGGCACGACATCGCGCGCTATGGAAAGAACGTAGTGGCCCGGTGGGATTGGGAGGTGTGGAACGAGCCGGACATTGGCTACTGGCACGGCACGTTCGAGGATTACTGCAAGCTGTACGACTACACGGCCGCGGCGATCAAACGCGCGCTGCCAGAGGCTCGCGTGGGCGGGCCGGCCACCACGGGTCCGGCAGGAGCGCCCGCCGCGGAGTTCCTGCGCGATTTCCTGACGCACTGTGTGAGCGGGAAAAACTACGCGACGGGCGGCACGGGCGCTCCGCTGGATTTCATTTCGTTTCACGCCAAGGGCACGACCGCGTTCGTCGACGGACGCGCGCGGATGAATATCGGCCACAGCTTGCGCGACATCTCGGACGGGTTCCAGATCATCGCAGGATTTCCAACGCTGAGCGGCCTGCCCGTCGTTATCAGCGAATCGGACCCGGAAGGCTGCGCGGCGTGCGCGGCAAGCCTGCATCCGGAAAACGAATACCGCAACACGGCGCAATACGCGAGCTACGAGGCGGAATTGCTGGACGGAACGCTGGCGCTGGCCGCGCGCGATCACATCAAGCTCGAAGGCACAGTCACCTGGGCGTTCACCTTTCCCGGGCAGCCGTATTTCTACGGCTATCGCTCGCTGGCGACACACCAAATCGACAAGCCCATCCTGAACGCGTTTCGCATGTTTGAGATGATGCGGGCGGAACGGGTCGAGACGGAAAGCAGCGGGCGAATCGGCCTCGGTGATCTGCTGGCGAACAGCGCGCGCACGCAGCCGGACATTCGCGCGATCGCCACGCGCGGCCGCAGCGGGCTCAGCGTGCTGGTGTGGAATTACGACGACGATGCGAGCGCCGCGCCCGCGGCGCAGATCGCGCTGGAAATCGACGGCCTGCCGCGCGGGCTGAATCGCGTCCACGTGACCGATTACCGCATCGACCGCTACCACAGCAACGCGTACACGGCGTGGAAGCAGATGGGCTCGCTCCAGAAACCCTCGGCCAAGCAGATCGTTCAGCTGAAGGCAGCGGGTCAGCTTCAAATCCTGGCGCCGCAAAGGTGGCTGCCAGCGCACGCGGGAAAAGTACAGTTGACGTTCACGCTGCCCCGGCAGGCGGTCTCGCTGATCCGCATTGCTCAGGGCCAGGACCGCTAAGCAACGTTGGGACGTTATGGACCCCGCGGTCGCGGCGGCCGCTCACCGCCCTGGAAAACCTGGACGTTTCTTGCCCCGCGATCTGCTTGCGTTTTCTCCTACGACAGCGTAAAAGTGCCTCGCCATGCCCTCATATCTGTACTCGTTTGGCCTCGTTCTCTATTTGTTTGCTCCCAGCGTACATGCCGGTCAGTCCAAAACGGCTGCCCCTGCGCCGCAAACGGCGCAAAAGGCTTCCACGCAACAGGGGCCCGCGGCGCAAAAGACATCGGCGGCGCAAAAAGCCGTCCCTGCCAAGCCGGACTACTCGAAAGAGGCCTTCGTCGAAGAAGACTACCTGATGAAAGTGGACTTCGAGAACGACGGGACGGGGACGCGCCTGATGTCCTATCGCGTGCGCATCCAGTCGGACGCCGGCGTGCAGCACTACAGCGTGGTGACCTTCCCGTACGAGGGCGCGACGCAAACCCTCGCGATCGATTACGTCCGCGTGCGCAAGCCGGACGGCACGGTCGTGGTCACGCCAGCCGACAGCGTTCAGGACATGCCCGCCGACATCACCCGCCAAGCGCCGTATTACAGCGACCTGCGGGAAAAGCAGGTGGCGGTCAAGGGCCTGAGCGTTGGCGACGTCCTGGAAGTACAGGTGCACTGGCAGACGAGGAAGCCCCTGGCGCCCGGGCAATTCTGGTTTTCGTTCAATTTTTCGCACGACCCAATCGCCCTTCATGAAGAGCTGCAAATCAGCGTCCCGAAGGGCCGCGCTGTGAAATGGGCCAGCCCTGGCCGGCAGCCCACCATCGCCGTCAACGGCTCGCGCCAGGTCTTCACCTGGACCAGTTCCCAGCTGCACAGCAAATCGGCGGACGAGCAAAAGAAAGAGCGCGACGAGCAAACCTACGAAACAGCGGTGGGCAAGCTGCCGCCGCCTGACGTGCGGTTTTCCTCGTTTCAGAGCTGGGCCGAAATCGGCGCCTGGTACAACGCGCTGCAGCGCGACCGCGTCGTTCCCGACGCCACGATTCGCGCGGAGGCGGCTGCGCTAACCAAGGGAGCGACGGACGAGAACGCCAAACTGCGCGCCATCTACGAATACGTGAGCACGCAGATCCGGTACATTGGCGTGGCCTTCGGCATCGGACGCTTCCAGCCGCACGGGGCCGGCGAGATCCTGGCCAATCAATATGGAGACTGCAAGGACAAGCACACGCTGCTGGCTTCCCTGCTCGAAGCGGCGGGCATCAGGGCCTATCCGGTCCTGATCGATGCGGCGCACAAGCTCGATCCCAGCGTTCCTTCACCCGACCAGTTCGATCACGTCATCACTGCTGTACCGCAGGGAAATGCTTTCGTCTGGCTGGATTCGACCGCGGAGGTCGCTCCTTACGGCTACCTGCTCGGCCCGCTGCGGAACAAGAACGCCCTGCTGATTCCCGACGAAAAGCCTGCCGCGCTGGTGCTCACGCCCGCCCTGCCTCCGGCCAAATCCTTTGAGACGTTCCGCATCGACGCCACGCTGGATACGGACGGCACCTTGAAGGGAACCATCGCGCAGACCGAGAGCGGCAATGTGGCCGAGGTGCTGCTGCGCCTCGCTTTCCGCAACGTTTCCATGACGCAGTGGAAGGATCTCGTGCAGAGGCTTTCCTACGCCGGAGGGTTTGCAGGCGACGTCAGCGACGTGACCGTGAGTTCGCCGGGGAAAATCGACCAGCCGCTCAAGCTCAGTTACACCTACACGCGCAAGGACTTTCCGCAATGGACGCAGCGGCGCATCGCGGTCGCGCTCCCGCGATTTCTGTCCGCCGCGCCCGACGAAAAACCGTCGCACCCGATTCTGCTGGGCGATGTTGGAACCATCCAGTACGACTCGCAGGTGCATCTGCCCAGCGGCTACACGCCGGAGCTCCCCGCGAACGTGGACTTGAAAGAAGACTTTGCGGAATATCGCGCAACGTACGGAGCCATCGACGGCGGGTTTGCCGTTGAGCGCACCCTGGTGGTGAAGGTGCCCGAACTCCCCGCCAGCGAATACGACGCCTACAAAAAATTCAGCGAGGCGGTCGTCAACGATTACGGCTTGTACGTGGGACTGATGCCGGCGCACGTCACGATGGCCTCCTTTGCGATGGCCTTGCGGGCGCTTCCCGACAGTTCGGATGCCAAAGCAAACACGGCTTACAACGAAGCGTTCACCGAAGCCCAGAACCGCGACTTTGACGGACTCACCTCCTCGTTGAAACGCGCTGTGGCCATCGACCCGAAATTCACCCGCGCATGGCTTGCCCTCGCCGGCACGTACGCTGCGTTTCGGAAACAGGACGAGGCGCTCGCTGCCCTGCATTCGGCCGTGGCCAACGATCCGAAACAGCCGCTCGCTTACAAAGGCCTGGGATTCGAGCTGATGCGGGAACGCAAGTTCGACGAGGCCATTGGTGTATGGAAACAGCTGATCGCGGTCGCGCCCAATGACCCGGACGGCCCCCAGTATCTCGGCGCGGCGTGCACTGACGCCAAGCATTACGCCGACGCGGCCGCGGCTTATGAGTCCGCGGTCAAGCAGGATCCCAAGAGCGCTGCACTCTACACGGAACTTGGTTCCGCTTATCTTCATGCGGGCGACGAATCGAAGGCGCTGGCGACCTACAAGAAAGCGGTCGAACTGGACTCGAGCGCGATGTTTCTGAACAACATCGGGTATGCGCTGGCCGACAATGGCAAGCAATTGCCGCTGGCCTTGCAGTACGCCCAAAAGGCCGTGCAGCAGGAGGAACAAGCGGCGGGGAAAATCAAGCTCGCGAATTTGACCGAAGCAGATCTCAGCCACGCGCAGTTTCTCGGCGCCTATTGGGACACGCTCGGCTGGGTCTACTTCCGCATGGGAAATTTCCAGGATGCCGAGAGATACCTCAACGCCGCGTGGGGCCTCTCGCAGGCCGCTGACCGCGGCGAACACCTGGGCCAGGTCTACGAAAAAGAGCGCAAGAAGAAGGAAGCCATCCAAACCTTCCAGCTGGCTCTATCCGCTACGCAAGACCCGGAGCTAAAGAACGAGATCCTGGACAAGCTGCTCGTGATCCGCCCGCCGCGAGCCGAAAGCAAAGCCCTGGACCGGGAACGAGGCGCTGAATTGAGTCGCCTCCGCACCTTCAAGGTCGCCGGGCTCAAAGAGACTACCGGCTCCGCGGATTTCTTTCTGCTCTTCGCGCCTGGGCCGGCCGGTTCGAAACTGGAAGACGTGAAGTTCGTATCCGGCTCGGACAACCTGAAAGACGCGGGAAAATTCCTGAACGATGTGAAGTTCGACGTGCCGTTTCCAGATGACGGTCCCGAGCGCCTGCTGCGCCGCGGAATCTTGAGCTGCGACACCATCACGCACTGCACCTTCGTCTTCTACCCTCCCGAATCGGTTCGCTCGATCAACTGACCCGGGAATCCTCGGCGTTTCCATGGTGCCTCGCATTGAAAGTAATACTTCATCTTTCGCAACGTGTCTCGCGACGCGTTCCCGCCCGTGAAATTGCCGAGCTCAAGTAAAACTTGAATCAGGAAGGCCGCGGATCAGACGATCGTAGGGGACGAATATGCGCAGCGCTCCTACGCACGCGCGTTGGATTCGGCTTCGGACGAATCAGGACGTGGAACCAGCGACTTGATTTTCTGGATGACCAGATCGATGCCCACGTCGTTGTGTCCGCCTTCGGGAATGATGACATCGGCGAAGCGCTTCGACGGCTCGACAAATTCCATGTGCATGGGGCGCACGGTGGCAAGGTACTGGTCGACGACCATTTCCATGGTGCGGCCGCGCTCGCGGATGTCGCGCTGCAGGCGGCGGATGAACCGCAGATCGGCGTCCGTATCGACGAAGATCTTGATGTCCATCAACTCGCGCAGCGGCTTACTCTCGAAGATCAGGATTCCCTCAATAATGATGGCGGGACGGGGCTCGACCCTTGCCGTTTCCTTCGCGCGCTGGAAATTCGCGAAATCGTAGATGGGCGAATCGATGGCTTGGCCGGCGCGCAGGCGGCGGATGTGCTCGACCAGCAGCGGCGTGTCGAGCGAATCCGGATGATCGAAATTCACCTTGACGCGTTCTTTGTAGGAGAGCTGCGGATAGTCCTTGTAATAATTGTCCTGCTGCAAGAGCGCCACGGTGCGCATTCCCTGCTCCGCGGGCACGAGCTGTAAGCCGGTGGATCGGGCGCCCTCGCGCGCGGCAGCAGGCGCGGAAACGGCGAGGGCTTCAATGATGCGGCGGGTGATGGTCGTCTTGCCGGAACCAGTTCCGCCGCAAATGCCGATGATCAGTGGATTGTTGTGCGGCAGTTGGTCTCTCCTGTCCCGAAGAGAAGCTCAAGTATTTGTTCACGCGTCTCGCGTCGGCCATCCGACAAGAGAAGTGCAACTTCAGGAATCCGTAAGCCGGAACTGAAACCGAAACCTTTTCTTTCTCTTTACTGCGCCGGATTTTCGCGCCGGCAAGGGCCGCGCGGCCATGTTCATTCGAAAGGCACGCCCGGCCACACCGATCTTTCCCGGCGCGAAACTGCTACTTTCTCTTGCCTGCCGGCTTTTTCTTTTTCGCGTTCTTCTTGTCTTCGATCACCACTTGAGCCGCCGCCAAACGCGCGATGGGCACGCGGAAAGGTGAAGCGCTGACGTAGTTCATGCCCACTTCATGGCAGAACTTGACGCTGTCGCCATCGCCGCCGTGCTCGCCGCAGATGCCGATCTTCAATTTCGGGCGCGTTTTGCGGCCGTTCTCGATGGCCCATCGCACCAGCAGGCCCACACCTTCCGTGTCGAGCGACTGGAACGGGTCGGCCTTGAACACGCCGGCTTTGTGCTCGTCAACGTAGACGGGCAGGAAGCGCCCGGCATCGTCGCGCGAAAGCCCCATGGTGGTCTGCGTCAGGTCGTTGGTGCCAAAGGAAAAAAACTCCGCGACCTCGGCGATTTGCCCCGCGAGTAGCGCGGCGCGCGGCAACTCGATCATGGTGCCCACCAGATATTCAAGCTTTACTTTCGATTCGGCAATGATCGCGTCGGCCACTTTGCGCGTTTCGTTTTCCAGAATTTTCAGCTCCTTCTCGTCCAACGTGAGCGGATGCATGATTTCAGGTAACACTTTAATTCCCCGCTTCCGGCAGTCGATGGCCGCTTCGATGATCGCGCGCACCTGCATCTCCAGAATTTCGGGAAAGATGATGCACAAGCGGCAGCCGCGGAAACCCAGCATCGGATTCGCCTCGTGCAATTGAGCGACGCGGCGCGCCACCGCCTCCGCAGAGATACCGATGTCCTTGGCGAGTTCAGCCTGCTTGGCCGGTTCGTGCGGAACGAACTCGTGCAGCGGCGGGTCGATGAGCCGGATGGTGACCGGCAGGCCATTCATGGCTTCGAAGATGCCGATGAAGTCGCGCCGCTGGAACGGTAGCAGTTTCGCCAAAGCGGTACGGCGCGCCTCGGTTGTGTCTGCCAGAATCATTTCCTGGATCGCACGCTGGCGGTCCCGGCTCTTTTCCGGGTGCTCGAAGTCCTTGAAGAACATATGCTCGGTGCGGCACAGGCCGATGCCTTCGGCGCCCATCTCGCGGGCGATCCGCGCATCCTGCGGCGTGTCCGCATTGGTGCGCACGCCCAGCCGCCGGACCTTGTCGCACCACTTCATGAGAGTTTCGTAGGCTTTCGGCGGCTCGGGCCGGGCCAGTTCGATCTGCCCGGTATAGACGGAGCCGTCTCCGCCATCGAGCGTGATCCAGTCGCCCTGATTGATCACGCGGCCGTTGGAACTCATCTTCTTCGTCGCCGCGTCGATATCCAGCTTCTCCGCGCCAACGATGCAGCACTTGCCCCAGCCGCGCGCCACCACCGCCGCATGGCTCGTCTTGCCGCCCGTGGCCGTGAGGATTCCCTGCGCGACGTACATCCCGCCCACGTCTTCGGGGCTGGTTTCGCGTCGCACCAGAATCACTTTCTCGCCGCGCTGCGCCCATTGCTCCGCTTCTTCGGCGGTAAACACGGCTTTGCCGACTGCCGCGCCGGGCACCGCGTTGATTCCCTCCGCGAGCTTGCGGCTGGTGAGTTCGCTGCGCGACGCCTTGGGATTCAGGACGGGATAGAAGAGGCGCTCGATGTCCTCGGGCTTGATGCGCTCGATCGCTTCCTCCACTCCGATCAGCTTTTCATTGGCCATGTCGACGGCCATGCGGAATGCGGCGGCCGGCGAGCGTTTTCCGGTGCGCGTCTGCAGCATGTACAGCTTGCCGTTCTCGACGGTGAACTCCATGTCCTGCATGTCGGTGTAATGTTTTTCGAGGGTCGCGCGAACCTTCTCGAGCTGCTGATAGACCTTGGGCATGCGCGTCTTCAGTTCGTTCAGGTGCATGGGGGTGCGGATGCCCGCGACGACGTCCTCGCCCTGCGCGTTCAACAGGAAGTCGCCAAAGAAAACCTTCTCGCCGGTGCTGGGATCGCGCGTGAAGCACACGCCCGTGCCGGAATTGTCCCCCGTGTTGCCGAAAACCATCTGCACCACGTTCACGGCGGTGCCCAGCAGGCCGGCGATCTTCTCCACGCGGCGATAGGTGACCGCCTTCTCGCCCATCCAGGACTCGAACACGGCGCCAATCGCGCCCCAGAGCTGCTCGACCGGATCTTCGGGGAAATCCTTACCCGTTTTGCTCTTAAAGTGGGACTTGTACTGCGCGACCAGATCGCGCCAGCCTTCGGCGGTCACTTGCGTGTCGTCCTTCACGCCGAATTTCTGCTTCATGGCGCGCAGCTTGACTTCGAGTTCCTCTTTGGGCAGCCCGATCACGACACTGGAATACATCTGCACGAACCGGCGGTAGGCATCGTAGGCAAAGCGCTCGTTGTTGGTGACCTTGGCCAGCCCTTTCACCGACTTATCGTTCAAACCAAGATTGAGGATCGTTTCCATCATGCCGGGCATGGAACGCGCGGAGCCCGAACGCACGCTGACCAGCAGCGGGTCGGTGTCGTCGCCCAGCTTCTTGCCCGTCAATTTCTCGAGATGAGCGAGGTGCTTATCAACCTCGCCGTGCAATTCCTTCGGATATTTCTTGCTGTGCTTGAAATAGTAGTCGCAGGCCTCGGTGGTGATGGTGAAGCCTGCCGGAACCGGCAAACCAATGCGAGTCATCTCGGCAAGACCGGCGCCTTTGCCGCCGAGGACTTCTTTCATCTCGCCCGTGCCATCCGCTTTCCCCGCGCCAAAGAAATAAACGTATTTCATTTCTCTCCTCTGTCAGAGTTGCGGCCTGCGCGCCGAAGCGCAACAGGCCGTTGGGATCGAGTTCATGTATTACTTCAACGCTCGACTGTTGTTGTCTGGCATTCTTTCCCTCGGCGAACCGACAGCGAAAATTCATCTTTAACGATCCCGCTGCGGCCAGGACCGAATTCAAGTTTGACTTGAGCCTATCGGCACTCAGCAGGCGCGGCATGTCGCGCCGTTTCAAGATCGACGGAGCCGCCCCTCGCGCGTTCATGTTTCACTTTAACTTTTGCGCGTCGGCCGTCCGACAGCCAAAGCGCAACTTTCAAAATTCTCCGCCGCGCGGCCGCTCTTCCAAAGTGCCGCTTCAGCGCCGAAAAGCATCGCTTGAACTTGGCATATCACCGGCGCCCCGCGGCACGCGCCGCGTCCTTCGAGTCCTCCCCGCCCAATTCCGAAAAATCGGCGATAGTGGAAAACTCCTTGAGCAAGCCGCCAAGCAGGGCGATGCGGTTGCGGCGGATCTTTTCGTCTTCGTGCATGACCAGCACCTTGTCGAAGAAGAAGTCGACGGCCGGGCGCAGCTCGGAAATCTTTTCCAGCGCCTGCCGGTACTTCTTCTCTTTCTTGCGCCGGGCGGCCTCTTCCCCGATGCGCTGCGCGGCCGTCTGCAGCTGCAGCTCGGCAGCCTCGCGCAGCAGTTCCTGCTTGACCCCGGCTTGCGTCTTGTCGCTGGCGCCCGCCGATTTTTCGAGGATGTTGCGGATGCGCTTGAAAGAAGCGGCCAGCGGCGCGAAATTCCTGGTATTGCGGATGGCCTTCAGGGCGGCCACACGCTCGACCGCATCCACCAGGTCGTCGGCGCCCGCGGCGAATGCGGCGTTAATCTCGTCATAGGCGAAGCCGCGGCGCTCGCGCAGGATGTAGCGCGCTCGTTCCTGCAGGAAGTCCAGAACTTGTTTCTGCACCGCATCGGAGACAGCGATCTTCGGCGGATGCTCGGCGACGCCGCGCGCGGCGGCGGAAACAGCGGCGGAAAGCGAAAGCGGGAGATTGCGCTCGAGGATCACTTTCACTATGCCGAGCGCGGCACGGCGCAGCGCGAACGGGTCTCCCGAACTGGTGGGAATCGCGCCCACCGCAAAGCAGGCAACCAGCGAATCGAGCTTATCGGCCAGCGCCACGGCGCAGCCGATAAGGTTCCGCGGGATCGGGTCATCCAATCCGACCGGCTTGTAATGATCGTACACAGCCGAGGCCACGTCTTCGGGCTCGCTCTGCGCTCGCGCGTACAGCCCGCCGACCACGCCCTGCAGTTCGGGAAATTCGCGAACCATTTCGGTGACCAGATCGCATTTGGCAAGTTCGGCCGCACGATCCGAGCCCGCCACATCCGCTTCAGTCACGCCGGCGTTGAACCACTGCTCGGCCAGCCAGCGCGCCAAGGCCCGCATGCGATCCACTTTATCCTTATAGCTGCCAAGCCGCGATTCGTAGGTGACCGCCGCCAGCTTCGGGAGGTAATCCGCCAGTTTCACCCTTTGATCCGTCTCCCAGAAGAACTGCGCGTCGGCGAAACGGGCGCGCAGGACGCGTTCGTGTCCCTGGCGCACCAGCCCTTTGGCATCGCGCGCCAGATTAATGACCGCCAGGAATTGCGGCGCGAGTTCCCCGTTGCGCGACTCCAGCGCGAAGTATTTCTGGTGGTCCCGCATGACGGTGATCAGGATCTCGTCCGGCAAGTCGAGGAACGCGGGATCGAACGCGCCGGAAATCACGGTGGGGTATTCGTTCAGATAAGAGACCTGCCCGAGCAGCGTAGCGTCTTCATGCGCGCGCAGATTCTTGCGCGCCGAGATTCCGCGAATCTCCGATTCGATTTTATTGCGGCGCTCGGCCGGGCGGCAAAGAATAAAGTTCTTCTTTAACTTCCCCTCGTAGTCCGCGGCATTCGCGACCGCGATGTTTTTCTTTCCCAGGAAGCGATGCCCCTGTGTGCGACTGCCCGAGCGCACTCCCGCGAAAGAAAACGGGATCACCTTGCCGTCCAGCAGCGCGACGATCCAGCGGATCGGCCGGATGAAGCGCGGGCCTTGCGCGCCGGTCCAATACATCGAGCGCGGCCAGGAAATCTCGCGAATCGCCTGCGGCAGAAATTCGGAAAGAATATCCCCGGCGGGTCGCCCAGGAATAACTTGAACGGCGACGACATACTCGCCCTTGGGCGTGTTGATGATGGTCAGCTTCGAAAGCGGAATCCCCTGCTTTTCGGCGAAGCTCACCGCGGCGCGCGTCGGTTCACCCACACTGTCGAAAGCGACCGATTTGGGCGGGCCGGTGACTTCCCTCTTGCGGTCTTCCTGTTTCAGGCGCACGTTGCGCACGACGGCGGTCAAACGGCGCGGCGCGCCGAAAGTTTCGATGGAACTTGCCGCGGCGCTTTCGTCGAGCAGCGCGTTGGTCAGAAAATACTTTTCAAGTATTACTTTCAGTTCCGTCGCGGCCTTCGCGATCATCCCTGCCGGAACTTCTTCGCAGCCGATTTCAAACAGAAACTCGCCGGTCGAATTTGCATTCGCGAGGCTCATGCTCTGACTTCCGCGATGGGCACAGCGCTAAGTTCGCCCTGCGGCTCTCCTGCTCCGGATTGCTGCTCGATCCAGGCGCGGGCCACCTGCACAGCAAGCTTGCGCACGCGCCCGATCATGGCGGCGCGCTCGGTGACGGAAATCGCGCCGCGCGCGTCCAGCAAATTGAAAAGGTGCGAGCACTTCAGGCAAAGGTCGTAGGCCTGCAGCACCGGGAATCGCGCTCTCTCCTTGCCTTTGGCCTTTCCATAAGCCGCGAGCAGGCGCGCCGCCTCGGCCTCGTTCAAATCGAAGTGCTTGCGCGTGGCGACCGCATCCGCATGATCGAAACTGTAGGCTGAAAACTGCTGCTCTTCCGCGAGACGAACCTGCCGGTAGGTCATCGAGTTCGACCAGCGCACGTCGAACACGTTATCCACGCCTTGCAGATAGGCGGCGATGCGATCCAGACCGTAGGTCAACTCGACCGAGATGGGATCGAGATCGACTCCGCCGCACTGCTGGAAATAGGTGAACTGCGTGATCTCCAGCCCGTCAAGCAGAACCTGCCAGCCAATGCCCCAGGCGCCCAGCGTGGGGGATTCCCAGTTGTCCTCTTCAAAGCGGACGTCGTGTTCCTTCAAATTGATGCCAACGGCGGCGAGGCTGTCGAGATAAAGGTCCTGAATATCGTCGGGGGCGGGTTTAAGTATTACTTGAAGCTGCGTGTGCTTGTAGAGGCGGTTCGGATTTTCGCCGTACCGGCCATCCGCGGGACGCCGGCTGGGCTGCGCGTAGACCACACGATACGGTTCGGGGCCCAGGACGCGGAGGAAGGTTTCCGGGTGCATGGTGCCCGCCCCGACCTCGACATCGTAGGGCTGCTGAAGGATGCAGTCGCGGCGCGTCCAATACTCTTCCAGCCTTAGCAGAAGATCCTGAAAGCTGAGCCCCTGGCGCCGCGAGGAAGATAAGGCTTTACTTTGCATTTTTGTCTGTGTCCGGATACTGACGGACGCGCGCCGGCGGCCGGCAGCGCGGCGCCGTTCCCGCTTCCGCGAGCGTTTCATGCGGACTCCAGCAGCTCGCGCGAGACGAGCTTGCGGTCGATCTGATGTTCGATGACGTCGAGCATGGGCTCTGTCACTTCCCTGGCCGTGCGCGGCGGCACAGCCTCCTGCGTCAAACGGTCCAGGCGCTCGGCCAGCATGCGCCGCATGGCCGCAAGCGCCGCCGGCGAAATCGCGCGCAGCCCGGGACGCCGGCAATTCACGCAAACAATCGCCGATGCGCTGGGCGAAAAATACGACGGTTGGCCGAGCTGATCGCGGCCCTGCAGCGGCTTGCCGCAACGCGAACAAGCATCCAGCGGCGGAAGCCAGCCGCCAAGTTTCACCGTCCAAAGCGTGAAATAAGCCAGCGCGGGCTCTACCTTGCGCGTCCGCTTCACAGCCTGCACGCACAGCAGCAGCAAACGGAAGGTGGCATCGGAGGCTTCGCGGTCCGGCAACACGGCCTGCGTGATTTCGCTGAACAGCGAAAGCCCCACGCTCGCGTCGTAATCGCGAAACGCATCGACGAACGACTCGATGATCTCGCACTGGTTGATGCGCACCAGTTCGCGCGTCTCGCGCTCGAAAAACCAGATGCGCACGTGCGAGAGGCGCTCGAGCGTCGAGCCGAAACGGCTCTTCGGCCGGCGGGCCCCCGCGGCCACGCCGCGCATGCGTCCCATGCTGCGCGAGAGAAAACTGACCAGCCGGTCCGCCTCGCCCAGCGGGTAATTCTGCAGAACGATGGCCTCGGATTCGTGCAGCGGCATGGGCGCGTCGGCGCGGCGACTATCAAAGCAAAACTTGAAGAGCGCCGGCGCCGAATTGCGCCTCGCGCAGTTTCACTTCACGCACACGCTTGAACAAATTTTTGTATCACAGCAAGGGAACGGGCGCAATCGAATTGCGTCAAGAGCAACGTTCCACGCGCGGAACCGCGCGACTCGTACTCGAACTCATGCGCGAACCGCTTGGCACAAGCGCGTACCGGAAACTCGGGTTGCGCAAAGCGCAGGCTCCCAGTAGAGTTAGCAGCTTACATGGACAACAATGGCGGCGTGCGCGACGCGCTTGTGGTGGGCATCGGAATCAACGCGACGGATACGGTGATCCGCCTGCCGCGCTTCCCTAGTGTCGACAGCAAAGTCGAAGTGACCTCCACAGAAGTGAAGGCCGGAGGCCAGGTGGCCAGCGCGATGGTCGCGTGCCGGCGATGGGGTTTGCGCGCGCGCTACGCGGGAAAGGTGGGGGACGATCCGGCGGGCCTGTTCCAGCGCGAGGAAATGCGCCGCGAGGGCGTCGAAGCGCACTGGATCACCGTTCCCGGAAAAGCCAGCCAGAGCGCTTTCATCCTGGTGGATGAGCCTTCCGGCGAGCGCACGGTGCTATGGAAACGTGAGCCCGGGATCGCGCTGCGCCCCGAGGATATTCGCCGCGAGTGGCTCGACGGCGCGTCCGCATTGCTCGTCGATGGACACGACACTGCGGCGGCGGAGCAAGCGGCCCGTTGGGCGCGGGAGAAAAACATTGCAGTCGTCGCCGATTTGGACAATCGCTATGCCGGCGTGGAAGGACTGCTTCGCTTCGCCGATTACCCGATCACCTCGCGGGATTTCCCCGGCCGCTTGACCGGAGAACAGAACCTGCTCTCCGCGCTGCCCAGAATGCACGCCGAGTTCAAGTGCCGCATGAGCGGCGCGACGCTTGGCCGGTTGGGCGTGATCGTGTGGGACGGCGCGCAGTTCGTGCTCTGCCCAGGCTTCCGCGTGAATGCGGTGGACACCACCGGCGCTGGGGATGTTTTCCACGGCGCGTTCCTGTACGGTCTGGTGCATGGCTGGCATATTAAGGAAATACTTGAATTCAGTTGCGCCGCTGCTGCGCTGAACTGCGAGGCACTCGGCGCGCGTGGCGGCATACGGCCCCTCGAAGAAATTCGCCGATTCCAGCGCGAAGGAACGCGCTCGGAGGCTGCGTTCGAAGCTAAAGAATTACTTGAAGCAACACGAGCGGCCACGGCCAAGGCGGGCAAATGATTCCGCTGAAGGACATGACGCCACGGCGCTCGACGCCCGTCGTTACCCTGCTGTTGATCGCCGTCAACTCGGCCGTTTTCTTCTACGAGCTTTCCCTGTCGCAGCCTGCGTACACGACGCTCCTGCGCACCTACGGCTTGGTGCCCGCGCGCATCCAATATGCCCTTGCGGGCACCCATGCGATGACCTACGCGCAGGCCTTCGCTCCGCTGTTCACCTGCATGTTCCTGCACGAGGGCTGGCTGCACATCATCGGCAACATGTGGTTCCTGTGGATCTTTGGGGCCAACGTCGAAGACCGTTTTGGCCCTCTCGTCTACTTGCTGGTGTACATGGTGTGCGGCATCGGCTCTGGAATTTCTCAGGTAATCTTTTCGTGGGGTTCGCCGATTCCCTCGATCGGCGCGAGCGGCGCCATCTCCGGCATTCTGGGGGCGTACCTGTTGTTCTTTCCGGGATCGCGTATTCTGACGCTGATTCCGCTATTCATTATCTGGTTCACGGCGCGCATCCCGGCGTTCGTCTTTATATTATTGTGGTTCGCCGTGCAGTTCCTCAGCGGGCTTGGGTCGCTGGGAGCAACCGGAGGCGGCGGCATCGCCTGGTGGGCACACGTGGGTGGATTCGTGCTCGGCGTGCTGATCGCGCTCGAGACGAAAGCTACGGGGCGCGCGCTTCGTTATGGATAACGTCCAGCAACAAAAAATCTCGAACGTGCGACTCTGCTGCGATATCATCCGCATGATCCTCTAAGACGAATCCCTCAGCCGCGCCTGGGACAGGCGGGGTGCCCAGCCCCGAAAAAGCGCCTAGTTCTCGTATAACGCGAGTGTCTCAAGCTGTTTCAGGCGAAAATCAAATAAGAAAACGATTCGGAGGGAAGAGATCAATGTTGTGCAAGAGAATGCAACCCACGTTCGTGATCTTCGCTGCGGCGATTCTAGTGGCCTGCCTAGCGGGAACGGCCACGACTGCGCGAAGCGACAATAAGGTGCTCGGCCGCGTGAACTTCGTCGCCGCCAGCAAGCCAGGGAAAACGGCTGGCGTTTGGATCGATGGCCAATACGTCGGGCACGTCAGCGAACTCAAGGGCAATAAGAAAATTCTGCTCATGCCCGGAAAGCACCTCATCACCATCCGCCAAACCGGATACACGGACTGGACCGACGACGTGGTGATCCAGCCCGGCGAGGAACTCAACCTGCCGATTCAGCTGGAAAAGAATCCGCAGGCCCGCTATCCGTCGGTGACCTCGCAGGTGAAGCTGGACGTCGATCCCGACCGGGCCGCCGTGTTCGTCGACAGCCAATTCGTCGGTTACGCGCACCAGTTCGGCGGGCTCGGACGCGCCATGCTCGTCGCGCCCGGGAAACATCAGATCAAAATTGCGCTGGTTGGTTATCGCGACTTCACGACGGAAGTGAACCTGCAGCCAAATCAAAAATTCACTCTGAAGACGTCGCTCATTCCGGGAAGCGTCGAAGTGGCGGACCCGTCGGTAAAGAAAAAGCGTTAGTTGAAGGCGTTGGCAGAGTGCTCAAGAAAGACTTGAGCGGCCGGCCGTCGGATCGGCGTCGACTGGCCGACTCCTCAAGTGATATCTCGTCGGCGGGAGCGCGAAGCAAAGAATCACTTCGCGTCTTACGGTCCCGCGCTTCCGCAGCTGAAGTATCGCTTGGCCAGGTTGAAGCGATACTTCACCGCCGAAAGGTCGCGCGGCCCGCGCGAGGCGAACGCTCGCGAATGGAACCAACGGAACGCAAAGTAAGACTTCACCTATCCCGCACGGCGAGGCTGCATCAACTCGCGTCAAGCGGACGCGACGTGCCCCGCGATGAAATCACCGATGGCTTGTGTCCCCAGCGAGCCGCCAAGATCGACAGGCGTCTTGCCCTCGCGCACGGCCAGGCGCACCGCCGCCTCGATACTCTTCGCCGCTTCGGACCAGCCGAAATAATCGAACATCATGCCCGCCGCAAGAATGGCGCCCATGGGATTGGCGATGCCCTTCCCTGCGATGTTCGGCGCAGACCCGTGCACCGGCTCGAAGAGCGAAACCTTGCCGGGATGCAGGTTGGCGGAGGGCGCAAGGCCCAGGCCGCCGATTAATCCCGCGCCAAGATCGCTGGCGATGTCGCCGAAAAGATTGCAGGTGACGATTGCTTGAAATTGCGACGGGTCGCGCACCATCTGCAGCAGCAGGTTGTCGATGTACTGGTGGCTGGCCTCGATTTCCGCATATTCCGCGCGGACTTGCTTGAACACGCGCTGCCATAAGTCGTGCCCATAGGTCAGCGCGTTCGACTTGTCGCTCATGCACACTCGGCTCAGCCTGTGCCCCCGGGCGTATTCGAAGGCGTAGCGGATGATGCGCTCGACACCGCGCCGCGTGTTCACATCCTCTTGCGTGGCGATTTCTTCCGCGGTCCCCTTCTTGAAAAAGCCGCCCATGCCCGCGTACAGGCCTTCCGTATTTTCGCGGAAGACGATGAAGTTGACGTCCTTCTCCGTGCGGTCTTTCAGCGGCGTGAAGCGCCGATCGAAAAGCACGCACGGGCGCACGTTGACGTACAGGTCCAGCTTGAAGCGAAGGCCCAGCAGGATGTCGGCGGCGTGCTGGTTCGACGGTACCCGCGGATCGCCCATGGCCCCCAGCAGGATCGCGTCGAAATCCCGTTCGAACATTTCGACCGCGCCCGCGGGCAGCGTGACCCCGTCGCGCAGGTAGCGCTCGGCGCCCCAATCGAATTCCGTCAGCGCAATCTCGTGGCCTGCAGCGGAAGCCGCCTCTTTCAGCACCTTGACCGCTTCAGGAATTACTTCTCGCCCGATCCCGTCGCCCGGGATTACCGCAATTCGCTTTTTCATGGATGACGTGTTCATTCTGCTCTTCGACCGATCGGCTCGGCGCTCGCCCTTACGAAGCGCGGGCGAGTCTAGCGCGGACGCGCACGCGGTTACAAGCCGGAGTCTCAAGGGAGCGGCCGTCGCGCAGCAATTGAAGTAATACTTTACTTCGTTCGGCGCGCTCGCGAAGCGATCAGCGTTGTGGAAACGGTTGGCAACGCCACTGTCTGCGTCTGCGTGCCGACGATGCAAGCGAAGCATTACGTCATCGACAAAAGCGTCAAGCAACGCTTTCGCTCGCGATCCGCAGAAGAAGACGCGCCTTCGCGCGTGCAAGTGATACTTTAACTCACCGCAACGACCTCGTTCCACTGGACCAGGGCATTACCTTCCTCAGAATGGGGGTGCTCGCGGGAAATACCTCGCCGCAGTTTCCGACGGGCGGACAGCGGCTCACCGGCTGCGGCGGAGTCAGAGGAAGGCAATTCCCTATCCAAAGTATTTTCGGCCGCCACGTTTCCGCAAAGTTGTTCCCAAAACGAACTACAGGGATGCGACCGCCGATCTACAGCCTTTTCCGCATGGTGCTAAAGCTGGCGCCGGTTTAACGTATCGACTTACCGCTGTAGTGCGGAGTCGACGTGTCACTTGCACAGTCATCGGGGGAAGCCACCGCAACGCGGTGTCCGCGATGCGACAGCTCGGAAATCCACCGGTCTCGTCGCCGGGCATTCGAACCGTGGCTGGCATGGGTTGGGCTGCGACCGTACCGGTGCGCGTCGTGCGAACGGCGGTTTTACGGGCGCATCCGGCACGCGAGCAGTGTCGTGCCGCCAAGCACAAGCATCAGGGACAGCCTGGAAGAATCTGGTTGGCCTAGCGTCTCAAATTGAAATTGCCCGGGCCGGCCGGCATTGCTTCAGAAAGGTGACGGTTCGATGAATTCTGGGCCGGTACTATTGCAATCCGGAGCGGGCGGGCTTAGCTTGAATACGGGTAAACAATCAAATTTGAGGGGAAAAATCATGGAAGAGAAGCGCCGTTGCAAGCGCCTGCCACTCTCGATTCCGGTGCGGGTCTATGGACGCACCCCGGAAGACCACCCCTTTCGCGAAGCTACGGTGACCAAGGCAGTGAATCTGCATGGAGGCCTCCTGCCTCTGATCCCGCGCGTGCAGCGCGGGCAGCGGATCCTGCTGGTGAACGGGTACACGGCCGAAGAGCGCGAAGCTCGCGTCGTTTCCGTCCATGGCGCCGGACGCGGAAAGAGGAACGTAGCCATCGAATTCACGAACCTCTCCGGCGATTTCTGGCACGTGTTCGCGCCTGTGGTGGAAATGAAGCGCGAGCGTTTGGGAGCGGCGTAAAGACGCTCTCGCCCTCGCCTCTTCACTTCCCGACCCGAGCCGCCCTCCGGAAAAGAGCCGCTTCCGTTTGGCACGCGCTGCTCTGGATTGCCTGCACTCAGTCGTGGGATGGCACCCCACACGGTCCGGCATTTTTGGGTATTGAACGGCTCCAATCGCAACCCGTTTGTTGACCTTCTCCGGTCTTCGTTGACGTCTCCTACATAGCTTGGTAACCTCTCTCCCTTGGGCGTCTTGGGGGGGCACTGGCAGCAACCGCCTGCAGTCTTGACCGATTTTTTCTCCGGTTCGAGGTCTATGCGTCAAATATCCGGACGAACGCTTTGGCTGGTCTTTAGTTTCGCCGTCATCGTTCTGGTCATTATCGCCATTTCCGCCGATCTGGTCACTGAACACTACGCCTCCAGTGAAGATTGGGTCTCGCACACCCAGCGCGTGACGACTTGGCTGATCCGCTTGCGCTCGGACCTGGCCAGCGCGGAAGCTGCACGCCTCGCATTTGTCTCTTCCCACGATCCGGTGGAGCTCCCGCTTTATGACGAATCCATCCGCCGCATTCCCATGGACCTCTCCACCCTGCGCGATCTGACCTCTGACAATCTCGTTCAGCAGCAGAGGGTTGACCGCATCAGGCCCATGATCGAGCAGCGCCTGGGACTGCTCAGCGAGTCGATCGACCTTGCGAAAGCCAACGCACAAGGGGAACAAGCCCAGCAGCAAAAACTCACCCTGTCGGGCGCGGGGCTCACGCAGGAACTGCGGTCCATCCTCAATCAGGCGCAGAGCGAGGAAGAAGCCCTGCTCCAGCAGCGCGAGGTCATTTCCAACAAGACCTACCGGTCGGAACGGGCTGTGCTCGTACTGGCCTTCGCTTTGACCGTATTCATTCTAGCCGCGACCTTTTGGACCCTGCTCATGGAATTGAAGGAACGCAGGCTGGCGGAAGAAGTGGTGCGTCGGCTCAGCGGGCGCCTGCTGAAAGTGCAGGATGAAGAACGGCGGCGCATCGCGCGCGAACTCCACGACAGCCTCGGGCAGTTGCTCTCGAGCATGAAGATGAATCTCGATCACATGCTCTCGCACACCCTGAGCGAACCGGTACGGCGGGAAATGATGGAAACGTGCGTGGACTTGGCGCAGCAAAGCATCGATGAAACACGCACCCTCTCCTATCTGCTGCACCCGCCGCTGCTGGACGAATTCGGGTTCGCTTCGGCAGCCAAGTGGTACATCGACGGTTTCGTGAAGCGCAGCAAGATCGAGGTGAAATTTGAGGTCCCTCGCGATTTCGAGCGCATGCCCGAGGAGATCGAACTGGCCATGTTCCGCGTCCTGCAGGAGAGCTTGACCAATATCCACCGCCACTCCGGCAGCTCCACCGCCGAAATCGTGGCCGAAAGAACTCCGCAAAGGGTGCTGTTGCGGATCACCGACCACGGCAAAGGCATCTCCACCGAGTTGCTCTCCAAATTCCGGCGCACGCGCGGCGGGGTGGGAGTCGGCCTGGCCGGCATGCGCGAGCGCATCGAGGAACTCGGAGGCACGCTCGATATCGAATCCGACGAGTACCGAACCGTTCTCCAGGTCAGCGTCCCGCTTCCGGTGGAACGCGCGCCGGAAGCCAAGCCTGGGTTGCCGCCTCTGCAGGCTCAGCCACTCGCGAGACAGGCGGCGCGAGCCCCATCCGCCGGCGCTGCGCCCGGATCGGGTGGCAGTGCGGTGCAGCCCGGTGCTTCCAAAACGTGATGTTGCCGGCCGCCTGATTCCGCAAAGAACGGCTCGAAAGCACACCGCCGATTCCTGCCCGCTTTCCAGCTATCCTCCGCCGGCCGGACTTCCCTGCTGAAAATCGAATCAGGTGAAATCCTCGCATCCACCTGCGCTCGTGCCCGATTGTTCTCTATAGGAGTTTCCCGGAGGAGTACCTACAGGTAACCGGAAACCTCATGCTGTTTGTGGATTTTCAATCGTGGGGCCGTAAGCTATTTTCCGGTTGTCAGGCGCAAGCCTCGCCGAAGCTTTTCAGATCGAAGCTGGCGACGATCTCACCTGTCATCGCGGAACGTACCAGGTATCGCGACGGTTTCTCTGCGGCGAGTTGCGTTAGGCGGTTCCGGACCTGCTCCAACTCAGCAGCACACCCGACCCAAAGAACTTCGCCGTTCTCCAGCTCTCTGAAGATGTCGTAACCGAGGGCCATTGATTCCTCCGGCGAGCAATGCGACCGAAGTCCACCCACGCGCAGCGAGCCTAGTCGGTAGTTACCCTCGATGTCTGTCTCATGTTGGACAGACACGACTTAGCAAGGTCCAGTACAAGTTACCGGGCGCAGGGTACATAGCCTGCATTCCTAGGCCGCAGCGGCTGCAAACGGGCCTGGAAAGGTAGAAACAAGAACACCGAAATGACATCTTCAACGGGGGCGCTCGGGATTCCAGTCACGGGGAAGGCGCTGGAGTCCACCAAGACAGCCAAACACTCGGCGGGAAACACCATCGTGGCGCAGGGTGAGCGGTGCTCGGATGTCTACTATATTCAGGACGGCATTGTGAAGCTGACCGCCGTTTCAAAGCGCGGCCGCGCGGCGGTTTTGGGCATTCTGGGGCAAGGTGATTTCTTCGGCGAAGAATGCATTAACGGGCTGGGAACCCATTCGACTTCCGCTGTCGCTCTGGTGCCCACCAGTACTGTCGCCATACGCCGCGACGCCATGCTGCGGCTGCTGGACGAAGACAAGGCCGTCGCCTCGCAGTTCCTGAATTACCTTCTCGCCCGCAATTACCGCATTCAGCAGGATCTCGTGGACCACATGTTCAATTCCAGCGAGAAGCGCCTGGCTCGAATCCTCTTGCTGCTCGCGAGCTATCAGCACTCCAAGAAAGCCGACTCCATCCTGAGCGCGATCAGCCAGGATAACCTCGCGGAGATGGTCGGGACCACACGGCAGCGCATCAACTTTTTCATGAATAAATTTCGGCGTCTCGGCTTCATTCAGTACAACGGCGGAATTAAAATCCACAGCTCTCTTCGCAAGGTCCTCGAAGACTGATCCCTCCTCTGGCGGTTCCCAGACTCAGGTGATGCTCGCGCCGCGTTCCACCAGATACACGCCCCCCAGCACGAACGCCGCCCCCGCCAGCAGATACCGCGAGGGATTCTCACGCAGGAAAATCGAGGCCACTCCGATCACCAGCAGCGGTTGCAGGTAGTTGATCACCACCACGCGCGAGGCATCCATGTGGCGCAAGGCCCAGTAGAACGTCAGATACGCGAGCACGGAGCTGACCACCGCCATGTAAAACATCCCGGCCCAGCCCTGCCAGGCCACCGCCCTCCAATCGATGCGCATGGCTTGCCGCACGGCGAAGGGCAGGCACACGATCGCGGCTCCGACGCAGTTGAACGTGTTTAGCGCTACCGAGTCGTATTCGGCGGCGACGCGCTTTGCCAGCACCGCGTACACCGAAAACCCGGCCGCGCCGCCCAGCGTGATCAAATCGCCGATGACAAGCGGCGAATGCACCGCTTGCCCGTGCTGGACTTCGAGAAGGACAATCCCTGTGAAGGCCAGCCCCATGCCAACCACTTTCCCGGCCGACAGCCATTCGAGACGCATGGCGCGAGCCAGCAGCAGGATCAGTATCGGGTCGACTGCGCCGATGATGGCGGAGTGCGACGGCGTCGTGTAGTCCAATCCGGCTGTGAACAAACCTTGATTGACGATCACGCCGAAAAACGCCAGGCACGCGAATACCCAGATGTGCCGCCGCTGCATCCGAATGCGCCGCTTCTGCGCCAGGTAAATCGCCAGCATCAGCACGCCCGCAATCTCGAAGCGGAAGCTGATCAGGCTGAGTAAGTCCAGATGCGCGAGCGCTACGACGGCGGCAAAATAATTCCCGCCCCACATCAGCAGCACTCCGGCCAGACCGCAGGCCAGCAGCAGGGTGCTTGGACGCCCGGACACCGGAGGAGATGCTGCGATCGGCGGCGCGCTCAAGTTCCGCTCGCGAAAAATCTTCCCATCGGAAGCGCTCAATCGAGAACTTCCCGCCGCGTTGTGAGGGCCTCGATGCGGTCGAGGCGCGGAGCGTAGCCGATGCCCGGCGCGCTCGGGATGCGTATGGTTCCCTGGCGCGAGACTTCGACTTCCGGCTCGATGATGTCCTGATCCCAGTAGCGGCGGCTGGCGGAAACGTCGCCCGGCAGGGAAAAATTCGGCAGCGAGGACATGGCGATGTTGTGCGCGCGCCCGATTCCGGATTCCAGCATGCCGCCACACCACACCGGGATCGCTTTCGACTGGCACAGATCGTGGAGCCGCCGCGCGGCCGTGTGCCCGCCCACCCGGCCGAGTTTGATGTTGATGATGCGGCAGGCGCCGAGCTCGATGGCGGCGCGCGCGTGATCGATCTCGTGGATACATTCGTCCAGGCAAATCGGGGTTTCCAGCTGGCGCTGCAGCGCCGCATGCGAGTAGAAATCGTCCCAGCCCAGCGGCTGCTCGATCATCATCAGGTGGTACGCGTCGAGCTGCTTCAACGCCGGGGCGTCGGCCAGCGAGTAATCTGAATTCGCGTCGGCCATCAGGCGAATGCGCGGAAAGCGCTCGCGCAGCGCGCGCACCGGCTCAACCTCATACCCGCGCTTGATCTTGATCTTAATCCTTTGATACCCCGCGGCAAGTTCGCGCTCGACCTTGGCCAGCAGCGCTTGAATCGACCGCTGGATGCCGATGGACACCCCGCAGGAAATCTCCTCGCGCGTTCCGCCCAGAAGCCTCGCCAGCGGAACGCCTTTCAGCTTCGCTTCCGCGTCCCACAGCGCCGTCTCGACGCCGCCCTTGGCCATGTTGTGCCCGCGAATGCGCGCCAGCGCGTCCCAAACCTCCGCCGCAGACTCCAGTTCCCTGCCCCGCAGCATGGGCCAGATGAAATCGCGGATCACGTGCCAGGCGGTCTCGACCGTTTCGTAGGAATAGAACGGATCTTCGCCGACCGTGGGTTCTCCCCAGCCGCTCACGCCGTCCACGTCCGCTTCCACCAGAATGATTCGCCGCTGCTGCAACGTGTGAAAACTGGTCTGGAAGGGCTCCAGCAGTTTCAGGTGAATTTCGCGAAGTGTGAGTCTCTTTACGCGCATTTCGTTCGCCCGATCAATGCTCCGGAAGGTCCGGCAATTTCAGCCCCGCGATGGCGGCGGCCGGTTCCACGATGTAATCCGTTGTGGCGCCCTGGTTTTCAATGCTGGTGGCCACGCAACCAGTGCGAAAGTATTTCTGGAATTGCTCGCGGACCGTGTTTTGGATGCGCGCGCCCGCGTCGCGATCCGCGGCCTTGACTTCGGCAAGATTCGACAGCAACGAGATGCGCGCCACGGGGCCCTTTGCGGGCAGAGGATTGTCCGCCAGGATGTTTTTCACCCGGTCGGAATTGAGCCACCACTCGGCCACCAGCCGGTCGGTCGGCAAGCCCGCATGCAGCGGGCTGTCGGTCACGCCGTAGCAATTGGGAATCAGCCGCCGCGCGATCGCGCCCAGACGCACGAAATTGAAGTAGGCGTTCTTGAGTTCCAGGGGATCGAACGTCCATTCGACCAGTCCAATGCCGTGCTTCAGCGCGTCTTGCCGCTGGAACAGTTTCAGGCGCCGGCCGACGCCGCGGTCGCGATATTCCGGCAGCACAGCGGTCATATGCGAGTGCAGGAACGCCTCCCGGTTCCGCACTCCCGCGACGGCCATGGTGAATCCCGCCAGCTTCTTGCCGTCGAACGCCCCGATTACCTGACCACCCGTGTGATGCGCGACCACGAACATCGACGTGCCGACCACCAGCTCTTTGCCCCAGACAATTTCCTGCAGCCGCACGCACTCTTCATATTCGGAGAACGATTCGCACAGGCGAATCTCAATCTCCGCCATCGCCGGTTTCTGTTCAGGCATGCGATCCGCTCCTGCCGGCCCGAATCGCGGCCTTGGACTCGTTCCACAACTCTTCCATGCGCGCGCGCGGCAGCTCGGCGAATGTGCGGCCCCCGCGCGCGGCGGCCGATTCCATCCATTCAAAGCGGCGCTTGAATTTGCTGTTGGCCTTCTTCAGCGCGATTTCGGGATCGACGCCAAGAAACCGCGCGACGTTCACCGCGGTAAACAGCAAGTCGCCCGCTTCTTCCTCCAGCAAACGCGATTGCTCGCGAGCATCTCGCGCGACGGCCACCGCGGGACCTGGCCCCTGTTTTGCCCCCGCGGGTCCGGCCGCGTCCACGGCCGAAGCCGCCATTCCAGGGCCGCTCGCAATCAGCGCGGTGAGTTCCCGCTTTTCCTCTTCGAGTTTGTCCAGAATGCCCGCCAGATTGTCCCAATCGAAGCCCACATGCGAGGCGCGTCGCGTGAACTGGTACGCTTCGAGCGCCGCCGGAAGCGCGTGCGGAACTCCCGCCAGCACGGATTCAGGGTTACTTGCTTTCGCCGCTGCCGCCGTGGGATCCGCGCTCCCGTCTTCTTCCGCGCGTTCCGCCGCTTTCAATTGCTCCCAATTCTTCAGCACGTCCGCGGAGGTGCGCGCCTTCGTGCTGCCGAAGACGTGCGGGTGGCGGCGAACCATCTTGGTGTAAACGAACTCGATCACGTCGGATATCGTGAAGCTGCCCGTTTCTTCGGCCAGAATCGAATGAAAGATGATTTGCAGGAGCAGGTCGCCCATCTCGGAAGAGAATTTGCGCGGCTGGCCCGAGTCCATGGCGTCCAGCACTTCGTACGTCTCTTCGACCAGGAATTTGCGCAGGCTTTCGTGCGTCTGCTCGCGGTCCCAGGGACACCCGCCCGGCCCGCGCAGCCGCGCCTGCAGCGCAACGAGTTTGGCGAACCACTCGCCGGCTTGCTTATCGCGCCTTGTGAGCCGAAGTTTGGGATCGGGCACCCCGCTGTGCGACGCGCGCGCGCCACGCCTGCGAGGCGGAGTTTTCTGTCGATGCCTGGAAGATTTGCGGCCTGCGGACAATGCGGGTTCCGGTCTCCTCGATTGCGGTAAGCAAACAATCTACGGCACGCCGCGCCGATTGACAACCGGATTGTCGCTCCTGGATGATCGCCCTCCACGGGCGGCCAAAGCGTAACGCGCTTCCCCTTCGACGCGCGCTCCGCCGCGACAGCATCATCCTTGCGCGTTCGTCACTTGATCCCGATCACCATCGAATCCGGCCCCAGCAAGTGCTCGACGCGCGTCTCGCGGAATCCCGCTTCCTGCATCCACACCTGACAATCCGCGCCCGTGTAATCGAACCCGCCCGGCGTCTCGATCAGCATGTTCAGGCTCATCAGCAGCCCGAACGCGTTCTCCCGGCGGTCGTCGTCGATGATCGCGTCGTACACGATCAATGCGCCGCCCGGCGGTACCGCCTCGAACGCCTTCCCGATCAGGGCTCTTTTTTGCTCGAGGTCCCAGTCATGCAGAATATGCCCCATGGTGACCACGTCCGCCTTTGGCAACGGCGTCTCGAAAAAGCTGCCGGCCTGGAACTTGACGCGCGTCCCCACACCGTGCGCCTCCACGTATTCTTCGAAAATTGGCGCCACTTCCGCCAGATCGAATCCAGTGCCTGAGATGTGCGGGTTGGCCAGCGCGATCTGCACGATCAAATCTCCCTGCGCGGTCCCCACGTCCACGGCCGTTCTGTAAGTTTTCCACGGGAATTTCGTGGCGATCATGTGATTCGAACCCTTGCTGATTCCCGTCATCGCCTTCAAGAAGGTCTGCAAGCGTTCCGGATCGGCGTACAGGCGCATAAAAACATCCGGGTCGCCGCTCTTGATCTCGTTTTGCGGCTCCCCGGTTCGCAGCCCCGCCGTCAGATTGCCCCAGTGCCCGTACAGCCGCTGGCTGGCCATCTCCAGCATGCCGCCGATGTACGACGGTTTGCGCCGATCGAGATAGAAGTCGGTGTGCTGCAGATTGCGATATTCCTCCCCGTGCCGCTCCAGGAATCCCAACGCGACGAGCGCATCCAGAAAATCGCGAGCCGCGCGCGGGTGCAGCCCCAGCCGCCCCGTCAGCTCATGCAGGTTCTCCGGCCGTTTGGCCAGTTCGGTGAAGAGCCCCATCTCCACGGCGCTCAAAAGCGTCTTGGAGGCCCAGAAGCCCAGGCCGATTTGCATGATGTGCTCGGGACTTGGTTGCTGTTCGGCGGTGGCCACGTTCGCTCCTTTTGCTTCCCCGCAGATTTGCGTGTGAGGCGCAGGAGCATAGCACGCCTTTGTCCCGGAACGCCCCGGTTTTCGAGAGTCGCGGGCAGGTCAGAACTCTCCGGCCGGCACAGCGCCCAGAGGCGATGCTCTGGCAGCCTCAGCAGCCGTTGCCCTTTATGTCGTGAGTTTTTGCGCGATGGGAAAACGTCGGCCCACGCTGAAGGCCTTCGAAGTGACTTTCAATCCCGGCGGGGCCTGCTTGCGCTTGAATTCGGCGCCGTCCACCAGCCGCGCAATCGACCGCACCAGGCTGATGGAATATCCTGTTTCTTCCGCGATCTCTTCCGGGCTGCGCAGGTCCTCAACGTAGGCTTTCAGCACGCGATCCAGTACATCGTAGGATGGCAGCGTGTCCTGGTCCGTCTGGTTCGCGCGCAACTCCGCCGACGGCGCCTTCTGCATGGTTGCGCCAGGAATGATTTCCCGCTGGCAGTTCACCAGCTCCGCCAGCGCGTACACCATCGTCTTTGGAACGTCCGAAATCACGGCCAGCCCGCCGGCCATGTCCCCGTACAGCGTGCAGTACCCCACCGCCATCTCCGATTTGTTTCCCGTGCTGAGCACCAGCGCGTTGAACTTGTTCGATAGCGCCATCAGCAGGTTCCCGCGAATGCGCGCCTGAATGTTTTCTTCGGTGACGTCCTCGGTGCGCCCGGCGAATGCGCCCGAAAGAACGCTGCGGTAGCTCTGGAAGATCTCGGAGATGGGCAGAACGAGCAGCTCGACTCCCAGATTTTCGGCCAGGCGCCGCGCGTCCCTGCGGCTGCCCTCCGAGGAATACGGACCGGGCATGCTCACGCCCAGCACGTTTTGCGGCCCCAAGGCCTCAGCTGCGATCGTGACGACCAGCGCCGAATCGATCCCGCCGCTCAGCCCCACCAGCGCCTTGCGAAACCCGCATTTGTGGACGTAATCGCGCGTGCCAACCACGAGCGCCTGATACGCCGCCTCCAATTCGTTCTTCGGCTGGCAGCGGATGTCGCCCGTGCCCGTGGCGCTATCGAAGAAAACCAGGTCCTCCTCGAACGACTTGGCCAGCGCCGCCACACGCCCGTCGGGCATGAACGCGAAACTCGACCCGTCGAAGACCAGACTGTCGTTCCCGCCTACCTGGTTGACGTACACCACCGGCACTTTGTGCTGGATCGCCGCCGCTCGCAGCATGTCGTGCCGCAGCTCCCGCTTGTCCAGCGTGTACGGCGAAGACGACACATTCAATATGATCTCGCTTCCCTTCCCCACCAGCTCGGCCACCGGGTCGCGCTCGTACAGCCGCTGCTTCCAGAAGCTTTTGTCGTTCCACACGTCTTCGCAGATCGTGATGCCGAGCTTCGCTGCGTTCAGCGTGAAAACATCCTGCCTGTCGGCTGGTTGGAAATAGCGCGATTCATCGAACACATCGTAGGTCGGCAGCAGCATTTTGCGCTGCTCGAAGAGCACCCGGCCGCCGGCAATCACCGCCGCGCAATTGGCGACTTGCTTGCCCGTGTCGTCCTGCGCCCGGCCCACGTAGCCCACCAGCGACGGCAGCGCAATCGATTTCGCCAGGAGGGCCAGCTGGTTCAAGTTGCGATCGAGAAACGACGGCCGCTCGATCAAGTCTTGCGGCGGATACCCGCAAATGCACAGCTCCGAAAACACGGCCAGCTCGGCGCCCGCCGCTTTGGCCTGGCGCGCCATTTCGAGAATGCGCGATGCGTTGCCTTCGAAATCGCCGATGGTGGGGTTGAACTGGGCGAGCGCGATTTTCATGAACTAACTAGCATACGGATGACGCAGCGCGTTTTCAATGGATGCCCCGCTTAGGTACTGGCCTAATTTGAAGATTGGGCCAGTGCTCCGCTTGGAGCGGAAATCGCACGAACGCGGAAGCCGGCCACTTCGCTCGACGGCGCGGAAATGACGCCCAGCCACGGCGCCAATCCGCCCCGCGAGTCGGATCAGTCGGCTTCCGAGTCGCACTCGCGAGCCTGTCGCCTTCACAGGCCATGTGATTCGGGATAGCTCTCTATTCTTTCGGTGCTTCCTTGGCTGTCGCCCCTGCAGATGCCTTGGCAGCCTTCGCCTTGTGCTGCGGCATTGCAGCGCTCATCGGCTTCGGGTTCCAGAAGTCGGAGG
>Ga0075272_1000060_pt1 | contig 30335 bp, 28 predicted proteins | sample SF_Rice_5C_0N_40_FD_69776 | JGI IMG/M metagenome (GOLD analysis project Ga0075272, IMG submission 69776) | Rice paddy soil microbial communities from Twitchell Island, California, USA - SF_Rice_5C_0N_404 | ecosystem: Environmental > Terrestrial > Soil > Paddy field/soil | place: USA: Twitchell... | reverse complement strand
TCGCGGGTGCCGTGCGATATGGACTATTCGCCGCAGAGACGCGGACAGCGCAGAGAAGCTCGAAAGCTCACATCGTGGTGAATCTCGGTTCAGAGACAATGCGATGAGAATGACGACTTCAGAGTGGAAGGTTCTCCAGACCGATCTAATTCATGGAGTTGAGCAGGAGTTGGGGGCTCCCATCCCGACTCTGGAATCGTTCCGAGCGCGTTTGAATGAGAAAGATGTTGCACGAAAACGCAAGCAATTCGAGCGAGACCTGGAGGCGTTCTTGCAGAGCAAGCCGTTCTTGCGGGCTGCCACAGAACGATATCTGCGCAAGAAGGCACAGCCGGCGCTGGAAGCTGCGAATATCGCGTTGGAGAAGGCCGAGAAGATTCTTGCGCAATACAAATCAAGAAAATCTCGCACGTTGCCGAACTAGGATAAGGTTCGACTGGTTGCGCTTTACAACGATCACAACTAGAAGGGGGGCTCGTAGGTGAAGGCTAGGCCGTCGCGGGTGACGGCGTAGGCTTTGGAGGCGCCGGCGGACCAGCGCAGGTCGGCGACGTTTTCGGCGGGATGTTCGTCCAGAGTTTCCATCGTATCCAAATCGACGAGGAAGAGGCGGCCCTTCGCGGAATTCTTCAGCCAGGAACTGAAGCAGACGCACAGCGGGCGATGCGGATGGCAGGCGATCAGTTCCGCGCCAAAAGGCAGCGACTCGCTTTCGTGCGATTCGGCTTCGACTTCGACGCGAAAGGCCTGGCCCGCGGCGCAATAGAGGATGTGGCGGCTGTCGGGCGTCCAGGTGAGGTCGGTGATATGGCCCTGCGCGGGAATGAGCGGGCGATCCTGGAAGGAAGGCAGATCGGCGAGCAGGATGGAGTCGTCAGCCCATTCGCCGCTGACTTCCACCGCGGCGGCGAGCAAGCTGTCGTTGGGGCTGAAGGCGATGCGGCCGTAGCCGGAGAAAGTTCCTTCATCCACAGGCTGGCTGGGATTTTCCTGCGGCGCGGCCAATTCGGGCGGGCCGATGCGGCGTAGCGCGGGGCCGGTGAGGACGGTCGAGCTGGGCTGCGCCGTCCACAATTCGAGCGAACCGTTGCGGCCGGGTGAGGAAAGCGCGAAGTAGCGGCCGAGCTCCGACCAGCGAATGCAGCGGGGAAATTCCGCGAACTCGCCAAAGGCTCCCAGGAAAGTTTTGCCGTGCATGTCGAACAGATGCAATGCGGGCTCCCACAAGCCCCAGGCGGCAACGAGGAATTGCGCGCTGGGGGACCAGGCAAAGGCGGCGCGCGCGGCCAGCTGCGAGCCGAAGGACACCGCTTCGTTAGGGACGGTCAGCGCGAGAGCGGGTGCGCCGCGTTCGGCGTCGTAGACGACGAGGCGCTGCGGCTCGCCCTTGCGGAGCGGGGCGACAGCGCAGACTTGTGCGTGGCAAGAAATCGCGACGCGCGGCGAGGTTCCGGCAAAGACTTTGGTGGTCAGCCAATTCGAGTTGCGCGCGAGGTCGCGCAGGCCGCGAGCCACGAGCGCGGCGGAGCGCACAGCCAGCGCACTGCCCGGAGAGCGGACGATGTGATTGCTGGCAGCGTTTTCGCGGGCTTCCGGCGGCATGGCTAGGCGCCTTCCTGGTGCTGAAGATTTTCGAGGCGGCGCTTGGCCTGGGCGAGCTGCTCGTCCACTTTGCCGACGATTTCGGCGAGGACGTCGCGGCCGTGCTGTTCGGCCTGATCGACGCGGGACTTAAGCTGATTGAGGTCGGAGCGCAGGAGTTCCTGCAATTCAGCCTCGATTTCGGAAAGGCGGCTGCGCGCCTGGCTGATGCGGCGAATGACGCGGATGAGGTCGGCGCCCGCGCCATCGCCTTTCACCGCTTCGGGACTGCATTCGTATTCGGTGAGGACTTTGGTGAGCAGGGTTTCGTCGCCGCGCTCGTAGGCTTCGTTGGCCTGCGCCATGAGCAGCTGGCGTTTGGCGCGATCGTCGCGATCGGAGGTGAGGTCGGGATGGATGCGGCGCGCGACGTCGCGGTAGAGGCGTTTGAGTTCGGCGGAGGCGTGGAAGGGCTTGGGCTCGTGTTCGGATTTTTCGCCGGCGCTGGATTTGGTGCTGGCGGCGCGGGCCCGCGCTTCACGGGCGGCTTGCTGGGCGCGGTCGTTCGCGGGCTGCGCCTTGGCGATGGTTTCCGCGACCTGGGCGTTGAGCTCGTCGAGTTCGGCGTAACGCGAGCCGACGAAATGCAGGTATTGGCGCTCGAAAGCGCCCAATTCGGCGCGCAGGTTGGCGGCGCGCAGTTCGCAATCGGCGAGTTCGGTCTCGATGGACGCTTGTTCCTCGCGCTTGCGGGCGAGTTCGTGGTCCTCGGGCTTGACCAGCGGCTTGAGTGTGCGCGTGTCGGTGCTCATGCGAGTGCGCCGGTGCGGCGCGCGAGCTTCATCCAAGTTTACCGAGCCGGGGTAGGCTGCCGGGCTGTTCCGACGCGGCGAGTTTCCAGAACAGAACAGCAAAAACCTTTGAAACCACAGATAAACGCAGATGAACACAGATAAGGCAGAACAAAAACTTGGAAACCCTGCCTGCCGCCGGCAGGCGCAGATCAACCTGAACGCTGCCACTCAGAAGCAGGCTCATACCGCAGAGGCGCAGAGTTCGCAGAGAAATCTGAAACTTGCTTCGAGAGCAGAAGGCGAACACGGATGAGATTTCTGCGGTCGCGTGTAGAATGTGCCGTCATGCGTGTGGCCATTGATACCGGCGGCACATTCACCGACTGCCTTTTCCTGCGCGACGGGCGCGTGGAAATCCTGAAGATTCCTTCCACACCGGAAAATCCGGCCCAAGCGATCGCACATGCGTTGGAGCAGATTCGCGCGCGCACTTCGCCGGCGGAATGGCGCGAGCTGGACCTGCTGTGCGGCACGACGGTGGGGACGAACGCGCTGCTGGAGCGCCGGGGCGGGCGCGCGGTGTTGGTGACCACGGCGGGTTTCGAGGACGTGCTGGAGATTGGGAGGCAGGCGCGGCCGCGGCTGTACGACTTTTTTGTGGAGCGCCCCGAGCCGCTGGTGCCGCGCGAGCGGCGGCTGGGGCTGCGCGAGCGCGTCGGTGCGGACGGAACGATTGTGGAGCGGCCGGCTGGGGCCGAAATCGCGCGCGTGGTGAAGCGGGTGCGCGCCGCGCGAGCGGAATCGGTTGCGGTGTGCTTCCTGTTTTCGTTTCTGCGCCCGGAGCACGAGCGGCGGCTGGCCAGGCGGCTGAGGGCGGAAGGCTACGCTGTTTCCGTGTCGCACGAAATCCTGCCGGAATTTCGCGAGTACGAGCGCACGTCGACGACGGTGGTGAACGCGTATCTGGCGCCGGTGATGAGCCGGTATCTGGAGGAGATCGAGAGGAACGCTGAGGGCGCGGTGAGCGCGAAAAGCAGCCGGAACGGCACGACGCGGAAGCAGCGCGGCGGGGCGCGTGTGCGCGTGATGCAGTCGAATGGCGGAATTCTTTCGGCGCGAGTGGCCGCGCGCGAACCGGTGCGCACGATTCTTTCGGGGCCGGCGGGAGGCGCGCTGGCCGCGAAACAGATTGCGGACGCCGGATACGGGAGCGTGATCAGCTTCGACATGGGCGGAACGTCGACGGATGTTTCGCTGGTCGAGGGAGCGCTGCGCACGACGAACGAATCGATCGTCGCGGGACTGCCTGTGGCGGTGCCCATGCTGGAGATTCATACGGTGGGCGCGGGCGGCGGGTCGATTGCGCGATTCGACCGCGCCGGGGCGCTGCGCGTCGGGCCGGAAAGCGCGGGCGCCGATCCGGGGCCGATCTGCTACGGGCGCGGCGAATTGCCAACGGTGACCGACGCGCATTTGATTTTGGGAAGGCTGGGGCGCGAGGGCCTGCTCGGCGGCGATTTCCGCCTGGATGAAGGGCGCGCGCGCGAGTACATGCGGCGGGCGATGCGCGACGCGCGCGGGATGAGGTCGGTCGAGCAATTCGCGCAGGGGATTGTGGACGTAGTGGAAGCGACGATGGAGAAGGCGATTAGGGTGATTTCCATCGAGCGCGGGCGCGATCCGCGGGACTATGCGCTGGTGGCGTTTGGGGGCGCGGGCGGGCTGCATGCCTGCTCGCTGGCGGCAAGTTTGGGGATTCCGCGGGTGCTGGCGCCGAAGTTTCCGGGGGCGCTGTCGGCGCTGGGAATACTGCGGGCGGACGTGGTGAAGGAGTTGTCGCACAGCGTGCTGACGGCGGCGGCAGGGCAGGCGGCGGGCACGCCGCATTTGTTGCGATCGGCGTTCGCACGGCTGGAAGGCGATGGCTCGCGCGAGATGCGCGCGGAAGGTTTTACGGGGCGACAGGTGCAGATCGAGCGGTTTTTCGACATGCGCTACGTGGGGCAAGCGTACGAGCTGACCATCGCGGCGACTGGCGATTACCTGAAGGCGTTTCATGCGGAGCATGAACGACGGTACGGCTACGCGGATCCGGCGCGCGCGGTGGAAATCGTGAATGTGCGAGCACGGTTCACGGGGCGGACGGCGCCGCTCGCCTGGCCGCGGCAGCGGATGGGAAGCGCGGATGCGAGCGCGGCCATGCTGACGCGCAGGCGCGTGGCATTCGGCGGAAAGTTCCGGGCAACGCCGATTTACGTCCGCGAGAAGCTGCGGGCGGGGAATCGAGTTGCGGGCCCGGCGATTATTGCGGAGTACAGCGCGACGACGGTGGTCCCGCCGGGATGGAATGCGCGGGTGGATGAATACGAGAATTTGGCGGTGAATCGCGAGAGGAAAGACTGAGGAGGCAAGGAGGCAAGGAAGCAAGGAAGCAAGGAAGCAAGGAAGCAAGGAAGCAGAGGATCGCGGGAGTGGGTTGGGAGCACAGTGGGTGACAGCGGGGCGGGAAGCAAAAAGGAACAAGCAAAGAGCAAAAAGCAAAAAGCAAAAGCCAAAAACCAAAAGCCAAAAACCAAAAGCAGATCCCTCACCCCCGTTCCCGCACAAACCGCGGGACCGGGTTCGGGATGACACGGGAGGGCGCGCAAAGGCGGCGAGACGGGTTCGGGATGACACGGGAGGGCGCGCAAAGGCGGCGAGACGGGTTCGGGATGACACTTGAGGGGGCGCAAAAAGTGGGATTGGCTGCCACTCCAGCACGCGAAAGGCAGCGCGCCGAGGTTGATTTCGCAGCGCTAGGGGCACATTCGCTGCGCTCAGTGCAAGGATGCGGGGTAACACGAGGAGATGGAGTGGGAATGTCAGAGGCACAACGGTGAGGGCATTCGATCCAACGCGGCTGGAGATTTTCAAGAATCTGTTCCACTCGGTGGCGGAAGAAATGGGGGCGGCGCTGCGACGGTCGGCCTTTTCGCCGAACATCAAGGAGCGGCGCGATTATTCGTGCGCGGTGTTCGACGCGGAAGGCGACGTGCTCGCGATGGGCGACCACATGCCCGTGCATCTGGGGTCGATGCCGCGGTCGGTGGAAGCGGCGGTGCGGGCCATCGAGCTGGGCCCCGGCGACATCGCGATCCTGAACGATCCATACGCGGGCGGCACGCATTTGCCGGACGTGACTATGGTGATGCCGGTGTTCCTGCGGCGGGAACGGCGGCCGATGTTTTATGTGGCGAATCGAGCGCATCACGCGGACATTGGCGGGGCGCAGGCCGGGTCCATGGGGCTTTCGCGCGAAATTTTTCAGGAAGGGCTGCGAATTCCGCCGGTAAAGATTTTTGCGGGCGGGCGAGTTGCGGAGGACGTGCTGAAGACGCTGCTGTTCAACGTGCGCACGCCGCGCGAACGCGAAGGAGACTTGACGGCGCAAATCGCGTCGTGCCGCATCGGGGCGCGGCGGCTGGAAGAGATTGTGGGACGCTATGGGCGCGGCGAGGTTGGGCGCTACAGCCGGCTGTTGCTGGAGTATTCCGCGGCGATGATGCGCTCGGTGCTGCGCGGCATTCCCGACGGGACGTATCGTGGTGAGGATTATCTCGATGATGATGGGGTGGCTGACGAGCCGATTCGCATCGCGGTGGAAATCCGCATACGTGGGGAGCGCGCGGAAGCGGATTTTACGGGGTCGGCGCGCGAATGCCGGGGGAGCGTGAACGCGGTGGCAGCCATTGCCGAGTCGGCGGTGTTTTACGTTTTCCGGTGCCTGCTGGACGAGCAGGTGCCGGCCACTTCGGGATTGATGAGGCCGATTCGCGTGATTGCGCCGGAGGGAAGCATCGTGAACGCGCGTCCGCCGCGAGCGGTGGCGGGAGGAAACGTGGAGACGTCGCAAAGGATCGTGGACACGCTGCTGCGGGCGATGTCGCGCGCGGTGCCGGAGCGCATTCCAGCCGCGAGCCAGGGCACCATGAACAATCTGACGTTCGGCGGCGCGGATACGCGCGCGGGTCACGACGGAGCCATTTTCGCGTACTACGAGACGATTGCGGGGGGAATGGGCGCGCGGCCGGGCCGCGACGGCATCAGCGGAATCCACACGCACATGACGAATTCGCTGAATACGCCGACGGAAGTGCTGGAGATTACGTATCCGGTGCGATTGCGGCGGTACAGCTTGCGCGCAGGGTCGGGCGGAGCGGGGAAGTACCGGGGCGGGGACGGAATCGTGCGCGAAGTGGAGTTCCTGGTTGAGGCGCAGGCGGGAGTGCTGAGCGAGCGGCGGACGATTCCGCCGTACGGTCTGGCGGGCGGAGCGGCGGGGGCGCGGGGCAAAACAGAACTGATTTCGCGGGGCAGGCGCAAACGGCTGGCATCGAAATGCGGGTTCTACGTGCGGGCGGGCGACGTGATCCGCATCGAGACGCCCGGCGGGGGCGGCTGGGGCAAGGCGGGAGGGAAGCGGCAGCGGAAGCGCAAATAAAAAAAGGCACAGCGCGCGAGCGCTGTGCCCGAGAGAAAAGGAAGAAAAAACTTACTCAGCCGGAGCCTGGGTCTGCGGCATCTGCAGTTTGGCTTTGGCCAGCGCGCGAAGGATGTTGCCCTCCGCGGCTTCTTCGGACATGTTGCGGACGGTGGCCAGTTCGCTGACCAGAAGATACTTGGCGCGTTCCAGCATTTTCTTTTCGCGGAAGGAAAGAGGCTTGGTGCGGCTGAGGGCGACGAGACCCTTCAGCACGGCAGCCACTTCCATGAGCGATCCGGTGCGCATGCGGTCGGAGTTTTCCTTGAAGCGGTGCTTCCAGTCATGATGCGAAGCCGAGCGGCCCTTTTCCAGGTAGGAAAGGACTTCACCGGCCTGGCTGGAACGGATGACGCCGCGAAGACCAACGTTTTCCGCGTTAGATTGGGGAACCATGACTTTGAGGCCGCTCGAAACGATACGCAGCATGTAGCATCGCTCGGACCGCCCGTTTAGGTATCCATAACTGATTTGCTCGATAACGCCCACTCCATGATTCGGATATACAACCTTTTCCCCGAGCTTAAAGTCCATAGGTGGAAGGTCCCTCCCCGAACTCCATGTTGAAATTTTAGGCACATGGAGAGCAGGCGTCAAGCAAATCCATGGATTATCTAGGGTAAGAATTTTGGGAGAAAGGGCGATTTTGCGCGGGTTTGGTCCGGTAATTGCGTGAGCTTGCCTCTATACTATCGATTGTGCTGATCCTCTCTTTGGACACCGCGTCGCCTGCGGGAAGCATTGCGGTGCTGCGTGGTGAAAAAGTCATAGGCACGGTAGCGGCGAAGAGCGCCGAGCCGTATTCCTCCAGAATGTTCCGGCAACTGGATTTTCTGTTGCGGGAACTCGATGTGGCGCGGGACGCTTTTGAACTGTTTGCGGTGAATGCGGGTCCCGGATCGTTTACCGGCTTGCGCGTGGGTTTGACGGCGGCGAAGGGCTGGGCGGAGGTGTACGGCAAGCCGGTGGTAGCGGTCAGCGGGCTGGAAGCGGTGGCGGCGCAGTCATGTAGTAGAGGGCTGCTGGCGCCATTGCTGGACGCGCGGCGCGGCGAAGTCTACTTCGGGTTGTACGAGCGCGCGGACGATCGGCTGATCCGGCGGGGGGAAGATCGCGTAGGGAGCGCGGAGGAATTTCTGGCGGCGCTGGCGGAACACAGGGATGCAGTCGTGGTGTCGCCGGATTTCGCGGCGTGTGGCGGGGTGGAGGAGCGACTGCGCGAAACCGGCGCGACCTGCGAGAGCGTTTCGTGGGTTCTGGCGCCGGTGATTGGGCGGCTGGCGTATGGCGCGGCGCAGCGCGGCGAGACAGCGAGCGCGCTGACGCTGGATGCGAATTACGTGCGGCGCTCGGACGCGGAACTGCACTGGAAGGGCCGTCCTTAGGCCGTGCGCATACGCAAATTGGAGCCGCGCGACATCGAGGGCGTGCTCGCGATCCAGAAGGAGTCACCGGAAATCGCGCAGTGGGCCGCTTCCGATTACGAGAGCGCGGCACGCGGCGAAATGGCCGCCTGGGTGGCGGAGGAGGCGCGGGGGATCGCGGGCTTCCTGGTGGCGCGGCTGCTGGTGCAGGAGGTGGAGATCCTCAACCTGGCTGCGCGGCCGGATGCGCGCCGGCGCGGCGTGGGATCCAAGTTGCTCGCGCAGGCCGTGGATTGGAGCAAGATCGTGCGAGCCGAGCGGATTCTGCTGGAGGTGCGCGCTTCGAATCTTGCGGCGCAGAGGTTTTACGAGCGGCACGGCTTTGGCGTGGCCGGGGGCCGGCCTGCGTATTACGCGAACCCCAGGGAAGATGCCGTCGTTTTGCAGCTCGTACTGTAATGCGAAGCTGCGTGCTGTGGACGCCCCGGCCGGGCCGGGCGCAGCACTGACGGCTTGCGAATCGTCTCGCTCCCCATGTGGTATCGGACCGCAATACGGTCTGCGCACCTTCCTGCCTGCCACGTTTCCTGGCAGCGCGGTGCAAGCCAGGCCTGTGGGGAAAGAGTAATTGGGCGGCGCGAAGCGAGGATTTGTTTCACGTCCCACGGTGGTACACTCAAGTTCAGCCGCTTACAAGGAGAGTTTCGAAATGGGGGACCTGAAATCGCCAGGTCCGGGAGCTGAGAGCGCTTCCGACCGCCGCCGCACACATCGCTTGCAGATTACGATGCCGGTAATCGTGCGCGGAGGGAGCGGCGCGCACACATTTCAGGAAGAGACGCAGACCGTATCGGTGAACGCGAACGGGTGCATGGTGCGCCTGACAGCGCACGTGACGCGGACGCAGCACATCTCGATCGTGAATCCCAAGACGGCGGAAGAACTTCCCTGCAAGGTCACCTACATTGGGCAGCGGGACGGCAACAAGACGGAAATCGGGCTGGAGTTCAGCGAAGCCTCACCGCTGTTCTGGCGGATCGCTTTTCCGCCCGAGGACTGGGATCCGTCGGAACGCAAGCGCCCTTCAGCACCCCACCCCACACCGAAGCGGTAGGCCGGCCGAACAACACCTCGCCTACACCCCCAGCTGCGCTTCTCGCGGGTGACGTCACCACATCTCAGACGTCTAACCGGGGTTAGTGGCTAAACCTGCGTGCGGAGGTGCGCAATGAAAGAAGAAACCGGGACGGAGGTGCAGGAACTGGCGGCGCGGATTGCGAAGCTGGAGCGCCAAAATCGCGTTTGGAAATGGGGCGGGCTGCTGGCGATTGCGCTGATGGCGTTGTCGCTGGGCGCCGGACTTTACGCCCAGGAATCGCGGACGTATCCCATACACGCGAGGAGCATCGAAGCGGAGCGGTTCATACTGACGGGCGCGGACGGCAGGGTGCTGGGCCGCTGGTCGGTGACATCAAGCGGTGGCCTGCTGACGCTGTACAGCCCGGACGGGAAGATTATCTGGTCGAGCGTGCCGCGCATCGAGCAGTAAGGCGCCGGAATTCCTGAAACACCGCATGGCGTTTGGTAATGGGCCGGCTTGAATTTTGACTGTTTGTGTCACGATCAAGAAAATTCAAGCCGACCCATACACGCCGCTTGGCGTTGGTAATGGGCCGGCTTGAATTTCAACTGTTTGTGTCACGATCGAGGAAATTCAAGCCGACCCATACACGCCGCGTGGCCTTTGGTAACGGGCCGGCTTGAATTTTAACTGCTTGTGCCACGATCAAGAAAATTCAAGCCGACCGATTACGGACGGAGGTCCTCGCGCGCAAGGAGTGCGCGACTTGCGCCTGGTTCCATCTGCGGGTTGATCCAGGGCGCGCGAACCGCTTTTGATGCGCCGACTGGGTAACGCCGTTCGCCAGTGCGCGCGGGATTACGCGGTTTGCATGCGCGTAGACGATACGCTACAGTGGCCCTCGATGTCGCGTCACCGGCTCGCCCGACAATATGATGCACCGTCGGGTCCCATAGGCGACAGCCGGTGCGCCGGATACCCACTTCAAGACAAATGGCTGAAGCATACGCGGCGCTGACGCAGTGTTTTCTCCACGCAGTTGACACCCACAGGAATCCGCGCGCCCAGATGTATCGCACGGAGGCGGGCTGGCAGGCGATTTCGGCGCAGGAAATGCTGCGGCGGGTGGCGGCGCTGTCGAAGGCGCTGCGCGAGTTGGGCGTGCAAGCAGGCGATCGCGTGGGAGTGTTCGCGCCGAATTGTCCCGAATGGCACACCGCGGATTTGGCTATCTTGGGGCTGGGCGCGGTGAATGTGCCGGTCTACTTCAACGAATCGCCCGACCGCCTGGCCTACATTTTGAACGATTCAGGCGCGCGGGTCGTGATCACGGCGGGAAGCTTGCAGGCGCAGAAGCTGGGGGAGGCGCGCCAGAAGATTCCGGGCGTCGAGCGGGTGATTGCGGCAGCGCATCCTGCGGACGTTCCGGGCGAGGTGCTGCGCTACGAGACGCTGATTTGCTCTATTGCCGCCGGGTCCGACGCGGCCGTCGCTGAGTACCGCAAGCGCGCGGAGCAAGTCACGCCGCAGCAGCTGGCGACCATCATTTACACCTCGGGAACGACGGGCGAGCCCAAAGGCGTCATGCTGAGCCACGCAAATCTCAGCTCGAACACGCAGGATTCGATGCACGAGCAGGAATTCAAGCCCAGGGAGATCGCGCTGGAGTTCCTGCCGCTGGCGCACGTCTACGAACGCATCGCGGGCTACGGTTACCTGTTCAACGGAGTTTCCATCGCCTACGTGGAGCGGATGGAGGATGTGCCGCAGGCGCTGCTGGAGGTGCATCCGACGTTTGCCGCCGCAGTGCCGCGATTTTTCGAGAAGATTTACGCGAAGATTCTCGATCAGGGGCACCACGAAGTGGAGTGGAAGCGGAAGGTGTTCGACTGGGCGCTGCGTGTGGCGCAACGGGCGCTGCCGTGGCGCGCCTATGGAAAAGAAGCGCCGGCGGGGGTGAAGCTGCAGTGGCGCGTGGCGGACGCGCTGGTTTACCGGAAGATTCGGGCGGGGCTCGGGGGACAACACCAGCGATTCGTTTCCGGAGGCGGGCCTCTGGCCAAAGAGCTGGCGGAATTTTTCTGGTCGATTGGGGTGGAGGTGTATCAGGGCTACGGGTTGACGGAAACTTCGCCGGTGGTGGCGACAAACACGCCAAAGGCGAACAAGGTGGGAACGGTCGGGCGTCCCATTCCGCACGTGGAAGTGAAGACGGGGGAAGACGGCGAGATTTTGGTCAAAGGCCCCTGCGTGATGCAGGGCTACTACAACCGGGCGCAGGACACGCGCGAGACGATCTCGCCGGAGGGCTGGCTGAGCACCGGAGACATCGGCAGGATCGACGAAGACGGCTACCTGATCATCACGGATCGCAAGAAGGAGCTGCTGAAGACGGCGGCGGGGAAATTCGTAGCGCCGGCGCTGATCGAGAACCTGCTGAAGACTTCTCCGTTCATCGCGAACGTCATCGCGGTGGGGGAAGGGCAGAAGTTCGTGTCGGTGCTGCTCGTGCCGAATTTCACGGCGCTGGAGGCGGAAGCGGGCAAGCACGGGCTGCAGTTCGCCACGCAGTCGCAGATTCTGGGCGACGCCTGGACGCGCAACGTGATGACCCAGGAGATCGAGCGGCTCACCGAACGCCTGGCGCAGTACGAAAAGCCCAAGAGATTTGCGCTGATCGAACAGGATTTTACCTTCGCTAACGGGCAGTTGACTTATACCCTCAAGCTCAAACGGCGCGTGATCGAAAGCGTGTATGCCGACGTGATCGAGCGGTTGTACGCCGACGTGCAGGAGCCCAAGCCGCAACAGACCAGGATGTAGGGAAGCGGAGGCGCTTCCTCGACCCCGGGCTATTGTGTCCGGCGTCACAGAGCGCCCGCGCGCGACTCAGTGTAAAATGACCCCCGGGAGACCTGGAATGATCGATCCGACGAATGATTTGCTGGCGATTGCGGGGCGCAGTTTCGGCTCGCGGCTGATTATCGGGACGGGAAAATACCGCAGCTTTCAGGAGATGGCGCGGGCGCTGGAAGCTTCGGGCGCGGAAGTGGTGACCGTGGCGGTGCGGCGGGTCAATTTGAGCGATCGTTCGAAGGAATCGCTGCTCGACTACATCGACCGCAAGAATTTCTTTATTTTGCCGAACACGGCGGGCTGCTACACCGCCGACGAAGCCGTGCGCGCGGCGCGGCTGGGCCGCGAAGTGGGGCTGTCGGAGTGGGTGAAGCTGGAAGTGATCGGCGATCAGCAAACGCTTTTCCCCGATACGGAGCAGCTGATTGCGGCAACGAAGACGCTGGTGAAGGAGGGATTCGTCGTCCTGCCGTATACGAACGACGATTTGATCGTGGCGCGCAAGCTGATCGACGCCGGAGCGTCGGCAGTGATGCCGCTGGGCGCGCCAATCGGCTCGGGCATGGGAATCCAGAATTTGGCGAACCTGCGCATCCTGCGCGAGCGCGTCACGGAAGTGCCGCTGATCGTCGATGCGGGCGTGGGAACCGCGTCCGACGCGGCCATTGCCATGGAATTGGGCGCGGACGGCGTGCTGATGAACACGGCGATTGCCGGAGCGCAGGACGCGGTGCTGATGGCCGAAGCGATGGGCGCGGCGGTCGAGGCGGGGCGCAAGGCGTTCCTGGCCGGGCGCATCGAGAAGAAACTGTACGCGACGGCGTCGAGCCCGCTGCAGGGTGTGGTGCGCTGAGTGGCAGCAAGCGAAAACTCTAAACCTTAAACCACAGATAAACACAGATGAACGCAGATGACAGGGACGTCGGCGCCCTTCTGATCTCTTGATCTGTGTTTATCTGCGTTCATCTGTGGTTGCAAAGGTTTTTGGGTTGATCTAGCGGAACAGGACGTGCCAGGTGAGGTCGACCAGGCCGTGGACCAGGACGCCGGGGAAAATGGATCCCGTTTTCATGTACGCGCGCCCGTAGAAAATTCCGGCGATGGTGGCCAGCAGGACGTATTTCCAGTTGGGCGCCGGCGCGTGCAGGATGTGGGAGAAGCCGAAGATCACCGAGGCGAGGAGCAGGCCCGCCCATTTGTTGTTGAAGCTGCGCGTCAGGCAATTCTGCAGGATCCCGCGAAAGAAGAACTCTTCCGGCCAGGCGATAAAAAAGAAAATGCCGGCCGCGGCGAACGGAAACGAACGAAGGCGCGCCAGCGTCGGATTAAACGTGATGAAATGAATTTTGATCCCGAGGGGAATGGCGATGGCGGCGAAAATGAAGAAGCTGAAGGCGAAGGCCGGGCCGAAGCCTTTGCGCCACTCGACCGCGTAGCCCACGCCCTCGAGGCGGCGGACCAGAATATAGGCCGCGACGGCGGTGGAAAGCGCCAGCAGGATCGAGAGCGTGTGCTCGAGTTGTGGCGGATACGGAAAAACGTGATACAGCATGCGGTAGGGCGGGTTGGGCCAAACGGCCAGCCAAATGAAGACGGCGGCGGCGTAATCTTCCCACGTGCCCGGCGGTTTTCCGGCGCTGGAGGCCAGCAGGAGCGCGGGAATGATCGCATAGCCCGCGCCCGCGAGCAGCCATCGTCCGCTGCCCGTCACGGCAAGAGAATAGAGAATGGCGGCAGCCAGAGGAACGAGCGGGGCCAGCATGCCCAGGTGGCGCGCGCGTTCCAAGACCTTTGGCGCGGCGAGCCAGAATTCGAAGGCGAAGAGCCCGGCGCCGACGGCTAAAGCGATGGCGAAGCGATGTCCGCTGTAGCCGAGCCAGATCCCGAGGTAGGCGGTGACGCCAACGATGATGGCCCAGACCGCGATTGCGGCGGGAAGGGTCATCTGCCAGGATCGAGAGGTGGCCGGCGATGAGGGCGTGTCCATGGCCAACGATTCTAATGTACGAGGCTGATTGAATCGAGCGGCGCGCGGAGAAATGTAGAAGCGGGTTCCGGAGCTGGCCGGAGGCAAAGCGACAGGAATGGCGGCGAAGAAAGGTCGAATCGGGTACATCGACTGGATGCGCGGGCTCGCGTGTCTGCTGATGTTTCAGACGCACTGCTACGACTCGTGGCTGGGCGGTGCGGCGCGCAAGAGCACGTTCTTCGGGTGGTCGCAGCTGGGCGGAACGCTGCCCGCGCCGCTGTTCCTGTTTATCGCCGGAATCTCGTTCGCGCTGGTGACCGACCGGATGCGGCGGAAGGGAATTTCCGCGAATCAAATCGCCGCGACGACGATCCGGCGGGGCGCGGAGATTCTCGCGCTGGGGCTGCTGTTTCGCGTGCAGGAGTTCGCGCTGGGCCAACCGTGGTCTCCGTGGACCGACCTGCTGCGCGTCGACATCCTGAATGTCATCGGCGTCTCGCTGATGCTGATGGGCGTGGCCTGCAGGATAACGAAGACGCGCGCGGAAAACACAGTGCTGGCGGGGGTGGTGGCGGCGGGGATCGCGATGCTGACGCCGCCGCTGTGGACCACGCATCAACCGCGCTGGCTGCCGTGGTATCTCGAGTCCTACATCAACGGAGTGCATAATTTGGGCACGCCGCAACACTGGCTGTTCCCGATTTTCCCGTGGAGCGCATTCGCTTTCGCCGGGCTGGCAGCGGGGTTTCTGCTGATGAGCGACTGGGCCACAAAGAACCTGGCCAAGGCGACGGGAATCGCCGGCGCGGCAGGGCTGGCACTGTTTTTTCTTTCGATGTGGTTCGACTCGCTGCCGGTCCGGCTATACCGCGTGTACGACTACTGGCACAGCAGCCCCGACTTTTTTCTTGCGCGCGTGGGCGTGCTGCTGATGATCGTTTCGCTGAGCTACGCCTGGTGCCGGTGGGGTCCGGCGCAGCGCTGGTTCAGCCCGCTGGTGCAGATCGGGCAAACGTCGCTGCTGGTGTACTGGGTGCACATCGAATTCGTGTACGGGCGATTTTCGATACTGGGGAAGCGGCAGCAGTCAATCCCTATGGCGACCTTTGGATTGGCTATTATTTTCACGGCGATGCTGCTGCTGTCTTTGGCGCGAACCCACACGAAGGGCCGGGGAGCGGAGGTTCTCGTGAAAGTGCGGGCGCTATTCGGCCGCCACGAGAAAGCACCGGCGGACGCGCAGCCGGTTTAGGAAGAAGGCTGAGTTTTTATTGCAGGATAGAAGGCTGCATTTCTACCGCGTGTAATGCGTGGGAGTGGGCCCGACTTCGAGGCGGTGGCGGTCCCAAATGGCGCCCTCGCGGGTGTAGGCGGCCAGCTCGAAATCCTGGGTCAATTCGAGGCAATCGGTAGGGCAGGCATCCTCGCACAAGCCGCAAAACATGCAGCGGGAAGTGTCGTAAGTAAAAGTGGTGAAAACCTTTCGGCGCGTGGCGTCGTCGCGGTGCCAGCCGACCACAATCAGGTTTTCGGGGCAAGCCAGGGCGCAGAGATTGCAGGCGATGCAGAGCGACTCGCCCGTTTCGGGATTGATATTCAGTCGCGGCGCGCCGCGATAGCGCTCCGCGACCATGGGGCGTTCGAGGGGATACTGCTCGGTATAAATATTTTTGGGGGCCTGATAGCGAAAGGTGAGCCACATGCCTTTCAGCAGGTCGACCATCGCGACGCGACGGAGGAGTTGTTTCATGGAAGAGTAAGTGTGATCGCTCGTACACGTGGTGTCAAGGCATTCCGCCGCCGGGCCGTTGCCGTTTCGACGTAATAGAAATGCAGTATGGATTTTGCGCGGTTGTTTGCGGGCCGCCGGACCGGCCGGTTAAGCAGCGACTTGAGCAGGATTGGCTAGCCCGCACACGGCTTGGCTGAGAAGGGATTGTCCGGTTTCCCCGTTTACCGCTCCATTGGCTAATGGTGGACCGCAAACTACGGTGGCTGGATCTGTCGAGAACGCGAACTCGGGACCGGGTTTCCTTACAGCGAGATGTAACTCCTCGAACTGCGGTCCTGCAAATATGATCTTGCCTGAGCCATCCACAAGCACGAGGTATGGGATACCCGAATGAGGGAACCCTTCGGCTACATCATCAGGGTTTGGCGGCCAGCGTTTGTTCGTACGCCACGGAATCCCACCGGCCTCCCCTCCTTACGTACACTCGCGTGAAGAGCACTACTCCGCTGTTATCCTGGCCATTCAAGGTGGCCTTCACGTCTGTTCGCCCGGTGACGATCGCGGTGTTGCCGTACAATCTGACCTTCAGATCGGACGATGTCATCGAGATCATTTTTGCCTGCCCCGATTTAACGCGGCCGAGCGCTTCTTTTTTATCCAAAAAGTTCCCGCGCCGGTCGATAAATGTGTAGTCGTCGGGCGTCAGTCTATTGAGGGTGGCCATATCCGCCCTCACCAGGGCGTCGTTGCGCTCGTCTTCCAGCTTGGCGAAAAAGGCCAGAGTGCTCATCGGCTTAGCACTTGCCTTAGATTCGGGTTTGGCCTTTTCTTGTCCCTGGCTCCGCCCGCCGATTGTCCCCAAGGCAATTGCCATGGAAATTGCCCCAATAAGGAATGGCGTTTTCATGGAGGTCTCTCCTATGTGAAGGCTTGAGGACCCGAAATTGAGCTCACTTCTTTGCGTGCGAAAAGTTCTGGTTGATCTGGTCCCAGTTCACCAAGTTCCACCACGCCTCCGGGTCCGGATGCCGGTTCTGATACTTCAAATAGTGCGGGTGCTCCCACACATCCAGCCCCAGCACCTGCTTCTGTCCTTTCCATTACCGGACTCTGAAACTCCTTGGCACGTAATCATACATCCGGGAGTCAAATTGCTACTCTTATTTGGTCTCCGGACAAAAAGCGAATGCCGGTAACCCCGTTTACCGCTCCATTGGTCACAGGAATCCGTGATTTCGATCACTCGCCGCGGACCTGAGGGCGGGTTATCTTTCGGTTTGCGAGCTTCACCTCGAAGTCTGACTTACGATTAGGCAAACTGGTGTCTAAGTCTGAAGGGGCGTTCCGACAAATGTCGAATTCACCGGTGATGCGCCTCGTCAGCGTCGTGCTTCTTGCGTTGATGACCTTTGTCCCGAGAATCTCGGGCGTTACCAGTACATTGGTGTTCGCCGGAGTTCATCTTGAAGGCACAGACCAGCTGAGCCCTGAGGACGTAATTCGCGGGCTCGGCCTGCGGCTCGGCGAGCGAACGGATAGCCGGAATCTCGTCCGTGCGTGCCAGCGACTCGAAGACCTAAAGGTCTTTGGTTCCTTGAGATGCGCGTACCCGGTTCGTGGACACCGTGTATGGCTCGCGATATCAGTGAAGCCCATCAACATGCCAGTTGTATTCGACAATTTCGTCTGGACGACAAAGTCAGAACTGATGGCGCGTCTGAAACGTGAGATTCCGCTGTTTATGCCGGACCTTCCCGAACGTAGCGGGCTGACAAGCGACATCATTCGTGTATTGCAAGAAGTCGTGGACGAGCGTGGCATCAAGGGACGCGTACGATACGACGCCAGCTATTGGACAATTCGTGGGATGAATGTTTTTTATGTCGAGGGAATTTCCACTCCGGTCACGGGGATTCAAGTTGAAGGAGAAAATGCACCTTCCCCTGAGAAAGTCGCGGAACGCTTTCAGTTCTATACAAAGGAGAATTTTTCGGCCGCGAGACTGACGTGGGTCACTCTGTGGATCATCCGCGACTACTACAAACCCCGCGGATACTTGCGGCCGGTGGTTGGGGAACCGGAAATTCAATTCTTGGGAGAAAAGGACGGCACGTTCCCGGTTCGCGTCGCTCTTCACATATCGCCAGGGAACTTGTATCTGTTCGACTCTGTGGAGTTCAGAGGACTCGCCAAGCCACACGTTCCGTTGCTTCTGTCCAAATGGAAGTTAAAGCCCGGCGACCCCTATGACGAGGCATATGCCGACAGCTTCATATCAACGGAGATTCTGGATGCGCCCTGGGCCGCACACTCAAAGACCGAGTCCGACGTTGCGCTTACGTGCACGACAATTGAACCCACGTCTAAGAAAGTGTCCCTGACGATTACCCTAGAAGCTCCGAGGAAAGCATACACGTCTCCGAAGACTCCGAACCGCGAGTGTGACATGGTGAATCAGCTCAGATTCCCCGCACCGGCGGACCGAAAACCAACCGGTCGGTAAGTCGGCTAACCGCACATTCGGTCGAGGTTGTTGTACACAATCCGATGGCTCAGTAGGGCTCGATTCTTTTCAGCACCGCCAATGTAGCGTCGGCATTCTTACGTAGCGCCGGATCGGTCGCCCTGTCTCGCATGATGGTCACGTAGAGAATGGCGGTCGGAAGTCCAATAAAAACAGCGGATCCTTCATCTGTGAACTTCCATGCTGGATGCTTGTTGGTGAGAACTAGATTATACGTCACGTCGAAGCCGATCGCTGTTGATGGGAAGAACCGAAGGGCGGAGTCCAATTTCCCGATCGCGTTGTTTGTCGCTACCTTCACTTGAGACACAGCGCGCTGGTTGGCAGAAGGCTTCTGCATATCCCTGATGACCGGCAGACTTCCGCCGCCAACGCCGTAATATCCGATGATGTAGATCGAGCGTTCGCGCGGTGGAGGGATGGGATGTGCAAAGAAAACATCCGCCGCCCGCCACCCTTCGTCCGTTAGGCGGCCCCCTTCGGTTTCGTACTGCCAGTAATCTTGCACAAACGAGAGCAGCCCGCCGACTCTTTCTTGTTGGATCGCTGTTTCCGGATTAGGCGGTCGCTGGCTAATTGACTGCGCGGCGAGGGGCACCGCAACCAAAGCCATCAATGGTAAAACTGTGAGCAACGTTCTCACGCCTCGGCGTTTCTGGTTCATGTGGCTAAACCTTTTAGCGTCGGGTTGGATGCAGCGTCCAATCTTCGCATGCTGAGACGAGTTGCGTGTCATTGTGGTCGCCGGAATGACGCTGAATTGCAAACTCCTGTGTAGTCGGCTAACCGGACATTTCCGATAGGTGTCCGAGTAGGCCGCTTACGCCTCTTGACGACACCCGTGATTTGCGGCACATCGGGCAGCGCCACAGCCAGTTATGATGCGGGCGTTCCCGGAACACACCGTCATGAGCGCCGTCGCAGGTGATGCGGGAGCGAGGCCCCGTGAAACAGACGCGAATCATCGTCACCCACTATGGCGGGCCGGATGCACTGGACGTGGTTGAAGAAGAGTGCCCCGAGCCGAAGAGTGGTGAAGTGCGGGTGAAGGTGCTGGCTGCAGGCGTGAGCTTACCTGACGTGCTGGCACGCGAGGGCATCCACCCAGAAACACCGCGCGTGCCCTATACACCAGGCTGGGACCTGATCGGCACGGTGGATCAGATTGGTGAAGGGGTGTCCGGTTTCGAGCTGGGCCAGCCGGTGGCGGCCATGCCGATCAGCGGCTGTTACACACAATATGCCTGCTTGCCGGGACGCAAGCTCATCCCAGTGCCCACAGGTTTGGACCCTGCAGAAGCCGTAGCCGTCGTGCTGAACTACATCACGGCGTACCAGATGCTGCACCGTTCGGCGAAGGTGAAGCCGGGGCAGCGCGTGCTGATTCACGGCGCTTCCGGAGGAGTCGGCACGGCGTTGCTGCAACTCGGGCGGCTTGCCAGGCTGGAAATGTACGGAACCTGTTCGGCGCGGGCAGCCGAGGTAGTAAAGGAACTCGGTGCTACCCCTATCGACTATCGCAATTCTGATTTCGTCGAGGAAATCCATCGGCTCACCGGCGACGGCGTCGATGCTGTTTTCGACGGCATCGGTGGGGACAATCTCTGGCGCTCGCGCGAAGCGCTGCGCGAAGGCGGTCTCGTCGTGGTGTACGGATTCCAGGCCAAGCTGCGTGGGGGACGGATGGATTCCGGCGCACCGAGCGGGCGGCATCCGATTCGAGAGTCCGCGATCCTGGGGTGGTACATCCTTCGAAACCGGCTTCTGCCGAGTCGCAAGCGTATGGTGCCTTACAGCATTCAGTGGCTGATGCGGCTGAGACCTGCGTGGTTCCGCCAGGACCTGTTCACATTACTCGACCTATTGCAGAAGAAGAAGATCAAGCCGCTCATCGCGCAACGCTTGCCACTCTGCGAAGCGCGGCACGCACACGAATTGCTAGGAAACGGAGGCGTGATCGGCAAGATCGTGCTGGTGCCGAATGGGTAGCAGGACGGTCTAAGTCGCGTGTAGCCGGGCGCTCGGAGATTTGCGAGAACTGCGTTTTCCAGCGGGCCTCAAACATGAGGCCGAGCCCGGCGGCCGCGCGGGCAGGCGCGTCAGAACTTCAATTCGGCGATCAGCTTCAGGAGCCGGACAAGCGTTGCGTGCTCTTCGGAAGTGAGTTGGCGCCGGACATTCTCATCGGCGGCCACCCGGGCTTCGATCAACCGTTGGCGATAGCGGCTTCCCTTGCGAGTTAGCTGGACGTGAATGGCCCGGCCTGCTTTGGCCTTTTGCTCCGAAACAAGCCCTTCCTGAGCCATAGACTTGATGGCGCGGTGCACAACCGTGCGGTCCAGACCGAGAAGCGTGGCGATCTGATTCTGATTGAGCGTGGCGCCGCCCCGGAGCGTGGAGAGGATGAAGGCGCGCGTCGCGGAGCAGCGCGTTTTTCGCTGCAGCCTCTTCCCCACAGAAAAATAGGCCGCGGCGATATGGGCCAGGACGGAGTCCTGCAGGATGTCTTCAGGGATCTCGTTCCTGGGAATGAGGTTCATAGGATGGTTACCGTGGCCTGGAGCGGCCTGCGCCACTGGGGCGGTTCCACGTAGGCGTGCGATTTCTTTCCCATCGCGATCACCATGACAATCTCATGATAACGGGCTGACAGTCCAAGAAATTTGGAGAGCCTGCGGGCGTCGAAGCCTTCCATCGGGCAGGTGTTCAGGCCCAGCGCTTCGGCAGCGATCATCAGATTCTGGCAGGTCAGCGCCGTGCTCTTGGTGGCCCATTTGAACATGGCGTGCCGGAACAGAGGCGGCATGCCCATCACCTTCCACAAATTGAGCAGGCGAAAAAGCGTCCATTTGAGCGCGCCGAAAATGCCGAAGGGCCCGGGCATGAACAGGATGCGGCCGATCCTGGCGGTCCGCTCGTAATCGCGAATTTTCGCTTCGCTGAACTCGCTCCTGCCGCGCATCCACTGCAACTGGCTTTGCGAGGTTGCGGCCAGCGATCCGATGTCGGCGACGACTACAACCAGCGCCGAAGCGGTTTCCGCAGGCATCTGTCCCATGCAGAGTTTTGCGACCGCCCGCTTTGTTGCGGGAGTTCCCACCCAAAAGAAGCGGTAGGGTTGCGAGTTGAAGCTGGAAGGGGCATGGCGAGTCGCATCGAGGATTTGGTCGCGCATGGCCTCGGAGATTTCGACAGGCTCAAAGACTTTGACGGCTCTTCTGCGGGAGATGGTCTCGATGGTTGCGTTCGTTTCACCGTTCATGCGGCCTCCATGTTGTTAGTACAACATAGATGTGTTGCTGATGCAACAGGAATGTTGCAGGCGCAACAATGGAGGCGAATGGGCCGCGGCTATGCCTGGATCGCCTCCGGCGGGCGCATTTGAGGCGCCGGGGAGGGAGGCAGGCCGCCAGCCGCCGGGCGACGATCCACGCGTAATGGAGAGAGCGGCGAAGGCTCGCGGGGCGGGAAGAGGTCCTCCTGCGAGACCGCGCTGGAAACAGGGGTGTGCCATGCAGGCGGCAGTTCGGGTAAGATAAGTCGTTTTGTTCAGGCGCATTTTCGCGCTGGCGCTGTTCACCCGAGGAGAGGAATGGAACTACGAAAAGATCCGATCACGCGGAGCTGGGTCGTGGCAGGCTATTCCGAGACGGAGGGCGTCCCGCAGGACCCGTGTCCGCTGTGCCCGGACAGCCGGGAGGAGATCCACGAACTGCTGGCGTTGCCGCGGCAGGCACCATGGCAGGTGCGGGTGTTTCCGCATTTTCGCCCGCTGTACCACATCGAAGGGGAGCCCGCGCGGACGGCGGAGGGAATTTACGACCGCATGGCGCCGACCGGGGCGCACGAGATCATTGTTGAAAGCCGCGACCACAATCGCCACTTGGCGGATATGCCGGAGGAAGAGATTGAGCTGGCCCTGGAGGCCTACGCGCAGCGAATCACAGATCTCAAGCGGGACGCGCGTTTCAAGTACGTCACCATCTTCAAGAATCGCGGCGTGCAGGCGGGGGAGGAATGGACGCACGCGCACTCGCAATTGACGGCCACGACTTTTGTGCCGCGGCGGGTGCTGTACGAGCTGCGTTCGGCGCGGTTGTGGTATCGCGAGCGCGAGCGCTGCGTTTTTTGCGACATCATGCACCAGGAAATCCGGCAGGGGAAGCGAGTGGTCGACAACGTGGGCGATTACTATGCCTTCTGTCCCTACGCCTCGCGCGTGCCGTTCGAGACCTGGGTGATGCCGCGCGCGCACAATCATCAATTCGAAACGCCGCTTGCGGGGGAGAATCGGCGGCACCTGGCCAGCCTGCTGCGGCGGACACTGCGGCGTTTGGCCCAGGTCAGCACGGCGTATCACATGGTGCTGCACACGTCGCCGAACACACTGCAAACGAAAGGGGAGCTGAGCGAATACTGGCGCACCATCGCCGGGGACTATCACTGGCATTTCGAAATCCTTCCCATCGTGCAGCAGCGTGGCAAGTCGTACAGCATCAAGGAGACCTACTCGAACGGGCTGCTGCCGGAAGAAGCGGCCGAGCGGCTGCGGCAGACCGATCCGGAGAAATGAGCGTTCTTGGGTGAAGAAGGACATGACCGGAGAGCTGAGTGGCCCGCGCCCTTGGGGCGCACCGGATACGTTCGCGGTGGGCTGGATGAAGCAGGGGATCGCGCGCGTGAGCCGGAACGCGGCGGAATCATTTTCAAATTTCTGGCGCTGTGCTTTTTGGTTGTGCTGTTGTTCGCGCTGTACCTGGTGCGGCATCCGCTGATGCGCGTAGCGGGCCGCGCCATCGTGCTGAACGATTCGCCGCGGGCGTCGGACGCGATCGTGGTTCTGGGCGACGACGATTACCATGCCGACCGGGCCGCGCGCGCCTCCGAGCTGCTGAAAGCCGGTTGGGCGCCGCGCATCGTGGCCAGCGGACGCTACTTGCGTCCCTACCTCAGCATTCCCGATATCGAGCAGCACGATTTGCTGGAGCTGGGCGTGCCGCCCACCGCCATCGTGCGTTATCCCAGCCGGGCGCAAGATACGCGGCAGGAATGCGCGGCGCTGGGGCAAATGCTGGAGCAGCGCGGCTGGAAGCACGTTCTGCTGGTCACCTCGAATTACCACACGCGGCGCGCCGATTACATTTGTTCGCGCGTCCTGCCTTCCGGAACGGAACTGCACGTGATTGCGGCGAATGATTCCAACTACAGCCCGGACGACTGGTGGGAGACGCGCGAGAGCACGAAGATCTTCTTCCATGAAGTGGTTGGAATGGTGGACGCGGCCTGGGAGCTGCGCCACAAATCGGTACAGACCCAGGATTGATCCGTTGCCCGCAGGTCTGAGCCACTTTGACATGTTGTCGTATTCGGCAAACAGTCGGCGAAGATGCGCGGGTTTACTCCGCGGGAGGTCTGTACTATAGTCCTCAGGATCAGGAACCTGCCAGCCCGGCGCAGGACTATCCTGGCTAAGCAGTTGAGCGAGGGGGAATTTCATGTGGCGTAAACCAGAGGCGAAGCCATCTTCGCCAGCATCGAACGCGCCTGCGCCGGCCAGTACACCGGAAAAAGCGAAGGAGATACCGCAGGCAGTCTCGCAGCAGGCTCCCACCACAACGGCAACATCTTCCGCGATCAAAACGCCGCCTGCAGCCGTAGCGGCCAAGCCGGGCCCGCCGGAACCATCGGCGCCGTCGGTGGCGAAGAGCGCTCCGGCCATTGCGACGCCGCCCGCACCTGCGCCGCAGCGTACCCGGGCGGACGAGGCATCGACCATCAGCGCGGGACTAAAGATCAAGGGCGAGATTACGGGGACCTCCGACCTGACCGTGGACGGGGAAACGCAGGGGAAAATCCGGTTGACCAACGGGCGCGTGACCATCGGAGCGTCGGGCCGCGTCACCGCGGACATCGACGCGCGCGAGATCGTGGTCAACGGAACGGTGCAGGGAAATTTGAAAGCGAGCGAAAGCGTGCGGCTGGGGCCCTCGGGACACGTCGAGGGAAGCATCCTGACGGCGCGCATCGGGATCGACGACGGAGCGCGGCTGCGCGGGAATGTGGAGATGATCCGGGCGGGCGAAACGCCGGAGTCCAGCCGGCGCGAAGCGGAGCAGCCAGCACCGGCGCAAGCGCAAGCAGCCCGCGTGGGCTCAACAACCAGCCGGCAGGAGTAGCCACTCATGCATTGGACCGCGAAAGCGCATTCGGCAGTTGCAGGGGCACCCATGCGCCCGCAGGCGGGACCAGGGCCTGCGGCGTCCTCCATCGCGGCGACGGCCCGCAACGCGCGCGTCTCGAATGGGCTGAAGGAATTCCTGTGGCTGATCAGCGACGTGGAGCGCGGGCGCGTGCTGGACCTGGGGCCGGCGTCGCAGGGCACCATCAACTTCTTCATCGAGCGCGGATACCGCGTATCGACGGAAGACTTGCTGCGCTCGTGGAAAGAGTTCCTGAGCGCGGAAGAGGAACGGCTGCGGCAGGCCACGCCGGGCGATGACGAACGGACTTCGCGCAGCCTGCTGGTCGAGAAGTTTCTGGACAGCTCGCTGAATTATGCGGAGAACACGTATTGCGGCGTGCTGGCCTGGGATTTATTCGATTACCTGGACGCGGAACTGCTGCCTCGCGCCATGGAACGCATTTACCGCATGTTGATTCCGGGAGGAGCGGTGCTGTCGCTGTTCCACAGCCGGCCGCCCGAGCGGTTCCATCGCTACCGGCTGGTGGATAATCAGACCATCGAAAGCCTTCCGGCGCCAACCATTACGGTACACGCGCGCGTCTTCCAGAATCGCGAAATCCTGGACATCTTCGAGGAGTTTCGCACCTCGAAGACCTTCGTGGGGCGCGACCAGATCCGCGAAGCGCTGTTCGTGAAGTAGGCAGCGCTGCGGGTCCTTCCTTTCGCCGTGCGGACTTCTCGGGCCTTTCTTGCGCCGTCGCTGCCAGCGCTCTTGGCGCCCTGATTACCTCGAATTTTCCTCTTGCATTGGGCGCGGCGCGGACGTACAACGGTTTTGGAAGTAAACTAGACCACGGAGGAAGGATGACGCCACCGGGCCTAGACTGGACACAAGCTTAAACACACCGCTTTTGCGGTGCGCTGCCGTGAACGGAGCGTTCTAGAAGCTCGACTCACGGTCCATGCGAAGTTACAAAACGGGGAGCTGCTCAGCTCCCCGTTTTGCTTTTCTGGAAGTATTCCGGCAAAATCCCGCGACGAGTTTGCCGCCGCGACAAACAGGGCGGCGGGAAGGCGACTGCGATGCTGGAACTGAAGCGGTTGGTGGCGTTCGTGGCGACCACAAAGCCGGATGCGGCGGTCGAGTTTTATCGCGACAAGCTGGGATTCAAACTGGTGAGCGACGATCCGTTCGCGGTGGTCTTGGACGCGCAGGGAACGATGATGCGCGTGGCCAAAATGCAGGACGGGCAGTTTCATGCGGCCGCATACACCGTACTGGGCTGGGACGTGGACGATGCCGCGCAGGCGGTTGCCGAGTTGGGCCGGCGAGGCGTGGCCTTCGAGCGCTATCCGGGCATGGCGCAGGACGAGAACGGGATATGGACCTCTCCAGGAGGGGCGAAGGTAGCGTGGTTCAAGGACCCGGACGGGAACGTGCTGTCGATTTCAGAGTTTGCGCCCCGCTGATCCTCTCCGCGAAGGCTGCTTCGGGCCGGTTCCGCCGATGCTACGGCCGGTTCGAGAGGACGAGTTTGCCGCCCTGGCGGGCGAAGACGAAGATTTTGCTCTGCTCGATGTCGGCCAGCGCTTTTTTGGCCAGGAAATCCTCGGTGAAGAGAAACACGCGATGCGGGCCGTTCCATAGCTTCTCGAAGGAGGCATTGTTCTCGAACACCTTCGGGGCGCCGGGGAAGAATGAGCCGTACCAGAGGTTGCCGTCGCGTCCATTCAGCATGTGCAACTGCACGCCAGTGTAGTAATTCAGCGTCGAGCCCCATTCGTATTTGCCGTTAACCACGATCACGTCCCCGGGCCGCCAAGCCTTTTTGATTGCCAGCGCTACCGGCTTGGAGGAAAGTTCGGGCGAAAAGATCACGAGGCCCCGGTGCACGCAGAAGAGCATCAGGACCATCATCCCGGTGAGCGCAAGGTTGCCGGCGAACGGTCGACTGCGGCGGCGGAAAATCCAGTTCAGGCCGGTGCCGATGAGCAGTCCCACGCCGACCAGCAGAAGCGGGGTGCGGAACAGGCCCAGCGATTCGATGGTCAGGTCGCCCATGTGCCCCAGCGAGAGCTTGTAGCGGCTAGGATGCGAGACCAGCACGGAACCAATGTCGGTGCCCGGCGGAAAGGGGTGCGTCTTCGCCAGCAGGAACATGGCGACCGCGAAGCCGATAGCGCCGGCGATGAACAGGATCGCGGCGCCAATCCGGCCATCGCGGCGGTCGCGGCTGTTGGCGACGGATTCGCGCTCGCGTTGCAGCCAGGCGCCCAGCAGCAGGGCCAGGGCTGGAAGGGCGGGCAGCGAGTAGTATTCCTGGCGCGTGGAGAAGCTGAAAAACAGCATGATCACCAGGATCCAGACGGCGCAGAAGAGATTGGCGCGTGTGCGGCGGTCGAGTGCGTCGCGCCAGGTCCGGAAGCGCACCGGGATGTCGCGCAGCGCGGGCACCAGGTAAACGACCCAGGGAAGCACAAAGCCGAGCAGCAAAGCCCAAAACAGGACCAGGGGAACTTTGCCGTAATCCCGCGGAAAGCGCTCGTTCAAGTAGCGCAGGAACTGCTCGTTGATGAAATAAAACCACAGGAAGCCCTTTTCCGGGCCGCTGGGCTGAGCAGGGCTGCGAATGGCCGCCAAAACATGCCAGGGCACCGCAACCAGCAGGAAAACCACGAAGCTCGAGAGCAGATGGAATTTAAGGAGCTTGCGAAGCCGGCCGGTGATGAGCAGAAAGGCGATGGCAATTCCGAGAGGAAAGACGATACCGATGAGGCTTTTGGTCAACACATCGAGGGCCATGGTGACAGCGATGCCCCAACAAAGCCAGCGCGACGGTTGCTCCTGCTCGTAAGCCATCAGAAACCAATAGAGGCCGAGCGTGAGCCACAACATCACGAAAACGTCGGGAATCAGGAATCGGGTGTACAAAAAGATTCCGGGCGCGGTGACGGTGATTAGCGCCGCCCAGAAACCCGCTTCTTTTCCATAGAAGCGCCGGCCAAAAAGGAAGGTGACCAGCGCCAGCGCGAGAACGCCCAGCGCCAACGGGAAGCGCGTTTGCCACTCGGCCACGCCAAACAGTTTGTAGCTGACGGCGACGGTCCAGTACATGAAGGGCGATTTTTCCAGGTAGCGGATGCCATTGATGTAGAGGGTGACCCAGTTGTGGTTGAGGAGCATCTCGCGGGCTGCTTCGGCGTGGATCGAGTCCGCGTCGTCCAGCAGGCCGGGTTTGGCCAGCGCGGGGATGTAAATGAGAAACCAGGTAATGCCCAGAATGGCGAGCAGCCACACCGTCGACAAGATCCCGCGCGATTCGGCGGGCGCAGAGACGGCCGTGGCGCCGGAAAGTTCTGTCTTCGAGAGCGTGTTATCCATGAATATCGCCGAGGCCGCGTGCCAAATCGCATCCACTGCTTCGCTGCGGATCACGAAGTATAAGGCACAGCGTACTTAACTTGGAAACGCGCCGGGAGAGCGCCGTTGCCCGCTCCGAGGCATAAACCCCAAAGAATTTGCCGCGCGCTCAATTTACCCGGCACACGAGAACCTTGCTGTTTTGATAGGGGCAAGCGAGTCTCGAAGCTGCCGGCCGTTCGACTACAACCCAGGTGACGCCATAGGTCCGTTTGAGGCGCTCGAAATCTGCCGGGCCAAAGTTTCCCCATCCTCGCGCGGCACGAACCTGTTCGAGGCATTCGCTCGCAAGCGGCAACGCCGGAAACATCGCGGAAGCGCTCCAATCCTTGACCGCGTCGGCCAGGCTGCTGCGAGCGGCGATGGCGCGAAATCCCTGATGGTCCTCTCCGGGCAGCGCCATGTACTCCGGATTCAACGCGAAGACCGCGTTCTCCGGCGTATTGGCGCGGGCCCACTCGAACGCTTGCACCCAGGGATTTGTCGAAGCCGCGCCGGGCCATTCGACGTGCCGGTCGGAAGGGAAGAGTTGGAACTGGACCACAGCCATGCCGGTGCAGATGGCCGCGAAAATGGCGATCCAAAGAAGGATGCGCTTCTTCAGGAGGGTTTCGCCGGCGAGGCCTCCTGCGATCAGCAGCATCAGCAGATAGAGCAGCTGAAATCCGCGCATGGGCTGGCCGATGGCGAGGACCTGAAGCCGGGGAATGGAGACGACGAGGGCTCCCAGCCAGCACGCGAGGCCGAAGGGAATCGACGAGAGCGCCAGCGCTCGCAGCAGCGAGCGCTGCTTTCTCTGTGCGATGCGGCTGAACCACCACAACAAAGGGAGCGGCGCAAAAATGCCCAGCCATTCGTACCAATGCCAGCCCAGGACAAAGTAATAGGGATGGTCGTGAAGGGTCAGGAAAAAGGCGCGGGACGGATGGAGCAGCGACGGCGCGGCGGCTATCACCGGAGCGGCGGATGAGAAAGCAGGCGCCGTCCTCCTCGAAATCGTCCTTTGCGTTGCCACCAGCAGCAGGATGTAGAACGCGCCGAACACGATCATCAGCGGATGAATCAGCGCGGTGAAGACGAGCCATAAGACGGTCCGCAGGTATTTCCGTTCCAGCGCCGCGTCGATCGCAAAGAGAATCGAGAAACTGGAGATCGAACGCGGATTGAAATACTGGTCCATCAGGTACAGCGCGGTGCCGGTCGCCGGCAGAGTGAGCAGAGCGGCAACCAGGGCGACGGCGGCCCAGCGGCCTGCGCCTGTTGGAAAACACCGGGCCGCGATTCTCTTGCAGGCCAGCAGAAGGAGAAAAATCGACGCGAAGTGACAGAGGAACAGGACGACGGAAAGCGGGAGATGCGTGAGGCGCACCAGCGCCGCCACCAGGTCGGGGAACAGCGTCAGGTGCGCGTGCGACTCGAAAAATTGAGAGCCGAAGGGATAAAGGCCCGGGTGAAGCAGTTTACGGATCTGCGGCACATAAATCTCGGCGTCTTCGGCAAAAGGATGGTAGCCGTGCACCAGAACGGCAGTGCACGCGAGCAGGAAGAGGAGAGCCGCATCGCGGAGCATTGAAGGCGAACGGGGATGGGGGTCAGTCCGCAAGGTGGCTCTGTTGTCCTCTCTTGCGACTGCTTTCATGCGATTTGCTTGGTGCGGGCCGAGGTGTGATTTGGGAAAGGCGTCAAGACGCGCGCTCCGTGGTCTGCCCGGCCAGTTGCGTGGAGGCGGGCATCTCGGCGCTGGTGTCGGTCAGCTTGCGGCCGTTGGGGTCCAGAATGCGGAAATGAGCGAGGCCAAGCCGCTGCAGGAAACATTTCAGAGTAGCGGCCAGCACCCCGAACCCATACCGCACGCTGCGCCAGAAGCGGATCGAAGATGCCTCGTCGGAATAGCGGGTCGGGCAAGAAATCTCGCCGATGCGGTTGCCGAAATAAATCATCTGCACGATCATTTCGTTGTCGAAGACGAAATCGTCGGAATTTTCGAGCAGCGGCAGGGTCTCCAGGACTTCCCGGCTGAAACCGCGAAAGCCGGTGTGATATTCGGACAGTTTGGCGCCGAGCAGAAGATTTTCAAATGCGGTGAGCAGCCGGTTGAAGAAGTACTTATAGCGCGGCATGCCGCCTCGGAGGGCGCCGCCGCCCAGGATGCGCGACCCTAGCACCACGTCGTACACGCCCGAGGAAATCATTCCCGCCATGGCGGCAACCAGCGTCGGTTTGTACTGGTAGTCCGGGTGCACCATGATGATGATGTCCGCTCCGCTGTCGAGCGCGGCGCGATAGCAGGTCTTCTGATTGCCGCCGTAT
>Ga0075272_1000059_pt1 | contig 30762 bp, 19 predicted proteins | sample SF_Rice_5C_0N_40_FD_69776 | JGI IMG/M metagenome (GOLD analysis project Ga0075272, IMG submission 69776) | Rice paddy soil microbial communities from Twitchell Island, California, USA - SF_Rice_5C_0N_404 | ecosystem: Environmental > Terrestrial > Soil > Paddy field/soil | place: USA: Twitchell... | reverse complement strand
GTGGCCGACTGCCTCTTCAAGTACATCCAGAATCCCGAAACCTACGAAGTGCGCGCCTCGCTCTACTGGAAGAACCGTTATCCCTCGAGCGGCTGGGGTGATTGGACCGAAGAGCGTTCGGAAGCGACATTCCGCACTTACAATTACGTCCACCCGGCCAACATTTATCACGCGCTCTACCGCATCGGAAAACGCTACGGCCTGCTGACGCGCAAAACGCCGCAAGAGTATCTGCGCATGTCGTATCACACCTGCATGAAATGGTTCACCACCGGGCCTTGGCGCCACATCGGCCTGATGGAAGGCTCCAACTCGATTCACATCCTCGAGGATATCCGCAGCGAGGGTTGGCAGGAGGAATACAACAATCTGCTCGCCCAGATGAAACAATGCGACCAGCAGATGGTTGAAGATCCCTATCCTTACAGCTCGGAGCTGATCATCGATCAGACCGCGCACGAACAGGTCTACTTCTTCACCAAATTTTTCGGCAACACCGCCAAGAACCACAAGACGGCGCAGGTGCTGAAGGCGCTGCGCGGCGGGAATCAGCCCGTCTGGTTCCGCTACGGCAACGACAAGCGCGGCGACATTTGCTGCTGGTACAACGCTTCGCTGAACGGCATGGCGCTGCTGGACTGGTTCGAACAGTCCGGCGATCCGGATGCCTTCATCAAAGGTTATGCGGGGGTGATGAGCGTCATGCACAACGTGCTGCCCGACGGCATGGGCTTCAACCAGTTCATTTGCACCGCCGGAATCTACGACAACGTGCCTCCGCGCACATTCGAGAGCGGCCCCGGCCTGTGGGGCTTTCTGCGCTCGGCGAAAAGCTACGTCGTCAACGATCCCACCTTCGGCCTGACGGGCTGCGGCTGCCAGGCCGAAGCGCACAGAGATGAAATCAGCGTCGTGCCTAAAGACGGCCTCCGCAAGCGCGTCCGCTTTGTCGACGCCAAGCTCGACATCGAAGCGACGCAAGGCGAGATCAGCCGCCTATCCTGGAACAACGCCCGGAACTCCTTGAATCTGGAAATGGAGGATTCAACCGGGCACGTCAAGACCGTCGCCCTTTCCGTCCGCGGCTTGGCCAAAGGGGAATACAAAGTCAGGTACGGAAGATCCTCGCGCACAGTGTCGTCCGACGGAACGGTCTCGATCGAGGTGCCGATCGCACAGGCCAGCAAAATCCAGATTTTGAAGGCGTAGGCCGCTGTTCACGCCGACGAATCCCGCGCTTGAACGCTCCACGCGTTTTAGACGGGCCGCTGCGTTTCGCGAACGCTGCGAATCAATGCGAATCACTGCCCGTCAGTGCGAGTCCCGGCCAACGCGCGCGCCGCTGTGCCCCACCAGAAAATCCAGATCGGCGCCCTTATCCGCTTGCTGCACGTGCTGGACGTACAGCCGTTCCCAGCCGCGTTCCGGCAAAGCCGGCGCCGTCCAACGCGCGCGCCGCGCCGCCAGTTCCTTTTCGGGAACTTCGAGTGTGACCTTGCGCCCCGGCACGTCCAGGCTGATGGCGTCGCCCGTCTGAACGAGAGCGATCGGCCCGCCCGCGGCCGCTTCGGGGCACGCGTGCAGGACGATGGTGCCGTAGGCGGTGCCGCTCATGCGCGCGTCGGAAATCCGCACCATGTCGGTGATCCCTTTGCGCAGAACTTTCGGCGGCAGCGGCATGTTTCCGACTTCGGCCATGCCTGGATACCCTCGCGGCCCGGAATTCTTCAGCACCATCACGCAGTTTTCGTCAACGTCGAGCGACTCGTCGTTGATCCGCGCGTGAAAATCCTCGATGTTCTCGAACACCACGGCGCGCCCGCGATGCCGCAGCAGGTGCGGGCTTACGGCCGACAGCTTGATCACCGCTCCATCCGGCGCCAGATTGCCGCGCAGGATCGCCACGCCGCCCTCCGGCTTGAACGGCTCCTTGAACGTCCGGATCACATCGCGATTCCAGCACTGCGCCTCGCGCGCATTTTCCCAGATCGAGCGGCCGTTCACCGTCAGCGCGTCGCGGTCGAGCACGCCCGCTTCGCCCAATTCGCGCAGCACCACCGGCACACCCCCCGCATAATAAAAATCCTCCATCAGGTAGCTGCCCGATGGCTGCAGGTTGACGAGACACGGCAGACTCGCGCCCAGCCGCTCCCAATCATCCAGATCCAGCTTCATCCCGACTCGCCCGGCCAGCGCGATGGAATGAATTACCCCGTTCGTCGAGCCGCCAATCGCCGCATTCACGCGTATCGAATTCTCGAACGCCGCCCGCGTCAAAATCCGCGACATGCGCAGATCCTCGCGCACCATTTCCACGATGCGCCGCCCGGTCAACTGGGCCAGCGTGTAGCGGCGCGAATCGACGGCCGGGATCGCCGCATTCCCGGGCAAGCTCATGCCCAGCGATTCGACCATGCTGGCCATGGTGGAAGCGGTGCCCATGGTCATGCAGTGGCCCTTGGAGCGGTGCATGCAGCTTTCGGCCTCGAAGAATTCTTCGAGTTTCATTTCGCCGGCATGCACCTTGGCGTCCATCTGCCATACGCCTGTGCCCGACCCCAGCTTCTGCCCGTGGAATTGCCCGGAGAGTTTTGGCCCGCCGGATAGCCCGATAGTAGGCAAATCGCACGAGGCCGCGCCCATCAGCAGGGAAGGGCAAGTCTTGTCGCAGCCCATCAGCAGCACCACGCCGTCGATGGGATTCCCGCGAATCGATTCCTCCACGTCCATGCTGGCCAGATTGCGGAAAAGCATCGCCGTGGGCCGCAGTTGCGTTTCGCCCAGCGACATCACCGGAAATTCCAGCGGGAAGCCGCCCGCTTCCCATACGCCGCGCTTGACCCAGTCAGCCAGATCGCGGAAGTGCGAGTTGCACGGCGTCAGCTCCGACCAGGTGTTGCAGATGCCGATGATGGGCCGCCCCTCGAACAAGTCGTGCGGGTAGCCGTCGCTCTTCAGCCAGCTTCGGTACACGAAGCCGTCGCGATCCTTCCGTCCATACCACTCTTGGCTGCGAAGTTTCTTCATCCGTGCGCTTCCTTTTTGGTGGATTGAAGCGGTCATCATAACCCCGAGCCCGGCAAAAGAGAACGAAAGGGCTCATCCGCCAGTTCGACGCGCCCACTTTTTCCCGGATTCTGCTCCCATCGGGGAACCTTCGCGACGCCTTCCACGTACTAGCAATGAGAGCTGCTGAAACGGTTCGCAATCTGTTCCGTCGAAGACTGGGGAGACGCTGTGGACAACTATAGAGATTTGCTGAAGCAGGTGTTGCGCCGCCTGCGACGCTCACCCATGTTCACGATCGTCACCTTGATCACGCTGGCGGCCGGGATTGGCGCCAACACCGCCGTTTTCAGCGTGATCGATGGCGTGCTGCTGAAAGCGCTGCCCTATCCCCACCCGGAACAGTTGGTCGGTGTTTGGCACACTGCTCCGGGTCTCGACCTTCCCGAAGTGAACATGGCGCCCTCCAATTACTTCATCTATCGTGAACAGAACCGCTCGTTTCAGGACATCGGCATTTACCAGGGCGACTCCGTCAGCGTCACCGGAACGGGCGAACCGGAGCAGGTCCCCGCACTCGACGTCACCGACGGGATCCTCCCCATCCTTGGCATCCCGCCCATGCTGGGTCGCGAGTTCAACAGCACGGACGTTAAGACCGGCACCCGGGACACCGTCATACTTTCCTACGGCTACTGGCGCCGCAAGTTCGGCGCCGATCGCTCCGCTGTTGGGCGCAGCCTCATGATCAATGGCAAGCCCTACCAGATCGTTGGCGTCATGTCCCAACGTTTTCAGTTTCTCGATTGGACGCCGCAACCCGCGTTGCTGCTCCCCCTTCAGTTCGATCGCAATAAGCTCTTCCTTGGCAATTTCAGCTATGAAGGCGTGGCGAGGCTCAAGCCTGGGGCGACCTTGGCGCAGGCCAATGCGGATGTCTCGCGCATGCTGCCCATCGTCATGCGCAGTTTTCCGACCCCTCCCGGCTTCAGTCTCGACCTGTTCCGGAAGGCCGACATCGGGCCGAACGTGCGCCCGCTGAAGGTCGACGTCATCGGCAACATTGGTACGCTGCTCTGGATTCTGATGGGCAGTATCGGAATCGTCCTGCTGATCGCCTGCGCCAACGTCGCGAACCTGCTGCTCGTACGCACCGAAGGACGACAGCAGGAACTCGCCATTCGCGCTGCCGTCGGCGCCACACGCAGGCGCATCGCCGGCGAATTGCTCTTCGAAAGCGTGATCCTGGGCTTGCTCGGCAGCGTCCTCGGGTTAGCCCTGGCCTGGGGAGCGCTCCGCCTTCTCATTGCGCTGGCTCCAGCCGGATTGCCGCGCCTCCAGGAAATCGGCATCAACGGCCCCGTGCTGCTCTTCACGCTGGCCGCCTCGCTGATCGCCAGCCTGTTGTTCGGGCTGATTCCCGTCCTGAAGTATGGAGGCGCGACGCTGGGAACGGGCCTGCGCGAAGGCGGCCGCACGCTCAGCCAGACGCGCGAACGTCACCGTGCGCGCAATGTCCTGGTCATCGTCCAGGTTGGCCTCGCCTGCGTGCTGCTGATCTGCTCCGGGCTGATGATTCGCACCTTCCGCCGCTTGACTCAGGTGAATCCCGGCTTTCTCGCGCCCGATGATCTTCAGACGTTCGGTCTCGCCATTCCTCAGGCCGATGTGCCCAAACCAGAGAATGTGCTGCGCATGGAGCAACAAATCGCACAGAAACTCGCGGCCATTCCGGGCGTCTCCTCCGTCGGCATGACCCAATCCATACCCATGAGCAACAGCCATTGGATGGATCCCGTCATGGCACGTGACCGCAATTACGCGCAGGGCCAAATGCCCCCGTTGCGCCGGTTCGTGTTCGCCTCGCCCGGCCTGTTCCGCACCCTGGGCATCCCCTTAATCGCCGGCCGCGCTTTCACCTGGGAAGAAACCTACGATGCGCGCCCCGTTGCGATCGTCTCGAAGAATTTTGCCCTCGAGTATTGGGGCACCCCGCAGAACGCCCTGGGGAAGGAAATCCGGGTCAGCACGAAGGACGATTGGCGGCAGATTGTAGGCGTGGTTGGAGACGTGCATTACGACGGTGTGGATAAGAAAGCGCCAACCGTCGCCTACTGGCCCATTTTCGTGAAGAATTTCGAGAGCAATCTGGGCGGCGAAGTCCGCCGGGAACTGGCCTTCGTGATTCGCACGCCGCGCGCAGGCTCACAGGCATTCCTGAACGAAGCGCGGCGGGCCGTTTGGTCCGTGGACGCCAATCTCCCGCTCTCGGACGTGCGCACGGCGGGCTACTACTACACGAAATCCATGGCGCGCACTTCCTTCACTCTGGTGATGCTGGCCATTGCCGGCGGAATGGCTCTGCTGCTGGGCGCCGTCGGACTCTACGGCGTCATCGCCTATTCCGTTTCCCAGCGGACGCGCGAGATCGGCATCCGCATCGCCCTGGGCGCGCAGCAGAAAGAAGTCGTGGGCATGTTCGTGCGCCAGGGAATCATCCTGGCCGGAGTGGGTGTCGCGTGCGGCCTGGTTGTCGCGCTGGCGACACTGCACGTGATGTCCTCGCTCCTGTTCCAGGTCAGCGCCGTCGATCCCGTCACGTATATCCTGGTCTGCGTGGGCCTCGGCGCAACAGCCGCTCTGGCCAGCTACCTCCCTTCGCGCCGCGCATCCGCCGTCGATCCCGTTGAAGCCCTGCGCGCTGAATAAGCTCGGTTGTGGCATACTGGGCCCGGGAAACAGGACATGCGTTCAGAAACTTCCGAACTCTTGAGACGGGCGCTGGCCCTTTCTGCGGATGAGCGTGCCGCCCTGGCAAACACCTTGCTGGACAGCCTCGAGGACACCGACACATCCGTCCAGCAGGCATGGGACGAAGAGGTTGCCCGCCGTATGAAGGACCTCAAGGCCGGTAAGGCCGTGACGGTTCCGTGGGAAGAACTGCACCGCGAACTGCTGGCCATGGTGAATGGGCGCTAATCGCGTCGTATACCACCAGGGTGCGATTGCTGACCTGAAGCGCGCAGTCGCCTGGTATCGGGAACGCAGTCCCAAGGCGGCGCTCGATTTCGTCCAGGAATTGAACCGAGCCACCGAGACGATCCGCGAAGCACCGGAACGCTGGCCTCTCGAAGAGAACAACACCAGGCGTTTTCTTTTTTGGCGATTTCCTTTCGCTCTTATCTACTCAGAAGAAGAAACGGTGATCACGATCTGGGCTGTTGCCCATGGCAGCAGGCGCCCAGACTACTGGGCACGCCGCACTCGGGGCGATCAACCTGGTGGAAGGACATGAGAATGCGAGAAATGACTCTGGCTCTCTTAGTGCTTCTTTCTTTAGCGGTGCTGATTGTGGGAATGTCCGTTCACGCGCAGGATCGCTCGCAGGGCCGCTCGATGGTCCTCACCCGCGGCGGAATCGTTGCGGCGGAGAGCCCTCTCGCCGCGCAGGCCGGCGCCACTATCCTCGCGCACGGCGGGAATGCCATCGACGCCATCGTGGCCGCGAATGCCACCATGGGCGTGGTCGAACCCATGATGAACGGCATGGGCGGCGACCTCTTCGTCATCGTCTACGACGCGAAAACAAGAAAACTGTATGGCCTCAACGCCAGCGGCTGGTCCCCCGAAAAGCTCAGTATTGATTTTCTCAAGAGCAAGGGCATTACCAAGATGCCGGCCTACGGGATTGACAGCGTGACCGTTCCCGGCGTTGTGGATGGCTGGTCCAAGCTCCTGGCGCGCTTCGGCACGAAAAAGCTGCCCGAGCTCCTGGCCCCCGCCATTTACTATGCGCGCCAAGGTTTTCCGGTCCCGGAATGGGATGCGGAGTACTGGCACTCCGCTGAGCCCTTCCTGCGCGAAAACAAGAGTCTCGCAGCCACATACTTGATCGATGGCCACGCGCCGCGCGTCGGAGAAGTGTTCCGCAATCCCAATCTGGCGCATTCTCTGGAACTGGTCGCCAACGGCGGGCGCGACGCCTTCTATAAAGGCGAGATCGCCTCCAAGATCGTCGCGCTTTCGCAGCAACTCGGCGGCACCATGACGCCGCAGGATTTGGCTGATTATTCGAGCCAATGGGTCGAGCCCATTTCAACCACCTATCACGGCTGGACCGTCTACGAACTCCCGCCCAACGGGCAGGGAATTGCCGCGCTCGAAATGCTGAACATCATGGAGCAGTTCCCGCTCGCAAAATACGGCCACAATTCCGCCGACGCCCTGCAGGTGATGATCGAGGCGAAGAAGTTGGCCTACGCCGATTTGCGCCGGTACGTTGGCGATCCGCGATTCAGCCACATTCCCGTCGAGGGCATGCTCTCGAAGAGCTACGCCGCGCAGCGAGCCAAGTTGATCGACATGAACAAGGCCAATTGCGATGTTGCTCCGGGCCAGCCTCCGCTGCGTACCACCGGCGACACGACGTATATGACGGCGGTCGACAGCGAGGGCAACATGGTGTCCCTGATCCAGAGCAATTATGAGGAATTCGGCTCGCGGCTCATCGCTGGCGATGCCGGTTTCGTTCTGCAGGACCGCGGCGCCCTGTTCACGCTCGATCCTTCCTCCCCGGACGCTCTGGCCGGGCACAAGCGGCCTCTGCACACGATCATTCCGGGCTTCATGGAGCGCGGACAGGACCGCATCGCCTTCGGCATCATGGGCGGTTTCAATCAGGCGCAGGCGCACGCGCAATTCGTCTCCAACATCGTCGATTTCGGCATGAACATTCAGGCCGCGATGGAATCTCCGCGCTTCACCAAGATGACCTTTGAAGGCTGCGATGTGGCCATGGAGGACCGCATCCCCGAGAGCGTGCGCGCCGCTCTCGCCGCGCGCGGCCACCAGATCGAACTGCGCGGCGATTACTCCGGCATGATGGGCGGAGGCCAGGCGGTCCGCCGCGATTTCACCACGGGTGTGAACTACGGCGCATCCGACCCGCGCAAGGACGGCGAAGCGGTTCCTCAACTTCCTCCTCTGCCTCAGAAGTAACTATAACAAGTGAGAACTACAGCCGCGCGAGAGTAAAGCGGAAGATCTCGCCGAACCACCCTTAGTACGTCCGTACCATTGCTGGTTCATTTTGGACACTTTATAAACGAGAATTGCGTGTCCTGGATCGGGTACTAGCTGCTCCATTTCAAAACGGGGTCCACCTTTAGAATGGGGAGCCGGATTTCCACGCTGCATTCCGAGCGCAAAGGACGAGTTCGCTCAAAGGCGCGCTCGACAGATCAACACGCTCCAGGCGCAGAGCCCTCCGGCTCGGCGAGTGCGTTGTGGTCGGCCGACGCCGCCTACCTGCAGGCGCTGTGGGAGAACAATCCGCTCGGCATCGTCGTTCTCGATCTCGAAGGCCGCGTCCACAAGTGCAATTCCGCTTTTGAAGGCCTGTTCGGCTACCAACTCGCTGAAATTCTCGGCAAGAACCTCGACGCCTTGCTTGCTTCTCCCGAACAGGTCGAGGAGGCTCAGTGGCTGACGCGGCGCGCCTCTCGCGGCGAAGTGGTCCGCTCCATTTGCCAGCGAAGGCGCCGCAACGGCGATTTCGTTGACGTCCAGATTGTCAGCGTTCCGCTCGAGTTCGTCGGCGAGCGTTTCGGCAGTTTCGCCATGTACGAGGACATCAGCGAGCGTGTTCGCGCGGAGGAAGCACGCAGCCGCGCCGAAGAGAAGTTCCGCGGCCTTTTTGAGAACGCAGCCGAGGGAATTTTCCTGACCTCCGTCGATGGACGCTACATGAGCGTCAATCCCGCCCTCGCTCGCATGTGCGGCTACAGCTCCCCCAAAGAGATGATCGAGGCCGTCCCGGACGCCGCCCGCATCTACGCCCACCCGGAACAGCGTGAAGTCTTCCGGCGCACCATGGAGGAATGCGGCGTAGTCGAGGATATGGAATACGAAATCGTGCGCAAGGACGGCAAGAAAGTCTGGATTTGCGAGAACGCCCACGCCGTGCGCGACGATGCCGGCAAGATCGTCAGCTACGAAGGAACCATCCAGAATATCTCCGAGCGCAAGCGTTCGGAAATCGAGCGCCAGATCGCCACCGAAATCATCCACAGCGTCAACGCCACCGACAACCTGGACGACCTGCTGCACATGATTCACAGCGCGCTGACCAAAGTGCTCTACGCCGAAAATTGCTTCGTGGCCCTCTATGAGCCTTCCACCCGCATGTTCCATTTTCCTTTCTTCGTCGATCGCCATGACCAAGCGCCTCCACCGCAGAAGGTGGGCCGCAGCTGTACCGCTTACGTCTATCGCACCGGACGCGCCATGCTCATTCCGCAGTCCGCCTTCGATCAACTCGCCGAGCAGGGGGAAGTGGAGCTCGTCGGCACGCCCTCGCCTTCCTGGCTGGGAGTTCCGCTGCGCACCCCGGCGGCTACCATCGGGGTCCTCGTCGTCCAGCATTACGAAGACGCCAATGCCTACACCCAGCGCGACCTCGAATTCCTTTCTTCCGTCGGCGGCCAGATCGCGCTGGCCATCGAACGCAAGCGCGCGGAAACCAAGATTCGCGAAAGCGAAGCGCGCCTTCGCGTTCTGGTTGAACAACTGCCTGCCGTGCTTTGGACCGTGGACAAGAACCTCCGGTTTACCTCCTGCGTTGGCGCGGGCCTGGCCCGTCTCGGCCTGAAACCCAATGAAATCGTCGGCAAATCGCTTCTCGAGTATTTCGAGAGCGCCGACCAGACCTTTCTCCCCATCAGCGCGCACCGGCGGGCCGTGGCCGGCGAATCCGTCACGTTCCACGTCGAATGGAAGGGCGGATCGTACGCCTGTCACGTCGAGCCGCTGCACGATGCCGGGGGCGAAGTTCTGGGCGCGATCTGCATGTCGCTGGACATCACCGACCGCAAGCAGCTTGAGGAGCAGCTTCGCCATTCGCAGAAAATGGAAGCCGTGGGCCGCCTGGCGGGCGGCATTGCCCACGATTTCAACAACCTTCTCATGGTCATTCAGGGCTACGCCGATTTGCTCGCGGAACGCCTGCCGGCCAGCGATTCTCTCCGCCGCAACGCCGAGCAGATTCAAACGGCCGCGCAGCGCGCCGCCTCGCTCACGCGTCAATTGCTCGCCTTCAGCCGCAAGCAAATGCTTGCGCCGAGCGTCATCCACGTGCATTCCGTCGTAGCAGACATGGAAAAGATCCTCCGGCGGCTGATCGGCGAGGATATTCAGCTGGAGACGCATTCGGAAAAGGACTTGTGGCTGGTGAAGGCGGACCGCGGACAGATCGAACAGGTCATCATGAACCTGGCGGTGAACGCGCGCGACGCCATGCCCAACGGCGGACGCCTTATGATCGAAACGGCCAACGTCGAACTCGACGCCTCCTTCTCGCAGCACGCAGTCGTGATGTCGCCGGGCAGGTACGTCATGCTGGCGGTCACGGATAACGGATGCGGCATGGATGCCCAGACCCAGGCCCACCTCTTCGAGCCTTTCTTCACCACCAAAGAAAAAGGCAAGGGCACTGGGTTGGGCCTCGCCACCGTGTACGGCATCGTGAAGCAGAGCGGAGGCTACATCTGGGTCTACAGCGAGCCCGGCCGGGGCACCACCTTCAAAGTCTATTTGCCCCAAATTGAACAGGACGTCACCAATACCAAGAAAGACGACACCGGCGGCGCAAAAAAGACGCGGCGCGGCTCGGAAACCGTCCTCCTGGTTGAAGACGAGGAGGGCGTGCGCCAGCTCACCCGCGAGTACCTGGAAACGAACGGGTATACTGTGATCGAGTCTGCGGACGGCCATGAGGCGCTCGAACTGGCCGGCTCGCACAACGGGCCCATTCACCTGCTCATGACCGACGTGGTCATGCCCGGCATCAACGGCCGCGAACTCGCCGACCGTGTGTCCAGAATTCGACCCCAGATCAAGATCCTCTACATGTCCGGCTACACCGATCAGGCGGTGGTGCATCACGGCATGCTCGAGTCGGGCTCCGTTCTTTTGCAAAAGCCTTTTACCATGACGACCCTCGCCACCAAGCTCTCCGAAATGTTCACCGCCGAAGAAGTGAGCCAGTAATCGCCAATTGGCCCAACCCCGCCTCGTTTCACTGCGGAACATCTGCCCGACTGCGAACCAGTTTCTCGACTGCCCTCAGCCCCTGGCCATTCAACTCAGGCCCGGCCAACGGGCGTAAGCCCCTGAGCCCTTGCGGCTTGTTCGGGCACGAAACTCCACACAACGCATTCCCTCATTTGGTCGCCCATATGCACTCCTACTCGTGGCGTGTCAAGCGCCAGACAGAATTTGCGGTGTAACAGGGGGAAGTGATGGAAGTCGGCACGATGGAAGTAGAGGATTCAGGACGCGAGTTCATCGCCGAACGCCGGCTGTGGACCGCGGTCATCATTTACGCTGTCCAGGATTGGCTGTCCGGATCGATTCGACAGCAGCGCGAGGCTCAGCAGTTTCTGTTCGACGAAAACAAGGATTTCCGCGAGGTTTGCGCCTGCGCGGGGCTCGACCCGTCCAGCCTTCGAGGGAAGCTTTTGCGAGTTGGCCGTCGCGTGGACATGCGCGGACCGCTGGCGCATCCTGCTGCAGCGTAGGTTCGGCTCACACGGGCGCCGTTGCGTTTTTGACTGCGTGGACCGCGGCTCCCGCTTCGCTCTTTTTCAAAAAACTCCAACCCGTCTCTCGGCTGAAGTAGAATTTCTGGCGGCGCAAGCCGCCACTTCATGAATCCCGCCTTCCGTGCTTCCGCATGTCGCGAAAAGCTGTTGCTCGCTCAGTGCGCGCGCGCCTGCGTGGAATCAGAGATCGCGGCGAGACTGTGCGAAATGGCGGCCGGCCCCGTCGACTGGGATTACGTGTTGGCTCAAGCGCAGGAGCACTCCATCCTTCCGCTGGTCGAGCGCAATTTGCGCCCCCTCGCCCCGGCTGTTCCGGTGCCCATCATGACGCAATTCGAGTCGGCGGCGCGGGCGAATGCGCTGCGCTGTCTCGCACAAGTCTCCGAACTCGTCCGCGTCGTGGACCTGCTCGAATCCCTCGGGATTCGAGCGCTTCCGTACAAAGGTCCGGTGATTGCCGCGCAGGCCTACGGGGACATCACCGCTCGGCAATTCGCTGACCTCGACATCATCTTCCAGCAACGGCATATCCAGCGGGCCGACGCAGCGATCCGCGAGATCGGATACGCGCCCCGCTTCGCAAATCTGCATTCGCCCAATGTCCGGCGAACCATCCCTGGCGAATACACTTACATCCACCCGGCGCGGCAGACGATTCTCGAATTCCACACGGAAGCGACCCTGCGCCATTTTCCCGTTCCCCCGCCGCTTCCCGAATTCCTGGAGCGGGCGGTGAGCGTCGAGTTAGGCGGCAAGAGCGTTCGCACCTTTTGCGCCGAAGACGCGCTGCCCTTCTACTGCGTTCATGGAGCAAAGGATTTCTGGGAACGCCTCATCTGGATTGCAGATATCGCGGAATTGCTCCGCTCTCATCCCGCCATCGACTGGGAATCGGTCTGGGACACAGCGGAGACGCTGCGTGCCGGGCGCATGCTTCACCTTGGCTTGGCTCTGGCCACAGACCTGCTGGACGCGACGCTTCCGCCAGAAGTGCTGGCGCGCATAAGAGAGGATTCAGGCGCGCAAGTTCTGGCTTCCGAGATCGCTCGTCGCTTGTTAGCTCGCGGCACGCGCGAGCGAAGTGCGCTCCAGCGCTTTCGCTATCGCCGCGATACAGTTCCCGGCATGGCAGCCGGGTGGCGCTACGCCCTCCGCCTCACGTTCGCCCCTGCGGAAGAAGATTGGGAGCAGACCCGGATCCCGCCCGCGCTCGGGCCCTTCCACGCCGCTCTCCGCCCACTTCGCCTCCTGCGCAAGTACGGCCCATCGAATCGCTCTCATCACGATTGAGGTCAGCGGCGTATTTTTCTGGCGCTCCGAAGAGATAAAGAGGATTTCTTTTGTGGCCTCCCTCGCCTCTCCGGATTTTGTCCTGCGAACTCGCGAATCAGGGCTGTCCTCTCCAGTTGAACACGCTGCAAACCGGTTTTCTTTCCTCGCCAGCCGCGAAGCCCGCGGCTCTTTTCGCAGCCTCGCTTGCGTCCCAAACGCTTCCGCGCAAAGAACTGTTACAGCGGATTGAACTAGAACCGAAACTGTCGATTTGCCAGTTCGCATGACCATATTCGAAGCGCTGCGGGAGGCGGCAAAACAAAATCCTCTCTCAGCTCTTCACGAAACCCTGCCGGAACACCTTGCCCAAGCCCAACAAGGGAGCGCCAAATAAAGCAAACCCCAGATCGAAGCCCAACATTGACACCTTACCGGTCGCGCCGTAACCTAACTTGCAGATCGAATTTGCCGCCTATGGATATCTTCGAAGAGATTCTCAGAATGCGGCGCGCGGGCCGCCGAGGCGCGCTGGCTACCATCGTCCACACCAACGGCTCGATTCCCAGCTACGAAAGCTCCCGCATGCTGGTCCGCGATGACGGCACCATCGCGGGCACCATTGGCGGCGGCTGCGTCGAAGCCGAAGTGTGGGCCGCGGCGAAGGAAGTCATGGATGCCGAGCAGCCTCGCAAGATGACCTTCAATCTGAATCACGACGCCGATTACGACATGGGCCTGATCTGCGGCGGCACTCTGGAAGTCTTTGTCGAGCCCATCCTCCCGCAACCCACCTTGTACATTTTTGGCGCCGGCCACGTTTCCCTCGCCGTTTCCCGCATTGCCAGCGAAGCCGGATTCGCCATCACGGTGATCGACGACCGCGCCTCCTTCGCCAATGCCGCACGCTTTCCCATGGCGTCGGAGATCCACACAAGTTATGCGGAGTCGTTCGAAAAAATTCATCCGAATTCGTCGAGCTATCTCCTGATCGTCACGCGCGGTCATAAAGACGATATGCGCGTGCTGGCCTGGGCGATCGCCACCGAGGCGCGCTACATCGGCATGATCGGCAGCAAGCGCAAGGTTCTCTCGGTTTACAAAGCGCTCGAGAAGGAAGGATACGCGCCGGAGAAATTCGAGCGCGTGCACGCCCCGGTGGGCCTCGACATCGGCGCCCTCTCTCCCGAAGAGATCGCCGTCAGCATCGCCGCGGAGTTGATCGCCGTGCGTCGCAACGCGAAGCATCCTCCGCACAAATCCATCGGCGCGCCGGAAAAGGCTCCCGAAGCCGCTACGGCGCGGAAAGGCTGAATGTGCTCGCGGCCGTGATTCTCGCAGCAGGCGAATCCCGGCGGATGGGCTCGCCGAAGGCGCTCGTGTCCTTTCGCGGCGTCAGTTTCGTGCAGCATCTGGTCAACGCCACCAACCATGCCCGCATTGGAGTGAAGCGCATCATTCTGGGCGCGGCCGCCGAACAAGTCCGCCCGCTGCTCGGCGTCGATCCGGCCCTCATTGTCGTCAATCCGGATTGGGAACAGGGGCAGCTTTCCTCCATTCAAGCCGGGATCCGCAGTCTGCCCGACGGTACCGAGGGCATGATTCTTTGCCCCGTGGACCATCCGCTCGTTTCCTCCAATCTGATCTCCAATCTCATCCACCAATTCGACGCGGGCGGCAAATTGATCGCCCTTCCGGCCTTTCGCGGACAGCGCGGCCATCCCGTCATTTTCCGCGCCTCCCTCTACGACGAATTGCTTGCCGCTCCCGCCGACGTCGGCGCGCGCCATGTCGTCTGGGCCCATCAACAGGACATCGAGGAAGTTCCCACAGAAGAAGAAGGCGTAGTCCTCAACCTGAACGATCCTGAAACCCTCAAGAAAGCCATGGGCAGCGGCTCCGCGGGCTAGCGATTCGGGTCTTTTCTGCGATGGTCCCACTACGAATACGCAATGTGGAACTGCGTTCAAGCGGCTTTCAGAATAGCGGATATCGCATCTACACACAGTTGCGCGGCATGAAAAGTAGCGGGCGGAAGCCCTCCCAATTCTTCCGAGATTTGCTGCGCTGTGATCCCGCGCGCATCCTCCACCGTTTTTCCCATCAGCAGGTCCGTCAGCACGGAACTCGCCGCAATCGCTGCCACGCACCCTTGCGTCTTGAACCGCGCCGCCTCGATCCGCCCTCCGCTCAGGCGCACGCTCAACTGCAGCACGTCTCCGCATACTGGGTTGGTTACGCTTATCCTTGCACTTGCATCTAATAAATCGCCGGTGTTGTGTGGGCGCTGGAAATGGTCCAGAATAGTTTGGCTGAACATCACCGGGCAGTATAAATCGGGATCGAACGCTCGAAGAGCTGTTTCGATACACAATCCTCCTTCGGCGCTCGCCGTTCGCTTTTCTTTCAATAGTGTTGACAGGAATACATTTAGAACGATAATTTTATAGGCCCTAGCCATCGGCTCTGTCCGTCAGGGCGCGGCTGAGCTGAACGACAACCCGCCTATTGGAAGTCTCAGGAGACATGCAGATGCGACGACTCGGCTACCACTTAACCCTCCTGGTTGCCCTCGTGCTGAGCGCGACGGCCGTCTTCGCCCAGGATGGGAGACTGAAGATCAAGGTCACACCGAAACAGGCGTATGTGTTTGTGGATGGAAAGGCCATTCGGGAAGGAAGTCAAAAGATTTCGTTGACGCCGGGCAAACACACCGTGGCGATCGTCAATTACGGCTACAAGATTCAGACCAAAGACGTGGACATCGAGTCGGGCAAGACGACCGACCTGAACGTGACGCTCGAGTCCTACGGCGGCACCGTCAACGGCCCGTATGGGGATGTGCAGTTCAAGGGGGATCCTCGCGCCGCTGTGTTATCCAATGGCACCACGCCCGCCTATTTCGTCGGGCACGTGGATGAATTCGACTGGGACTGGGTTTGGCACCAGAATTTGCTCTTGCCGGCCGGCACCCACCACATCACCGTCACCCGCGAGGGGAAGGACATTTGGACGGGCGACGTGACGGTCACGGCGGGCAAGAAGGTGATCGTTGACCTGAACAAGAACACCCAAAAGACGGTGGATTGGTCGCGCGGCGAAAAAATGAAGGGGCCGTTGCCGCGCTTCAAGGCCGGCTTGGCCAGCGCCACGGTCGCCGTGGCGCCGGTGACCGGCAGCTTCAGCGCCAGCCCGACCGATGTCAATTGCGGGCAGTCCTCCACGCTGACCTGGCAGTCGGCCGAAACCGCCGGCGCCAACATCAGCAATATCGGTGAGGTGGATCCAAGCGGCAGCAAGAGCGTGACGCCGCACCAGACCACCAGTTACGACTTCACGGCCAGCGGCCCGGGCGGGGTCTATAAGGGCAGCGGCACGGTGAACGTCAACACCAAGGTGGACGCCAGCATTTCGCTGAATCCTACCGAGGTGCACTACCGCAAGATCGGCGATAAGGTCATCACCCAGGATTCCTCGACCCTGACCTGGAACACTTCCAACGCCGACAACATCAATATCGACCCCATTGGCAAGGTCGAAGCGAGCGGCAGCCAGACCGTAAAGGCCGAGCCCAAGGACACCTCGGAAGTGCCTCAGGGCCAGCCGGCTCGCACCATTGACGAAACGACGAACTACACGCTGAACGCCACCAACGTTTGCGGCGGCAGCGCCACACAGACGGCTTCGCTGCACATCGTGGGTTCGGTCGAGCCGATCCCCACGGTCAACCTGCAAAGCGTCTTCTTCCCGACTGCCTATCCGGTCAAGCAGCATCCGGACGTTGGCTTGGTCAAGAGCCAGCAGTTGACCCTCTCCGACCTCGCCGCCGGCTTCAAGAAGTATCTGGAGTACGATCCGGACGCCAAGCTTTCCATCGAGGCTCATGCCGACATCCGGGGCTCGCGCCCGTATAACCAGGACCTGACCGAACGCCGGGTCGAGCGTGCCAAGCAGTATCTGGTGGATCAGGGCATCCCGGCGGATAAAATCCAAACCGCCGCCTACGGCAAAGATCGCCCGATGCCGCGCGCCGACGTCAAGCAGCTCGAAGAGAGCAACCCGCAGAAGGCTCCGCGGGTCCGCGCTCGTCGGCCCACAGACATGTGGTATGCCTACAACCGCCGCGTGGACATCGTCCTGCTGCCTTCGGGCAAGAAGTCGTCGCAGTACTTCCCCAATGCTGCTGACGATTCGAGCTTGATCTGGCAGGCTCCGCGTCCTTCGCTCCGCAAGGTTGAGAAGGACCAGTAACTCACAATTCAAAAGAAAAACGCGCCGGAGAGTTCAGGCTCTCCGGCGCGTTTCCGTTTGCATCGGCGCTGTTAGGATGTCAAAGCCCTCTCTGCAACTCCAGCGCTCTCTCTTCTCCTTAACCCGCAGCCGCCGCGCTCGTCGCGCCGATTGGGCGATAGCCCGAATTGGCCGCCTTCTTCAGCGCGTCGATCCCTTCCGCTGTGCTCAGCAAAGGTGTCGTCTTTACCGCCTTGCATGCTCCGCCCGCGGCGAAGGCTATGGCGATGGCCGCTGCGGAAACGGCGTCGGGCATTTCGGTGATGGCTACGATGTCGTAATCGCCGAAAGCGAAATAGCCGTTGATGATTTTGCCGCCCAGCTTCTTGATCGCTGGACGTATGGCGTCTATGCGGTCTTGGGGATTCTTGATCAGCGCTTGCCAGGACTCTTGCGTGTAAGCGACTTGCGTCAAATAGAGTGGCATGGAAACCTCCTTGCCGAAAAGGTGGGAAACTGCCCGCGATAGTGCGCCCGAACGGTGCCCCCGTCAAGCGAAAGACTTCGTGTCTCCTTCTTCGGTCTCTCCACGCGACGCGGCGAATTTCCTCTGCGAACTCTGCGTCTTTGCGGTAAGTGTCTTCGCTTCTTGATTGTGGCTTTGCCGCCCTGTGTTACTCTGTTCCGACTCCGGGAGGCCGCTTCCCATCGAGGCCCGTTGTGGATTCCTCTGATAGCAAGGTTCATCACAGCGCTTGGGCGCTCCCTGACGAGTCACCCTCGGCCGCCGGCCGTTGGGGCACCGCGCCCGGCGACTTTCTCGCCCTTGCTGTCATCGCCATTTCCGTCATGCTGCTGCACATCGCGACCAATGGCCGCTTTGGTTTCCACCGCGACGAACTCCAGGTCGTCGACGACGCGCGCCACCTCGATTGGGGTTTCGTCGTCTATCCGCCGCTGACCCCGTTGATCGAACGCTTCAGCCTGCTGCTCTTCGGCACTTCGCTCGTCGGTCTGCGCCTCTTTTCCGTCTTCGCCCAAGGAGCCGTCCTTATCCTGACCGGCCTGATGGCGCGCGACCTCGGCGCGCGACGGCTCGGGGTGATCGTGGCGGCGCTGGCCGTCGCCATCTCGCCGTTGGCCATGTTCAATGCGACGGAATTTCAGTACACCTCGTTCGATTATCTCTGGTGGGTCCTGATCGCCTATTTTCTGATTCGTTTGCTGAAGTATGAAAATCCGCGCTGGTGGCTCGCCATTGGCGCCGTGGTCGGCATCGGCTTGGAAACGAAGTACACCATGTGCTTCTACGTCGTGGCGATTCTGGGCGCCCTCCTGCTCACGCCTGCGCGCCGGTATCTGAAGAGCCGCTGGCTGTGGTACGCCGTCGCGATCGCGTCTGTGATGTTCCTCCCCAACCTGATCTGGCAGTTCCAGCATGGCTTCGTCTCCCTGCATTTCTTGCAGCACATCCACAGGCGCGACGTCGGCGAAGGCCGCGCCAACGGATTTTGGCGCGACCAGTTCGTCATCAATACGAACGTGCTCCTCGCGCCGCTGTGGATCGCCGGCCTCGTTTACCTCTTCGGCTTTCGCGACGCCCGGCGCTATCGCCCGCTCGGCTGGCTTTGTGCCATTCCAGTTATTCTGATGTTCGCGCTCAAAGGGCGCGGCTACTACTCGGCCGGCGTTTATCCCATGCTTTTCGCCGCCGGCAGTGTCCTATGGTCCCGCTGGATCGACTGGCTGCGCACCGGCTGGGCGCTCGCCGTCGAACTGGTGACTTTCGCAGCCATCGCTCTCGGTGGGTTTGGCGCGGGCAGGGCCCTTCTGCCCCTGGGGCGTATTTCCGCGAACGACAATTTCGCGTTGAAAGTGAACGGCGAGCTGCGTGAAGAAATCGGCTGGCAGGATATGGTCGCCGAGGTCGCACGCATCCGCGATTCGCTCGCGCCTGCCGAGCGCGCTCACCTCGGAATCATTACCGGCAATTATGGCGAAACGGGCGCCATCGATCTTTACGGCCCGCGCTACGGCCTTCCGCAGGCTATCAGCGGCACTAACAGCGCCTGGTATCGCGGCTACGGTAATCCGCCCCCGCAAACCCTGATCGTGCTGGGCAGGACGCGCAAGGAAGCCGATGAGGCCTTCCAGTCTTGCCGGCTCGCCGGCCACAACGGCAATCCCTACGGCATCAAGAACGAGGAGAGCGTCTACCATCCCGATATTTTCGTCTGCGGCCCGCCCCGCCAGCCTTGGCCCATCTTCTGGCAGCGCTTCCGCTCCTTCGGATGAACGCACGGTGGAAAGCGCGTCCATCGCGTGATAGATTTCCGTTCGATGTTGCCTCGTCGCTCGTTCGCTTGCTTGTTACCCCGTTCTGTTCTTGCCGGAACTCATTTCCGCTTTGCGATTCTCGTTCTCGCTTCGCTTGTGTTGTTGCAGCCGCGCCCCGCGCGCGCCGGCAGCGGCGCGAACGCCTGGCTGCGCTACGCCCGCCTGCAACCCTCCACTGCCGCGCAATACAAGTCGCTGCCCAATGAAGTGATCGTCCTCGGCAACTCGCCTGTTCTTATGTCCGCCCAACGCGAGCTGATTCGCGGCATCGACGGCATGCTCGGCAAGAAACTCCGTGTTCTGCATCGCTTCGAGGGACGGCATACTTCCATAGTCCTCGCGACACCGAGGCATTCCCCGCCGATTGTCTACACCTTCCATCCTGTTTTGCGGAACGACGACTTCTGGATCGCAACCATCAAGGTTCGCGCGGGCAACTCGATCATGATAACCAGCGCCACCGACCGCGGCGTTCTCTACGGTACCTTCGCTCTGTTGCGAAAGATCGCTGAAGGTGAATCGCTCAAGAACATCCAGGATGTGCAGCGCCCTTTCGTTCCCCTCCGCTGGGTCAATCAATGGGACAACCTCGACGGCACGATCGAGCACGGCTATGGCGGCCCTTCCATTTTCTTCGACAATGGCGCGGTCCGCCCCGATCTGTCTCGCGTGAGCGACTACGGACGCTTGCTCGCTTCTGTCGGGATCAATGGCTGCGCGGTCAACAACGTGAACGCCGACCCGCGCGTCCTCACCGATGCTTTTCTCCCGCAGCTCGCGCGCATTGCCGACGCGTTTCGCCCCTGGGGCGTGCGCCTCGCGCTTTCCGTCAACGTGGCCAGCCCTAAACTCATTGGTGGCCTCGACACCTACGATCCTCTCGATCCCCGCGTCATGTCCTGGTGGCGCGACAAGGTCGCCCAAATCTATCGCCTCATTCCAGACTTTGGCGGCTTCGTGGTCAAAGCCGATTCCGAAGGCATTCCCGGGCCCTCCAGCTATGGCCGCAGCCCCGCCGAAGCCGCGAATGTGATCGCGCGCGCGCTGAAGCCGCATGGTGGTGTGATTTTCTATCGCGCCTTCGTCTACAACCACCATCTCGATTGGCGCGACCCCAAGGCTGACCGCGCACGCGCCGCCTACGACATCTTCCATCCCCTCGATGGCCGCTTCGACGACAACGTCATCATCCAGATAAAGTACGGCCCCATCGATTTCCAGGTGCGCGAGCCTGCCCAGCCGCTGTTCGCCGGCCTGCAGAAAACGAACGAAGCCGTCGAGTTGCAGGTCACCCAGGAATATACCGGCCAGCAGCGCCATCTCTGTTTTCTCGCGCCGCTCTGGAACCAGATCCTCGATTTCGACATGCACGCCAAGGGCGCCTCCAGCTCGACTCCCGTGAAGGACCTCATCGCCGGACGCGTCTTCCATCAGCCCCTCGGCGGTTTTGCGGGTGTCGCCAACGTCGGCCTCGACGCCAACTGGATGGGCAATCCCATGGCGCTCGCGAATCTCTACGCCTTCGGCCGCCTCGCCTGGAACCCGAACCTCAGCGCGAGCGAGATCATCAACGAATGGACCCGCCTCACCTTCGGCGACGATCCTCTTGTGGTGAAAACCATCTCGCAGATGCAGCTCTCCTCCTGGCCCACGTACGAGGATTACACTGGTCCGCTCGGCCTCGGCACGCTCACCAACATTCTCGGCAGCCATTACGGCCCCGATCCGCAATCCGCCGAGCGCAATGGCTGGGGGCAGTGGCTCCGCGCCGATCGCGACGGCCTCGGCATGGATCGCACCGTCTCCACCGGCACCGGCTTCATCGGACAATATCCTCCCGCCGTGCAACCGCTCTACGAATCCCTTGCCAACTGCCCCGATCGTCTCCTGCTCTTTTTCCATCACGTGCCTTACACCTACAAGCTGCACTCGGGCAAAACAGTCATCCAGTACATCTACGATTCCCATTACGAAGGTGCTGAGCGCGCGCAACAGTACGTCGAAGAATGGAAGACGCTTCGCGGCCGCGTCGATCCGCAGCGCTATCAAGACATCCTCGCGCACTTCGAATATCAGGCGGGCAGCGCGATCGTCTGGCGCGACGCCATCTGCGATTGGTTCCGTCGCATGTCCGGAATTCCTGACGCGCAAGGCCGCGTCGGGCATCATCCCCATCGCACCGAAGCCGAGTCCATGAAACTCGATGGCTACGTGGTTGTCGACGTGCACCCCTGGGAAGATGCCTCCGGCGGCAAAGCCATCGTCTGCCCTGAGCCCCTGAAATCCTGCTCCGCCAGCTTTCGGTTCAGGGGTGGAGTCGCGCCGCTCTTCAGGAGCGGTTGTCATCCCGAACCCGGCCGCGCGTCTTTGGCGGACGGGGGTGAGAGATCTGCTGCCTCGGCGCGCACAACGCTTTGCTACGACCTGGACGTTGAATACTTCGATCAAGACAACGGCCAATCGCGTTTCCGCGTTTTCGTCAACGGCAAGCAAATCGATCAATGGATCGCCGACGGCGACTATCCCTCGAACCGGCCCGATGGTTCCACCTCGACGCGTCGTGTCATCCGCAGCGTCGCGCTGCGCCCCGGCGACCAAATTCGCATCGAAGGCATCCCCGAGGCCGGCGAGCGCGCCCCCCTCGACTACGTCCGCATCGTTCCCGCCAAGTGACGCGCAGCGCTTTGGCTGGCCTTCCGCGTCCTCCCGCTTTTCTCTTGTTTCCCGCTTTTCTCTTGTTTCTCTTTGCTGCTTCGGTAAAGGTGCCCGCCCTTTATGCACGCGGATTCAACAGTTTGGCCACCTTCTCGTGCCCCCCAAACCACGGGTCTTTTTCCCCTTGTGAGGCTACAATGGTCGCTTGCAACCTTGGAGGCCGGAAACATGCGCGTCCACACGCGACCTGCGATTCTGGTAGTTCTTGCCGTTTTCTTTGCCTCTCCCGTTCTGCTTCTCTCCGGTGACGGTCCCGCGACTCGGCCCGCAAACCGTTCGAGCGCAGCCATCGCGGCGAATCGTCTCGCCACTCGCGCGCCTGATCGGCCGGCGATGCAAGCCTCCGCTGGCAGCGCGGCGCAGAATAGCGATGTCGTTCGCGCGACCCTGAGCAACGGCCTGCGCGTAGTGATCGTCCCCGACGACCTCTCGCCCGTCGCCACCACCATGGTCAACTACCTCGTAGGTTCCAACGAAGCCCCCGAAGGTTTTCCGGGCATGGCTCATGCCGAGGAACACATGATGTTTCGCGGCAATCCCGGGCTTTCCGCCGATCAGCTGGCCAACATCGCCGCCATGATGGGCGGCAATTTCAACGCGGACACACAGCAAACCGTCACGCAATATTTCTTTACCGTTCCGGCCGAGGATCTCGACGTCGCTTTGCACATTGAATCCCTGCGCATGCGCGGCGTCCTCGATACCGATGCGCTTTGGGAAAAGGAACGCGGCGCCATCGAGCAGGAAGTCGCCCAGGACCTCTCCAATCCCCAATACGTCTTCTACACCAAGCTCCTGACCGCCATGTTTCGCGGCACTCCCTACGAGCACGACGCCCTCGGTACGCGTCCTTCCTTCGACAAGACCACCGGCGCGATGCTCAAGGAGTTTTACGACAAATGGTACGCCCCGAATAACGCCATCATGGTCATTGCCGGCAACGTTGAACCGCAGAAAACTCTCGCCGAGATCAAATCCCTATTCGGCGACATCCCGCGCAAGAAGCTTCCCCCGCGCCCGCCCATCAATCTCAGTCCCGTTTCCACCGAGACGCTGCATCTTCCCACCGACTTGCCCTACGGCCTTGCGGTCCTCTCCTACCGCACGCCCGGATTCGATAGCGCCGATTTTGCCGCGCTCAACGTCCTGAGCGATGTTTTGAGCAACCAGCGCGGCACCCTCTACGCCCTCGTCCCGCAGGGCAAGGCGCTCTATGCCGGTTTTGAATTGAGCCCTCTGCCCAAGTCCGGCGTGAGCTTCGCGCTGGCCGTCTTCCCCAAAGGCGGCGATGGCCAGGGGCTCATCGGCGACATGCGCCAGATCATCGCCGACGACCTCAAGAACGGTGTCCCCGCCGATCTTGTTGAAGCCTCCAAGCGCCGCGAAGTGGCCAGTGATGAGTTTCAGAAGAATTCCATCGAAGGCCTGGCCAACGCGTGGTCGGATGCCCTCGCCATCGAAGGGCGCCAATCCCCTGAGGACGATATTCGCGCCATCCAAAAAGTCACCGTGGACGACGTCAACCGAGTCGCTCGCAAATATCTCGCGCCCGATCAGGCCGTCACCGCCATCCTCACTCCCCAGGCTTCCGGCAAGCCCATTTCCTCCAAAGGTTTTGGCGGCGCCGAAGCCCTCGCGGGCACGCCCACCGGTCCCGTCGCTTTACCTGCTTGGGCCGAGAGCGCTGTGAACCGCATCACCATTCCCCAGTGGTCGCTCCATCCCGTCGTCACCACTCTGCCCAACGGCCTGAAGCTGATCGTGCAGCAGGAAAACATCAGCAATTCCGTGACCCTGGTCGGGCGCATCAAGAGCAATGCCGATCTGGAAGCGCCCAAGGGGCAAGAGGGCGTCAGCAGCGTCCTCGACGATCTTTTCCCCTATGGTACGCAGACGCTTGATCGCATCGCCTACCGCAAGGCCCTCGACGACATCGCCGCGGATGAATCCGCCGGCGTCGATTTCTCGCTCTCCGTCCTCACGCCGCACTTCGATCGCGGCGTTCAGTTGCTCGCCGAAAACGAATTGCAGCCCCGTCTCCCGCAACAGGCCTTCGCCATCGTCCAGCGCCAGACCGCGCAGACCGTCGCCGGACAGCTCCAAAGCCCCGGCTATCTCGCTCGCCGCGCCCTGGACAAAGGCCTTTTGCCCGCGGAAGATCCCGAGCTGCGCGAAGCGACCCCTCAGACCGTTATGGGCGTCACCCTGGATGATGTGCGCAGCTACTATCAGCGCGTCTACCGCCCCGACTTGACCACCATTGTCGTCATCGGTAACGTCACCCCGGACGAGGCCAAGACCGTCATCGAGAAATATTTCGGCTCGTGGACCGCCACCGGCCCCAAACCCGAAACCGATCTGCCTGCTCTTCCGCCGAATCCCACCGGCGTCACCACTGCTGTGCCCAACAAGAGCCGCGTCCAGGACATCGTCAGCCTAGCTGAAACCCTGCAGCTCAATCTCTTCAACCCCGATCGCTACGCTCTCGAGTTGGGCAATCATGTTCTCGGCGGCGGCTTCTACGCCACGCGCCTCTACCGCGATCTTCGCGAGAATGGCGGGCTGGTCTACTACGTCGGTTCCTCGTTCCGCATTGGAAAAACGCGCAGCACCTACGTGGTGAACTATGCCTGCGATCCGCCCAACGTCTCCAAAGCGCGCGCCATCGTGGTTCGCGACCTCGTTGCCATGCAGAACTCTGAGGTCACTCCGCACGAGCTGCATCAGGCGCGGGCCATGCTGCTGCGCCAGATTCCCTTGTCGCAAGGCAGCGAGACGAGCATCGCCGACGGCCTGCTCTCGCGCGCTGTCATCGGTCTCCCGCTCGATGAGCCCATCATTGCCGCGCACCATTACGTTGAGCTCACCGCCCCGCAGGTCCAGGCCGCCTTCAAGAAGTGGCTGCGCACCAACGATCTGGTTCAGGTCACCGAAGGCCCCGCTCCGCAATAGGGCGGGGGGAGAGCGACGGGGAGAGTGGCGGAAGCGCGGACCCTTAGGGGCCGGAGCTTCAGCTCCGACATAACGACTGCGTCTTAATTAGGGCTTTCAACCCCTGAGGTTCCCTTTCGATTTTTCCCCGAGCCTCGTTCAGCTCTGGCCTGTGCTCCCGTGGGACGGTAGTACCAAAGTCACCCGCAATTGAGTCCCGCGTCCTATCGCTTTACCCCGTTCGTTTGAGCATCATCACATCTGGAACAATCCTTTGCCGGAGCCCCTGCTTGAGGAAGACACTATCTCTCCGCCATGTAGTCCCTGTGGGCGTATTTCTTCTCGCCTACACCGCGGTGTCCCTCTTTGGCCACAAAGGTTTTGTGCTGACAGCCATTTCCGATGGCGCCGGCACCGCCCTCTGGCTGGTCGCTGTCGTTGTTATGGTCTGGGCCGCTTTCTCCAACCACGGCCGGGTGCGATGGTTCTGGCTGCTACTGGCCCTGGCTGCGGCCACGGTGGGCGTCAATTTGGGTGCCTGGTTCTCCTATGATGTGCTCCTGAAGCGGCCCGTGGGCGACCCCTTCTGGGCCGACATCCCCCTGTTCTTGCAGCCTGTCCCCATCATGGCGGCTGCGGCCATGCGCCCCAATTGGAAACAGGAAGGCCAGAAGTTCCAGTTGGCTACCTTGAACTTCCTGATTCTCCTGTCTTGGTGGCTCTACATATACGCCTTCTTCATCTATCCCAAAGAGTACATTCTGCCCAACGCCCAATCGTTCAACACCTACTACGATGCCCTCTTCCTCCTCGAGTTCGCCGTGGTGCTCTCGATTCTTGGTTTTCTCGCTTGGAAAACTCAGGGCGCCTGGCGAGGCGTGTATGGCGAGCTTCTGCTTGCCTGCGGCCTCTATATCGCCGCTTTTATGACGCTGAACATCGCGCTCAGGCGCGGTGTCTACTATGGCGGAAGTTTCTACGACGTCCCGGTCTACGCTTCGATGTGCTGGTTCATTCTGATCCCCTTGCGCTACCGCTCGATTCCCGGCGAGCAAGTCAGCCGGAACGACTCCCACCACCGCGGCCTTTGGGGGCTCATTTCCGCCCTTGCCGTTCTGTCCCTTCCCATCTTCGGAATCGTTGAACTGTTCACTGAGCCCCGCTCCAGCCGCCTGTTCCCGTTTCGCGTTGCTGTCACCCTGATCGGCGTTCTGCTGATGGCCATCTTCGTGTTCTTCCGCCAGATGCTTCTGGCTCAGGAACGCGAACTCCTTCTGTGCGAGTCCAAACAGAATCTGCAGCATTTGAAAGAAGCGCAGGCGCAGCTGGTCCAGCAGGAAAGGCTAGCGGGAATCGGTCAACTCGTCAGCGGCGTGGCGCATGAGCTGAATAATCCGCTCACCGCCGTCATCGGCTATTCCGATTTGCTCGCCGAGGGCGCGGAAGGGAAGGCTCGCGAGCGCCTCCAGAAATTGGGGTCCGAAGCGCGCCGCATCAAACGCATCGTTTCCAACCTCGCCAGTTTCGCCCAACCGCGCGGCGGAGAGAGCCGTACCCTTGACGTTGCCACTCTCGTCCAGGATTCTCTCATGCTCTGCGGGCACCAACTTCGTGCCTGCGGAGCGACGGTGCGCGTGAATTTAGCTCCCGGCATGCCGCACATCGTGGGGCATGAAGGGCAGCTCAAGGAAGTCTTCGTCAACCTGTTCAGCAATTGTGGGCATGCCCTCGAACAGGCCCAGGAAAAGACGGTCCGCGTGGACGGGTTCGTTCAGGATGACCGCGTGATCGTGCGCGTCTGCGATTCCGGACCTGGTTTCACCGATGTGACCCGCGCCTTCGATCCCTTCTACACCACGCAGCCCGTAGGACAGGGCACGGGGCTGGGCCTCAGCGTCTGCTACGGCACCATTCGCAACCACGGCGGCAACATCTCCATCCAGAATCTCGAGCCGCACGGCGCCTGCGTCAGCATCGAACTCCCCGCCAGCCCCAAGCCGTCCGCTCCTCCTTCTCTGGTCGCCGCCGGCCCGCGCGCGTCCCTGGAACCCGCCTCGCAGTAATTCCCCTCCGCCCTCGACGTCGCCTGTGCCAGACAGTACGCAACGCCTACGCTGTCACAACCAGCGCCTGTCATTCCGAGCGGAGTGGCCGGCGCATTTGAATTTCCGATTCGCCGCCGTTGCGAATCGGCCGGCCACGCAGGGAGGAATCTGCTGTTGTCTTCGGCTTTTGTCTTTGCTTTTTGCCTGTTGCCTTCGGCGCTCGACCCGCCCACTCCAAGTTGCGTGTTTCGCCTCGCTGCTATATAACGGGCCCCGAGCCGAAAGCCAAGTGCGCGGCGGCGGTGAAAATTCCTGTGACAATGGAGAACCTTGTGAGAAAACTGTGCCTCGCTGCTTGCGTCTTACTCGTAATCGTTCCCGCCAAGGCCTCCAATCTCCAGCAGAAGCTCGACAAAATGGCCGCCTCTTACCACGGCAAAGTGGCCCTCTACGCCAAGAACCTTACCACCGGTGCCACCGTCTCCATCGATCCCAATACGCCCGTGCAGACCGCCTCGGTCATCAAGCTGCCCCTCATGCTGCAGGCCTTCGAGCAGGTCAAGGCAGGGAAGCTCAGCCTCAGCCAGCCTGTCGTCCTGACCAAAGCCAATCAAGTCGAAGGCTCCGGCGTCCTCCAATTCCTCGATCCTGGCCTCAAGCTCACGCTGAAAGACGCCATCACGTTGATGATGATCCTCAGCGACAATACCGCCACCAACACGGTCATCGACGCGGTCGGTCTCAAGCCCACCAACGCCATGCTCGCGCGCATGGGCATGAAGAACACCTACTTCTACAAGAAGGTTTTCGTCCCCGCCACCGAGCCCATGCCCGCCGACTACAAAAAATTTGGCCTGGGCAAGACCACCGCCAAGGAAATGGCCGAAATCTTGGAAAGCATCTATCGCTGCGATATGGGCGACCGCCCACTCTGCCTTCAGATGATCACCATCATGCGCAACCAGCAGTATCAGGGCATGATCCCGCGCTACCTGCAGCGCAAAGATGCCACCGAAGACCTCTCCGCCATTGCCGACAAGGTGGGCGAGCTGGATGCCGTGCGCAACGATGTCGCGCTCGTCTACACCGTGCGCGGGCCTGTGATCATTTCGATTTTCACCTACGACAACGAGGACCAGTCGTGGACGTACGAAAACCAGGCGGAGAAGTTCATTGGCCGGCTGGCCGAAGCCATCGTCAACGAGTGGTCCCCCGAGGGCCTGGCGCCTAAAGTCGACAACCCCATCGCCCCGGCACACTAAATCTGTCTCTCAGACGCGCTCTTTGATGGACATTTGCGGCGAGTGACGGGGATCACGATCGCCGGTGCCGAGGCTCACAGCCCGCCGTGAGCCCCTCACTTAGACTCCTTCCTGCCACCTCAGGAGGCCCCATGCCCCAGGAAGAAATCGTCACCCAGATCCGCACCCTGGTCGACCAGCAGCTCGAATCGCTCCGCGGCAAGCTCCCGCCACTCGAAGCCATCGACTACGCCCGCCGCAATCAGAAAATCCGCGAGCTGCTCGATCAATTGGTCGAAAAGGAGTGGTGGGCCGAAGTCACCTGAGCCGCGCTTCCTGACTGAACCCGGCTGTTCGCCCTCGTGCTGCCGCCGTGGCCCGGCGGCAATCTTTGCCGATTAATTGGGGATTTTGTGGCCGGTTTTTGCGCTGGCGCTTGAGCCCACCGAGTCGCCGTTTCCCGAGCCGCCGTTCGTGGATCCCGACGCCGCCCCGGATGCGGCCTTGTTCGCCGCGTTCATGCGCTCGACCAGTTCCTGCAATTTGCGCACGACCGCGTCGACCACCTCGTCCTGGTTCGCTCCATCCAACTGCAGCTGTTGCGCCAGCAGGTTGGCCTTCTGCAGCTCGAACTCGCGCGCCACTTCATCCACGATGCTGGCCGGGATCGGCCGCACTTGTTCGACGAATGCGTTGATCAGCGAATGCTCGCACAGCAGGTTGGCGATGCGCGGGATGCCTTGCGAGTGCCTGTAAACTTCTTCGACAGCCTCCACGGAAAAGATGGGGTTGCCGTCGGCGCCGGCCACGCGCAGCCGTTCCGTCACGTACGACTGCATTTCCTCGCGCGTCAGAGGGCAGGTGCTGCAGCGGATCGTGATCCTCTGGCGCAATTGCCTCAGCGACGCGTCCCGCAGCTTCTCTTCCAGTTCCGGTTGCCCCGACAGTACGATCTGCAGCAGCTTCTCCTGCGTCGTTTCCATGTTGGTCAGCAGCCGGATTTCTTCCAGCACGTCCGCCGAAAGATTCTGCGCCTCGTCGACGATCAGTACAGCCGTGTTGTGCTCGCGATAGCGGTCCAGCAGCCATTCGTTCAGCTTGATCAGCCGCTGGCTTTTGTCCCGCGACTCGCAGCTAATCCCGAAATCGTGCAGCACGAAATCGAAGAATTCCCCCTCGTTCAGCCGCGAATTGAAGATGAACGCGGTCGCCACCTTTTCTTCCGCCAGCCACTCCAGCAGCCGGTTCAACAGCGTCGTTTTGCCGGTTCCCACCTCGCCCGTCAGCAGCAGAAAGCCCTTCCTGTTGCGGATGCCGTACGCCAGCGCGGCCAGGGCTTCGCGCGTCGCCCCCGTCAGAAATAGAAATCGGGGGTCCGGGTTGGGGTTGAACGGGTTGGCTTTCAGACCGAAAAATCTCTTATACATAGTGCGGATGCCAGGCCTTTAATTCGATGCGGTCCCCCGGCCTGTGGCAGCCTATAAGTGTATACCAACTTCCTCTTCCGCGACGGGGTGAGGGCGTGGCCATTTGCCTGTCAGTTCATGGCTTGCGGTCGAACCTCGCCATGCGAAACTCGAAGCTCGCCCAGGCCGTCCTACTGTGTGCTGCGTTTCGGGTGTCTTTACGTTGTCGCCGGTATGCAGTCGAATTTCGCGTTTCGAATCTCGTGTCCGTCTTTATGCCGTGGCCTGGGGGGCCGTCTTCGAATTTTGTATTTCGAGTTTCGAATTTCGTCTTTACGTCGGCGCTGGCGTGCAGTTTCCGAATGTCGAGTTTCATTCTTCGCCTTTAGTCGTTGCCCGGGTCCAGTTTTCGAATTTCGTATTTCGAGTTTCGAATTTCGTCTCGTCCTATGAGTCGCATCTCCCAATTCGCCCTGCGCGGCCTGTTCGGCCTGCTGGTCCTTATCGCGCTCCTCTGGATCGGCGACTTCATCTCCTTCCGCTATCGCCTCTCCAAAGCCACCCCCGGCGATCCGCTCACTACGATAACCGTGCAGACCACGTACGCTATCCCGCACAAGGACGGCCAAGCCGAATACGTCTTCGGCCCGCCCCAAGCGGTCACCTGCGCCCGCTCGATCTTTCCCCACGCCGGCGATCCGCCTTGCTGGTATCTCCATAAGACCGCCTCCAAACCCGTCCAGATGTAACCCCGAGGCGTCAGCCCGGCCCCCTCTCCTTCGTGTCAGCCCCGACTTCAGAATCGCGACCGGATTGGCGATGACAAGGTAGAGGCGACGTCGGTGGGCGGCGGGTGCGGCGGCTCGCCGCGTGTTTGTTTTTTTATGAGGCGCGTTTCGCGCGTCCCGAAACATCAAAGCGGGACGCGCTCCCTGCACTTAGGGGAGCCCGCCCTCCCCGTGTCATTCCGAACCCAGTTCCG
>Ga0075272_1000058_pt1 | contig 31275 bp, 18 predicted proteins | sample SF_Rice_5C_0N_40_FD_69776 | JGI IMG/M metagenome (GOLD analysis project Ga0075272, IMG submission 69776) | Rice paddy soil microbial communities from Twitchell Island, California, USA - SF_Rice_5C_0N_404 | ecosystem: Environmental > Terrestrial > Soil > Paddy field/soil | place: USA: Twitchell... | reverse complement strand
ACCGTTCCCGAACGCGAACTGGCACGGCAGCTGGGCATTCGCACGGCGATTTGCGGCGACTCGAAAGAGCACTCGACGCGCGAACTCCTCAGCCGCATCCGCCGGCAGGGCCATGGCTGAGGCAAGATTTCTGCTGGTCCGGCTCGGGTCGATGGGCGACATCATCCACGCGCTTCCGGCGGCGGCGGCGCTGCGCGACACTTTTCCGGGCGCGCAAATCGACTGGGCGGTCGAGCCGCGCTGGACGCGCCTGCTGAAAAACAACCCCGACCTTAGCGGCGTGATCAGCGCCGAACGCAAAAGCGCCGCGGGAATGCTGGCGACGCTGAAAAGGGTTCGGGCGCCCCGCTACACCTGCGCCATCGACTTTCAAGCGCTGTACAAGTCTGCGCTGCTGGCGTTCGCTTGCGGGGCGCCGCGGCGCGTCGGGTTCACCAGCAGCTACGCGCGCGAGGGCATCGCCGCGGTGCTTTATACCGAGCGCCTGAATCCCCGAGGGCCGCACAAAGTGGATCACAATTTGACGCTGGCGTGCGCGGCGGGCGCGCAAATGCCGCAACGGGCGCGATTTCCTCTTGCGATTGATCCCGAAGATGAAGAAACCGTGTCGTGTGAACTGGCGAAGCACTCGCTGCGGGAATTTTTCGTGCTGAATCCGGGCGGCGGGTGGGTGTCGAAATGCTGGCCGGCGGAACGGTACGGTGAACTGCATCGCGCGCTGAACGAGCGGTTGGGCTGGCGCGGCGTGGTCACCTTCGGCCCGGGGGAACAGAATCTGGCGGAACGCGTGATTCGGGCCGCGGGCGATCCTCCGCCGGTGGCGTTGCCGCTTGCGCTGGGGCCGCTGATGGCGCTGTTGCGGCGCGCGAGATTCGTGGTGTCCGCCGACACGGGCCCGCTGCACCTGGCTTCGGCACTGGGCGCGGCGGTGGTCGGGCTGTATGGGCCCACCGATCCGGCGCGCAACGGGCCTTACTCGGATGCGGATGTGATTGTGCGCAACGCGCACGCCAGCGTGACGACGTACCGGCGGGAAGCATCGTATTCTGCGTCCATGTTTTCGATTACGGTTCAACAAGTGGTGGAGGCGGTGGAGCGCCGTTTGGAGCTCCGCGCGTGAGCGAGCGTAAATTCTGGATGCGCTGGCGGGTGCGCGCCGGCTATCCGGTGGCGGTTGGGTACTGGCTGCTCGCTTCGCCTACGTCCCGGTGGATTATCTATGGCGCGGCGATTGCGGCGCTCGGGATCCTCATTCGCGCGGCGGCCTCCGGGCATCTGCGCAAAGACCGCGAACTTGCCGTTTCCGGGCCGTACGCGCGGACGCGCAATCCGCTTTATTTCGGCAGCGCGTTCCTGGCGGCCGGGTTCATTGTGGCTGGACATTCGTGGATTGCCGGCGCGCTCGTAGCCGTTTATTTTGGCGTTTTTTATTATGCGGTGATTCGCGATGAGGAGCGCGACCTGCGCGCGCGGTTCGGCGCGGCGTTCGATGAGTACGCCTCGCGCGTGCCGCTTTTCTTCCCAGGCATGCGCAGTTGGCGCGGAGATGCTGCCGCGGCTGGCGCTGAGCCCGCCGGGAAATTTTCCTGGGCGCAGTACCGGCGCAATCGCGAATATCAGGCGCTGATCGGCGCGATTCTTGGTTTCGGAACGCTGTTTTTGCGGATGTGGATTCGGGCGCGCTGGGGTTTCTAAAGCAATTACGCAAGTCATGTAGCCAGAGAACGCAAAGGCAGAAGCAGATCCCTCCCCGGCACGGCATCCGGGGCGCAAAATGCGCGCACCCCCATTCCCGCAAAAGCAGCGGGACTGGGCTGCCACCCCAGCACGCGAAAGCAACGTGCCGGGGACCCCGGGGTTCGGGATGACACTCTGCTCGTTCACCGGCCAGGTTGTAGCAGGCTACTGCAAGTTGTAGACGGCGTGCATGACGCGTTGAAACTGCGGCTTGTAGATCAAATCGAAGGCACGTTCTTTGCCCGGGAACATCTCGAGGGCGACGCGGCGCGTGGCGGCGACCATGCCGGCCGCTTCTTCCGCGGATAAATCGCCGGCCGCAATGGTGTCGAGCGTGAGGTGCACGAGGATGCGCAAGCGGCGAATGCGACGGCTCTCGTCGTCGATCTGTTCCTGCGTAGGCGCGGTATGGTCCTCGTGCGTCGTTGCCATGATTTGCCCTGGCGGCACTGCCCTCTAAAAAGAGTATGAACTGCTGCGGTAGCGGGCGCAATAGCACGGGAGAGCGGCATTCGGCGCACGTTTGATGCGGATGTTCGATACAATGAGAGCATGAAGGGTGAGCCAAAACGTCTGGAGAACGAGCGCACCGTGGTGGCCTACACGGCGGGAAGCCAGTCGGAAGCGCTGGTTGTGCGCGGGCTTCTAGAGAGCGCCGGAATCTCGGTGCCGGGTCCGGTGAGTCCCGATCCTTATCCGCTGACGGATGCCAACATGAGCCGCGGCACCACGCATGGCGTCGCGGTCTATGTCCACGAGAGCCAAGTGGAGGAAGCCCGCGAGATCATTCAGGGCTATCTGGACCGGGACGAACAGGCGGATGAGGGCGAAGGGCAGTCGTAGGACGCTGCCGCGCCGGCGAACCGGCGGACCAGCAACCTGCGTCCATCCGTCAGCGCGGTGATCGCGCCATCGCGATCGGTGCGCAGCAGCGGAACGCCATCGTGGGCGTAGCGCTCGATCACGGCCGCGACAGGATGCCCGAAGGGATTGTTTTCCCCCACCGAGACGACCGCGATCCTTGGCGCTACGGCTTCCAGAAAAGGCTGCGTGGACGACGTTTTGCTGCCGTGGTGCGGCACTTTGAGGAAATCGGAAGCGAGCGGGGCACTCTCACCGACCAGGCTGGCCTCAACCTTCTGCTGAATATCGCCGGTCAGCAAGAACGCGCGCCGGCCGTCCGCAATGCGCATGACGAGGGAATCGTTGTTCGATTTTTCCGAGATGATGCGCGAATCCTCAGGCCAGAGAACTTCGCCTTTCGCGCCGCCCCAGTCGAATCGCGCGCCCGCAATCTGGTGCACGACCGGGATTCCGAGCGCGCGAGCCTCGGCAATCAAGCGCGCGAACGCGGGCTTGTCCTGATCGCGTCCAACCCAAAGCTGCCCCACGCGGAAATTTTCGAGGACCGTGAGCAGGCCGTCGACGTGATCGTGATCGGCGTGGGTTAAGGCGACGACGTCCAGCCGCTTCAGGCCGCGCGACCAGAGGTAGGTCGAGACAACTTCTTCGCCGATGTCGGGCCCGGAACGGTAGTCGCGAACCCACTCGCCCGGCAAGCCGCCGCCGTCGACCAGCATGGTGCGCCCGTTCGGGAAGGCCGCAAAAATGGAGTCGCCCTGCCCGACGTCCAGGATCGTGGCCTCGAATTCGCCGCGCGGCAAATCGGGGGCGAAGGGATAGGTTGCGATGAGCAGCGCCAGGACGGCGACCGCAGCAGCACACACGCGTTCAGGGAGGGTCCACAGCGGGAAATGGCGGCGACGGGCGCCGCGTTCGGCGCGCCGCCGCGCCTCGCGCCGCGAGGCCATCGCGAGCAGGATCAGCGCAACGAAAAACGCGGCGAAGAGCCACGCGGGCGGCCCGGGAATGCGGTAAGACATGCGCGGCAAGCGCGCAAACCAATTGATGCAGGCCAGCAGAGCGGCAACGCACAGGCCGAGAAGGCGCGCCACGAGCAGCGCCAGCCCTTGCCACACGAAAGTCAGCGCCAGGCATAAATAGCCCAGCGGGACGATGATGCCGGTCAAGAGCAGCGCGGGAATGTTGGTGACCGGGCCCGTCAGCGTGACGCGATGGAATTGCTGTGCAAGAGAGGGCAGCATGCCGAGCTGAATCGCGAGCGAGAGGATCACGATGTCCCACAATCGCAGGCCGGCGCGAAGCGGAAGCGCGAGGATGCGTTCCGAGCGCGCGGCGAGCCGCGCAGGAAGGTGATTCGCGAGCCAATGCGCCGCGTCGCGCAGCTCGATACGGAATTGGGCGACGCGGGGGGGATGCGTGGCGTCGCGGGTCACGTCGGTGAGATGCGCGAGGCCGGCGCGATAGGGCTGGCTCGTTCGCGCCATCCAGGGCAGCGCCAGGCCCGCGATCATGGCGACAGCGAGAAAAGAGAGCTGGAAGCTCGGGTCCGCAAGCGAGGACGGTTTCCACACGAGGAGGGCGAGCCCGGCCAGCGCGATGGTGTTCAGCAAATCGATCCGGCGGAACAGAGGGCGCGCCAGCAGGTAGAAAGCGGCCATCATGACGGCACGCAGGATCGGCGGGCGGTCCTGCACGACGAGGAGATAAACGGAGAGAGCGGCAACGGCGACGAAGCCGGCGGCGCCCAGCGGCATGCGCAAGCGGCGGCAGAACCACAAAATGAAGACGAGCAGCGCGCCGACATGCAGTCCGGCCAGGACCAGGACATGAAATGCCGACGTTTTCTGAAACGCGGTGACCACGTCCGACTCGAGGAAAGTGCGGTCGCCCAGCAACATCGCGCGCAGCACGGCCGCACGCTGCGGGGTCTGCGCGTAGAGCGCGTCGAGGCGCGCCAGCAAGTTGCCGCGCACGCGCGCGCATCTCTGAAGAAACGTCGGGCGGGGAGTGCCGATGCGCTGCATCAGCTCTCCCGTGCGCAGCGAACCGATCAGGTCGATCTTCTGGCGGGCAAGAGTGGTGCGGATGTCCGGCGCGCCGGGATCGAGGAAATTTCGCGGCGGGCGCGTGCGCATCAAGAGTTCAACACGATCGCCGGCCTGGAGCCCAACGGGAGCGGGCGTCAGGTTCGGACGATCGAAAAGATTGGCGCGCAGGCCGCCGCGGACGGCCACGGTCGAGCCGGCCATTTGCACCTGCTCGAGGTCGATCTCGTAGCGATAGCCCCAGGGCATGCGAAGCGGGTCCGCGCGCAAACGCCCGCGCCAGCGCAGCGCGTCGGAGGTGTCGAGGCGCCCTGCGGAGAGCAGGAGCGCGACGTGGTTCGGCGGGAGCGAGGCGCGTTCGAGAGTTGCGGCGAGCGCTCCTAGCGCGAGCCATCCGGCGAGCGCCAGGACCCAGGCCATTGCGAGACGGCGGCGATAGGCGGCAAGTGCGGCCAGTGCAAGCGCGAGGATGCAGGCCGCAATCAGGAGCAGCGGGTGCAAGGGCTCGCGCATGGAGACAAGGATTCCCGCCGCAAACGCGAGGGCGATCCACAGCGCCGGCAATCTCATGTTCACCGCCGCAGGCGAACGATGGTTTCCATGTGAAAGGTCTGCGGAAAGAGATCAAATAAATCGATGCTGACGATTTCGTAGCCGCGATCGACAAATCCGCGCAAATCGCGCGCGAGTGTGGGCGGTTCGCAGGAGACGTAGGTAATGCGCGGCGGCGCGATCTCCGCGAGGCGCTGCACGATCTCCGGTGCAAGTCCCGCGCGCGGGGGATCAACGACCGCCAGATCGGCCGGCTCGCGAAACTTGCGCAAAAATTCCTCGGCGTCCGCGGTACGAACTTCAATCGTGGATTTGCCCGCCGCGTTGATTTCGAGGTCGCGGGCCGCCGCGGGATTGGATTCGACGGCAATCACGCGCTCGAAACGGTCGGCCAGCGGCAGCGCAAAGAGTCCAACGCCGGCAAAGAGATCAAGCGCGAGCTTTCCGCCCGCCGGCTCGGCTTCCGCGACTTGGCAAGCGAGTTCGGCGGTCAGGAAACGGTTCACCTGGAAGAAAGAAAAGTGGCCGACGCGATAGGTTCGTTCACCGACCGTGTGCGGCAGAAATCCGGGGCCAAATAACTCCATGCGGCCCTGGCGCGGTTCGTGGAACAGCAAGCTCTCCGCCTCGGGAAGAAGGGCGCGAATCTTCTCCGCGTGTTCGGCCAGGCGGGAAGGGAAGCCGGAAAGGGTAAACGTCAGCAGGACGCGCGCGGGCGTAGTGGCCGCGTCCTCGTTGGTGAAGGCTTCGACTTCGCGCACTTCGCGGGGAAGCGAGCCGGCCGCAAGCGCGTCACGCAGCGCGAGCAGGACCTTCAGCAGGGCGGGCGAAAGAATAGGGCAATCGCGGACGGCGCAGAGTGTCGAGGAATGTGCCTTAAAATACCCGATTTCCATTGCGGCGGCGGGCGCGCCTGCATGCGGGCTGGAGTCCGGCGCGGCGGGCCTCACCTTCCACTGCGCGCGATTGCGATAGTGCCACGGTTCCGCGGCGTGGGCCTGGATCTCGCCTGCCCAGGCGATTTTCCCGGTGCGCCGCAGCGTCTCGCGCAGGATTTCGGTCTTGTAGCGCGCCTGCGCATCGTACGGGATGTGCTGGTAGTCGCATCCGCCGCACACGCCAAAATGCGGGCAGGGCGGGGTGACGCGTTCGGGCGAGGACTCGATGACACGCACAAGGCGCGCGCGCTGGAAATCCTTTTTTCGTTCGATGGGCTGCGCGCAGACGCGTTCGGCCGGGAGCACGAAGGGGACAAAGATGGTGGTTCCTTCGCGGCGCGCGAGGCCGTCTCCGCCGTAAACCAATTTTTCGACGGTGACGTCGACAGGCTGCGAGGCGGGAGATTCCGGAGCGGCAGCGGGCGGCTTTCGCCGGGTCTTGAAATCGGAGCGGCGCTTCATTTTAGCGAGACAACGGCATTACGTTAGATAAAACAGGCTCAGCCGCGGCAGGTCGAAATACTCGAACAAGCGCTTTTGGGCGTACTGCCGCTCGAGCTGCGCAAGTTGCTCCGCCGACATTTTACGCCTGTACGGCGCCAAAGAGCGATCCATTTCCCGGCGGATGGCCAGAAGATCGTTTTCGTCGGCATCCGCGGAAAGAGCCGCGGTCAGTTTTTCTTCCAGGACGGTCAAGCGGCGTTCGAGGTCTTCCAAATCGAGCGGGGCGGCCGGATCGAGCAGGGCGAGGAGTTCATCGAGCCGCGCAGCCGTTTCGTCGAAGCGGGCGGAAAGGGCCGGATGGCTGGATCGCCGCTTTTCCGCGGCCCGGCGCAGGCGCTGCGCGTTGCGCTCGAAATATTTGGTCAGCTCCTCGCGCGAGAAGGTTTCGCCCGCCGTGCGCGAGGAGGCCACCTGAGGCCCGCTGCCGGCGGCCGCTTCCTGAGCTTCGGCGGCTGCGTCCAGAACGGAGTCGACGCAATAGGCCAGGCTTTTCAGCGGGCGCCCGCTTGCGCCGCGGCGCGAGCGGTTCCAGCTTTCGAAAGCGCGGTCGATGCCTTTGAGCACCGCGGGCAGGGGAATGCCGGCTTTCTGCCAGGTTTCGACGATGGCCCAGTCGAGAGGCGACACAAGAAGATGCGCGCCGCGCTTGCGCCAGAAATATTCTTCGATTTCCGTGTAGTAGTTGAAGTAGTTGAAGGAGTCCATCAGAGTTTCGGCGAAAAATACGGCTCACGAATAAAAATCGCGTTGGATTCAGGAAAATGCGGATGACTCCGCGCGGCGGCAATCACGCCGGGCGCTTGAGCGCGGGCGCTTTCTTTTGCGGCGGGCTCGATTCACGCGCGTCCTCGCGATTGCGCTCCCAGATGATGCGCAGGCCGTTCAGCGTGAGGAACTCGTCCGTGCGTTCGATGTACTTCGACCCGCGCGCGACCAGCGGCGCCTGGCCGCCTGTGGCGATCACTTTCAGCGTCGCCGCTTCCGCGTCCAATTCCGCCTTGATGCGCTCGATCATGCCGTCGACCATCGCGATGGTGCCGTAATACAGGCCCGATTGCATGTGCGCGGCCGTGTTCTTGCCAATCACGCGCCCGGGATCCTTGATTTCGACACGCGGCAGGCGCGCCGCGCGCGCAAACAGCGCCTCGGAGGAGATGCCCAGTCCGGGGGCGATGGCTCCGCCGATATATTCGCCGCGCGCGGAAATCACATCGAAGGTGATGGCCGTCCCGAAATCGATGAGGATGAGCGGCCCGCCATACTGGTGAAACGCGGCCACGCCGTTGACGATGCGGTCGGCGCCCACTTCCAGCGGGTTGTCGACGAGCACCGCCATCCCCGTTTTCACGCCGGGCTCGACGAAGAGCGGCCGCTGGTGGAAATACTTGTGCGACATCTCGCCCAGCGTCGAATTCAGGGGCGGCACTACGGAGCTGATGATCACGCCCTTGATGGCTTTGGGATCGAGTTCGGCGAGCGAGAAGAGGTTTCGGGTGAGGATGCCGTATTCATCGACGGTCTGATCGCGAGCGGTGGTCAAGCGCCAGTGTGCGACCAAAGCGTCGTTGTGAAAGACGCCCAGGACCGTGTTGGTGTTGCCGACATCCAGAGTCAGAAGCATAGACTAAACGTCTCCCACATCGCCGGAAATGACGGGCTCGACGCCGCGGCCGTCGTCACGCAACACGCGCAGGACGCCGCTGGGTTCCAACCCCGAGGTCACGCCGGTAAAGGTTTCGGCGGCGGTGGTGATGCGCACGCGCTTGCCCTGAAAATAGCTCGAAACCTCGGAAAAACGGCGCAAAATCGGGCTGGCGCCGTTTTCGAGGAATTCATTGTAGTAGCGGTCCAGGTGGCGCAGCAAGCGGATCAGCACTTCGATGCGCGAATGCGCTTTGCCCGTTTCGATGCGCAGGGATGTGGCGATCTCCGCGAGCGCGGGAGGCATGCGCGTCTGATTCACGTTCATGCCCATTCCCACCACGGCAAAATGCACGCGGTCGGGCTCAGCATGCATCTCGGTGAGGATGCCGCAGAATTTTTTACCTCGGATGAGGACGTCATTCGGCCAGCGGATGTCGGGCAGCACATCGAGTTCTTCGGCGGCCGCATCACGCGCGGCGAGACCGGCGACCAGCGTGAGCAGCGGCGCTTGCGCGGGAGGGATGGGCGGGCGCAGCAGGATCGAACAAGTGACGCCTGCCGATTTTTCGGAGGTCCACGAACGTCCCGCACGCCCTCGCCCGGCCGTTTGCTCTTCCGCAATGACCACGGTGCCGTGCGGCTCGCCCTGCTCGCCGAGTTGCATGGCGATCGTGTTGGTCGAGCCCGCCTTGAAATAGTGGACAATGCGCCGGGCAAACGGCGTGCCGTACAGCCGATGGCTCAGCAGTTGCGGCATGAGGATGTCCGGAACGCGCTCGATGTGATAGCCCGTGCGCGGATGTCCCTTCACGCGAACGCCCAAATCGCGCAAGACCTCGATCCAACGCCACACCACTTGGCGGGACACGCCGATTTCCTTGGCAATTTTGGCGCCGCTGATCACGATCGTCGCGTTCTCCGCCAGCAGGGTAAGCAGGGCGTCGATGCGCCGGTCAGTGGTTGCCGCCTGTGCGGGCTTTGGTTTCTTGGACATTGGGGAACTGGAAGAATACTCAGAAAAGAGAAAAAGGGAAAACAGAAAAGGAAAAACGGAGAAGGGAAAAGGGAAAAGAGAAAAGGGAAAATGGAGAGGCGAGTGGCAGCGGCGCGAGCGGCCGGAAGGGGAAAGTACGAAATTCGAAATTCGAGCAGGGAAAGAGGAAAAGGGAAAACAGAAAACGGAAAACGGGAAGACTGGTGGCAGCGGCGCGGACGGCCGGAGCGGGAATTGCGAAATTTGAAAGTCGAAATTCGAAACCCGAAGTTCACAGTTCGAAACTCAAAATTCGACATGCTTCGGGGCCAGCGGTTCCGCCGAGGCGATGGAAAATGTGCGATAGCGGATTGGAATCTGTTGGATTGACATTTATGATCGATGCTTTGGCGGCGACGTGAAAAAATAGCGGGTTTCGCGCCCGAGCGGACACAATCGACCGATGGCCACCGATAAAACCATGCAAAAGCTGCTGGCGGCGAATCGCAGCGAAATCGCGATCCGCATTTTCCGCGCGGCGACGGAACTCGGGCTGCGCACGGTCGGAATCTACTCGAAGGAAGACCGGCTCGGCCTGCACCGCTTCAAGGCGGATGAAGCGTATCTGGTGGGCGACGGCAAGGGTCCGGTGGAGGCCTACCTCGACATCGACGGCATCGTCAGCCTGGCGAAGGGGAAGGGCGCCGACGCGATTCATCCCGGTTACGGATTCCTGTCGGAGAACCCGGCGTTCGCGCGGGCGTGCGCGGCCGCGGGCATCACTTTTGTGGGGCCGACGCCCAAGCTGCTGGAGCTTTTGGGCGATAAGACCGCAGCGCGCCGGCTGGCGGCCTCCGCGGGCGTTCCGGTGCTGCCCGGGACGGAGGAGGTGGTCGGGTCAATCGAGGAAGCGGAAAAGGTTGCCGCGGAGATCGGTTATCCGGTCATCGTGAAAGCAGCCATGGGCGGCGGCGGGCGCGGGATGCGCGTGGTGGAGGAAGAGAGCCAGCTGGCGCCGCGTTTGGAAGAGGCGCAAGGCGAAGCGCGGTCCGCGTTTGGCGACGCGTCCGTGTTCCTCGAAAAATACGTGCGCCGCGCGCGGCACCTGGAAGTGCAAATCCTCGCCGATCATCACGGGAACCTGCTGCACTTGTACGAGCGCGACTGCTCGGTGCAGCGGCGGCATCAGAAAGTTGTGGAGATGGCGCCGGCAGCGAACCTGGAGCCGGCGATTCGCGCGGAGTTGTGCGACGCGGCGGTGCAGCTGGCGCGCAAGGCGAAATACCGCAACGCAGGAACGGTCGAGTTTCTCTACGACGTTGATTCGCGGAAGTGGTACTTCATCGAAGTGAATCCACGGATTCAGGTGGAGCATACGGTCACCGAAATGGTGACCGGGATGGACATCGTGCGCGCGCAAATCCTGATCGCGCAGGGACACCGGCTCCACGACGAGCGCATGAGCCTGCCCAAGCAGGAGAACATCCCGCTGCACGGCGCGGCTCTGCAGTGCCGCGTCACGACAGAGGACCCGGAACAGAATTTCGCACCCGATTACGGCAAGATCGCGACTTATCGGTCTCCCGCTGGATTCGGAATCCGCCTGGACGGCGGCACGGCATATTCCGGCGCGGTGATCGCGCCGTACTACGACTCGTTGCTGGTGAAGACGACGGCCTGGGGCGTCAATCTTCCGGAAGCCTGCCAGCGGATGGATCGCGCGCTGCGCGAATTCCGCATTCGCGGGGTGAAGACGAACATTCCGTTTTTGGAGAACGTCGTCAACCACGCGAAATTCCGCCAGGGCGAAATCACCACGTCGTTTCTGGACGATCATCCCGAGCTGTTCCATCTTGCGCGGCGGCGCGACCGCGCGACGAAGCTGCTCAGCTATCTGGGCGACGTGATTCTGAACGGCAATCCGGAAATGAAAGGGAAGGAAGCGCCGCAGGAGCTGGAGGCGCCGGTGATCCCGTCATTTCCGCACGGCGAGCCGCCCGCCGGTACGCGGCAGCTTCTGCGCAAGCTCGGGCCGAAGAAATTTGCGGAATGGACACGCAAGCAGAAGCGCCTGCTCGTCACGGATACGACGTTTCGCGACGCGCACCAGTCGTTGATGGCGACACGCGTGCGCACGTTCGACCTGCTGGCGATTGCGCCGGCGGTCGCGCACCGCCTGCCGAATCTGTTCAGCCTGGAAATGTGGGGTGGCGCAACGTTCGACACGGCGGTGCGCTTCCTGCACGAGGATCCGTGGCAGCGGCTGCGCGAGCTGCGACGCATCGTGCCGAACATCTGTTTCCAGATGCTGCTGCGCGGGTCGAACGCGGTGGGCTACGCGTCGTATGCGGACAACGTGATTCGCGAGTTCGTGATCGAAGCGCACCGGCAGGGCATCGACATTTTCCGCGTGTTCGATTCGCTGAATTCGATCGAGAACATGCGGCTCTCGCTCGAAGCGGTGCTGGAGACGGGCGCGGTTTGCGAAGCGGCCATTTGCTACACGGGAGATATTTTCGATGCGTCGCGGCCGCGATACTCGCTGAAGTACTACGTTGCGCTGGCCAAGCGGCTGGAAAAACTGGGCGCGCATTTTCTGGCGATCAAGGACATGGCCGGGCTGTGCCGGCCGTATGCGGCGTTCGAGCTGGTGCGGCGGCTGCGCGAGGAAGTGGAAATTCCGGTTCATTTTCACACGCATGACGCCAGCGGGATCAACGCGGCCTCGGTGTTGAAGGCGGCGGAAGCGGGCGTGGACGTGGCGGACGCGGCGCTCGCTCCCATGAGCGGCGGGACGAGCCAGCCCAACCTGAACTCTATTGTGGCCACGCTGCAGAACACGCCGCGGGACACGCGGCTCGATCTCGGCGCGCTGAACGAGTGCGCCGACTACTGGGAAACGGTGCGCGCGCATTACGCTCCGTTCGATTCGGGGCCCAAGGCGGGGTCCGCGCGGCTCTACGAACACGAAATTCCGGGCGGGCAATACACGAACTTGCGCGAACAAGCCGCCGCTCTGGGCCTGGCGCATCGCTGGCGCGAAGTCGAGCGCACCTACGCGGAAGTGAACCAGCTATTCGGCGACATCGTGAAAGTGACGCCCTCGAGCAAAGTGGTGGGCGACATGACGCTGTTCCTGATGGCGCACGAGATGAAGCCCGCGAGCGTGCTGAAGCTGGACGCGCAGCACAACGTATCGTTCCCGAATTCGGTGGTCGAGATGTTCTCAGGCGTTCTGGGAGTGCCGCCCGATGGGTGGCCGAAGAAGCTGCAGAAGATTATTTTGCGCGGCGGGAAGCCGATGCGCGGGCGGCCGGGCGCGAACCTTGCGGCGGTCGATTTCGCGGCGGAAACGGAAATGGTGTCGGCGAAGGTGGGCCACGAGGTGGGCCACGACGAATTGCTGATTCACCTGCTGTATCCGGAGGTCTATCAGAAGTACGAAAAGTTCCGGCACGCCTACGACGACGTGAGCGTGCTGCCCACGCGCGCGTTCTTCTACGGCCTGAAATCCGGGGAAGAAATCACGGTGGCGATCGAGCCGGGAAAAACTCTGGTCATCAAATACCTCACCACGAGCGAGCCGCATCCGGACGGCACGCGCACGCTGTTTTTCGAGTTGAACGGCCAGCCGCGCGAGGTGAATGTGCGCGACCACTCGCTGCGCGTGGTCGAGCGCGCGCATCCCAAGGCGGATCCCGCCGATCCGGGTCAAATCGGCGCGCCCGCATCGGGTGTGATTACCGGGATTGCCGTGGAATTGAGTCAGGATGTGAAACGCGGCGCGAAATTGATGACGCTGGAGGCGATGAAAATGCAGTCGAACATCTACGCGCCCATGGATGGACGGATCGCCAAGCTGCTGGTCGCGCCGGGGCAGAGCGTCGAGGCCAAGGACCTACTGGTAGCCATTGCAGCGAAACCGGCCGCAGCGTCTGAGACATGAGAACAGGAATGCTCCTCCATTCCGAGCTTCAGCTTCCTTTCCAGCAGCTGCTACAGCAGGGGTGAGCAACGTTTTAACTGCACTTCACTTCCCACACAAGCAGAACGTCCTATAGCCGAACGGCAGGCATGCGGGTTGCTGAGGTTTTGAGGGGCTGGGAGCGGCGATTCGCGGGCAGCTGCCGAAGGGAACATGGGTAAACAAGGGGATTGAACCTTGGGCCAAGAAAAGGTATTGTCGCCACCCGGTTAGTTCGGGGTGTTTTAGCAAGGCAAATGGGGCGGAACTCGGGGCCGGTTTCTGCACTTGTACGCCCTGAATCACCGCGGCAGCCGAGGTGCTCGAAACACCTGGCCCTTCCAGAGCTGCGTTTCAGCTTGGCTTATGTCTGTTCCGTGCGGCGATGCCTTTCAGTCGACGTTCGGTGTGTAGGCGATGAAGAAAGCTGAACGGCAAGACCGCCCGGTGCGGCAAACTCAATTATCCCGAGGAGCGTAACTGATGAGAATCGCGAGCGTCGCGAGCGCTTTTCCCGAAAACTATTACAAACAGGAACTGTTGACGGAGGCGCTGAAGAACGATTGGCGGCATCGCTTGCCCAACCCCGCTATCCTCGACCGCCTGGACGATAGCATGAAGGTGGATGGCCGCTTCACGGTGGAAACGATCGACTTCTACGAGAACATGACCACTTGGGGCCAGGCCAACAATTGCTGGATCAAACATGCCCTGGATCTCGGCGAGAAGGCGCTGTGCCGCGCGCTGGCTCGCGCCGGGCTGGAGCCGCAGGACTTGAGTGCGATTTACGTCACCTCGGTGACCGGAATAGCGGCGCCGTCGATTGACGCGCGGCTGGTGAACCGCATGGGGCTTTCGCCCAACATCAAGCGCGTGCCCATCTTCGGATTGGGATGCGTGGCGGGCGCGGCGGGAATTTCGCGGGCGGCGGATTACGTCCACGGCTATAAGAATCAAGCGGCCGCCCTGCTCTCCATCGAATTGTGCTCTTTGACTCTGCAGCGCGACGACCTCTCGATGGCCCACCTGATTTCCGCGCTGCTGTTTGGCGACGGCGCGGCAGCGACCATTGTGGTGGGCTCGGACATGAAACTGAACGGCTCGAATGGCAATGGAGCCAAGCCCGTCCACGGCCCGGAGATCGTCGCCACCAAATCGAGTTTCTATACGAACACCGAACGGGTGATGGGCTGGGACATTTGCGAAAAGGGCTTTCGCATCGTCCTCTCGCCGGAAGTGCCCGACATGGTGCTGAAGCATCTCCGGTCGGATGTCGACGGATTTCTGGCGGAGCAGGGATTGAAGCGCAGCGACATCAAGAGCTGGATCATGCACACGGGAGGCCCCAAGGTCCTGGAGGCAACCGAGACCGCGCTGGGGCTAACGAAAAAAGACTTGGAAGCGTCGTGGAACTGCCTGCGCAAGGTGGGGAATATTTCGTCGACCTCGGTGCTGTTGGTTCTGGAGGATGTGTACATGCACCATCGTCCGGCGCCGGGTGAGCTGAGCATTCTGGCGGCCATGGGCCCGGGATTCTGCTCGGAGCTGGTGCTCTTGCGCTGGTGAGTCTGCGACTCGCACGTTGCGCCGGCGGCGAGTGGGCGCTAGCCTGAGGCGTGTTCAAGATTGCGTTGGTGCTTCTGCCGGGATTGGATGGGACCGGGCTCCTGTTCGCCGATTTCGTGGCAGCGCTCGGCCCGGAGTTCGATCCCATCGTGGTTCGCTATCCTCCCGATATTCCTTTGGGCTATGCGGAACTCGAGCCGCTGGTGCGCCGGTCTCTTCCTGACGGCAAGCCTTTTATCTTGCTGGGAGAATCCTTCGGCGGGCCGCTTTCGATCTCGATCGCTGCGTCCAGACCGCCAGGGTTAGCCGGTCTGATTCTGTGCTGTTCGTTCGCGTGCAGCCCGCGGCGCCATCTCGGCCGTCTGTGGCCGCTTGCCCGGCACGTCCCCGTCAACGGCGCGCCACGCTCGATTCTCAGCCGGTGGTTCATGGGCCGCTTCGCTTCCCCGGCGCTTGCCGGGAAGCTGCAGAAAGCCAGCGCGCGCGTCGATATGGACGTCTTTCGCTCCCGCATTGGCGAGGTGTGCCGCACCGATTATTCGGCGAAGCTGTTGCAGGTTCGCGTGCCCATCCTGTATCTGCGCGCTTCAATGGACCGCATCGTACCGCGCAGCGCGTCGAAACACGTCCAGCGGCTCGTTCCCTCCGCGCGCATCGTCGAGATCGACGCGCCGCATTACTTGCTGCAGGCGTGCTCGAAGGCTGCCGTCGCAGCGGTGAGCGAATTTGCGTGCGAGGTCCGCACTCAGGCGTGACGCCGCTCGCGGCTACGATTTGCTGTCGCTGAACAACAGTTCACGCGCGCGCTGCGATGCCTTCACTACCGCCTTGATCAGCGTCACGCGCAGTTTTCCTTCTTCCAGCTCGAGAATGCCGTCGATGGTGCAGCCGGCCGGCGTGGTCACCGTATCCTTCAGCAGCGCGGGATGGTGCCCTGTTTCCAGCACCATCTTCGCCGCGCCCAGCGCGGTTTGCGCCGCCAGCAGCGTGGCCAGCTCGCGCGAAAGCCCCATCTTCACGCCGCCTTCCGCCAGCGCTTCGAGAATGATGTAAACGAACGCCGGACCGCTGCCCGAAAGCCCGGTCACCGCATCCATGTGCTTCTCATCCACCACCACCGTCTTGCCCACGGCGCCGAACAGCGCGCTCGCAATTTCCAGATGTTCCTGGGTGACGAAGGCGCCTTTGGCCAGCGCCGTAATTCCTTCGCCGACCATGGAGGGCGTATTGGGCATGGCGCGAATCACCGGGACGCGCGCGGCAAGCCGCTTCTCGATGTATCCAGCGGGCACCGAAGCGGCGATCGAGATCAGCAGTTTCGATTCATTCACGTCCTCCCGGATTTCTTCGAGCACTTGCTCCACAACCTGCGGCTTCACGCACACGAGGATCAGGTTCGCAGCGCGGGCGGCAGCCCGATTATCCGTGCCCAGCGATATCGAGGGATGCGGCGCGTTCTTGCGATCGGCTGCGGCGTGCTGCACGGTGGCAAAAATATTCCTCGGCGGCAGCAGATCGTGTTTCAGAAAGCCGTCGATCAGGATTCCGCCCATTTTGCCGGCGCCAATCACGGCGAGTTTCATGCTCTTGAGCTGCGTCGAAGGACTGGATGCGTGTGCCATACGGCTTGGTGCTCCTTTCATGGTATCGACCGGGACTGCGGAGGAAAGCGAAGCGGCGCGTCAGGGACGCGGTCGAGGCGACGGGATGTGGTGGCGACAGATCATCGCGGATGACGCCGACATCATACCGGAAAACGCGGGACTCTCGAAGACAAAGTGGGTTGGTGTGGGCCGAGCGGCCGGCGGCGCTGTCTTTCGGAATGGCCGACTTCGTGGAACTTTGCTGCCCGCGAGCGGGAATACGTTTGTACCGGAAATGGCGGGCGCAACGTCTTATGGATACGCATTTCAACCGACGGAGGTGAGCACATGGCGCGGAAAATGATTTTGACCGGCAGCGCGGGGTTCTGCGCGGCCGTTTTAGGGGCTGTGCTGTTCATCCTGCCCGCAGGAGCGGCGGCAGCGCAGGCGTCAACCAGCAATCCAGCAACCGACCAGCAGGCACAGGCTGCGACAGCGCAGCCGAATCTGGCGGGCACATGGAAACTGAACGAGAAACAGAGTGACGACCCGCGAGCGAAGATGCGCGCGGCCATGAATGCGAACGGCGGCTCCGCTCCCACGGGCGGGAGAATGGGCAATCGGCCCGGGCGCGGTCCGTCAGGACGCGGCGGCATGATGCGGCAGTTTGCGCAGCTGACCATCGCGCAGTCGGACAAAGGGGTGAACGTCACCGGCGCGACCGGCCGGCTGATTGCCACCAGCGAGGCACAGTCCGACGACAGCCAGAACGCGCAGAACAATGGCGGAATGATGATGCGCATGCCTCCGGCCAAGGCGAAATGGCAGGGTAACGAACTGGTCGCCACCAGTGAGGGTTTCGGCGGAGGCACAATCACGCGCACATTCCAGCTGTCTCCGGACGGCAAGCAGCTCTATATGACCACGAAAATCGAGAATCCGAGATTCAGCGAGCCGGTGACCTACCGCTTGGTCTACGATCCGGGCAAGGCAGACACCAACAGCCAGTGATGATCGTGCTGCGCGGGCGCGGGCCTGACAAGAAGCAGACCCGCCCGCGGCGGCCATTCTTGCGGGCATCACTGTTCCAGCGGGCGGATTTTCGTCAGGGTGCGGATATTCGCATGCGTAGATCGATTCCTGCTGTGCTGCTGCTCCTGAGTGCCGGCTTGGGCGTTTCGCGGGCCGAGGCCAAGCAAGTGACAGCCTCTGCTCAAGCGAACGCCCAGCGCGCCTCATCCGCGGCCGCAAGCGAATCGCAGGCACAGCCGGCGCCGATCGTCGCCAACACCACCGGCCAGGTGCGCACGCAAACCGGCCAGCCCGTTCCGGGTGCGATGGTGCGACTGACGGACAGGGACACACACAAGGTATGGCTCAGTTGGACCGACGCGAATGGTAACTTCATGTTTCCGCAGCTTCCCGCCGGTTACTACCACGTTGAAGTGACTCAACTCGGCTTTCAACCCTCCGCCATCAATATCAAGCTGCCGGTGATGCCTGCGGGCCCGATTCCTATCGAATTGAACGTAGCGACATTGGCGGAGCTGAGCCGTTCCCAACAATCCGCGGCGAACGCGTCGCCGCAGAACGCGCGCGGTCCCGCCGCAAAGGCCGCGCGCGAGCGAATGTCTGCCGGCCAAGGCAATCCGGCGGAGGCGAACCGCTCGCGTCCGGGCGGGCCTAGAAATTTTGGAGGCTTCCGTCGCGGCGGCGCGCCGATGCCCACAGGGATGAGCAACGCGATTCGGGCAGGAATGGCTAGCAGCCCTTTCCAGCAAACGGGTTTGACCGGGGCGGGCGCAGCAGGCCAGGAAAACGAAAATCCCGGCGGAGCGGCGGGGAACGGCGAGGCAACCGCCTCTCTGGGCAGCCAGAATCCAGCCGGCGCATCGGCCGATTCCTTTCTGCTGCAGGGAACTGTGGGACAGGAGATGTCCGTCACGGGATTCGGCGGCCCCGGCAGGTTCGGTCCTGGCGGCTTTGCCTTTGGCGGCCCCGGTGGGCTCGCGCCCGAAGCGCCTTCCGGCGCCATGGCGGTTGCGGACGGCCCCGGCGGTTTTGGCGGACCGATGATGATGGGTGGCGGTCCTCCTGGCGGAATGCGCGGCGGAGGGCGTGGCGGGCGCATGATCATGGGTCCGGGCGGAGGCCGGGTTTTCGTTCGCGGGAAGGGAATACCGCCGGGCGGCCTGTTCGCCGGCCGGGCCATGCTGATGCGCCAGGCGATCAACCGCGTCCGTTTCGGGTTCTACGACGAGTATTCGAATTCCGCTCTGGACGCCAGGCCCTATTCGATTACGGGCCAGAGTTTTCCCAAAGTAGCGGAACACAGCGAGCGCGTGGGCGGCAATATGGGCGGCGCGCTGAAGATTCCGCATCTGTATGACGGGAGCGACCGCACCTACTTCTTCCTGAACTACCAGCACCAGCTGGTGAAGAACGGCGTCAATGCCTTCTCGCTGGTGCCCACGTCGGACGAGCGCAACGGCAATTTCTGCAACGTCGGCGGAGGGTTCACCCTCTACGATCCCAACTCGAATTTTTCCGGGCCGCGCAGCATCCTGAACAACGGTTGCCAGATTCCTACCGGCTCGATCGATACGGCCGCCAGCGGCTTGCTGCAGTACATTCCGCTGCCGAACATTTCCGAGATCAGCGGGCCGCGCGGGCAGACTTACAACTACCTGTTGCAGGCCACCACTCCGCAGAACGGGGATTTCATCAACTTCCACATCCTCCACACCATCAATTCGAAGCTGAATCTGAACGGCGGCTACAATCTGTTTTCTTCGCGCCAAGACACTCTTGGCAACTTCGCCAGCATCGCCGGACATCAGTCGACGCTTTCGCAAAACGTGAATATGGACCTGAACCACAACTGGTCTTCCAACGTGGTGGAATCCACCAGCGTGAATTGGAGCCGGAACCGCCAGCAGCTGTTGAGCGACAATTCATTCGTCAACAACGTCGCCGGAACGCTGGGCATCCAGGGCGTGTCCAGCGATCCCATGAACTACGGCATCCCGGGAATCCAGTTCTCCAGCCTGGGCAGCCTGAACGATCCGGTTCCATCGCGCGTGCGCAACCAGACGCTGCGTTTCATGGAGGGCTGGACCTACACGCGCGGCGACCACACGTTGCAATTCGGCGGCGAAATCCGGCGCATCCAGCTCAACACGGATTCCGATCCCAACCCGCGCGGCCGGTTCATGTTCACCGGGCAGATGACCAGCCAACTCGATGCCAGCGGCCATCCGATGGAAACGCCGGCCACCGAGCCCTATTACGAATTCGCGGATTTCCTGATGGGGCTGCCGTACAACACTCAGATTCGCACCGGCGACGCCAACACCTATTTTCGCAATTGGGAATTCGTCGGCTACGCGCAGGACGATTGGCACGTGAACAAAAGCTTCACGCTGCTTTTCGGGGTGCGCTACAACGCGGTCACGCCGCCGGTCGAGCTGTTCGATCACATTGCGAACCTTGATTTGAATGCGAACGCGACGGCAGTTGCGATCGTCACGCCAAACCAGGCGAGCCCGTTCAATGGCACGTATCCGCAGGCGCTGATCCACGGCGATTACCGCAATGTCGCGCCGCGCTTCGGTTTTGCCTGGGCCCCGCGCCTGCCCTTGAGAACCGTTGTGCGCGGCGGCTATTCGATTTTCTACAATGACTCGATCTACGACACGTTGGCGCAAAGCTATCTCGCCTACCAGCCGCCCTTCGCGGTGTCACAAAATCTGTACACCAGCGCCGCTCAGGTCCTTACGCTACAGAATGGTTTTCCGGACACCAATTCGACGCCCATTTGCGCGGCCGGCACGGTGGGCACGTCGAACTGCAACATTCCCAACACCTCCGGTGTGAATCCGTTCTACAAAGACGGCTACGCGCAAATCTGGATGCTTTCCCTCGAAACCGACTTGCGCGCCAACTGGATTCTCAATCTGACCTACACCGGCACAAAGGGCACGAATCTCGATCTGTTGCGCGCGCCCAACCGCGCTCCGCTCGGCACCAATCCCTTCAGCACGCAAGCGAGCTTGCAGATTCCCTACGCTTCCGCCTTCGACTACGACCAGACGGGCGCGAATTCGCTCTACAACGCGCTGCAGGTGCGGCTCGTTCACCGCTTCACGCATGGAATCATGGGCGTAGTGATGTACACCTTTTCCAAATCCCTGGATAACGCCAGCAGCATTGGCGGAGCTTCGCCCATCGTCGTGCAGCAGGACGGCAACTATTCCGCCGAGCGAGGCCTCTCGTCGTTCGACATGCGGCACCAGCTTCGCCTCATGTCCATGTGGGAGTTGCCGTTCGGCGAGCGGCACACCCTCGCCTCGCATGGATGGGAGAGCAAAGTTTTCGGCGACTGGCGGTTGATGAACATGGTGATGTGGCACACCGGAACCCCCTACACGGCTTATCTGGGCGGCGGCGCCGCCAACAATTCCGGGACGGGCGCGAATTTTTCCGAGCGCGCCGAGCAGGTTGGGGATCCCAACACGGGAATCTGCGGCGGTTCGGCGCTGGATTTCTTCAACACGGCCGCGTTTGCTGTTCCCGCCGCGGGAACCTATGGCAACGAGCGGCGCGGCGCCATCGAAGGACCGTGCGGTCTCAGCTGGAACATGTCGCTGGCGAAATCGTTTCGCTTCGGGCCGCGCGAGCGCCAGCACTTCCTCACCGCGCGTTGGGAAGTTCAGAACCTGACGAACACGCCCAGCTATTCGGGGCTCTCGACAACGTTCGGTTCGCCGCTGTTCGGGCAGATCACGAGTGCCGGCGCGATGCGCTCGATGAACATGAGCCTGCGCTTCAATTTCTGACGAAGAATGCAATGAAGCACGCGACACAATCTCTGCTCATGTCGTTCGTGATCGCCGGACTGGTGATGGCACCGGCCTACGCGCAATCTCAGACCCAGTCCGAAGCGGCTGCCGCGACGCAACAGGCCAGCAAGCCTGCGGCCCAGAGTTCGCCCGCGCTCGTCCCCGCGCCCGCCGCGAAACGCCAGGGCAAGGTGCCGCAGCGCCCTGCACGCGTTTTGCGCTCGATTTCCAATCTGGTGCGCATCGACGTGGAAGTGACCGACCGCGCCGGGAAGCCCGTCACCGGGCTGAAGGCGGATCAATTCATCGTCACCGACGACGGCAAGCCCCAAAAGCTTTCTTTTTTCACTTACGAAAACATCGAGGCGATCGATCAGGCGGGCGCTGAAAACGTGAATGCGAAGCCCATCGTCGTTCCGGTCGATAGCCCCACGCCCGTAGCCGAAGAACAAGTCACCAATCAGGTGTGCGACCGCCGCATGCTGGTTCTCTTCTTCGATCTGAGCTCGATGGGCTACGAGGATCTGCGCCGCGCGCGCCTCGCGGCCGAAAAGTTCGTCAGCAGCCAAATGGCGCCCGCCGATCTGGTTGCGGTCGCCACGTACGGAACGCAGCTCTCCGTGTGGTGCGACTTCACCAACGACCGCGCGCGTTTGCGCCAGGCCCTCGAGCACCTGAAACCCGGCGCGGCTGCCGACCTCTCTCAGAATCTCTACGCCCCGGCGCAGGAAGGCGAATACGACGTCTCCGGCTACACCGGCGCGGCCTATACGCCGGACGAAACCGAGTTCAACGTTTTCAACACGGACCAGAAACTTGCCGCCATTGAGGGCCTCTCCAACGTGCTTTCCAACATCCCGGGGCGCAAGGCCATCATCGAATTCACCAGCGGCATCACCCAGACCGGGGAAGAGAACCGCACGGAATTGCGCGCGGCCACCGACGCCGCCAACCGCGCCGACGTTTCCATTTATTCGATCGACTCGCGCGGGCTGTATACCGCGCCGCCCGGCGGAGACGCCACCGCCGATTCGGCTACGGGAACTTCCATGTTCAGCGGCGCATCTGTCTTCCATCAGACCGACGAGCGCCAGGATTCGCGCGACACGCTGGCCACTCTTTCCACCGACACCGGCGGGAAAGCCTTCTTCGATCTCGGCGATTTGAGCGAGGCCTTCCCGGCCATTCAGATGGACAATGGCGGCTACTATTTGATCGGCTACTATCTCGCCTCCGGCGTCAAGCACGACGGAAGCTGGCGCAGCATCCACGTGAAGGTGGACGTGCGCGGCGCGCACGTGCGTTACCGCAACGGCTATTACTCCCCGCGCGATTTCCAGCACCTGGAGAAGGCCGACCGCGATCAGCAGCTCGCCGACGCCATCCAGGCGCAGGATCCCATCGTCGAGCTGCCCATCGCCGTCGAGACGGGCATGTTCCGCATCAGCAAGCAGCAGGTCTACGTTCCCATCGACGCCAAGCTGTCGGCCACCGCGCTGGAATGGGCCCGCAACCACGGCAAGCGCGAGGCGCAATTCGATTTCGCGGCAGAGGTTCGCGCGGAAATAAAAGGCGTGCCGGTGGAAATTCCGGTGGCCCAGCTGCGCGACACTATCACCGTCCACCTGGACCCCGAACGCTTCGAGCAGATCAGCCGCGCCAATCTCGAATATCAGGGCGGCGTGGTGCTGGCGCCGGGGACATACGATTTGAAATTCGTGGCGCGCGAGGATGAGTCGGGGAAAATCGGCACCTTCGAGCAGACCCTGGTCGTGCCGCCGCTGCCGAACGGGAGTCTCTCGCTCAGTTCGGTGCTGCTGTCCAGCCAGATCGTCCCGGTCGAGAAGTCTTCGGAGGTGAAGACCAAGACGGAAGGTTTGAAAGCGAAACTGGCGGAATCGCCGCTGGAAATCAACGGCGAGCGCATCGTTCCCAGCGTGACGCGTTACTTCACGCAGGGCCAGACGCTCTACGTCTTTTTCCAGGCCTACTATCCCGCAAAGCAGAAGTTCGATCCGAATTCGCTGCGCGCGGGCCTGATCTTCTTCCGCGGCGGCTTGCAAATGAACGCCACGCCGCTGTTTGCCCCGGCGGAAATCAATGCGAAGACGCGCACCGCGTCGTTTCGCGTCAGCCTGCCGCTGGCGAAGCTGCCCACGGGCCGCTACGTGGTGCAGGCCGTGGTGATCGGCGCGGGAACGCAGCAAGCGGCTTTCGCCCGGTCCTACCTCGCTCTGGCCGGAGCGCCGCTGGCGGCGAATGTGCCTCCCGCATCTTCCAGTCCGCTTACTGCGCAGCCTCAGCAGCGCTAGGTCGGCGCGATAAAAAAGTGGGAGCCGCGAATCCGGTCCGGCTGCCGGAGCGGTAGCCGGAGCGATGGCCGCAGCATGCAGCATCGCCCGCCGAATTCCCGCCATCGCTTGCGCGGGGTGCAGCCGGCCGCGCACAAAAAAAGCGGGCCTCCCATGGGGAGGCCCGGCTGGTCAACTCGTTAGATACAGAACGCTTTCTGCTTGGCTTAGAACTCGAATCGCAGCGCCACCTGCAGCACGCGCGGCGAGTTCTCCTGTTCCGTGATGAGGCCGAATGTCCCGGGGCTGTTGATGGCCGTGGACGGGTTCGCAAAGCTCACGTTATTGAACACGTTGAAGGCGTCCGCACGGAACTGCAGCTTCTGCGCGTCGGACCAGGGCATCGTGAAATATTTGAAGATGCCCATATCCGTGCACGAGAAGTTCGGCCCGCGCAGGGCGTTGCGGTTTCCCGTTCCTCCGCCGAAGGGATACTGGAACGCACTCAGAGCGTTCTGCTGATTGGCGAAGAACTGCACTTGCTGCGTCGCTGGATCAACGCTGATTTTCTGCGCCACGTTGGATGCCGGTCCCACATACACTGCGGGCGCGTCCATCGAGAAATCGATGGGGAAGGTGCCCGTAAATGTGTTCAATGGAAATCCGGAATGCCAGGTGATGATTCCGGACGTGCCCCAGCCGCCGATCACTTCGTCCAGCGCCTTCGGGATATCGCCCAGGAAGCGCTGTCCATGGCCGACCGGCAGCGTATACACGTAGTTGGCGCTGATGGTGTGCCGCGCGTCGAAATCGGAGCTCGCCCGGCAGGTGCGCAGGTTCCGCAAGTCGCAGATGAGCCCGTCTCCGGAAGACGTAAAGAAGACGAAGTTGTTGTTGATCTGCGACACGTTGTCGATCGAGTGGGCGAAGGCATAGTCGAAGTCGAACTGGAGGTTATGTGAGATCTTTTTCCGCAGTGCGATGATCAGCGAGTTGTAATTCGATGCCGAGTAGTTTCCGATATAGCCAGCCGACCCCGTCTGTGCCAGCAGTCCCGTGTTTGGATTCAGCAGACCGATTTGGGCTAGCGTTAGGTCCGTGCTTGAAACGTCCCCAGTGCGAATATACCTACGATTGAAAGCAGTCGCGACTTGCGTGCAGTTGATCGATGATGAAGATGGCCCGCCGTAATAGGCTAGAACATCATCGCAGGTCCATCCGGGGCCCCACTGATCGGCAACCGCTGCGCTCATTTGATTCTCGAACCAGGGTTGCGCGCTCACCGCATACGATGAGGTTCCCGCCTGCACTTGCTGCTGCACGGCAGCGAAGGCATCGTTCAAGTACTGCCCTGAAGCGGAATCCTTGAAGTTAAGCTGTTGTGCGGCATCGCCGATCGAAGCCAGCCGGTGACCGAAGCGGCCGAAATAGTCGACTTCGAGGAAGAAATTTCCGGGCAATTCGCGTTGGACGCCTAGTGAAGCGGTAATCGCGTATGGCGTCTTCATATGGGGATCGAAGTTGAAGAAATTCGGGTACCCGCCGTAATACGCGAGCCCGATGGGGTTTCCACTGTCGTCGATATTCGGGGTATAGGGCCGGGTAATCGGGCTGGCAGTAGGAGCGGGCGTCGAAGTGAGCGAGGTGAACCGGGGATTCGTCTTGAGCGACCCCACAGGATCCGCGGTCTTGCCAAATGTCTCGGGCACCTGATTGCTGAACAGGAAATTCTCCTGGTCCAGCTCGAATTCCAGCGTATTGAGCACGCGGTCGTAGACGAGCCCGCCGCCCGCCCGGATGCTGGTCTTGCGATCGCCAAACACCCGGTTCAGCAAACCGCTGGTGAACGAAGGCGAGTAGGCGATTCCGATTCGCGGGGCGAAATCCTTGTAGTCCGGCTCGTAGTAGCCGCGCGCATTGTTCGACGGCCCGGCCAGGACATACGACATGATGGGCGCGGCGTCGTTCCCATTAATCCCGGAAGCAGCAGCCGCTACGCGCGCATTGAAAAGCTGCTGTGGGGTCAAGTTGCCGATCGACTCATAGCCGTTCTGCTCGTAGGGTACGCCGTGATACACCCAGCGCAGGCCGTACAAGAAGGTGAGGTTCGAGGTGAGACGCCAGGTGTCCTGAGCGTAGAACTCGGCTTCGTTGGCCGCCCAGTGCCGAATGGAAGGCGAGCCGATGGCCAGCGGATTGCCTTGCAAGTCGTAGTTGTAATTCGCATTTGCGGCACTGTAGCTGCCCAGGATTGCCGTGAATGTTCCATCCCACTCCTGAATGGCTCCCTGGTCCTGATTCAGGTTCGATGGTTCCAGGGTCGGGTCCAAACTATAAAAATTTGGTCCAAACCCGATGGTCAGGTAATTGATGCTATTGCCGAGCGTGGAGTACTCGCGGACGAACCGCAGATCGCCTCCGAACTCAAAGTTGTGATGGCCTTTCTGCCAGGTAAGCTGTTCACGCACTTCCGGGACGCCCACACTGCGCCCCTGGCTGCTGAACGTGCCGTACGGACTGGCGAAATTCGCATAGTAGCCGAAACCGAAGTTGTTGGGCGCGGTTGGCGCGTACTCCGCGGGATAGAATTGAACCTGCCGCGTCAGCCCGGCAAAAATGTAGTTCACCAGCGTCGGCGAGATGATCCAGGTGTGTCCGGCAACAAACGAGCGGTTATGGCCTACATAGCCGATCAGGGTCTGCGGATCACCCGGGAATTGCTGAAGGTCGCCGCCGTAGTTGCCATGGTCGCGATCCCACGTTCCGCGGGCGAAGAGTTTTTGGCTTGGACTGAGGGTATAGTCCAGCCGCCCGATAAACGTGTTCTGGCGCGTGCGGTTTGGTGCATTAAACAGAAACCCTTCGGAGTTGATGCCGTCACCGGCACTGGAAAGATTGGGCGCCGGGTACCGGGAATTCATGAAATCGATGAGCGCCGTGTCCGATCCGATGCCCGCGGGGTCCATCGCTTGAACTTGTGCGGCGGTCAGGGTAGTAATGCAGTTCGGCGTGGTGTTCAGCCGGGATGAACCTGTGCAACCCGCGCTGTTGTTGATGTAATTGATGCCTCCGTTGCGCACCGCGTCCAGCGGCACATCTTGAATGATTTGCGCGGGCGCGGTTTGGCGCAGGCCGTCATAGTCAAAGAAGAAGAACAGCTTGTCCTTCTTGATCGGCCCGCCTAGACTTCCCCCGAACTGGTTGCGAATCAGCGCTCCGCGCGGGACGCCCACCAGATTGTTGAAAAAGTCGTTGGCCTCGAATGCGGTGTTGCGATTGTATTCCCGCAGCGACCCGTGAAATGAGTTCGTACCGGCCCTGGTGACGATGTCCACCTGCGCGCTGCTGCTGCGGCCATACGTGCTGTCCGCGTTGCCTACGATAGTCCGCACCTCTTGCACGGAATCGATGGGTGCGCGCCCTACCGTGTTGAAGGGCTGGCCGATCGTCTCGTCGGTCACCACCAGACCGTCCACGGTGATGTTCTGCTGGTCTGCGCGAGCCCCGGTAACCGATCCGTACTGGTTGGAGGCCGCATTGGAATCCGATTGCACACCCGGCTGCAGGGTCAGCAGAGCGCTGGCGTTCAGTCGGAACTGAATTGGCAGTTGTTCCACCTGTGTCTGCGAGATCACGTTTCCAATGCTGGCGTCTTCCGTGTTGATGGTTCCTTCGCCCTGCGCACGAATTTCGACCTGTTGGACCGTCGTGCCAACTTCCATCTGCACGTCTCGTGTTTCCGTCACGCCGACGCCCAAAGACACATCCGACAGCGTCACGCTATGAAAGTTCGTGGCGGAGAATGTGAGTTGGTAGGCGCGTCCGGGCGGCACCAGCCGGAACTGGTAAATGCCCTGGTCATTTGTTTTGGTCTCGGCGTGGAAACCGGTGTTCGCGTTGGTCAGGACCACACTCACGCCCGCCATGGTTCCGCCCGAGGGATCGGTCACCACGCCCGTGACCCCCGAAGTGGCCTGAGCCGCGGCGCGGGGCGCGCTGAACGTCAGCGCGCAAAACAGGGCCAGCGCACCGGCCAGAAATATCGAAAAGGACCGCATCAACGGCCAAACTCTGGACTTGCTCACTTCCATTTTCGTGTACACAGCAGCTACCTCCAAGCTGGGTTTGCACCCCACCGAATCCGAATGACGCGCTGGTCGCGCCCGAAAATACACTTCTCCTGGACTTCCGAAACCAGGTACTCTCGTTGGCAAGAAGAACCCACCCTGGGCTGACATGCTCTCAAATGCCCGGCCACTCGACGGTGACTGGGGTCACTTTTGCGCGTGATTTCGAGCACCCCGGACCCGACGGAACGGAAAAGGGAAAAGGGAAAAGAGAAAAGAGAAAACCCCGCCCACGATCGCCCCGGCCCCGCGAAAGTCCACAGGATGGGTCGGATCGAGCAATTTGGACAAAAACGGGAATGGAAAATAGAAAAGGGAAGACGGAAAAAGGAAAAAGGAAAAAAGAAAAAAGGAAGGCGCTGCCAGAGCGGGACCCCGGCAGCGGGCCAAAGCGCGCGCGGGGACTCGCCAGTGAAGACAGAAAAGGCCCCGCAGTCGAGAAACCGCGGGGCCTATCTGGTAGTTAACTCAGGAGTTAGTTCCCGGAGCCGTTCCCTCCCGGCCCGCCGGGCTTTTTCTTCGGAGGGGGCGGCCGGCGTTCCGGCTGCGGACGCGGCGCGGGCCGCGGCATAGGCCGGCGAGCCGGCGGCCGTGCCTCGGGACGCGGCACGGGTCTGCGAGCCGGTGGCCTTGCCTCCGGCCGTGGCGGCGGTATTCGTCGCGCAGGCATTCGCGGCGGCGGGATGGGCCGCGCCTCAGGCCGCGGTTGAGGTTGGGGTCGAGGTTGGGGCCGCACGACCGGCCGGTTCGGCGGCCGCACCGGCGGGCGTCTTGGCGGCGTCACCGGCCCAGGCCTGGTTGGAGGCCGGTTCGGCGGCGTAAACGGATGCGCTGGCCGCGTCTCTCCTGGCCGTGGCTGCGACCTTGGAAATGCGGGACGGTTCGTCCCCGGACGCGCAGGATTTGCCGGATGTGCCGGGTGCACCGTTCCGGGTCGTTCCGGCGGCGTGGTTCGAGCCGGTGGAGTGCGCGGTACGCCCGACCGTGCGGCTGGGGGCCGTGCGGTCGGTGGCCGTGCTCCCGGCCGCGCAAGTGCCGGTCGCGCGGGAGTTGTGGGTCGCGCTGCCGGCCGAGCCGGAGCCTTCGGGGCGGTTGCCGGCCGAGCCGGAGCCGCAGGAGTCACATTTCGCGCCGGCGCTTTCGCCGGAGCTTTCGCCGCCGCTCGCGCGCGAATCATCTGAAGCTGTGGCGAGTAGCCCGAGCGTTTCAGCACCGCCGTTCTCAGGTTTGGATTGGTTGCCGGACGTGGACGGCCCAGCGGTTCGGCGCGCGGCGACGGCTTCAGCTTGGTGACCACGCGGCGGCTAGCCAGCCGTGCGGGCGGTGCACGGCGGACGCGCGGCACTGCCGCTCCCACCACGCTCGTGTGGGTTGGTGTCAGCGCTGCTGTGGTAACCACGCGAGGGTGCTGGATTTGCGTCGCGTCGACGCGCACCGCATTGCGCTGCACAGGCGCCCCGTTCACAAACGTGTTGCGGTTCACCACCGTTACCGCTCGCGTGTTGTTCGCGTAGGTGTAATTCCCGTAGGTGACGTGATTCACCGTGTAGTTGTTGTAGACATTGGTGACCGTCGTGCGGTTAACGTAGCGCGTGTCACCGTAGTTGATCCGCTGCACGTACTCCGGGTCTACCTGATACGGCGGAATATAGACATCGCGCGGCCCCAGCGGATACCAGCCCACGCCTTCCATCGTCCCGAAGCTGACGGCCACGCCGAATCCGCCTCCGCCGACGAAGCCGACCAGCGCGGGCGCGTATACCGGCGCCACGGCTGCTGGACCGGGCACCCAGCCCCAACTGCCGTCGATCATGGCCCAGCGCCCGTAATGGAAGGGTGCAAAGCCCCAGGGCTCGTCATCGACCCAGGTCCAGCCCCACGGTGCGATCCAGCACCAGTGGCCGACGTGGTAAGGCGCCCATCCTGTGTTCACGTCATTCGGCACCCAGTAATTGCCATAGTCGGGATTGGAGTGCCACGAGCCGTATTCATCGAGGTCTTCGTAGCCGGTGACGCCGGGAGAAACGTAGCGCGCGGAAACGGAATGGTCGTCGCGCATTTCGCGGGCGCGCGCCCAATTGTCGAAATTGTCCCGCGCGGGGAGACCCTGCACGTTTTCGGTCAGCTGGCTCGTCCCACTGAAGAGGGCGTCCTCCCCGGGCGTGACGTTGTATGTTTGCCCGCCGCCGGTCGCGCTGCCTTGCCCGGAATACACGCTGACGGACGTCTGCCCGCCATTGGGATCCGCGGTCAGCACATACTCGCCGGGCCGCAGAATCGAGAAGGCCAGGTTGGGTGTGTCGATTTCGTAGGATTCGTTGGGATCGAGGTAACGCACATCCACTTCGAGCGTTCCCTCGGCCAGTTGAACCTGCGCCACCTGATTGCTCAAATTCAAAAACGAAATCCCGGTGGAATCGCCCAGGCGCAGCGCGGTGCTACCGATGAAAAGCTCCGCGCGTGAACTTTGGTCCGACCACAGGCTGTCGCCCGTGGTCAGCGGTCGATTCAATTCCGCGTCCACCCAGTTCTGCTCGCCGGCCGGCTCGTACGAGACCGAACCCTGCATGTAATCGAGCGTGGCCACGCGCGCCGGAGGCGGCGAACCTTGATCGTCCTGGGCCTTGGCGGTCTGCGCCGCCAGCAGAATCAGGAGCCCTGCCAGTAAAAAGCACATATACGGAAAAATTTTGGTTTTCATATGTGAGTTTTCCCGAAGATTCATCTTCAGCAGATTCGCTCGCTTTGAGGGCTGTTGGTGTTGCGGGCTGAGGCTTCGGTTTCCGAATGGTTGCAAGCGTTCAACGATATGAAAAAGCTTAGGCCACGGCGGCTTCCATCGCTATCGGGTACTTTACTGGTAGATTCTGGGGTATCCCCTTAATTCCGCCGCCCCCAGCTATTTACCCGTCTTGGGACTACCCCAGAGATTGCCAGGCCGGCGCGCAACTATCGGGGCAGGGGTGAGGGTGGTTATCGTGTGACGCCCTCCGGCTCAGCGCGTCCTGCGCCAGACATCAGCGCGATGGCGGCGCTTCAGTGGCCGGGAAGGCCCCACTGGAGGAGACCAGTTCTTCGCCGTCGCGAAACAGCTTCACAATCTGATGGTTCAAGCGATAACGCGCGGTGGTCCGCTCGTCGGCTCGGGTAATGTACCGCACAATGGCGATGACGCCGTTATCCGTCAACTTTAGATTGACGGATGGCTTGGCCGAGAGGGATTTCGTGCCGTACCGGCGCGACACGTTCTGCCATTCTCGTTCGGCGGCTTGCGCGTGGCCCTCTGTTTCCTGCGCCACAATCGCCTGGATTCTCTCGACCAGGGGATAGGGATTCTGTGTGGCGGGAATCAGTACCTGTAATTCGTCCCACAGCCACTGTCCGGCAGTGGTGAAGTTGAAATAGTACCCGGTCACCGCGTACATATTCATGAACGCAACTTGACGTCCGGTGGGATGGCCGGGCTCGTTCCAGTTTCCGGTCTCCAGCAGCACCGTCCGGAAGAGGGTGATCTCAATGACTTCTCCCCGTACGCCGGTGAAGGCGTTCGAGTTGATTTCCACCCAATCGCCGACACGGATTCCGTGCCTTCCCATCAGCACGAACCAGCCCAGGAACGACATGATGATGTCCTGCAGCGCGATCG
>Ga0075272_1000057_pt1 | contig 31818 bp, 26 predicted proteins | sample SF_Rice_5C_0N_40_FD_69776 | JGI IMG/M metagenome (GOLD analysis project Ga0075272, IMG submission 69776) | Rice paddy soil microbial communities from Twitchell Island, California, USA - SF_Rice_5C_0N_404 | ecosystem: Environmental > Terrestrial > Soil > Paddy field/soil | place: USA: Twitchell... | reverse complement strand
CAAAGGCGGCGGGATTCCCACTTTCCCACAGCCACGGCGACGGCTGGTGATTAACACGAACCGGACAGATCACGTGCTACGAAAACCGGACATTTTAATTTGCTAACGACAGTAACCGTTTGTGTGGGATGGAACCTGCGCGGTTCGGCTACGTGATGGCCACTTCCTCGTATACGCCGAACACCGCCCGCATCGCGTCGCACACTTCTCCCAGCGTGGCGTACGCCTTCACCGCATCGTAGAGATACGGCATCAGATTTTCTTTCCCCGCTGCCGCGCGTTTCAGCGCCGCCAGCTTCCGCTCGACTTCTTGATTGGACCGTTCCGCGCGGAGCTTCTTCAGCCGCTCGGTCTGCCGGTGCGCGACGCTCTCATCAATCTGCAAAATCTCGATCGGCTGTTCCTGCGCCACATACTCATTCACGCCCACGATGATCTTTTCCTTCTTGTCCACCGCCATCTGATACCGGTACGCCGCCTCCGCAATTTCCCGCTGCGGAAACGCGCGCTCGATGGCCTTGACCATCCCGCCCAGCGCGTCGATCTTCTCGATGTAATCCCACGCCGCGCGCTCCACCTCGTTTGTCAGCGTCTCGACGAAGTACGACCCGCCCAGCGGATCGGCTGTGTTCGTCACGCCGCTTTCGTGCGCGATGATCTGCTGCGTGCGCAGCGCCACCGTGGCTGCAAACTCCGTGGGCAGCGCCCAGGCCTCGTCCAGCGAATTCGTGTGCAGCGACTGCGTTCCGCCCAGCACGGCGGCCAGCGCCTGAATCGCCGTGCGCACCACGTTGTTGTACGGCTGCTGCGCGGTCAGCGAACATCCCGCCGTCTGCGTGTGGAAGCGCAGCGCCCACGAGCGCTCGCTCTTCGCGTGGAACCGCTCGCGCATCGTCTTGTACCAGATGCGCCGCGCCGCGCGGTACTTCGCGATTTCCTCGAAGAAATCGTTGTGCGCGTTGAAGAAAAACGACAGCCGCGGCGCGAATTCATCCACCTCCAGCCCGCGCCGCAGTCCCCACTCGACGTATTCGATCCCGTCGCGCAGCGTGAACGCCAGTTCCTGGATCGCCGTCGAGCCCGCCTCGCGAATGTGATACCCGCTGATCGAGATCGAGTTAAACCGCGGCGTGTGCTTCACGCCAAACTCGAATGTGTCGATTACCAGCCGCATCGACGGCTCAGGCGGATAGATGTACTCCTTCTGCGCGATGTACTCCTTCAAGATGTCGTTCTGAATCGTGCCGGAGATTTTCTTCCAGTCCGCGCCCTGCTTTTCCGCCACCGCCAGATACATGGCCCAGATCGGAGCCGCCGGCGAATTGATGGTCATCGATGTCGTCACATCCGCCAGTGGGATCTGATCGAACAACGTCTCCATATCCGCCAGCGAACTGATGGCCACGCCGCACTTGCCCACTTCGCCTTCCGACATCGCGTGGTCCGAGTCGTACCCCATCAGCGTCGGCAAATCGAACGCGACGGACAGTCCCGTCTGTCCCTGCGAAAGCAAATAACGGAAGCGGCGGTTCGTGTCCTCCGCGGCACCGAACCCCGCAAACTGCCGCATGGTCCACAATCGCCCGCGATACATCGTGGAATGGATTCCGCGCGTGTAGGGAGGCTGTCCCGGATAGCCCAGGTCGCGCTCCTCGTTCCAATCGGCGAGGTCACCCGGCGTGTACAGCCGGCGGATGGGATAGCTCGAAACGGTGGTGAATTCGCGGGCGCGTTCCGGAGATTTTTCCAGTGCCGGCTTCAACGTGCGCTCTTCCCATTCGCGCTCGGATGCCGGCCGCCCGTCATTCTGCGGATCTTGCCCCACCGACGGCGCACTCGTCGCCTTCTCTTTCCTGGTTTTCTCGCTCATCGGCACAACTCCCCGGCCGCGCGCCCGACCGCGCTTCCATCTCTTCATTTCATTTTATGGGAACGGGCCGTGCCGAGCAAGGAGCGCTGCGCTTGCGTGCCACCGCCTCAACAGGTAAGTAAGCAACGCGAGCGCTGCGGCGCTTTCAGCGCGTCAGGGTAATGCCGCGCCCGATCACGAAGATGTACACCAACGCGAGAACAGCCGCCGCGCCCATCCAGGCGTAGCTGCGCCCAACATCCTCTGACTTCGCCAATGGCGCGGTCCTGCTTGGGATATAGTGTCGCCACCACAGCAGACCTGATTGTGCTCCTGCGCTCGCCGGCAGGGCCGATTCCCACATCAGCGCCATTCCCAGCGGATTCGGCAGAGCCGATACGGCGGCCAGCACGACAACGCTCAAATAGCCCCAAAGCAGCAGTCTCCACCGCCGCCGCGCGTCATTCAGCGGCACCCCCACGTACTGAACGAACCCGCGGCCTACGATTTGGATCGCGCCGTAATAGGAAGCGATCCCCACGATTACCAGCAGGGTGCGCCACAGCGTATGATCGCGAGCGCCGGCGATCACCTGCGCCCAATCGCCAAATCCGCTCACGCCCGAAAAGAAGAAGTATCCCGTGCCGGCAAAAAGATTGAATGCGCAACTGAAAAACAGCAAGAGTCGCGTCTGCACCGAAGCATTTCGCGCCCTGCGCAGCAGCAACCAGAACGCGATGCCCGCCGCCAGGTTCACCAGCGTGCCGCCCGCCTCCACCAGCCGCGAATCGTATACACTCGACCACGCCACGGTCGACAGCACGCCCGAGCGCGCGCCGGTCAACAGAGCGATCGCGGCGTGCCCCAACCCTTCGTGCAGTTGGTCCGCCAGCATCGAGGCGAGCATCGCGATGGCGCATGTCGTGAACGCATCATCGCGCACCCGTGCGCGCGCCGCGCTGCCGCCCCGAATCGTAACGGTTCTCTCCCTTACCTCATTTACTTCCTCTGCCTCCTCTATTTCCTGTTCGCTCCTTCCGCCCACGGACTCCGCGCCCCCGGCGCAAAGTTTGCATCCTTGTCCGGAGTCCCCGGAATGTTCGGCGTGCGATAGGTCTGCCCGCCCAGCGCGTCCGCCAAAGTGATCTTGTTCGCCGAGAGCGTGCGCCCCATGTACTGGTCGAAGAGCACCTGCGCCTCGATCAGGTTGATGCGGTCGCGCAGCTCGATTCCCTGCGCTTGCGTCAAGTCGCGCGCCCGCTGCACCACCAGATAGCTGGTCGACGATCCCAGCTGATATTTCTTCTGTTCGTCGTCGAGCGTTTGCCGCGCCAGCCGCGTCGCTTCCACTGCCGCCGCAACCGCCGCGCGATACTGCTCCAGCGCGATCAGCGCGCTGCGCACGTTGATGTACACCGTGTTCCGGTCTTTCTGATACAGCGTCTGCAGCGAACGCTCGTCCAGCTGCGCCCTCGCGCTGTCCGCCTGCGCCGATCGGTTCCGCAGCGGCAGCCCCAGCGTGATTCCCGCCACATACGTCGGATACGTGGCGTTGATCATGTCGTGTTCCGCTGTGCCCACCCCCGATGCAACGATCGTGGTGGTCGCCGGACCGAACGACGTGGGAAACCCCAGAAACAATGGCGGCGCGGACGCCGCCCCGCTCGCGTCCACAATGGGCTCGTTCGGATCGGCGACGAACGTGAGCGGCGTAGCCGAAACGCTCGTTCGGATGCCTGCCAGCCCTATCGCCTGATATTCCGCGAACAGGTTCAGCGACGGCCTCAACAAATTCCGCGTCACCTTCACTTCGATGTTGTCGTTCTCCAGGCTTAACCTGTCGATGGTCATCTGCGGCACGTTCTGCCACGCTTCGGCCATCAACTGCTCCACCGGAGTATTGACCTCATCCGGCGTTTCGATCGGCGTTGTGGGTACGATCTCGACGTCCTTCAGATTGGGCGCCAGCGGGTTCTTGGTGATGTCGTTCAACAGCTTCGTTTGCTGCAGCAGCATGTTCGTCCGCGCCGAGACCAAAGCCTGCTCGTCGCTGGCCAATTGCGATTGCGCGGTCAGCACGTCCAGCGGCGCCATGGTCCCGATCTGCAGCTGCTTCTTGTTGTCTTCATACAACTTCTGCGAAACGCTTACGGCCTGTTGTTCCACGTTCACGAACTCGCGGTCGTACACCAGCTCCCAGTAATCGTCCGAGGTCGTGCTGACGTCGTTCATCACCACTTGCCGGAATTGCGCGTCCGCGATCTTCGTCGAGTTCCTCGCTTCGATGATGTACCGCGTGGTCGGCAACTTGCAGCAACCCGCCAGCAGCGGCTGGCTGATCTGCGCCGTCAGTTGCGTCTGCACCCACGGGTTGAACACGAACGACGTGAAATTCGATGAACTTCGCTGGTTGTCCCAGGTCAGCGAGAACGACGTCCCGGTGTGAAATCCCTGCGCGTAGGACAGTTTGTAATCATGCTGGCGAAACAGCGAGCTCGGCACCACCGTTCCGGCGCCCGACGTGAACGCGTTGTTCACCGGCGTCAGCGACTGGGTCCAGGTGGTCTGTACCGTAACCTCGGGATCGAAGGAGACGGCCGGCGCGGCCCCCAAGGTCACGGCCAACGAGCTCGCCGGCTGCGGCACGCCGCCGGCTTTCGCCTTCAGCAGCTGCGTCTGCGCGATCCACGTCTGATAGCGCTGCACGCGTATGTCCAGATTGTCGTCCAGCGCCAGCGCAACCGCGTCGTCCAGGCTCAGCATCAGCTTGCCGTTCTGGACCAGCTGATCGATTTTCGGCATGTTTGTCAGCGTCGGCTCCGGCACCTGAATCGGCCAGTACTGCCCGAAAAGATTGGGAAACGACGGCTTCCCGTTCGAATAGTTCGGGCCCAGCCCGAGCTTCTTCTGGATGATCGGCTCCGTCTCACCCGGCTGCGTGGCGGCCGCCTGTTTCGACACGTCGGGCAATTGCGCCGGAGTCGCAGTCTGACTCTGCGTTTGCTGTTGTCCATTTTCAGGGGAACCCGTTGACTGCGTTTGCGCATACACCGGCGCAACGATCAAAGAAGCCGCGGTCCAGAGCACCAGCGCAAACCGCGTTACACTTTTCATCGTGTTTTGTCCTCTCCAACGAAGCAATCAGGTGAAAAAATCATGCAGGCTCCTCCCGCTAGCTTCGCCCTCGGAATTCACCTATAACAACGCGCGGGAGTGCCCCTTTGTTTCGCGCTTACCGGCCCGGGCCGCAACCCATTTCGCCTGCCGTTACACCATCCCGGCGATGGATTGCCGCCCCTGTCGCCTTGGCCAGCCTGCTCGTCGCAGGCAGACCCGCCTACCAAAGGCAGGAGTCAAGCGCGCCGTGTTCACGTAAGCCGGCCACAAACTGCACGCCGGAAGCCATCGTATGTAGCTGATGGCAAACGAGTAGAAGGAACTTCCCCCACCCACACTGTCCGCTGGCGCACACTCGCGTGCGTATCCGAACACGTAGGGCAGCCGAGTTTAACACATGACATGCTGGCCAGCGCGATACCTCTTGCGCGAACTCGGGACACCGAGCACATCACGGAGCGATCCCGCACCGATCGCATGGCCTCTTCGCCTCTCTCCCTCCTTTACTTCCCCTTGCTCCCGCTCTACCATCTCCCTTCCGCACAAATGTCGCCCACCTGCGCCAACGAGCCTCGCCCAGTCGCACCCGCGCGCCGGGGCACGTCGCACGCGCCGCTTTCAGGCGCGGTCCTGCTCCTTGCGGCTGCATTTTGCCTTTGCCTCGCGGCTTTCGCGACGCCCGCCGCGCAGGACCCGGCGCAGCTGAAGCCCCAGGGCTACGTCAACGATTTCGCCAACGTGCTCAGCCCCGCCGCCCGCGAACAGCTCACCGCGCTCTGTACCGAAGTCGACAAGAAGGCGAGCGCCCAGATTGCCGTCGTCACCGTGAAAACCCTGAACGGCCGCTCGGCCTTCGACTATTCCCTCGACCTGGCCACTCGCTGGGGTGTCGGCCCCAAACAGAAAGACCGCGGCGTCATGATTCTCGTCGCTGTCGACGACCACAAATATTTCACCCAGGTCGGCTACGGACTCGAAGGCATCCTGCCCGACGGCAAGGTCGGCGGCTTTGGGCGCGAGGCCGTCCCCTTCTTCCGCCGCAACGATTACGACTCGGCCCTGCTGCTGATGACCCGTAGCGTCGCGGACGTCATTGCCGCCGATCGCGGCATCTCTCTCGCGCAGCAGCCTGCCCTCGCCGCGCCGCCGCCCGAAAATACCTCCCACGGCGACGAAGCCCCTTCCATTCCCGGGCAAGTCATTTTCATTCTCGTCGGCATCTTCATCGTTCTTCGCCTCGTGCGCGCTTTCGCTTTTGCTGGGGCCTCCGGCTCCTACTACCGGCGCCGCGGCGGGAGCGGCTGGTGGATTGGCCCCATGATGATGGGCGGCTTCGGCCGTGGCGGGTTCGGAGGCGGCGGCTGGGGCGGTGGAAGCTTCGGCGGCGGAGGCGGCGGCTTCGGCGGTTTTGGCGGCGGCTCATTTGGCGGTGGTGGCGCCGGCGGAAGCTGGTAACCCAGGATGGAGCATAATAAGCCGATGATGGCGAAGCATCGGGACCACCCCTCACAGCCGAAGGACTTTTTGTTTTGCGGTCCCCGCTGCATTTCGAATTTCCGTCGGGCGAACCCGCCATGCTGCAGCTCTTTGCTAATTCACGCAGCCAACACCCGGCTCGTCGGTCCGGTTGAGGAGGTGGCCAGAAATACGCCGGTTCGCGAACGAGGTTCAAGGCGCAAATGGAGGCTGCAAAACCAAAGAATCGATCCTCCATATCCTTGCATGCTGTCCATCGAACGGATCATCTGAATGGAACAAAAGCTGGCTGAATTCGTTCGGCGTCTGAAGGAAGCGCTGGGCAACGACCTGAAGGCCGTCGTGCTCTACGGCTCCGCGCTAACCGGCGAGTTCCTCTCCAAGCACTCCGACGTCAACACGCTCTGCATCGTCGAGCATTCCGGCTACGCCGAACTCGAAAGCCTGCGCCACGTGGTCCGCTGGTGGACGCACCAGGGAGACCGCCATCCCGCCCCGCTGGTCTTCACCTTCGACGAATTGCGCCGCTCCGCCGACGTTTTCGCCATCGAGCTGGTCGACATCAAGCTGCACCACCGCATGCTCTTTGGCGAGGATTTCTTCGAGCAGTTCGAGGTGCCGCTACGCCTGCACGCCTTGCAGCTCGAACGCGAGTTCCGCAGCAACTGGATTCGCCTGCGCGAGTCGATCCTCGCCGCTCCGCCCAAGCGCGACGCGCGCCTGGCCATCATGCTTTCCTCCGTTTCCAGCTTCTGCACCCTGTTTCGCCACGCCCTGTGGGCCCTCAGCGGACAGATGCCCGGGCGCAAGCGCGAGGCGGTCGACGGCATGGCCGCGCTGACCGGCGCCGATCCCGCCGGCTTTCGCACGATCCTCGATTTGCGCGAAGGCAAGATCAAACCGCGCCGCGTCGATACCGAAGAGACCCTGCGCGCGTATCTCGAATTGGTGGAGGTCGCCACCAACGAGGTCGACCGCCGCCTCGAATCACAATGAGCGCCGATGATTCGCCACAGAGACACAGAGGCGCAGAGCACAGCGGCTTGGAGGAATGTGGTCCCCGCCGCTGTTGTCTCTCTTAATGCTTTTCCCTGTGTCTCTGTGACTCTGTGGCATTTCAAACTTGGAGGTTTCCGATGAAAACTCTCGCCGCGATCATCGCCATCCTGATCGTTGTCGCCATCGCCTGCGGCAGCGTCTACGTCCACCATCGCAACCAGATGGTCTCGCTCAACGAGCAGGTCAAATCCAACTGGTCGGAGGTGGACGTGAACCTGGAGCGCCGCGCCGACCTGATTCCCAACCTGGTCGAAACGGTGAAGGGCTACGCCGCCCAGGAACAAACCGTCTTTGGCGACATCGCCAAGGCCCGCGCTTCCCTGCTCGGCGCGCAAACGCCGCAGGATAAAATCGCCGCCAACAACCAGCTCGATGGCGCGCTCGGCCGTTTGCTGCTCATCGTCGAAAATTATCCCAAGCTCAAGTCCAACGAGAATTTCCTGCGCCTGCAGGACGAGCTGGCCGGCACCGAAAATCGCATCGCCGTCGCGCGCAAGCGCTACAACGATTCGATCCAGACCTACAACACCTACATCGGCCAGTTCCCCAACACGCTCATCGCGCCCAGCGCCGGCTTCCATCGCAACGAAGCCTACTTCCAGGCCGCTCCCGCGGCCCAGCAGGTCCCGAAGGTCTCCTTCCCCGCCCCCGCCGTCCACTGATCCGCGCCCTTGCCCACGCGCATGTTCATCTGTCACTGACAAATGGCCCGCGCCGGGCATAAGAGAACTGGCGGGCTGGGGCTTGGGGCCAGTGTGGAGGCGCGACTATGAACGCAAACAAGCTGTCTAGCCTTCTGTTCGTGATTGGCTGCGCCGCCATCGTGCTCGGCGCGGTCGATCCCCTGGAAGGCTCCGTCGTGATTCTTGGCGGAAGCGCCGCCGCACTGGCAGGCGTGCTGCTCGGCAAACGCCCTCACCGCATCGTGCAGTACTGGCTGTGGACCTTCCTGCTCATCGCCATTGGCGTCGGCCTGCTCTTTGCCTGGAGCAATGTGGGCGGCTTCGGGGGCACATCCGGACGCTCCATGTGGTGGGCGCTGACCCTCCTGCCCTATCCCATCGGCTGGCTCATGGCCATCGCCGCCATCCTGCGCAACGTCGTCAACCACTGGCGGCTTCATCATCACCCCCACCCAGCCTAGGCCGGTGCCTCAGGTTTAACGTAGCGTCGGCGCTTAAGTCCGCAGCCCTTTCGTTGTGTCATAACGGCCTCGCAATGAACTCCGTCGCCGGCAGTGCGTCCGATCACCATCCCTGGTTTTAGTACTATTTTTACCATTGACAACATATTGATTTTGTGGTAACGTCGATCGACGCTTATGCGCGACTCACCTAACAACCCGGCCGCATCCCCGAGCCGAGGAACATGTAACATGTTACATGCGCCCATAATGGACTCCTCGCGCACTCCCAACCGCCTGCTCGCGACTGGTTTTCCCACCTTGGCTGATGGGCACGCGTGCCCATCAATTTTCCCCGTAACCCGAATCCCTTCAACAAAACTCCCAAAATTGATGGGCACACTTTTTGACGGTTTTCTGCAATGTAAAACCACCACATCCGCCCAAGCCCGCTTCCGGATCAATTGTGATGACGCGCACACTTCTCGGCACGCCTGCCGAGATATTTCCCGCCTAAATCTAATCCCATCAACAAAACGGCCAAAATATCTCGGCACGTTTTTAGCACCTTCGTTCGCGCCTTCTCGGCTGCATGTCTCCTGTCTAGCCACTCGCCACTCGCTTGCCCTGACGCAGGAAGGGTTACTCGCCACGGCCTTCCTGATCGATACACGTGACGAACAAAAATCCAAACTAATTCCCATCGAATCAGCAACATCACCAAAAATTGATCGATACACTTTGGCACCCCTTCAGGATGCGGATACTGAGCGCGAACGGCGTGAGCCGAAGGATACCGTTCCTTGCCTCTCTGCCTCCTTGCTTCCTTGCCTCCTCAGAATGCCTATGCTACTTTGCCCTGCCGCTAGGCAATCCTGTGAAGACAAGCCATTCATTCAAGCCGGAGAATCGGGAGGAAGCGGAGCTGCTCGATAAGCTGGACACTGCGCGGCTGCCGCAGCACGTCGCGGCCATCATGGACGGCAACGGGCGCTGGGCGCAGAAGCGGCACCTGCCGCGCTTCGCGGGACATCGCGCGGGAATCAACGCAGCGCGCGCCGTCATTACCGCGTGCGCGGAACTGAAGATTCCCTACCTGACGCTGTACGCGTTTTCGGTGGAAAACTGGCGGCGCCCGCAGACGGAAGTCGATTTCCTGATGCGCCTGCTGCGCGAGTATCTGCGGCGCGAATTGCCGGTCATGCACAAGAACAACATCCGCTTTCGCGTGATCGGGCGCGAGGCGGAGCTGTCGGCGGCGGTGCGCAAAGAGCTGGACGACGCGAAGCAGGTGACCGCGCAGAATACGGGGATGAATTTGATGGTCGCGCTGAATTACGGCGGGCGGGCGGAGCTGGTCGACGCCGTCAATGACCTGCTGGAGGAGCTGCGGCTGATGAATCTGCCCGGATTTCGCGCGGACGAGCAAAACATTTCCGATCATCTCTATACGGCGGGGATTCCCGATCCGGACCTGTTGATCCGCACGAGCGGGGAGATGCGCGTCAGCAATTTCCTGTTGTGGCAGATTGCCTACGCGGAAATTTATGTGACGGAGACGCTGTGGCCGGACTTTTCGCGCGCGCGTTTGCTGGAAGCGCTGCTCGATTACCAGAAACGCGAGCGGAGGTATGGAGGATTGGGAGCGCCGCGGAAGCATGCGGCGGAAGGATAGGAGGCAAGGAGGCAGGAGGCAAAGAGGCAAGGAAGCAAGGAGGCAGGAGGCACGGAAGCAGGGAGGCAAGAGGAGGCACGGAGGGAGAGGCGCGGAGGACGCAGAGGAACGACGCAAAGAGGAAAGCAGATCCCTCCCCGGCACGTCATCCGGGACGCAAGATGGGCGCACCCCAATTCGCGACAGAATCGTCCGCGACCGGGTTCGGGATGACACGGGGCGCGGGTTGCGACCGCCGTACCAAGCACCCACTGTTCGCTGACGGCGCGAACGGCAGGGCACCCCGCGGGTCGAGTTGCCGGCCGGGGCTCATCCGTGGCTTGGGCTTGCGGCTGGAGCTGTCTCACTAAAACCCCTGAGCAGCAATCCCAGCTCAGGGCAAACAGACAGGAAGTCAAGGACGTAAAGGCGACATTCGTTCATGGGGCTGAGAATTGTTACCGGAGTGGCGCTGATCGCGGTGGTGGTGGCGATCGTGATGTGGGCGCCGGCGTGGGTGGTGGCGCTTGCGGCGGCGGGGATCGCGCTGCTGGCGCTGCTGGAATTCTTTGCGCTGGGCGAACGCGTGGGGCTGCGCGCGTTCCGCTACTGGACGCTGATTTGCGCGGCGGGAATTTTCTACGCGCAGTATTCGACGGGAAGCGTCGAGCTGCAGAGATTTGGCGTGTATGTGCTGTCGCGCGGCGTGGGCCTGACGATTTCGGTCGAGGCGGTGCTGATCGCGTTTTTGTTTGGCGCGGCGGCGATGGTGCTGGCCATGCGGCGTCCGCTGCAGGACGTGCTTCCCGCGATCGGGATGAGCGCGGCGGGACTGCTGTTCGTGGCGCTGCCCTTCAGCTACGTGGCGCGCATCGACGAAATTGCGCGGCAAGGCGGGGCGCTGCTGCTGTTCACGCTGGCGCTGATCTGGGCGGGCGACACGCTGGCGTATTTCACCGGGAAATTTATCGGGCGCGTGCCCATGGCGTCGGCGCTGAGTCCCAAGAAAACGTGGGAAGGGGCGATCGCGAATTTTGTCGGGTCGGTGATGGTGGGCTGGTTCGCGGCGCGCTGGATCAATATGGACCCGGCGACGCTGCTGTTCATCGCAGGGCTCGCGAACATCGCGGGACAAATGGGCGATTTGCTCGAGTCGGCGTACAAGCGCGGCGCCAGCGTGAAGGATTCAGGGACGATGGTTCCGGGACATGGCGGGGTGCTGGACCGGATTGATAGTTTGATTCTGGCGGCGCCGGTGGTGTGGTTTTTGTGGGTGGCGCTGAAATAGGAAGAAGAGGAGGTAGAGGAGGCAGAGGAGGTAAAGGACAAAAGCAAGAGCCCTCGGCGATTGCCCCGGATGGCCGAAGCAAGCTTCGGCGTGGGTAGCGGTTACCGGAAACCGCGGTCGCAACAAAGCGGTAGCAAGCTGCCGCACTCCAAAGCGGCCTGCGGCCGCAGAAGGAACCCCACACGGCCGACGGGTACGGGCGCAGCGAGCAGCGCGCCTCCGCCCTAAACGCGGAGAGCCGATCCGTCACCGCGAGCGCTGCGCTTGCATCGACGGCGCTCAGTAGCCGGGGCCGGGAGGATAGGGCGGCAAGTCGGGCGGGCGGGGCGGCAGCTTTTTGGGGTGCTCGCGAATTTCGTTCATCAGGATTTCGATGGCGCGCTCGAGCTGCGGATCGCGGCCGTTTTGAGTCTTGTCCGGCGTGTTTTCGACTACGATGTCGGGCTGGACGCCGTGATTTTCGACGATCCACTGACTGTTGAGGCCGTAGAGGGCGAATTCGGGCCGCGTGATGTAGCCGCCGTCCATCAGGGGAATTTCGCCGCGAATGCCGCGCACGCCGCCCCAGGTGCGCGTGCCGATCACCGGGCCGAGCTTGTAGTACTTGAAGAAGTAGGTGAAGAAATCACCGTCGGACGCGGCGTAATGGTTGGTGACGCAAGCCATGTAGCCGTAGAAGACGTTGTCGGGCACAGTGCCGCTGGCAGAATTGCGCGCGGCTTGCATGCCGGCGAGGATGCGGCGCAGGCGTTCGAAAATAATCTGATCGACGAAGCCGCCGCCGTTGTAGCGGACGTCGAAGATGATCCCTTCCTTGCGAATCTGCGGGAAATACTGCTTCACGAATTCGTTGAGGCCGGCCCCTCCCATGTCGGGAAGGTAGACGTAGCCGATTTTGCCGCCGCTGGCCTTGTCGACTTTCTCGCGATTGGTATCGATCCAGTCGAGTTCGCGCAAATGGAATTCGTTCGAGAGCGGCTTGACGACCACGTCGCGCGCGCCTTCAGCGGAAGGCGTGGAATTGACGGTGAGCGTGACGTTCTGGTTGGCCGTGTTCTGGAACAGCTCGTAGGGATTCTGCGGGACGCGCAACGGGCGGCCGTTGACGGCGAGCAGATAGTCGCCCGGCTTGACGCTGACGCCCGGCTCGGTGAGCGGCGAACGCAGCGTGGCATCCCAATTCTCGCCAGGATAGATCTTCTTGAAGCGATAGCGGCCGCTGGCGGCGTCAGCTTCGAAATCGACGCCGAGCAGGCCGACGTCGACGGCATGCAAATCCGGATAATCGCCGCCGCCAACATAGGTGTGCGAATTGGAGAGCTCGCCAATCAATTCGCCGAGAATGTAATTCAAGTCGTAGCGGTCGGCGACGTAGGGGAGGAGTTGCGCGTACTTGTCGCGCTCGGCTTTCCAGTCGACGCCGTTCATGGACGGCTCGAAGAAGTAATCGCGTTCCTGGCGGTAGACTTCATAGAAAATCTGTTTCCATTCCGCGCGCGGATCGACTTCCGCTTCCATGCCGGAGAGATTCAAGGCGCCTTCGCCGACATGATGAGGAGCGGGCGGAGGAGTGGCGTCGACGATGCCGTAGGTCTGGACCGGATGGCCGTCGCTGGGCGGCGGGCCGCTGGGAGGAGCGGCGTAAAGGAGTTTCTTGCCGTCGAAGGAGAGCGCGTAGGCGGTGGCGCCATCGATCAGCACAGAATCTTTGCGCTTGGCCATGTCGAAGATGTGGAGTGCGAAGCCTTCACCGGCAAGCGGGCCGGAAAGCCCAAAGATGGGCGTGGTGACGTAAAAGACGTAGCCCTTGGAGGCGGCGAGTTGGGTCATGCTTTGGGCGGGAGTGGGGAGCGCGACGACGCGATTCTGTATGCCGTCGAGATCGATGCGGAAGGGCTCTTGCTTTTCCGTGGATTTTTCTGCGGCTTCAGTCTTCTTCTGCTCTTCTGATGCGGAGGCAGAGGCGTTTTGCCCCGCGCCGGGGTTCGCCTCGGACTTAGCGCCGGGCTTTTTCACCTCAGCCTCATCGCTTTCGGGCGCAAAGGGCGAGGGGGTATCGGCGCGAAGTGTGACGGCGTAGACGCGCGTGGCCTTGGGATTGGCGAATTCCGTGTCGTAAACGCCGAGGACTTCGTTGTAGCTGCGTTCGGAGAGGAAATAAAGGTATTTGCCGGCGGGATCGAAGACGGGATTGTGGCTGTTATTGAAACTGGAGGTCACCGGCGTGATTTTCTTGTCGGCGAGGGAATAGAGATAGACGACCTGGTAGCCGTTGGAGGCGGCCTTGGAGTAGACGACCCATTTGCTGTCGGGCGACCAGTTGTAGTCGGTTACATCGGCGAATTTGCCCTGGTCGATGAGGACCGGCTTTTTGTCGTGGATATCGACGTAGAAGAGGCGCAGGGATTTGTCGGCGAAGAGGAGCTTTGTGCTGTCGGGCGACCAGACGGGCTGGAGGCGCTGCATGGCGCCATCGAAGGTGATGCGCTGTTCCTGGCCCATGCCGTTTTGCGGCATGAGGTAAAGCTCCTGTTCGCCGGTACGGTCGGAGAGATAGGCGATCCACTGGCCGTCGGGGGACCAGACGACGTTTTGCTCGCGAATGCCAGGCGTGCGGGTGAGGTTGCGAATGCTGCCCTCTTTTGCGGGGACGGTGTAGACGTCGCCGCGCGCTTCGAAGACGGCGCGCTTCCCTTCCGGAGAAATATCGAAGGACTGGATCAGGCTGGCTGTTTTCTCCCAATGCTTGCGCGCCTGATTGAAATCGCCGGGCAAGTACACGCTGACCTTCTTCGCCTTTTCCGTCTTGAGATCGAAGAGATAGAGATAGCCGCCATTCTCGAAGACGATGGAGCCGGGGCCGAGGCTGGGCCAATTCACGTCGAAATCCTTGAAATGAGTGAGCTGGCGGATCTGCTTCGTCTTCACGTTGTAGGCGAAGAGATTCATGCGGCGCTCAGGGCCCTGGTCGGAGTCGAAGTAGATGGTGTCGCCGCGCCACATGGGAAAGGTGTCGGTGCCCTTGTAGCTGCTGTCGATTTCCTCGTAGTGATTCGTTTTCAAGTTGTAGATGGCGATTTTTTGGGCCATGCCGCCGGTGTAGCGTTTCCAGGTGCGGAAATTGCGGAAGATGGGGTTGTAAGCGACTTCGTTGCCGTCGGGGGAGAAGGAGGTCAAACCACCGCGATTATCGAAGGGAACGCGAGTGGCCAAGCCGCCGGAGACGGGAATTTCGTAGAGGCGTCCGAACCAGCCGTTGAAGGTATCGCGGCGTGAGAGGAAAAAAATGCTTTTGCCGCCGGGCATCCAGCCCTGGACCTGGTTTTCGACGCCCATGCGCTCGGGGAGATCGAGTGCGGCGGACTGGAAGGTCAACTGCTTGGGCTGGCCGCCCTCGGCGGGGACGACGTAGACGTTGGGCTTGCCGTCATATTCGGCGGTGAAGGCGATTTGGGAACCGTCGGGAGAAAATTTGGGAAAGAGCTCGAGGCCGGGACTGGTGGTGATGCGGCGGGCAATGCCGCCGGAGGTGGGGACGAGCCAAAGGTCGCCGGCATAGCTGAAGACGATCGTATTGTTGTAGACATCGGGAAAACGGAGCAGGCGCGCTTCGCGCATTTGCTGGTCGCGTCCGCCCAGCATGGCGGCGCACAGCATCACGACGGCGAGCGCAAACACAACACGACGAAGGCGAATCATCCTCTAGCCCTCCCATTCTTGTTCAGGTGAAATGATGAAAGCCGAGCGGCATGGCGGGGCGATGAAATGCGGGGGACGAATGCGGCGGCGCGGGGGCGAGAGCCGCGCGCGGACAGGCCGATTGAAACGTCCTGGGCGTAAAGACAGCGAAGCAGGATCGTCCGCAAGAATTTATCCTTTTTGTCCGGCGAGAGTATACACCAGGGGCCGCTGGGGGGATGGCTTTCGTTCGGGAGGTGAGCGCAAGCTGGGCGCGTCTTTTTTTACCGCAGAGGCGCGGAGAACGCAGAGAAAGCAACGGCGAAGAAAAAGATCGACACGGAGCGCACGGAGAACACCGCGGCGCGCTGCGCGGGCATCCGGCAAAAGCAGATCCCTCACCCCCGTTCGCAAACACCGCGACCGGGTTCGGGATGACAGCGCGTGTGCCGCGGAGCCAGAGCTAAAGCCGGGCAAGGGTTTGCAGGTTCTCGTGGGGCTAAAGCCCCGAAAAGGTAGTTGCTTCTGCTTTTCGGCACGACTGAAGTCGCGCCCTGACACGAGGACCATACTCTGCAATGCGGATTCGAGTTAGAAGTCGGGCACGGCGGCGGGCGGGCCGCCTTGAGGCGCTGGGAGCGATGTGGCAGAGTCAGTAAGTGACCGTCACCATGATTATCGGGATATTCGTGTTTCTGTTCGGGCTCGTCATCGGGAGTTTCCTGAACGTCTGCATTCTGCGCATCCCGGAACGGAAATCGGTTGTGCAGCCCGCCTCAGCGTGCCCGAAGTGCGGCGCAAGCATCCGTCCGTACGACAACATTCCGGTGGTGAGCTACCTGCTGCTGCGGGGAAAGTGCCGCGCGTGCAGATCGCCCATTTCGTGGATGTATCCGGTGGTGGAATTGCTGACGGGCGGATTGTTTCTGGGATGCTGGCTGGCGTTCGGGCTGACGCCATTGGCGGTGAAGTGGGCGGCGTTTTCGGCGCTGATGGTCGTGCTGGTGTTCACGGACCTGCGCGAGCGGGTGTTGCCCGATGCGGTGAATTACACGGGGCTGGCGATCGGGCTGGCGATCAGCTTGTTCACGCCGCCCGCGGACGGCACAGCCCTGTGGCTGTCGAACAAGCTGTTCGCGTTTCCGCCGCCAACTCCGGCGGTTTCGCTAATCGACGCGCTGCTGGGCGCGGCGATCGGGAGTTCGCTGCTGTGGATCGTTTCGGAAGCGTACTTCCGGCTGCGCGGGCGCGAAGGCATGGGGCTGGGCGACGTGAAGATGATGCTGATGGCGGGAGCGTTTCTGGGCTTGCAGCGGACGCTGCTGACGATTTTTGTGGGCTCGGTGCTGGGCAGCTTCCTGGGCCTCGCATTCATTCTGGCCAAGCGCAAGGGCACGGACTACGAACTGCCGTTCGGAAGTTTTCTGGGGCTGGCGGCGATCCTGGTGGTGTTTTTCGGGACGCCGCTGGTGGCGTGGTATCAAACGCTGCTGACGGTGCATTAGCGATGGCAGAGAAGGTCCCATGAACGCATCCGCAGCCATACGGCACCTGACGCTGTCGCCAACGCAATTGATTTACCTGGGCGTCCTGGCGTTTCTTTTCCTGCTGGCAGTGATTGCGGGATTTTTCTTCTTGCGAAGAACGCTGCACAGCGAACCGGCAGCGGAGGGGGACGCGTCCAAGCCGGACCATCCCGATGTGGAGAGCCCTGCGGCATTCATGACCGCGTCGATGCAGGGCGTGATCGAGAAACTGCGCGCGCAGGAGAAGGAACTCGCCCGGCTGCACCTGCTGGCGCAAGAACGGGCGCAAGAAACCGAACGATTCAGCGAGGAAGTGACGCGCAACATGCCGACGGGCCTGCTGCTGGTCAGCGCGACGGGCACGATCAGCATGGCGAATCCCGCAGCGGCCACGGCGCTGGGCGCGGGATTGCTGCAGTACCGGTCGTACAAGGAGATTTTCGGGGCGGAATCGCAGCTGGCCTGGATGGTGACCGCGTGCCTGCGAGACGGGCGAACGTTCCAGCGCGAGGAAGTGGAGCACACGACGCGCAACGGCGAAGTGCGGCGGCTGGGCGCGACGATCTCGCCGATTTATCGCGGGACGCGCAGCCTGGGGCGAGTGAATGGGGCAGTTGCGCCGGGTGAAGCCGCGAGCGGGCAGGAGGTGAAGATCACGGGCGCGCTGTGCCTGATGAGCGATTTGACCGAGCTGGCCGCGTTGCAGAAACAGATTCGCTGGAAGGAAAACCTGGCGGCGCTGGGCGAGATGTCCGCAGGAATCGCGCACGAATTCAAGAACGCGCTGGCCACGATTTCCGGGTACGCGCAAATGATACGCAGCGAGGCGGCCCCCGGCGAGATTCACGAATCGGCGGAGCGCATCGTGGAGCAGACGCGGGCGCTGACGCATGTGGTGACGGAGTTTTTGCGTTTTGCGAAGCCGCTGGAGATTTCTTACGAGGCGGTGGCGATGCGCGCGCTGATCGATCATGCGGCGGGCGAATTGCGCGACGCGATTCCCGAATGCGAAGTGAGCTGCGAGGGCGCGTTCGAAGAAGTGCCGGGAGACGAGGCGCTGCTGCGGCAGGCCGTGCTGAACCTGGCCCGTAACGGCGTGGAGGCGGCGCGCGGCGCGGGAAGGGCGCCGAAAGTCGCGATTTCGGGGAGCATCGAGGATTTGGGCGGGCGCAAGTGGCAGCGCATCGCCATCGCCGACAACGGCCCCGGAATCCCGGAACAGGATTTGCCGAAGATCTTCCTTCCCTTTTTCACCACGAAATCGGACGGGACGGGGCTGGGCCTGGCCGTGGTGCAAAAAGTGACGCTGCAACACGGCGGCAGCATCGAGGCGCGCAACCGTACGGGGGGCGGGGCCGAGTTCCTGCTGTGGTTACCTTTGCGGCAGGAGGTCTCGCCAACTCTATTCCCCTCTGCAGCAGCCCGCATCTAAACTAGTGATTCGGGGTTGTTCCACACGGAGGACTTATGCGTGCAACCACGTTGATACCGTGCGCGCTGGCGGCGCTTGTGCTCGTTGCAGCGTCAGCTTGGCCGGGACAAGAGCAGCAGGCGGCGCAGAACGGAAAGCAAGCGGCGGCGACTGCGCAGAACCAGGCTACGACACAGGAGCAAACCGCCACCACTCAGCCAGACCCGTTGGCGGAGGCCGCGCGGAAGGCACGCGAAGCCCAGAAGAACGCTCCCAAAGCGGCGAAAGTGTTCACCAACGACAATATTCCGACGGCGGGAGGAGTCTCGTTTGTGGGAACGGTGAATCAACCTCCCGCCACGCCGGGCGGCGCAGCCAAAGGAGCGAAAACGGGGAGCGCCGCACCCGCCAATGACGAGCAAACCTGGCGAGAACGTTTCGCGACCCTTCGCCACAAGCTCCAGCAGGATCAAGCCGAACTGGACGTGATGCAGCGGGAATTGGGCGTGCTGAACGTGCAGTATTACGGCGACCCCAACAAGCAGATGCAGCAGCAACTGAGCCGCGAGGACATCAACAAAAAGACCGCCGCGATTGAAGAAAAGAAGAAGCAGGTGGCCGCGGACCAGCAAGCGATCTCGGATGCGGAAGAGGCGTTGCGGCGTGCGGGCGGCGATCCGGGCTGGGCTAATCCATAGAAACAATGGAACCGGTTCTTCTGGTCGAAGATAAAGCCGAGCTGCGCGCGATGATGCGCAAAGCGCTCGAGCGCGCGGGGTATTGCGTCGACGAAGCGCCGGACGGAAATTCCGCCATCGAGAAAGTGCGCAGCCGCCGGTATCAGGTGGTGCTCTCCGACCTGAAACTTCCCGGCAGTTCCGGGCTCGATGTTCTGCGCGAAGCGCGCCGAGCCGAGCCCACCCTTCCGGTGATTCTAGTGACGGCGTACGGATCGGTGGAAGAAGCCGTCACCGCGATGAAGGAAGGCGCGTTCGATTTCATCCAGAAACCGGTGGACCTGGATCATCTGCGACTGTTGCTGGAACGCGCGTCGCGGGAGCAGGAGCTGCTGCGCGAAAACCTGCTGTTGCGCGAGGAGTACGCGGCACGCTACGGATTTCCGCGCATCGTTGGCGAGCACCCGTCGCTGAAGGAAGCGGGCGAGATGGCGCAGCGCGTGGCGGCCACGGACTCGACGGTGCTGCTGCTGGGTGAAAGCGGAACGGGCAAGGAACTGTTCGCGCGAGCCATCCACCACCTCAGCGCGCGGTCCGCGGCGCCGTTCGTGGCATTAAACTGCGCGGCGATTCCCGAAGGGCTGGTCGAAAACGAATTGTTCGGGCACGAACGCGGGGCGTACACGGGCGCGGGCGCGCGAAAGATCGGGAAACTCGAGCTGGCGCACCGCGGAACGCTCTTTCTGGACGAGATCGGCGAACTGCCGTTGGCCATCCAGAGCAAGCTGCTACGGGTGTTGGAAGAAAAACGGTTCGAGCGCGTGGGCGGGACGCAGCAGATCGATGTGAACGTGCGCATCCTGACGGCGACGAACAAGGATTTGCGCAGCGCCATCGAGGCAAAAACGTTTCGCGAGGACCTTTACTTCCGCATCTCGGCCGTGCCCATTACGATTCCGCCGCTGCGGGAGCGCGGGGACGACGTGCTGCTGCTGGCCGACCATTTCCTGGAGCGTTTCCGGCAGGAATTCCGCAAACCGTCGTTGACGCTCAGCGAAGACGCACGGGCACGCCTGCTGACATACGCCTGGCCGGGAAACGTCCGCGAGCTGCAGAACGCGATCGAGCGCGCGGCGATCCTGGCGCGCGGCTCGGAGATCGACGCGGCGGGGCTGCAACTGCCGGCTGCAAGGCCGTCAGCAGCCGATCTGCCTGCAGGAATGCTTGACGAGCAATTCCTTTGGGAAGGGCCGCTGGACGACGTTTCGCAGCGCGCGGTGGCTTACGTCGAGCGCTTCAAGATTCAGAACGCGCTGCGCGAATCGAAGTGGAACAAGACGCGCGCGGCGGAGAAGCTGGGGGTTTCCTACAAGACGCTGCTCAACAAGATTCGGGCGCTGGGATTGGAAAACTGACCCTGCCGTCTCTGACTTCGACGCGCGACGGCTACAAGCAGAAAAGCAGATCCCTCACCCCCATTCCCGCAAACCCTGCGGGACTGGGTTCGGGATGACACGTGGAATCGCGCTGTGCGGCATGCGACAGGCGAAGGGAGAAGACTTACCGCAGAGACGCCGAGTACGCAGAGAGACCCGGCGCTTGTTGTTACGTGCGGCGGGCGCGGTGGAGCAGGACGCTGCCGAAGTTCCAGAACTCGCACTTTACGTCCGTAAAACCGCAGCGCGCCATGAGCGCGGCCAGTTCCTGCGGAGACGGAAATCTCCCCACCGAAGCCGGAAGATACGAGTAGGCTTCGCGGCTGCCGGAGATCGCCCCGCCCACGCGCGGAAGAATCTGGCGAAAATAAAAGCGGAAGAGGGCCGCGAGCGGTCCGCTGCCCGGCTCAGAAAATTCGAGGATGCCCACTTCCCCGCCCCGCTTCAGAACGCGCGCGATTTCGCGCATGCCCGCGTCGTAATTTGCCAGATTGCGAAAGCCGAACGCGGAGGTGACCAGATCGAAGACCCCACTCGGAAATGGAAGCTGCAAAGCATCCGCGGCGGAGAAAGCCACCTGAGTTTGCGCGCCAGAGGGTTTGGCGCGGGCGCGGACGAGCATGGGTTCGACGAAATCAGCGCCGACGATGGAGGCGCCCGCGCCGCGCATTCGTTTCCGAGCCAGGGCGAAGGCGAGATCGCCCGTGCCGCAGCAGAGGTCGAGAACGCAGGCGTCCGGCCGGCGCAAGACGGAGGCGAAGCGGCGGGCCGTGCGGCGGCGCCAGAGGCGGTCGAGCGAGAGCGAAAGAAAATGATTCAGGAAGTCGTAGCGCGGGGTGATCTGCGCGAACATTTCCTGGACGCGCGCGGCAGCCTCGCGCTCGTCGCGCGCGCCTTCGGGGCGGGTGCCGCGTGTTGATTCGATCATAGCTTCCGGGTGACTGCGCTGAAGAATCTTGGTGCTTCCCGCCGGCGGGTCTGAGACCCGCCCCTACGAACCTCTTGTAGCCAGCCTACCGCCGTCATCGCGCGCGCTATGGCGAAGATCGCCGGACAAAACCAATCATCGGTTCGCCGCCTTCTTTTGTGAACTCCTGCATAATCCGGCGAGATGCCTCGACTTTGTTTCGCACGAGCGCATCAGGAATGCGGACGTCCCATTCGGCTCGCCCAATTCGATTTGCAAGAACCCACCGCACCTCGCCTGCGCGCGATTTCTTGTCTCCGAGCAGCAACGCGCGGAGTTTAACCGGGGGAATGTTCGGCAAGCCAGGGACAGGTCCAATTCTCCAGACAAGGCGAAGAATCCGGAAGCAGTCTCGAGCCGGTAGACGATCCATCTGCACGCCCAACAGAGCGGCGGCAATCATGCCCCAGCCAATCGCCTCGCCATGCAGGAAGCGCTGATAGTTCGTCGCCGCCTCGAAGGCGTGGCCCAGCGTGTGGCCGTAGTTCAGGATTTTGCGCAGGCCGGATTCGCGCTCGTCCGCGTTGACGACGCGGGCCTTGATGGCGATGCAGCGCGGGATGACCCAGTCGAGCGCGGCGGGATCGCGGCGGAGCAACGCGTCCATGCGCTTTTCGAGAAAATGGAACAGCTTCGCGTCGGCAATGATGCCGTATTTCACGACTTCGTACAGTCCCGAGCGATATTCGCGATGCGGAAGCGTGCGAAGGAATTCGGGATCGGCAATGACGAGCTTCGGCGGGTAGAAGGCACCTACGAGGTTCTTCCCTTCCGGCAAATCCACGCCCGTTTTGCCGCCGATGGCGCTATCGACTTGGGCGACGAGAGTGGTGGGGACATGCACGATGCGCACGCCGCGGAGATAAGTTGCGGCGGCGAAGCCCGCGACGTCGCCCACAACGCCGCCGCCAACGGCTACGAGGAGGCAGTGGCGATCGGCGCCGGCACACGACAGTGCGCGCGCGATGGCCTCGACGGCAGCGAGTCGCTTGCGCGATTCGGCATCATCGAAGAGGATGACGCGATTGGCGCTGACACCGAGAGCGCGCGCAACGTGCCGTCCCCAAAGTTTCCAGACGCGCGGCGAAGAAAGAACGTAAACGCCAGTCGCTTCGCCCGCGCGCGCGATCAGGGCGCGTGCTTGCGCGAGAGCGCCGCGGGCGCAGCGGACGTCATATTTGCCCGCGCTGCTCTGGATGCGAATCGTCGGCATAGACAGGCAACGAATGTACCATCCAGCCCGACCGCTTCAAAACCCCTGATGAGACGCCACGCGGCGTTCTGTTCGCAGAGATTCTTACGCCCGCTTCGCGGGCTGGAAGACGCTATATTGGTTCCTTTGTTCCCACGGCTCGCGCCGTGGGCTACGGTCTTACGCCTGTTCCGGGCTGGACCACGACCCCGCGAAACCACAGTCGGGGCGCGGCGCGGCAGACCCGCAGCCAAATTCTCGCGGCAGCGCTCCCGCCGTTTTCAAGAGCAAAACAGCAGCAAGCTGCCGCACTCCCAAAGCGGCCTGCGGCCGCGCAACGCGACTTGCGCAGGGGCTAGGGTCTTACGCCCGTTCGGGGCTAAACACGAGCCGGATCGAGCAGAAAGGAATCAGAGAAATCGTCGCGCAGGCTGGTGTTCGAAGAAACCCGACCGATTGACGGACGCTTAGCGGAATTTTTTCTGCAGCTCGGAGACGCTGGCGAGGATGACATGGCCGACGATGGCCAGGCTCCTGGGGCTGATTTTGTCCATGGTGTCCTGGGGCGTATGCCAGTAAGGCATGCTGCTGCCCGGCATGTAGCCGCCGAGTTCGATGATATCGACGGCGGGAACATGTCGCTGGAGGAACGGGTCGTGGTCGTCGGTGATCGCGCCGACTTCGCCGGAAACGAAAACTTTGCTGTACCCGAGTCGACCGGCGGTTTTCCAGACCAAGTCGGCAAGCCATTTCGTCGAGCTTTGCTCAGGCGGGATCTGCAGGTCCTTCTGGCCCACCATGTCGGCAAGAATGACGGCGCGGGTGCGCTTCAGGTCGCCGGAAAGATCCATCCGGGCGGCGAGTTCGCGGCTGCCGAACAACGTGTCGTTGGTATCCCAGGTATTTTGGGCTTGCTGCACGGTGGTGAAGTTGGCCTGATCCTCTTCGCCGTCGAGAAAGGCGATCCACACGGAATTCGCGGGCTTCATTTTGTTGTTGCACAGGAGATTGGCCATTTCGAGCATGAGACCGGTGGACGAGCCGGCGTCATCGGCGCCAACGAATCCGGGCAAGCGCAGGGTATCGTAGTGGGTCAGCAGGAGAATGATGCCTTGGCCGGTGCCGGGAATCTTCGCCACGATGTTTTTCATGGCCAAATCGCCGACGGGAGTGGGCGCGTGGAAATCGTCCGTGTCGACATTGCAGCCGAAGTTCTTGAGCTGGCTGACGATGTAGGCCTGAGTTTGGCGAATCGCGGGTGAGGCGGGCGGACGCGGACCGAAACTAACCAACTTCGCGGTGTAATCGTAGGCCCTCTGGCCATCGAAACCGCCGGTTTGTGAAGCGGGCGGCGCGTTATCCTCAGGCGCGATCACCGGCGCAGGGTTGGCGGCAGAGGGAGCAGCCGCGCGAGCGGAACTCGCGGGCGAGTTCGAGGCAGCAACTGCGCTGGGATTATCGTGCCCGCAGGCGACCGCCAGCAGGGCTAAACCCGCGGCCATCGCGATCCAGCCTGCGCTCCACCCTGTTTTCAATTTCAACCAGCCTCTCCCGCGGCAAGGTTGCGCGAGCGCTTCCTGCGCACCACCATGTATGACACGAGCACACCGACAAAGTACAGCACAACCATGGGCGCCATGAAGATGAGCATGGTGGTCGCGTCGGGACTGGGCGTGACGATGGCGGCCACAATCGTGATGATCAGCATCGCGTAACGGAAATTCTTCAGCATGAATTTCGGCGTCACGATGCCGAACAGCGACAGGATGAACACCACCACCGGCAGCTCGAAGATTATGCCGAGTCCCAGCAGCACGATCAGGATCAGGCTGAAATACTCGTTGATGTCGATCCAAGGCTTGATCGGGCCGGAATTGCTGAACTCCACCACGAAAGCGAGCACCCGCGGAAGCATCACGAAGTAGCCAAAGGCCACGCCGCAAAGAAACAGAACGGTGGCCGAGCAGATGAAGCTGAGGACCGCTTTTCGTTCGTGCTTATAAAGGCCTGGGGCTACGAACAGCCAAACCTGGTACAGCACCCAGGGCATGGCCAGCGCAATGCCCAGATAGAGGCCAAAGTTGATGTACAGCATCACGTATCCGGCGGGATGCGTGAAATACAGGTACGGGCTGAGATGGTTTTCCGTCAGCGCTTGCGTCATCGGACGGGTGATGTAATTCAGGCCGGGCTTCGAGAGCGCCAGGCCGATCATCATGCCGATACCGATCGCAATCAGGGAGCTGACCAGCCGCTTGCGCAGCTCGACCAGGTGCTCGAAAAAAGACATGCGAGCGCCGGGCTCTTCCTGCTCGGCAGAAGGAAGCGCAGTTTCAGGCGGGAGAGCGGCCATCGCTCACGATCTCGGATTTGGTTTCGTCTTCGGGGAGCTTCGCGTCAGGGTCCGCAGCAGGCGCAAGAGCAGCGGCAGGATCGGGCAAGGACTCGGATGAGGTGTGAGCGCCCTGATGAGCACTTTGGCCTGATAAGTCGGCGTGCGGTTCCGGGTATTCGTTCTGTGGATCTGCGTCCCCCTGGAAGGACGCGTCGGGCAGGCGCGCACTGAGGGGTGCGGTGGGAACCGCATGGGCGGGAGCATTCTCAGCCACATTTCCCGTGACGCGGAAGGAGGCGGATTGGGTGCGGGCAGCGTCAATGCGGCGGTCGTCGGCCTCGCGTTCGAGATCGCGCATGTGTTCCTCGAACGTGCTCCTCAGGTCGCCGGTGGCACGGCGAAACTCGGCCATAACACGGCCAAAATTCCGGGCCAATTCGGGCAACTTCTCCGGGCCGAAGACAATCAAGGCGACGAGGAAAATGATGATCAGGTGGGGGATGCTCAGCATCGCTGGCCGCTCTGGCGGGATTCAAGATGCCGGGTATGGGCAGACAGATTCAATTGCGCAGGTTCCTCAAGTCCCGTTTTTGCATCATAGAAGAGGGTTGGATGCGTGTCAAACCAGCGTGCGGCGGGCGGTCTGGCTGGGGAACAGCCTATGTTATACTCGTTTTTTGTATGAACGCCGGGTTTGACGGCTCGTTGGGCGTGGCGAGCAGATCCGAACGCAAAGGGGTCGTATGAAATTAGGTCAAGGATCGCAGCGCGGATTGATTTTGCTGGGGCTGGTGGTGGGCGCGTCGGCGCTGTTGGGCGGGCTGTATGGCCCGACGGTGCGCGCGACGACCGGGGGTTCGGGCGCGCTCGAGCAATCGGCGAAAAACTTCAGCAACGTGCTGGCCGTGGTGGAGCAAAACTACGCGGACAAGGTGAGCGTCGAAAAGGCCATCTACGACGGGGCCATCCCGGGGATGCTGCACGTCCTCGATCCGCATTCCAGCTTTTTTGATCCGCAGACTTGGGCGCAATTTCGCGAAGAACAGGAAGGGCGGTACTACGGCGTAGGGATGACCATCGCGCAGCGCGAGAGCCAAACGATAGTGGTCGCGCCTTTCGTCGGAACGCCGGCATTCAAGGCCGGGATTCGCCCGGGGGATGCGATCCTGAAGGTGGACGGCAAGAGCTGCGCGGGGCTGAACACGACTCAGGTGGCGAATATGCTGAAAGGACCCAAGGGAACTACGGTTCACATTTCCCTGGGGCGCGAGGGCTGGACCAAGCCCATCGAAGTTACCGTGACGCGCGCGGAAATTCCCCGGCCCGGCGTGGAGTACTATACCATGCTGAAACCGGGCTTGGGCTACGTGCACGTCACCACATTCAATGAAACGACGGATAGCGATCTGGCCGCGGCCATGCAGGCCCTGGACTATCCCAAGCTGAACGGGTTCATTCTTGACCTGCGCGACAATGGCGGCGGGTTGTTGAGCCAGGCGGTGGGCATGGCGGACATGTTCCTGGCCAAGAATGAACTGATCGTTTCACACTATGGACGGTCGTCGCCGGTGCACCGCTATTACGCGACGAGCGGAAATCACGGCGAGGACGTGCCGCTGATCGTTCTGGTGAACAACAACACGGCTTCCGCCTCGGAAATCGTGTCGGGCGCCATTCAGGACCACGATCGCGGACTGATCGTGGGAGAAACAACATTCGGCAAGGGCCTGGTGCAGACGCAGTTCCCGTTAAGCGATGACACGGCGTTGCTGCTGACCACAGCGCGGTATTACACGCCCAGCGGGCGTTTGATCCAGCGGGACTACCGCAACACCACGCTGTGGGATTACCACTACAATCCGCAAGCGCCCAAGCAGCCGCAAGTGAAGCTGACGGACAGCGGGCGCCAAGTATACGGTGGCGGCGGCATCACGCCGGACGTCAAGGTGGCCGCGCCGAAGCTGGATGATTTCGAGCAGTTGCTTGTCGCGCGAGGCGTCTTCTACCCCTACCCGCAAAGCGTAGGCGATTTCGCGCAATACTACCTGGGCACGAAGCCGAACATCACGAAGGACTTCGTCGTGGACGATGCGGTGCTGAACGATCTGAAGCAGTATCTGAACAAGCAGCACATCGATTACACCGCGGCCCAGATTCAGAAGGACCTGCCCTGGCTGAAATGGGAGATCAAGCGCGAAGTCTTCACTTCCGTGTTTGGACTGGACCAGGGCTACAAGGTTGAACTGCAAGACGATCCGCAACTGGACAAGGCCGAAACGCTGGTGCCCGAAGCGCGCGCGCTGTATCAAAACGCGCGGCATGTCGTCGCCCAGCGCGAGGCCGCGGAGAACTCGACACCGCGCTGAAAACACAGCTCGGAACACATAGCGGGCCCGTTGTGGGCCGCACGATGTTCCCATGGCGCCGTGCCATGTATGGAGGGAGCGTGCCGGGGCTCGGCGCGCAGCTCTCTCCCGCAAGTAACCGCAATCGCCTGAACCGACGCTAGTACTTCCCGCCTAAACGGAATAGTCGCCTGTACTATTGGCCAGGGCGGGAGCCTGCCCGAGAATGAAGGCGTTCCAGGAAACAGACCTTAGCCTGCCAGGCCGCGCGGGACGAAGAGAACTAAACGGCTTGTAGTGAAGAGGTTAAGACACGGTTTCCAGTGGCTGGCCGAAGAAGGCTGGCTGCCAACAGGTGAGCGCAATGGAAGGTGGCTACGCGGTGTGGATGGGGCAGCCCGTGGTTCTGCGAGTGCTGGCCGGCAGCATTCGGGTCCCGCTGCGGGGACGCCTGATCGGGGAAACGAATGACGCTGTGCGATTGCGCATCGACGAGAGCTGGGATGTGGACATTTTCAAGTCGATGGTTTTGGCCATCGAGCACGACACTCCGGTGTACGTCTTGAACTAAGAATTCCAGGGACTCAGGGCCACCCAGGCATGAGAACGCCAGGCGGAGGCAAGCGCAATGAGAGCGCGAGGATGCCAGACCAAACCAGGAACGTACGCGACGGATTTTGCCGGCCGCGGCGCGCTGGCATCCATTCTGGATCGAGCCACGATCCTGCGCTTCACGATCGCCACGTTCGGAATGGTCTTGCTGTTTTACGCGATGCTGACGCTGCGACGCTGGAATTATTAGGCTGAGTTCCGATTTTCCGGCCCTTCCCTCCTAACCCCCGAACCCCGGACCGGCGCTTCCCCCTCGCCGGTCCGGGATCTCATTTTCAAAGACCGAGAAGCGTTTGAGCGCTCTTGTGCGGAGGCCTCAGGATCGAGGCACGCCAGAGCGCCTTCGCACGCTACAATGAGTCGAGTTTGTCGGGCTCACACAGCGAACGCAGATGAGATCGAGGCGAAATGAACAATCCCTGGCATGACCTGAGTCCTGGCGAGCATATTCCGCAAGAATTCAACGCGGTGATCGAGATCCCGCTGGGGTCGAGCGTGAAATACGAACTGGACAAAGTGACGGGGATGATCCGCATGGACCGCGTGCTCTACTCGGCGGTCTACTACCCAGCAAACTACGGCTTCATCCCGCAGTCGCTCGCCGAGGATGGCGACCCGCTGGACGTTCTGGTGCTCTGCCAGGAACCGGTGGTTCCGCTCACCACCATGCAGGCGCGCACGATCGGCCTGATGACCATGCTGGATGCGGGAGTGAAGGACCACAAGATTATCGCGGTAGCTACGGCAGACCCCGAGTACAACAGCTATCACGAAGCCAAAGAATTGCCCGCGCACAAGATTGCCATGGTCCGCAGGTTCTTTCAGGACTATAAGCTGCTGGAAGGAAAAAAAGTGGAAGTGGATGAGATTCAGCCAGCCGCGGAGGCGTACCCGATCATCGAAGCGGCGCTAGCGGTGTACGACAAGAAGCGCCGCGCAGGCCACCACCGGAAGTAGTGCGCGGCGTGAAGATCTGCGCCACGCAAGACGGGTCAACGCAAAGCCAGCGAAAATCGAGCGCCCTCTGCAAAAACGCCGCTGCACTGCCTCAATCGGCGTTTAGTGCACCGTGGGGGAAGGAATCTCACCCGCCAGGTAAACTGTGGCCATGCGGTTGCCGGTGCTCAAGCGCGCCACTTTGATGAGCACATCCTGTCCGGGCTTCAACTGAGCGGTGGCGAGATGATAGTCCGCCATGGTACGGATCGGATGGTGATTGACTTCCGTGATCACGTCGCCGCGAGCGAATCCCAGATCCTCGCCAAAACTGGCGGGCTCGATGTCGGTGACGATCACGCCGTTGGAAACGGACGCGCCCGCCTTGGAAAGTCCCAGCTTCGAAGAGATGTCCGGTGTCAGCTGTTCCACGTGGATACCGAACTTTCCGGATTCCTCGTCTTGCGCCGGCTTGTCGTTTGAGTTCTGGGCCAGCTGCGGGAAAATTTTCGAGCGGTCCGCGACGACCACGGAGGCCTCACCGGCGTGCTCGTTGCGGATGTAATTGACCCGAACGGATTGGCCGATAGGCGTCTGCGCGATGGGATCGACAAGATCCGTGCCGGTGTGAACCGCGCGCCCATTGACGCGCGTGATGACGTCGCCCGGCTTCAGACCAGCCTTATCGGCGGGGCTGCCGGGGGCCACGTCCTCGAGAACGATGCCGTAGGGCGCGCCCAGTTCCTTCATCAAAATGGGATTCGCGCTGTTTTGAGCCTGGAACGTGACGCCGATGGAGCCACGCACGACCTTGCCGCGGGTGACGAGCTGGTTGTAAACGTTGATCGCCGTGTTCGAGGGCAAGGCAAACCCGACGCCTTCAAAGCCTCTGCTTCCCGTGTAAATAGCCGTGTCGACGCCGATCACCTGGCCGGCCAGATTGACCAGAGGGCCGCCGGAATTGCCGGGGTTGATGGCCGCATCGGTCTGGATGAAATGCTGGAACTGGTGCTCGGGACCTCCAAGGTTCTCGCGATCCTTGGCGCTGACGATGCCGGCAGTCACAGTCGAGTTCAAACCAAAAGGACTGCCGAAGGCCAGGACCCAATCGCCAACCTGGACACCGTCGGAATTGCCAAGTTTTGCGGTGGGCAATTCGTGCCCGGGATCGATCTTGATGACCGCCAAATCCGTGTCGCTATCCGCGCCGATGAGTTTGGCGGTGTAGAGAGTCGGGTCGCCATTGACCTGCACCTGTATCTTGGTGGCGCCGTCGATCACGTGATCGTTGGTCAGAATGAATCCTCGTTTGTCGACGATCAGGCCGGAGCCGAGGGAGCGGTCCGCATTATCGCCCTCGTCGGGCGAGTTGAAGAAGCGATTGAAAAAATCTCCGAAGGGATCGCTATTGAAACGGCGCCCTTTGGGCTTCTCCAGTACTTGAGTGGTCGAGATATTCACCACCGCCGGTTCCACTCTTTTTGTGATACTGGCGAAACTGCTCGAGAGTGCGACGGGATCGGGAATCGCCAGGAGCGCGGCGCCGGTAGGCGAAAAGGTTTCATCGCGGGTCGCGAGCGCGTGCCCGGAAATCAGCGTTCCAATGATGATTCCCACACCGAGAGTAAGAACGACGAGCAGCGAAACCAGAACCTTTCGCCGCCAGGCCCAGTTCATGATTTGACGGAATTCCACACCCATCTTCCACTCCCCTGCCGCTTTCGGATCGCAAGGACGAACCGCGCAAGCTCCAAGGCGTTTACGGCTCCTTTGGGCAGTATAGCATCTCTGCGGCGGCCATCCATCAGGCCTTGCCCATCTGAGCAAGGCTATCCGTTAGATGACGGCGGAGCAGCGCGCGATGTCACGGCCGATCACGTAGAGGGGCCGGGTATGTGCCTTCGCACGAGCTGGGGTGTCGATCGGCACAGCTGGGCCAGCTTCCGGATCGGTTGTGATGCCGAGGAGGCCGAGCGCGGCTGTGTGGCTCGCTTCAGGGTGCCCCGTGCCGCACCTGATACCGCGGATGGCAGGCGGTTTCTGGAGTCTTCAGGGACTGACCTGACTGCGGAGGTGCTTGGAGATTTTCTCGATCCTTTTCAGATTGGCGAGCAGGTCTTTGGGCAACTGGCCCGAGGTGACCTGATCGATCTGCGCGGGGATTGTATCCGCGAGTTTCTGTAACTCCTGCGATTCGTCGCGGACTTGCGCCAGATTGATGCGCCTGTGAGGCGCGAACATGGGCGGCTCGAGCGGACGATTGATCTGCGCGTTGGCCTTCGCGAGCCCCGGAGGCATGGGCGACTCTCTGTACTGCAAGGGAGAGGTTCCCATCCAGGCGAGAAGCAAACCAACCGACAGGCATACGAAACGCATGGCGATCCCTTTCTCGCGCCAGCGGCGCCGCAGGAGTGCCTGCGATGCTACCGCTTTTGCGTCGGGTTGGCTACAGCGAAATACAGGGGTCGCTCCAGTAATTACTGGATTGCAATAGTATAGGCTTGGAACCATGTTCAGAGCGGTGCGGCAGTTCTGGATGGGCCGGGTGTGCAACACGAGCAGGGTGTGTGATTCCGATCCTTTTTATTCAGTTTAAGTTCAGTGCCGTAAATAAGCCGCACTCCTAAATAAACAGTCGGCTTCGTGTCGACGAACAGGGGGACTTATGAGGCGTTGCCTTAATTGGCGATGTAGCGTGGTGGTGTGGGCGTGCGCGTTTGCATTTCTTGTCTCTGTATCGGGAGTCAAAGCACAGAGCACCATTTCGACCGGGAGTATTTCGGGTGTGGTCACCGACCCAAGCGGGGCGGCCATTGCCGGCGCTGCGGTTTCGATTACGAACCAAGGAACGGGGCAAACGATCCATGTGGGGACTACCGGGACGGGCAATTACAGTTCGGGGCCGCTGACTCCGGGCAGTTACATGGTGAGTGTGTCGGCTCACGGATTCAAGACGACGAAGCTGCCGGTAACAGTGCAGGTCGGCGTGACGTCCAACGGAAACGTGAAACTGCAGGTGGGCCAAGCGAGCGTGACGGTGGAAGTCACGGGACAGCAGGAAGTCGCCGTGAATACCGAGCAGGATACGGTACAGGGAGTTCTGACCTCGCAGCAGATCTCGAATCTGCCCATCAATG
>Ga0075272_1000056_pt1 | contig 32755 bp, 29 predicted proteins | sample SF_Rice_5C_0N_40_FD_69776 | JGI IMG/M metagenome (GOLD analysis project Ga0075272, IMG submission 69776) | Rice paddy soil microbial communities from Twitchell Island, California, USA - SF_Rice_5C_0N_404 | ecosystem: Environmental > Terrestrial > Soil > Paddy field/soil | place: USA: Twitchell... | reverse complement strand
TGTCGTGATTCTGGCCGGCGCCCGCACGCCTATGGCGCGTTACATGGGTGCGTTCGACTCGACAACCGCGATCGATCTCGGAGCGGTGGCCAGCCGGGAGGCCATTCGCCGCTCCACCGCCGAGCCGGCCGAATTCGATCACGTGATTTTCGGGAACGTCATGCAGACGAGCCCTGATGCGCTCTACGGCGCGCGCCACGTCGGGCTGAAAGCCGGCCTGCCGGAGGAGATTCCCGCGGTTACAGTGAACCGCCTGTGCGGATCGGGCATCGAAGCCGTCAGCCAGGCCGCCCAACGGATTTTGCTGGGCGAAGCGAAGCTGGTTCTTGCCGGCGGAATGGAAAACATGTCGCAGTCGCCGCACGTGATCCGCGGCGCGCGCTCCGGTTTCAAGCTGGGCGAAGGAAAACTCGAGGACTCGCTTGCCTCGGGCCTTTTCGACAGCTATTGCGGCTTCAGCATGTCGGAGACCGCCGAGAATCTGGCCGCCGAGCAGGGCATCACCCGCGAGGCTTGCGACGAATACGCGCTGCGCAGCCAGCAAGCCGCGGAAGCGGCGTTTCGCGCCTGCCGCATGAAAGACGAAATCATCCCCGTCGAAGTGAAGAAAGGCAAGAAGACGATAACCGTCTCGCAAGACGATCATCGCAGGCCGGACACGACCATGGACATCCTGCGGTCGCTGCCCCCGGCATTTCGCAAGGACGGCATCGTGACGGCCGGCAACGCGAGCGGGATCGTCGATGGCGCCGCGGCCCTCGTAGTCACCCATGCGAAGGTGGCGAAAGAGCGTGGATGGAAACCGCTGGGCCGCATCGTTTCCTGGGCGGCTGTTGGAGTTCCGCCGCGCATTATGGGCATCGGCCCGGTTCCCGCCATCAAGAAGGCGCTGGCTCTGGCGAACCTGAAACTGGAGCAAATCGACTTGATCGAGGTGAACGAAGCGTTCGCCGCGCAGTATCTTGCGGTCGAAAAGCTCCTCGGGCTGAACCGCGAGAAAACCAACGTCAATGGCGGCGCGATCGCGCTGGGGCACCCGCTCGCCGCAACAGGCACGCGGCTGGTCCTTACGCTCCTGCTGGAGTTGCGCCGGCGCGGCGCGAGGTACGGCATAGCCAGCGCCTGCATCGGCGGCGGCCAGGGCATTGCCATGATCGTCGAATCTGTCGCTTCATAGCCGGAGCGAGTCTTTTTCTGCTCCTTCCCGCGGACGTTGATCGCGGCCGTCTTGGGCTGGCACGAAACGGCTTTTTCTCGTACCCTACTACCCGCGTTGTGCTTTGCCGGGAGAATTTCATGGCCATTGAAAAAGTGGGCGTCGTCGGCTGCGGCCTGATGGGTTCGGGCATCGCGCAAGTCGTGGCACAAGCGGATTACCCGGTCGTTGTGCGCGAGGTATCGCCACAACTCCTTGAAAAGGGGCTGAAGTCGATCGAAAAGAACATGGGACGCCTGGTCGAGAAGGGCACCTTGAGCGCTTCGGACCGCGATCAGGCTCGCGGCCGGCTGCGCGGGACTACCAACCTGGAAGACCTGAAAGAGTGCGACCTAATCATCGAAGCCATCATCGAGCAGCTTCCTGCGAAGCGGGAATTGTGGACCTCGCTCGATTCACTATGCGGCAAGGGCACAATCTTTGCCAGCAACACATCCTCGCTGTCGATCACGGAAATGGCGACGTTTACCCGGCGCCCCGACCGCTTCCTGGGCCTGCATTTTTTCAATCCGGTGCCCATCATGAAGCTCGTGGAAGTAATCCGGACGATTGCGACGGATCCAAAGGTATACGAGGAAGCGCTGGCGTTTGCGGGGAAGCTGGGCAAGACGGCGGTGCGCACGACGGATCGCACGGGGTTCATCGTCAACCGTCTGCTGGTGCCCTATATTCTGGACGCGGTGCGCGCACTGGAAGAGGGCGTGGGGTCGATCGAGGACATCGACAATTCGATGAAACTCGGCTGCGGCCATCCCATGGGGCCGCTCACGCTGCTCGATTTCGTCGGCCTGGACACCACGTACTACATCGCGAATATCATGTTTGACGAATTCAAGGAGAAACGCTTCGCTCCGCCGCCCTTGCTGAAACGCATGGTGCTGGCCGGCTGGCACGGGCGCAAAACCGGGCGCGGCTTCTACGATTACGCCGATCCGGCAAAACCGAAGCCAATGCAGCTGAGTTGAAGGGAACGAACACCGGGATTCGAAAATCGAAATCTGAAGTCCGAGAGCTTCTAAGGAATTTCACCATGGCTTACGAAACTTTGCTGTACGACGCGAAGGATCACATCGCGCGGATCACCTTCAATCGCCCGAACGTCTTGAATGCGCTGAACCGCAAGACCATGGACGAATTGGGCGATTGCCTGAATGCCGCGCGCCGCGACGACTCCGTTCGTGTCCTGATCCTCACCGGCGCGGGCGAAAAGGCGTTCATCGCCGGTGCCGATATCAACGAACTGGCCCAGCGCACCCCGGTTGACGGCAAGGAATTCTCGCTTTACGGCCAGGAAATCATTCATCGCCTGGAAACGATGGGCAAGCCCTCCATCGCCGCGATCAACGGTTTCGCCCTGGGCGGCGGATGCGAGCTGGCCCTGGCTTGTACCATGCGCATCGCCAGCCGGAACGCCAAAATCGGCCAGCCGGAAGTGAAACTCGCCATCATCCCGGGCTACGGCGGTTCCCAGCGACTCGCCCGGCTCTGCGGCAAGGGCGTGGCGCACGAACTGATTCTGACCGGCGAAATGATCGCGGCGGAAGAGGCGCTGCGCATCGGGCTGGTGAATCACGTCACCGAGCCGGCCGAATTGCTGTCCACGGCGGAAGCGATCGCGCGCAAAATCATCGCCAATGCGCCCCTGGCGGTGAAATACGCGATGGAAGCCATCGAGCATGGTATGGAGATGCCTCAGGAAGAGGGGTTGTTCCTCGAAGCGACGCTCTTCGGCCTCTGCTGCGCCACCGAGGACATGCGTGAAGGCACTCGCGCGTTCCTCGAAAAGCGGCCGGCGAATTTTCAAGGACGCTGATGGCCGTGCTGAAGCCACACGAGACTCGCGGCAGCCTGAACGCGCAAGGGCTGCATTTCGGAATCGTCGCCAGCCGCTTCAATCAGTTCATCACCGACCGTCTTTTGGCCGGAGCGCTGGACGCCCTCGAGCGCGGCGGAGCGACGGAACATCAGATCGAAATTGTCCGTGTGCCGGGCTCGTTCGAAATCGGCATCGCCGCGAAGAGCCTTGCTGAAACCGGGCGCTGCGACGCGATTATCTGTATCGGCTGTGTCCTGCGCGGCGAGACGGCGCATTTTGATTACGTTGCCTCAGAAAGCGCGCGCGGCATCCAGCTGGCCCAGCTCGACACCGGCGTGCCGATGGTGTTCTGCGTGCTGACCTGCGACACGCTGGAGCAGGCTATCGAGCGCGCCGGCCTCAAGCACGGGAATAAAGGCTACGAAGCCGGCCTGAACGCAATCGAAATGGCTCAACTCGTTCGCAAATTCCACAAGGATTCAGCGACTCGCAGCAGTTCGCGCCGGACTCCCCGCCGCTGACATGCTCTCTGCCATGAACACGCTCCAAATTGCAAAAATCGATTTGCACTCTGCTTTTCGTGAGCTGGTATGACGCTCCGCCACAAGTCCCGCGAATTCGCCCTGCAAATGCTGTTCGAGTGGGACATGGCGCATCAAAATCCCGCGCGGATCGAACAGCTCTTCTGGAAGACTGCGCGCGCCGCGGAATCGACTCGCAAGTTCGCGCACGAACTGTTCGTCGGTGCCGTAGCGGAGGCCGGTGCGGCGGATGGATTGACGGCGGAGCTTTCAGAAAACTGGAAATTGGAGCGCCTGGCTGCGATCGACCGGAGTATCTTGCGCCTGGCCCTCTATGAATTTCGCTTCGGCACAGCGCCGCCCGCGGTAGTGATCGACGAGGCCCTCGAACTGGCGAAGAAGTTCTCGTCGGAAGACGCGCCCGCATTTCTCAATGGCATTCTCGACGCGGCGCTCAAGAAACTGGAGCCCAACGCGCCAAAGGAATAAGGGAGCAGCGAAAGGAACTTCTGCCCTCACGCCTCGATGTGCGCCTCGAGAATCGGCACCGCCGACCCGCTGACCTTGGGGATGAGCCTTCCGCGATCTACACCGATTTCCGCGCGAATCTCACTCGGCCGGCCCATCTCGACTCCTTGCGTGATCACCAGCGTTTGCCCCGCGCGCAACCTTTCGTTTTGAACCAGATACGCCGCTAGTGAACCGGCCGCCGAGCCCGTTGCCGGATCCTCCACCAAACCCCAGGGCAGCATCCCGCGGGCGAAGGCCCGGCCATCGCCGTCGAGCGAGAAGCAATAGGCCATCACGCCCCCGCTAGAAATGAGATGTGCAAGCGCGCGCATGTTCATGTGAATGCGGCCCAGGCTGGCGCGGCGCTTGAGCGGCACCATCAGATTGAAGATTCCCGTGGAAACGAATTCAAGTGGCAGGCGTGAATCGAAATCGCCCGGCTTTAACCCCAGGGAGCCGGCAAGTTTTTCGCGATTGAGCTTCGCGGGTATGAACCGCGCGGGCTTTTGCGTCATGGTGACGAGCGCCGGCCGCCCGTCGCGGAACGTCAACTCCACGGGCAGAATTCCCGCGCCCGTTTGCTGCAGCACATGCACGCTCCCCTCGGACGAGGCTGGCACGACGCCCAGCGCGCCGAGCAGGAACCATGTCCCGATGACGGGATGACCCGCCAGAGGAAGTTCGCGCGTCGTTGTGAAAATCCGCAGGCGCGCGAGCGCGCGATCGCTGGTCGGCTTCTGCACGAAAACCGTTTCGGAGAGATTCATCTCGCGCGCGATGGCCTGCATGCGCGATGACGAGAGGCCGTCGCCGTCGGTAATGACGGCCAGCGGATTGCCCGAGTAGGGCTTGGTGGTGAAAACATCCAAAGTGTAGAGTCGGCGCTTCATGATCGCTCTTCCCGGGCAGCAATTGAGCCCGCTTCGAAGCCGGGCAGTAGTCCCACTTCAGGTATATCAGAGTCCGCGAACGATGGTCACGACTTCATCCAGCACGCGCCGTGTTGTTTCCGGCCGAATTGTCTCCGAATAAACGCGCAGCATGCGTTCGGTGCCCGATGCGCGCACCATGACCCAGCCGATGTCGCCGAGATACGCTTTGACGCCGTCCAGGTTCTCACGGCGTTCGACCGGCCAATCGAGCAGGCGGTTCAGCTTGCCGTTCGAGAAATACTCGATTGCTTTTTCCTTCTGCCCTGGCTTGAGCGTCAGATCGACGCGCCCGTAGTGATGTTCGCCGAACTCGCGATGCAGCATCGCGACCAGTTCGTTCAGGGTCTTGCCATGCCAAGCCATCACTTCGGCCAGCAGCAGCGCGTTCACCGTGGCGTCGCGTTCCGGCAAATAGAGTTTCGTGCCGATTCCGCCGCTTTCCTCGCCGCCGACCAGAATGTCGTTTTCCAGCATGCGATCGCAGATGTATTTGAATCCGATGGGAGTCTCGAACACCCGGCGCCCGAACTTGGCCGCAATCTTGTCGATCATTTTCGTCGTCGAGAACGTTTTCGCCACATCGCCGCCGAGCTTCCGCGTTCCCGCTAGATGCCAGAGCAGAATAGAGAAGATCTGGTGCGGCGTGATGAACGTTCCATCCGGGTCCATGGCCCCGATGCGGTCGCCATCGCCGTCGAACGCGAAGCCCGCATCGAATTTGCCTGCGCGCAAGCCGTGCCGCAGCGCCTCGACGTGCGGTTCGATCGGTTCCGGATTGACGCCGCCAAAAAGCGGGTCGCGCGTGCCGCGAATCTCCTCACACTCGATGCCGTTCCGGCGAAACAGATCGCGCAGCAAGCCGCGCGCGGCGCCATGCATGGGATCGATCAGGAAGCGCAATTGCGCGCTGCGCAAACGGTCCCAATCGACTAGTTCATTCAGCTTTTCCAGGTAAGGCGCGCGCGGGTCGATCGACTGCAGCAGATCCTCGCGCGCTGGCAGCGCGGGCACGCCTTCGCGAAGGACTCGTTCGAGTTCGGCTTCGACTTGCGCCACGACTGCAGGCGAGGCGGAGCTGCCGTAACTGGCCTTGAGCTTGATGCCGTTCCATGGATACGGATTGTGACTCGCGCTGATCTGGATTCCAGCAGCGGCTCCGCGGAGGCGCACGAGCAGCGAAACGGTTGGCGTAGGGCAAGCCGTGGCTACCAGTGAAACGCGTATTCCTGCAGCCGTCAGGGTTTCCGCGGCTGCGCGCGCAAAGCGCTCGGATGCGAATCGCGTATCGTAGCCCACGACAACGCCGCGCTCCGGCCGTTCGGCGCGTACGACGTAGCGCGCGATCGCGTGCGCCACTTTGCGCACGTTCTCATTCGTAAAATCCTCAGCGATGATCCCGCGCCAGCCGTCCGTTCCGAACTTGATCTGACCCATGTGCGCAGTATAAGCGATGCCATTTCAGCAGAGAAGTGTGACGCGGCTCGACCGTCCCGTTTTCCGCAGTTTTGTCCTGCCGGACGCCTCGCTGTACCGGACGAGTCGCTCTATTCCGGCAACACGGGCAGGGCCACGGTGTTCACCGTCGATGGATCGTCGCGCAGTTTGATATAGAGCAGCGTTCCGTTCGGACGCGGCACCGTCAGTGTGCTGTCCGCGAATCCGAGCGGAACGGGCATCTGATGCGTGAATTGTGGGTCGGAAGCCACCGAGTCGATCAGAAAGAGATTCGCTCCGCTCAGCGTGCACGGCTGGTCCGGCGAACTAGGGCAGCGAATCTCCTTTAAAGTGGGGATCCGAACCAAGCGAGCCAGTGGCTGCCAATCGCCTTTCGATCCATCTGCGCTAACCGGCCTAAACTGCAGCGCGCCGAACGCGGACGGCCCGAAGCTCTTGGCCGGATCGAGCATGGCCAGCACCGTCTGCGCGTCCTGCAAAACCAGGGTGCCGTCCGCGATGCTCAGCCGGACATCAACCGATCCATCGTCGGTCGCCACTTCGATCTTTTCGTCGCGCGGAAATCTTTCGGGGACGACCGTTTTCAAGAAGAACGAGAGCGTGCTGTTCTGCGGCAGCTGGTCCTGGCTGGAAAACCGGATCGCCGACGGCAGCGGCCCCGGCTCCACGCTCTTGCCGATCAAGGTGACTTTCGGGCGCGGCGCTTCCACTTGCGCGGGCAAGTCCAGAACGCGGCCATCCTTCAACGTCACGTGCGCGGTTATGTCCTGTCCAGGATCGAGCGTTCCGGCCGGAACGGTTCCTGAGGTCTGCAGCGGCAGCTCGTCCTTTTGTCCCTCGCGCGTCAGCTTCCCCGGCGTAAATTCGACGCCGTCGACATTCAGCCCTTTCACCTCGTCCAGCCGTGTCCCGACCAGAAGCGCCTCCCGATCACCGGCATTGAAAGCGAAGTGATCGAGGTGCGCCGCCTCGGCGTAAGCCAGCAAGGGAACCTCGTCGGCTTCCTTCAGCCCGTACTGTTTGATCTGAAGCGTCACCAGGCCCGTCTTTTCCCGCTTCATCGGCACGCTGACTTCGATCTCGTTCGGCTTGACGATCTTCCAACTCGTTTTCAGCTCATGCCCTCGCGCATCGCGTGCCCTGACCGCGTCGACGCAAACGGCGCAATCGGATTCAAGGTGCAGCGTATCGTCGCGCCCCACAACGAGCGCGCTCTGATCCGCTGCGGGGACGGTCCATTTGGACGGTGCCGAGTCGCGAAAGTTGAAGCTCGGCCCTTCGAACGTCTTGAATCCCCAATCGCCGTAAAGCGTCCCTTTGACCTGCGAAACGATGGCGCCCGTGGGAAGCGAGCGCGTGTCGACTACGAATCCTCCTCGCGCGGGATCAGCGATGGCCGGCAAGTCGATCGTCTTCCCGGATTTTTCCGGCACGCGAAGGACGAAGTTGTGGGCCAGGTCCGTCGAGAACACCAGCGGCGCGCCGCCGACCGGCAGAATCAGCGGCGACTGGTGCAGGCAGTACACCTGATTGGGATCGACAGCTTGAAGCGGCGGCACTTGTGCCGCTTCCACTGCCGGCAATCCGATCACGAGCACGGATTTGGGGTTTCGAAAAGACGGCGGGCTGTTGAGCCGCAGATTCAGTTTGTCCTCCTGCGGGACAGCCAGCGCCGGAATGTATTGATACTCTGCGGTGTGCAGCTTGCTCATCAGCCGCGCCATATCGAGCACCGTTCCCACGTATGGACTGAACGTCCCCGCTCCCACCAGGGGAGTCGAGCTGACCGCCCCGATCAAGTCCGCCGAAGGTCCGGAGGTGAGCGCCGCGACCATGGACTGCGTGTGAGGATCGTCCAATACGAGTTGATCCGTGCCTTGCATCAGGCACGGCGCCTGTTGCTCGCTGGGCTTGTCGAAGCATTGTTGGTCAACCTTGATGTGCAGCGTCCGCGCGAGATTACTGGATCGCTCCTTCAGCTCTGTGGGATTCGAATCGGAGGTGTGCCGGACCTCATCGAGATACTTATCCAGGCGCGAGCGATCCAATCCAGCCTGATCCAAGTCCTGGGAGGCGCGAACGAACACGCCGGGCCGGCCGCGCACGGTCGAGCGCAACGTGCTGAAATCTCCGCCGGTCGAAGGAGCGAAGAACATAAGCGCCTGCTGCGCTCCTTCCGGCACCGTCACCACGATGCCCTCCTGGCGCACGTTTTTGGTCCAACTCTCCGTGCGGATGAACCAGTTTTCCGGCGGAGGGTTCGTCGTTCCGCGCAGGAAGGCCACCACCAGCAAATAATGAACCGATTGGCTCTCCGGGAATTCGGGATGGATCCACAGCCGGTCGCCTGCCTGCAAATTCGCCACTTGCGACACCGGCTCGGTTTTGCCCCCGCGCGTCACGGTCATTTCTACCCGCGGCCCGACAAGATCGAACGCGGCGGTACCCGCGCGGCTGGCGCAAACTACAATCGCCAGTGGCGCAAGAATGATGCACAACCGCAGCAGCGCTCCGAAAATGTCCCCACGTTTTTTCCCATACAGCAGCATTAAATTCCGCTCCTTCTATTCCTGGTATTCCTGGTTGCGCGATTCGGAATCGGAATCGCAAATCGAGACACACACACGATCGTTGTTGGCCGGGGAGAACATAAATTCTAGACGCAAACAGGCCCCGTCCGAATGTCAAATTTTGGATGCAGTGTCGTTCTGATTTGCTGCCGGAGATGATCCCTGATCGTGCTTGAAATCAGCGGCGGTTGGCGCCCGCTGCCCGCTCTTGCCCTCGCCGCGCCGGTCGCGCGTCACAGCAGGCGCGTGGACCTTTGCTCCTCGAGCCATTTCACGATTTTGCCCACTTCCTGCGACCGCTCGCGCGGGCAAATCAGCAGCGCATCATCCGTTTCCACCACCACCAAATCGCGCACTCCGATGGCCGCCGTGAATTTCCTGGGCGACCAAAAATAGTTCCCTCCGCTGTCCAGCGTGAACGCCGGCCCTGCGGATATGTTTGCGCCGGGCTTTCCCGCCAGCAGTTCGTAGACCGCGGCCCACGACCCGATGTCACTCCATCCGATTCTCGCCGGAATGACGAATACGGCGGAGCCGCCCGTTTCGCCCTGGGCATCCGGTCCGCTCGCCGCGCGCAAACGCGTCACCGGTTCCATCAACGCGTAGTCGACGGAAATGTTCTCGAGTCTCGGATAGATTCGCCGCAGCGCGGATGCGTACTTGCGCGTTCCGATTGTGTCGCCGAGTTCATTCAGCGCCTCGTATGTGCCGGGAAGAAATCGCCGCAAATTCTCTAGAAAGGTCGACACCCGCCAGAAGAACATCCCCGCATTCCAGAAATAATCGCTGGACGCGGCGTATCGCCGCGCGGTCTGCAGATCGGGCTTTTCGGTGAATCGCCTCGCGCGGTATGCCGTCGCCCCGTTGACGCGAATCGAGCCGCTCTCCTTTTCGATATAGCCGTAGCCGGTTTCAGGCCGCGTCGGAGGGATCCCCAGCACGATGAACCGCCCGGGCGTTCGCGCTGCTTCCACCGCCGCGCGGATCACCTTGCGATAACCGGCCGCATCGGCAACGTAGCTGTCCGACGGCACGACACCCATGATCGCGTCGCCGTGTTCGCGCGCCAGATGAATCGCCGCCAGCCCGATCGCCGCGGCCGTGTTGCGGCCCACCGGCTCGGCCAGCACGTGCGCGGACGGCACGCCGCGAAGTTCGCGTCGCACGCTTGCGGCCTGCTCCTCGTTGGTCACGGCCCAAAAATTCCGGGTCTCGAAGGTCCCGAGCAGCCGCTTCATCGTCATCCGCAGCATGGTTTCGCTGCCGACGATATTCAGGAGCTGCTTGGGCGTGCGTATGCGGCTGCGCGGCCAGAAACGCGTTCCGCGCCCCCCGGCCAGCAGGACGGCGCAGTCTACGAGTTTTTCGCTTCTGCCGCTCATGCTTGAATCACTAAATGAATTTTACGTGTACACCAGTTTGGACCACGCGTTTCGTTCCACGCCGCGCTGCTCCATCCGGCTCACGAATTCGCCCATGTCGGCCGGCACGTACGCTCGCAGCAGCGAAGTTGCGGATCGAGGCGCGAGTTCATACGCGCCCAGCGCCGCGGGGAAAATCCACGCCTGCGCCGGAGCGTATTCCGCCGCGCCATCCGCCCACTCGATTCGCCCGGTCCCCTCCAGAAAAATCAGCAAATCGAAATGCTCGCGGGAACTGGCCGCGGCGATGCGTTCCCGGAATCCCCATTTCTCGGTTGCGAAATACGGGCACGCGGCAAGATAGGTCTCGCTGACCCCGTCGCGCGTGATCCGCACCGGCGTGGTCTTCCCGCCGTGCTGCTTCCCGAAGCGCAATACCTCCAGCGCTTTTTCGATGTGCAATTCGCGCGCCTTCCCGCTGGCGTCGCGGCGGTCGTAATCGTAGACGCGATAGGTCAGGTCCGAGTATTCCTGAATTTCGCAGAGCAGAAGGCCAGCGCCGATCGTGTGCGCCGTGCGCGCGGGGACGAAGATCGCGTCTCCCTCGTGCACCGGTACGCGTTCCAGGCAGCGCTCCGCCGTGCCGTCTGCGATCGCTTTTTGGAACTCCTCGCGCGTCACTTCCGGTTTCAGTCCCAACAGAACCTCGGCGCCAGCTTCTGCCCGCAGCGCGTACCACATTTCCGTTTTTCCGCGGCCTCCCGCCGCCGTTTCGTTCCGCGCAGCGTAATCGTCGTCAGGATGAACCTGAACGGACAGTTTCTCGCGCGTAAACAGGAATTTCACCAGCAGAGGGAAATCGTTCGTGGACTGCATCGCCGTGCCCTTCCACGCGAGATCCATTTGACTCCACGCCTCGCCCAGCGTTTGGCCGGCAAAGGGGCCGTCCGCAAAGCGGCAATCGAGCCCGGTGAGCCAAGCCTCGCCGATCGGCTCGCGCAGATCCGATTTTTCTGGAAAGAGGGGCGCTAAGGAGCGCGCGCCCCAAGGCCGCTGGCTGAAAATCGGGTCGAGGCGCGCGGGCGAAGGCTTCACGGTTTGCGATCAGTTTCCCATCGGCGGTTGCATGCGAGCCGGCCGCTCGTCCATCACTGGCTGAGGAAGCGGGCCAGCCGCCGCAGCCCTTCTTCGATCCGCTCGACCGAGGTTGCGTAGGAAATCCGGATGTGCCCCGGGGCGCCGAACGCCTCGCCGGGCACTACGGCGACATGCTCGCGCTCGAGCAGGCGCTTGGCCAGTGCCGTGTCATCCGGCATATCACTGCTCAGGCGCTTTGAGATATTCGGGAACACATAGAACGCTCCCTGCGGAGCGGTGCAAGTGACCCCCGGAATCGCGCGCAGCCCCGCCACGATGATTTGCCGCCGGCGCGCATATTCGTCCAGCATGGTGACCACTGAATCCATCGGTCCCAGCATCGCTTCGAGCGCCGCGTATTGTGCGATCGACGTCGCGTTCGATGTGGCTTGGCTCTGTAGCTTGTTGATCGCTCCGATCAGCGGCGCGGGACCCAGGGTGTACCCCATGCGCCATCCGGTCATCGCAAACGTCTTCGAAAACGATCCTGCAACGATCACGCGCTCCTTCGCGCCCGCCGCGCTCGCGATGGAATAAGGCTTCACGTCGCCGTACACAAAATGCGAATAGCATTCGTCCGTGAGCAGCCATACGCGGTGCTTCTGGCACACCTCCAGAATCGCCTCGAATTCCCGCTTCGGAATCACGGCCCCGGTCGGATTGTTCGGCGAGTTGATGATCACGACTCGCGTGCGCGGCCCGATGGCCTCTTCAATTTGCTGCGCCCTCACCAGGAAGCCATCGTCTTGCCGCGTCTCCACGAATACCGGCGCTCCGCCCGCATATTTCACGATATCCGGGTAGCTCACCCAGTACGGCGCGGGAATCACCACTTCGTCGCCGGAATCGATCAGCGAGCAAATCGTGTTGAATACGGAATTTTTTCCGCCCACGTTCACGATGCATTCAGCTGGCTCGTACGACGATCCCAGCTGCGCCGCGTGCCAATCGCAGATCGCCCGCCGCAGCGGCGCGATGCCCGGCGTGGCCGTGTACTTCGTGCGGTTCTCGTTCAGCGCCTTCACCGCCGCGCGCTTGATGTGCTCCGGCGTGGGGAAATCCGGTTCGCCCGGCCCAAAGTCCACCACGTCGGCCCCGCGCGCCTTGAAGCGCTCCGCTTCCTGCATGACCGCCATGGTGGGCGAAACGGCGATGCGGTTTACCCGCTCCGCCAAACGGATTTCTTCCTGCAGTTTCATTCCGGTTCCCGGTTCCATTCTCTTCCTTTCCTGATTCAATTGCGATGCGGCGCAAATCCCTGCGGAGGACGCGTCTCAGCTCACTTTGCCCCGCAAACGCTCCTCGATGATTTTCGGCACGAGACCCTTCACCGGCCCGCCCAGCCGGGCGAGTTCCTTCACTAGCCGCGAACTGATGTAGCTGTACGCCTCTCCCGGCATCATAAACACGGTCTCGATGTCGGGCTCGATCTTGCGGTTCATCATGGCCATCTGCAGTTCGTATTCGTAGTCGGACACCGCGCGAATCCCGCGCAAAACCACGCGCGCGCCCTTCGCCCGCGCGTAATCCATCAGCAAGCCGCTGAACACGTCGACTTCCACGTTGCGGAACTCGAAGGTCACCGCCTCCAGCATCTCCACGCGTTCCTGCACGCTGAACAGCGGGTCCTTTTCCAGATTCTGCGCGATGGCCACGATGAGGCGTCCGAAAATCCTGGCGCCGCGCGCGATCAAATCCAGATGCCCGTTCGTCACCGGGTCGAACGAGCCCGGATACACCGCCGTCACGCCGTTCGCCATCTCTGGTTCCATTCGGCGCTCGATTCTAACTCAGAATTTCGAGACTCGCCCGCGGAAAAAAGCCGCCGCCAGGACGTCCGCCCGACACTTGGACGCTCTCCCGAATGCACGCTCTTGATGTCGGCGCGAAAACCGCTTCTCATTCGCGGGCACGGGTCGGCACACCTCGGCGCCAGAAAGGCGCCGGATGGATAAGTTGCTGCGGACTTCGCCTGCGCGGTCCGCCACGCGAAACGTGCTTACCAGTGTGCTTGTTCGCCGCGGATCGTCTTCGTGTGATGCTTGGGAAAACGCGCGAGCACTCCCGCGGTAAAGGACGCGAGTTTGGCGCCGGACGGCGCGTACACCGAAATGACCAGCTGATCGGTCAGCGGCACGCCCTGCGAGGGCACCTGGAACGCGAAGCGCCACGGAATCTGATCGCTCACGCCGAATTGGTTGGTGAGCCCGAACTTGCGGTCGCTGGGCGCCGTCTTGGTCACCGAGAAGCCGCGCACCGGCTGAATGCCGTAGCGGTTCTTCCATACCGCGGTGAAACGCAACCCGTTGATGAAATCGTTCACGCGCTGTGGCGACGACCCGTTGCCCGGACGCACATAGTCGACGTGCCCGCCCGTGGCGTCTGGAACGCCGCAAGGAGTGAAATTGCCGGCCAGCGCGACCGCCACCTGCGAAGGAAATTCGCGCACGGGCTGGGAATACTTCCGGAACTCAACCCGATGGTGCCCTTCGATGCGAACCAGACCGTCAAAGAAATCGTCGGCCGAAAGAGCGCCGGACAGATTCCCGCAGACGCTTCCGGTGCGGATCGGCTGCGGCGCCACGGGCACAAACATATCGAAGATCGTCTTGTCTTTCGGGGCCGCCTGCGTAGAAGCGGCAGCCAGCAAAAGAGCGCAGGCAAGCGGCAGGCTCCATTTGACGGCGGACGTGATTCTCATGCACTGACCTCCAAGAGCGCCTCTCCGGCATAGATGCGTTTGATGATTTCCTCGATGGGCTCGTCCTCGATCAGCAAGTCCCGCACTTCCACCGTGGCCAGCACCTGGCGGACCAGGTCCGCCGTGGCCACCTTCAGGCGGTCGAAACGAATCCGGTAGGTCAGCTCGTCCACCTGTTCGAGTTCAAGCCCATCGCGCGCAAACATGCCGACACGGCTGGTTTGTTCGCGATCCTTGAGCGCAAACTTGATTTGTTTTGTGCGCAGAAGTTTCTGCTTCAAATGCTCTAGAGGGCCGTCGTAGAGCACCCTGCCGTGGTCGATGATCATGATCCTACGGCACAGTTCTTCTATATCGTCTAAGTCGTGAGTAGTCAAGAGAATCGTGGTTTGGAATTCCCGGTTGACCGCTCGCAGAAACTGCCGGATATGGTCCTTGGCCACCACGTCCAGCCCGATGGTCGGCTCGTCCAGAAACAGCAGCGGCGGATTGTGCAGCAGCGCCGCCGCCAGATCGCACCGCATGCGCTCCCCCAAGGACAGTTTCCGCACCGGCGTGTGCAGGTACTCCCGGATGTTCAGAATGTCGTTAAACAGCTCCATACGGGCGTCAAAATCACGCTGGGACACGTCGTAAATCCGCCGCAGCAGCTTGAAGGACTCGATGACCGCAATATCCCACCACAACTGCGTTCGCTGCCCGAAAACGACCCCGATCGTCTTCACGTACCGGCTGCGCTCCCGCCAGGGCACGTATCCATTCACCCGGATCTCCCCGCCCGTAGGTACCAGGATCCCGGTCAGCATCTTGATCGTTGTGGACTTGCCCGCTCCATTCGGCCCGATATACCCGACCATTTCGCTGCGATCGATCGAGAAGGAAACCCCATCCACGGCCGAAAGCGTCTGATACTCCCGCACGAACAGGTTCTGGACCGATCCCCACACCCCTTCCCGCCGCTTGAACGTGCGAAACTGCTTGCACAGTTCGTTCACGTAGATCAAGGATTCCGAGCTCATTGGTGTGGCGCCTGTCTGCCGGAGGCAGGCTCGAATTCTACCATTGGGAGCCACCCAACCCCATCCTGCAGCTCCGATGCCTAATTAGACGTATGCCGGGAGATTTGGGCGCAGCGAATTTCGAGGGCGTTCGACCTTCGGCCGCGCAGCCCAGACGAACCTCACTGGACAACGGAGCGGATGTCACTGATACTATTCCCATCCATTGTGTTAACCGGGAAGGGGTTTCCTCGTACCCAGACCCGCGCTGTGGGGTTTGCAACCGCCGAGCGACCCGCACATCAGATGAGGCGAACGATGTCCTTGTGTGCGTCCCGCTCAAAGTTAGAATTCTACCAACGCCGCGTTATTTCAGCCGCGCGCTGCGCGTAACAAAAACGGGAGGACAGCGTTAATCCATTAGCTCGACTATGCCTGAAACATCCCTAAAACCGGACCTGTCGTCTTTGCGCATCGACGACCACAAACGTGGCTCCCGCAGCGCGGGCAAGCGCGTCGCTCTTATTTTTGCCGCTTTGCTGGCCGCGCTGGTAATCGTCGGCGGGGTCTACGCGTATATGCATCAGAGCCCCGTTGTACAGGTGGCCAGCGTGGATGCGCCCGATACAGGGCCGCAAGCCTTGCTCAATGCTAGCGGCTACGTCACGCCGCAGCGCCGCGCCACGGTGGCCGCCAAGATCACGGGGCGTGTGACCGGGGTTTTCTTTACCGAGGGGATGTACGTGCACAAAGGATTCGTGCTGGCTACGCTGGATGATTCCGACGCGCAGAAGACCCTGGCGGCGGCCAAAGCGGACCGCAACGCCACCCAGGCCGGCATTCTCGACCTCCAGGTGCAATTGCAGAACGCCCAGATCGAGCTCCACCGCGCCCAGAAATTGATGGCCGCGGGTGTTCAGACGCAACAGGCCCTGGACAATGCGCGCATGGCCGTCAACAGCCTGCGCGCCAAAATCGACTACACCCGCGAACAAGTGCTTGCCGCCGACGCCCGCATCAAGGAGGCCCAGCAGGGAGTCGAGAATTGCGTGATTCGCGCGCCCTTCGAGGGCGTCATCGTCTCCAAGGACGCGCAGGTTGGTGAGATGGTTTCCCCGGTCTCGGCGGGCGGAGGGTTCACGCGTACCGGAATCGCTACGCTCGTGGACATGAACTCGAACGAGATCGAAGTGGACGTCAATGAGAATTACATCGCGCGCGTCAAGCCGCATCAGCAGGTTACCGCTGTGCTCGACGCCTATCCCGATTGGAAAATACCCTGCCACGTGCGCACTATTATTCCCACCGCGGACCGGCAGAAAGCCACCGTCAAAGTGCGCATCAAGTTCGACAAGCTCGACCCGCGCATCCTCCCCGACATGGGCGTGAAGGTGACCTTCCTCGGCGAGGAATCCAAACAGGCCCAGAAAGCTCCCGCCGGCCTGATGGTTCCTCAAAACGCCGTCCGCGACGAAGGCGGGCAGAAGGTCGTCTTCGTGGTGAAAGAGGATCGCGTCGAGCGCCACGCGGTGAAAGTGGGCACCAGCAATGGCACGCAAACGCAGATTCTGGCGGGGCTGACCCCGGGCGACACCGTGGTGGTTGGCGGTCCCGCCGATTTGCGCGACGGGCAACAGGTCGAAGTCAAGCGTTAGCCCGGAACAATCTCGACTCAGCCGGAGAACTCAGCAGAGGAGCAACGAGCATGGTCAGCGTGGATGGCAACGGAAAATCGGGCAGCCTGATTCAAGTTCGCGGACTGGACAAGACGTACCGCCGCGGCAATGAAGACATCGATGTCTTGCAGGGCCTCAATCTCGACGTGGACAAAGGCGATTTCGTCGCCTTTATGGGCCCCAGCGGCTCCGGCAAAACCACTCTGCTCAACCTGCTCGGCGGCCTGGACGTCCCCACCCGCGGCAGCGTCACCGTCGCCGGCGACGAGATCACCCACATGTCCCGCGGCAAATTGACCGAATGGCGCGCCCGTCACGTCGGCTTCATCTTCCAGATGTACAACCTGATTCCGGTGCTCACCGCCTTTCAGAACGTCGAATTGCCTTTGCTGCTCACCAAGCTTTCCAAAGCCGAGCGCCGCAAGCACGTCGAAACGGCTCTCGGCGTCGTCGGTCTGGCCGAACGCATGCACCATTACCCGCGCCAGCTTTCCGGCGGACAGGAGCAGCGCGTCGCCATCGCTCGCGCCATCGTCGCCGATCCCACCTTCCTGCTGTGCGACGAGCCTACGGGCGACCTCGACCGCAAGAGCGCCGATGAAGTGATGGACCTCATCAAGCGCCTGGTGAAGGAGTACGGCAAGACCGTTCTTATGGTGACCCACGACCCAGTCGTGGCCCGCCAGGCCAATACCACCCTGCACCTCGACAAAGGCGTGCTGGTCGAGGCTGGAACGCGCCAAAGCGTCGGCGCGGGAGGCGTTTCATGAAATTCAGCGGCCTCATTTTCGCCAATCTCTTCCGCAAGAAGGCGCGCCTGCTGCTGACCATCGGCTCTTTCGCCGTGGCCCTCTTTCTCTTCGCCTTCCTCGGCGTGGTCAACGACGCCTTCTCGCGCGGCGCCAACGTGGTCAGCGCCGATCGCCTGGTGATCACCAATCGCACCTCTATCATCAACACGCTTCCCCTCTCCTACCGCGACCAGATTCTGCGCATTCCCGGCGTGAAATGCATCACGCACAATAATTGGTTCGGCGGCGTCTATCAGGATCCCAAGAATTTCTTTCCCCAGTTCGTCATCGATCCGGAAAGCCAGCGCCAGGTTTACCCTGAGCTTGTTGTTCCCGACAACGAATGGAACACCTTCCTCAAAGACCGTCAGGGCGTCATCGTGGGCGCGGCTACCATGAAACGCTTCGGCTGGAAAATCGGCGACCGCATTCCCATCGCCACCACCCTGTACGGCCTGCAGGACAAGCCCTTCCAGTTCAATATCGATGGCGTGTACCACGGCAGCAAGCCGGGCGAAGACGAAACCCAGTTCTGGATTCAGTGGGAGTATTTCGAGCAGAGCGTTCCGGATGGCGTCAAAGATCAAATTGGCTGGTACGTCTTGCGCGTGAACAATCCCGACGACGCCCCGCGCGTGGCCAAAGCCATCGACCAGATGTTCATGAATTCCCCCAATGAGACCAGGACCCAGACCGAATCGGCCTTCGCCGCCAGCTGGGTCAAGCAATTCGGAAATATCAAGCTCTTGATCGTGACCATTGGAACCGTGGTCTTCTTCACCCTCCTGCTCGTCACCGGAAACACCATGGCCATCTCCGTGCGCGAGCGCACGCCCGAATTGGCCGTGCTCAAAGCCATTGGCTTTTCGGATCGCGCCGTTCTCCGGTTTATTCTGACCGAATCCCTCGTGATTGCGGTCGTCGGGTGCGTTGGGCTGCTGCTGGCCATGGGGGTGATCCCGCTGCTCAGTCAATCGCTGGCCGGGATGTTGCCGCCGCTTCTGATCACGCCCAGGACGCTTGCGTATGGCGTCGTCGCGGCGCTCCTGGTCGGCTTCGCCAGTGGCATTCTTCCCGCTGTGGGTGCGATGCGTATGCGCGTGGTGGACGCGCTGCGGAGGGTCTGATCATGGTGCCAAAGCTCTTTTTCGGCGTGTTGATTACGCTCGCGGCCATCGTCGCGCTGCTCTTGATCCTGCTGGTTGTCGGCGGAATCATTGCGGGCTTGCTGGCGCCCTTCATCGGTTCCGTCCCCATTTCGTATAACTTTCGCAGCATTCGCGCGCGATGGACCTCCACCATCGTCGCCGTTCTCGGCATTGCCGGTACGGTGGGCGTGTTCGTAGCCATGCTTTCTCTGGCGCGCGGCTTCCGCGCCACCCTGGTCGCGTCCGGCTCGCCCGACGATGCGCTGGTCATGCGCGCCGGCTCGACTTCCGAGATGATGGGCGGCATCACCCTCGATTCCGTTCGCATCGTGCAGGACAAGCCCGGCGTGGCGCGCGACGCCTCTGGCCAGCCGCTGGTCACACAGGAAGTCGTCGGCGTCATTCCTTTTCCCCTGATCAGCACCGGCACCGACGCCAACGTGCAAGTGCGCGGCGTTTCCCCCAACGTCCTCGAAATTCGCAAATTCGTGAAAATCGTGCAGGGGCGCATGTTCACGCCCGGCTTGGACGAGTTGGTCGTCGGCAAAAACGCTACCAAGACCTATCGCGGGCTCACCGTCGGCAACACCGTGAACTTCGCCGGCGGGCACTGGAAGGTCGTCGGCATGTTCGACGCGGGCGGCTCTTCGTTCGATTCGGAGGTGTGGTGCGACGCGCGCATCCTGAACGAAGTGCTCAAGCGCCCGGCCAACATTTTTCAGTCCGCCACCGTTCACCTCACCTCGCCCGCGGCTTTCCGCGAATTCAAGGACGCGGTCAGCGCGGACCCGCAGTTGAATCTGGAAGTCGAGCGCGAAGTGGATTACTACGCCAAACAATCCTCCACCATGACCCGGCTGATCACCGTCCTCGGCGGCCTGGTGGCCGCTATCATGGCCATTGGCGCCGTCTTTGGCGCGCTCAACACCATGTACTCGGCCGTTTCCGAACGCGGACGCGAGATCGCCACCATGCGCGCCCTCGGCTTTTCCAGCTGGAACGTAATCCTCTCGTTCCTCTTCGAAGCCCTCGTGATTTCCGTGATCGCCGGCATCATCGGCTGCGTGGCCGTTCTCCCGCTGAATGGCTGGACCACCAGCACCATGAATTTTCAGACCTTCTCCAACGTGGCTTTCGCCTTCAAGATCACCTTTGGCTTGCTGGTGACGGGAGTGGTGTTCGCACTGGTGATGGGTGTTCTCGGCGGACTGCTTCCCGCCGTGCGCGCGGCGCTGCGGCCGGTTGCCGTCTCCCTCCGCGAACTGTAGAGATTCGAAACGCGAAACTCCAAATTTGGACAGCCCAGGTGGCGATGGCCTGCTCTGCTGGCTCCGCACCGCAACGCCCTCTCGATTTTCGAATTTCGATTTTCGGCGTTCGAGAATTTTGCGTCTCGCGAGCGACGTGCATCAGGAGTGCAGCAAGGAAAGGCTGGTTTCCCAAGTTTCGAGTTTCGTATTTCGATTTTCGGCGGCTTTACGCTTTGCGCGGAAATGGGATCGGCGCGCTCGGCTTTCCGCCCCGCGAATACTGCCGCAGCCGCGAGCGCGCTTGCTCCGCCCATGGCCCGTTGGGCGCGTAACGCAGGTACGCCGACCATTCGTCGCGCGCCAGCGCCCGCTCGCCGCGCTTGTCGTAGGCCAGCGCCAGGTTGAAGTGCACGTCGGGATGCGTTGGCATCAGCGCCGCTGCTCGCCGCAGATGCTCGACGGCCTGCTCGATTTGCCCCTGCTCTTCCAGCACGCACCCCAGGTTGTAGCGCGAAATTCCGTTGTCCGGATCGAGCCGCACCGCCGCCTCAAACGCCGACTTGGCGTCGGCTGCGCAGCCCATCTGGTACAGCGCCACCCCAAGATTGATGTGCGCTTCCACCCAGTGCGGCGCCAGCTTGATCACTTGCCGGTAACTCTCGATCGCTTCTCCCAAGGTTTCGGGATCGCCTTCGCAGTCGAGCGCGCGCTGAAACAGGTCTTCCGCGGAGCGCGGCGCCATCGCGTGCAGTTCGCCCGCAACGGCGCCTGTTTCGAATGCCAGCAGCCATTGCTTCGTCAGCGGGTCGAACGGCGCGCTCGCGCCCGGCGGCACGACGGCCAGCCGGCGCCCTCGCTCGACCAGTGTGAGTTCCTGCAGGGGCAGCGCCGTCATTCCGAATTGCTGTTCGATGGACGTCACCGTGTGTTGCACGCGCTTCGCGGGTATGTGCCGGGCGATCAGGCGCTGCAGCGCCCGCAATGCGACCAGGTCTCCGAAACCATAAAAACGCTCGCCCCAGCGCGCCTGCGGGCGAACCAGCCGCAGCCGCTCCCAATACCGCAGGCGGCTCGGCTCCACTCCTAGAATGCGTCCCACTTCTCTTCGCGTGAATCGCTGCGCCAAACCGGCGGCCCTCGCGTGCCCCTGCTACTTGAAACGATTATGCACCGCGCGTCAATAGATCGCCCTGGTGAATTCCGTGTGAATTCCACAGCCCCCTGTGCAAATCGCCCTTGCCACTCGAGCTCGCGTTCGCTGAGCCGAACCCTGCGTCGCTCTGCCCGTGCTGCCATGCACGCGGCCCGACCCTGTCGCTCCACATCCAACCGAACCAGCCTGTGAATGCCTGCCTGCATCTAAACTAGCGTTATGGCCACAGCCCCTTTCATCCGTCCGGTTTGTCCTCTGTTGCTGTTTGTTATCCCCTTCTGTGCGGCCGGCAATGCACTGGGCCAAGCTCGCTCTCTGGAAGCAACTCGCTCGAAAACCGCCACCCACCGCGCCATGGGAGAGCACCTCAAGGCCAGAGGCGTCCCGAATTTTGGCCGCGTCACGCCTGCGTTGTATCGTGGCGGCCAGCCGTCCGCAGAAGGATTTGAGACGCTGGCGCGCATGGGAATTGCCATCATTGTGGACACCGGCAGATCGCGGCGCGACGAGGCGCTCGTCAAGCGCCTGGGCATGACCTATGTTTCCTTGCCGTGGTATTGCCCGTTTCCCAGCGACAAGGTCTTTGAACGCTTCTTTGAAATCATCCGCGAAAACCCGCGAAAGAAAATCTTCGTGCACTGCCGCTTTGGCGACGACCGCACGGGCATGATGATCGCGGCGTATCGCATGGCCGAACAAGGCTGGACCGCAAAGGAAGCCATGCAAGAGATGCACGCCTTCGGCTACACTCCGATTCATCACCTCATGTGTCCCGGGTTGGCTCGCTACGAGAACAGCTTCCCTCGCCGTTTGCGCACGGACCCCATCTTTGCCAACCTGCGCTGAGACCCAACTTCATCTCCGACACGCCCCCTCTCCGTTTCAATCCGCCATTACCCATAAGAGGACATGCGGTTGCGTGCCGTTTCGGGATTGCTAGACTTTTTCCGGGGGAGTCTCCCGCCGCGCCGATGTACCTCGACAGCACAGAACGCCTCTACCTCGAACGCCAGATTACCCTTGGCCGCGCTGTCCTCGTTTCTCTTTCTCTCATGGTTCTCCTCGAGACATCTAGCGCTCCCGCTCGGAAGGCGTCCGCCATTTTCCTTTCTGTGTATTTGGCGGTCGCGCTGGTCGACGCCGTGGCGGATCGTTTCGCCCTCGAACGCCGCTGGCGCTTTCCGCTAGCGGCGGATATTGCGGCCTTGGTCGCGTTCTTCTATTTGACCCCATCGCTCTCGGCGTTCTGGTTCCTCTTTCTCTTTGCCGTCTTCGCCCTGGCCACCCGCGGCCGCAGCCGTGCGGTCCTCGCGCTGGTCGGCCTTGCGGCCGCTGCGGTCGTCATTCGCCTGGGATGGTCCCGGCCGGTACACTGGCACGAAGCGCCGCACTGGCTGCTCATCGGGTTCGGCACCGCCGTTTCGGGCCTGGGAATGGGCTTTCTGGGCGCGCGCGAACGCGAGCACCTCAATCGCCAGGAATTCCTGCAACGGATTACCGCGCTCCTGCAATTCGACCGCGGCTTGAGCGAGTCCATCCGCCAGACCCTGGGCGAACTGGCCGTGCGATTCGATTGCGAGCAGGCCTTGCTGGCCGTGCGCGACGACGACCTCGAGCGCTTGTTCGTGTGGAAAGTGCGCCCGAACGAGCGCGATCCCGTAGCCGCCGAGACGCCTCCTCTTTCCCGTGGCGAGGCTTTCCTCATGGACTCGCTGGAGGTTTCCCTGGGCTGGCAGTTCCGCAACGGCAACGGCTCCGGTTCCGGTTTCGGCTGGGACCGCCGGTCGGGCCAACGGTTCCGGACCGTGCCTTCCCCGCCGGACGCCGCGCGCGAGGAGTTGCAGGCGACGAGCCTCTACGCCACGACGGTCGAGTCCGGTGGGCGCCCCACGGGCCGCGTCCTGCTGGTGAACCCGAAGCGCGCTCCTTCCCCCAGCCGCTTGCGCCAGCTCGAGCAGATCGTCAAGCACATCGGCCCGCCGCTCGAAAATATCTTCCTGCTGCGCAGCCTGCGCGCGCGCGCCGTCGAATCCGAACGCAGCCGCATTTCCCGCGACCTGCACGACGGCATCCTGCAAACCCTGCTCAGCCTGAACATCCAGCTCGACGTGCTGCGCCGGAAGCTCTCCGGCACGGCGCCCGGTGAGGAACTCGCCTCGCTGCAGAAGACCCTGCAGCAGGAAAGCGTCGAATTCCGGCGCATGGTCCACGACATGCGTCCTTTGCGCGTCGAAAGCGCGGACCTGCGCGAGCTCATGCTGGGCTTCGCCGAGCGCTTCCGCAACGAGTCCGGAATCGCCATCGATCTCTTCATAGAAGACCGCAATTTGCGCCTTCCCGACCGCCTTTGCCGCGAAATTTTCCAGATATACAGAGAAGCACTCCACAACATAAAAAAGCATGCGAGTGCCAGCCACGTCGTGGTAAAACTAGGGCAAGACGAGGCAAAAGTCTTTCTAGTTGTAGACGATAACGGACAGGGGTTTAGCTTCTCTGGGCGATACAATAGCGAAGAATTGGACCGGCTACGTCTGGGCCCGATTTCCATTAAGGAACGTACTAGGAGCGTGGGGGGAACGCTGACGGTGGAGTCTAGCCCAGGCCATGGGGCGCGTCTAACCGTTGCAATTCCACTGACTTGATGATGAGCAAAGCCAAACAGGCCATTCGCATCCTCGTCGCTGACGATCACGCCATCTTTCGAGATGGTCTCCGCAAGCTTTTGGAAGCCTCCGACGATACCCAAATCGTTGGCGAGGCCTCCAACGGCCTGGAATGCACCAAAATGCTGCCCAAACTCAAGCCGGATATCCTTCTGCTCGATTTGCGCATGCCCGAAAAGGACGGCTTGGCGGTCCTGGAGGAAGTCAATTTCGAGACGTTGCCCACGCGCGTCATCGTGCTGACCGCGGCGGAGGACGATCGCGACGTCGTCCGTGCCATGCGCCTGGGCGCGCGCGGCGTCGTGCTGAAGCAGTCCGCCAGCGACCTGCTGCTGAAGAGCATCCACAAGGTCTATGACGGCGAAATCTGGCTCGATAACCGCATGACCGCGGAAGTGATCGATGCCTTCAAGAAATCCGCGGAAGCGGGCATGCGCCGCGAAAAGCCGCTGCTGAGCGACCGCGAGAAAGAGATCGTGCAGCTGGTGGCCCAGGGCTTCCGCAATCGCGAAATCGGCGAAAAGCTGTTCATCAGCGAACAGACGGTCAAAAACCACCTGCACAACATTTTCGACAAGCTCGGCGTCTCCGACCGCCTGGAACTCGCCCTCTACGCCATCCACCACCGCCTCATCGACCAGACCTGATATTCAACGCTGCCCAGCGCTGCCTAACCGCCCTGCCGCTCTCGCCTCCAAGCGACTGTCAATGAGTCGCCTGTCCTCAAGTACTATTGACTTTCGCTTTTAATTCGCCTACAGTCTGGCGCAGTTGAACGAGCGGCGGAGCCGCGCAAGACGCGCCGGGGTTGGCGCCGCATGGAGCGCGCAGGTTACGCCCCAGGGTGGCGGGTGCGCAAAGACGAGCAGGAGCCGAACGAGCGGAGGCGAAGCGATGGTGCTGACAAAGCGGCAAAAGGACGTTCTCAACTTTCTGGTCACCTTCACGAACAAGCACGGCTATTCGCCGAGTTTCGAAGAAATCGCCAAAGGCATGCGGCTGACCTCGCTGGCCACGGTGCACAAGCACCTCTCGACCCTGGAAAAGAAGGGTTTCATCCGGCGCGGTTATAACCAGAGCCGGTCGATCGAGGTGCTGCAACTGCCGCAGCCGGTGCGCAAGGAAATTCTGGACCGCCATACGGTGGAGTTGCCGCTGGCGGGACGCATCGCCGCAGGGCGGCCGCTGGAAGCGGTGGAGGATCGCGAGACGATTTCGCTCGGCGATTTTGGGCGCGGGCAGAATACGTTCGTGCTGCAAGTGAAGGGCGAATCCATGCGTGACGACCACATCCTGGACGGCGACTACATCGTGGTCGAGCAAACCCAGGTGGCCAATCCGGGCGAGATCATCGTCGCGTTGGTCGGTGAAGATGAGGCCACGGTGAAGCGCTACTATCGCGAATCGGGCGGCAAGATCCGCTTGCAGCCGGCCAACGCGCAGATGGCGCCCATCATCGTCCCCGCAAGCCAAGTGCGGGTTCAGGGGCGCGTGGTCGGAGTGCTGCGGAAGTACTAGCTACCCGAGCGCTCTCGGTGTTCTCTTCTCTGTCCTGCCCTTTGTCGTGAGCCTTTTGCCCTTCGCTGGCGGGTTCGCTCATGACGGCAGTTCCCCAGACGAATCGAGAAAACCAGGTTGCCGCAGCTTACTGCTGCTTAGCCTCCCGCAGGAAGCGCGCCGCTTCTTCCGGCGGCGTGGGATTGATGTAGAACCCGGTGCCCCATTCGAAACCCGCCACCTTGGTCAGTTTGGGCATAATCTCAATGTGCCAGTGGTAGTGGTCGTTGATCTCCTCTCCGATAGGCGACGTGTGGAGCACGTGGTTGTAGGACGGATACCCGAGCGTTGCGTCCAGGCGGCTCAGGAAATCGCGAAGCAGTTTGGCCAGGTTGCCGTAATAGGGCGTGGGCATATTTTCGAACGCGGAGCTGTGCTGGCGCGGCAGGATCCATGCTTCGAACGGAAAGCGCGGCGCGTAGGGCGCGAGGGCCACGAAATAGTCGCTCTCCTGGATGATGCGCGTCCCCGTTTCCAGCTCCTGGCGGATCATGTCGCAAAAAATGCAGCGCTCCTTCTCGTCGTAATAGCGCTTCGAGTTGTCGACTTCCTCGCGCACGCGCTTGGGCACGATGGGTAGCGCGATTAACTGTGAATGAGTGTGCTCGAGCGAAGCTCCGGCCGGTTCTCCATGATTTTTGAACAGGAGAATGTAGCGAAAACGGCGATCGTTCTTCAGGTCGAGCATGCGGTCGCGATAGGCCCACAAAACTTCCTCGATCGCGCGATCCGACAGCGTGGCCATGGTCAGCCGGTGGTCCGGCGTTTCGATGATCACTTCGTGCGCGCCAATTCCGTTCATGCGGTCGAACAGGCCTTCTCCCTCGCGGTCCAGTCCTCCCTCGATTCCCAGGGCGGGAAACTTGTTGGGGACCACGCGCAGCGACCAGCCCGGCATGTCCCGGCCGTTCCCATTGCGGCCGTAGGCGAGAATTTCCGGAGGCGTTTTCCCCTCGTTGCCCGGGCAGAAGGGGCAATTCGGATTGCCCTTGATCTGCACGCTTTCGCGCGCGAAATCCGTCGGACGCTTGGCCCGATCCGTCGAGATGATCACCCATCGCCCGGTGATGGGGTCCTTGCGAAGTTCCGGCAAACGTATCCTCCTGGGCGCATCGGCGCGCCGCTGCCGCTTCAAAAACGATTATTCTACTATGAAGCGCAAGCACAGGCGCCAGGAACCGAGCCGAAGGCTGCCATTTTCGCCTTCGATCCTCGTCAGCTGCCGCGCGGTTCCAGCCGGCGCCACGGTTTTCAACTGGTCGCGGTGAAGGCTCCCTTATGTAAGCGCACCTGCGGCCGCGCGCCTGTGCGGGTCTCGATGGCCATCACGTCAAAGCGGCAATTGGCCGACTCGATCCGCCGCGCGCGCAGGAACTGGCGCGCCATGCGCGTCAAATTGCGCCGCTTCTCCCGATTCACGGCGTCCTCAGGGCGCGCCTGTATCCTCGCGGAATCCTTTTCAGCGGCGACGCGCGTTTTCACCTCCACAAACGCAAGCACCTCGCCGTCGTAGCCCACCATGTCGATTTCGCCCTTGATTCCGGGCGAGCGGTAGTTGCGCGCAACGAGCACGTAGCCGTGCCGGCGCAGATACCAGTAGGCGTAGGTTTCACCGCGAATTCCCGTCCGGCGCGCGCGCTCCTTGGCGGCCTGGTCCGTTCCCGCAGGCGCCAAGCCCTTGCGGGCCGCAAAATCCACCACCGCGAACATCAAACGCGCCAACATCGCTCATCCATCCGAGAAAAAATCGCCGCGCCGAAAGCAGAACGCGCGAGTCAATTCCGGCGCCCGCCGATCCACATCAAAACGGTGCCCTTACCTTCCATCTCTTCCACGCTCAGGCCGCGGCGGCGGCACTCGCGAACCGCCATGCGCGGAGAAATCGACGTCCCCTGCCAGGTGTCCAGGTGGCGCAAGCGCACGAAGGGCGCCGGAACAGCGCCGATTTTGACCTTGTTCGACAGCCCGGCCTCCAGCGCCATCGAGCCCAGGCGCCAGGCCCAGAGCCCCTTCACCTGCACACGGAAAATTCCGCCGGGGCGCAGCACGCGCGCGATCTCCGTGAAATAGTTCAAGAGGACATTTCCGTCGGGCACATGCTGAAACACGCCCAGCGAAAAAACGAAATCGACCGATCCAGCGGCAATGTCTCTCAGGTCGGCGCCGGATACGTCCTGGAAGGTCGCACGTGGCAGAGCGTAGGCGGCCGCCTGGCGCACCATTTCGGGCGAGACGTCCACGCCGATGTACCGCTCGAAATCCTGCGCCATCCAGCGCGCTATCCTGCCTATGCCGCACCCAATTTCCAGCGCCGTCTTGCCCCGCGGATCGAAATTCATCCGGCTCAGAAACGGCGCAATGAAGCGCTGATAATCCTGCCGGCCCGATTCGAAGAATGCTCCTTCTTCATTCGGGATGTCCGGCCAATTGATGTAATGCCGCGCGTCCTCCCGCGCGCGCGCGTCCCAATCCCGCCGAATGGCTTTGAGGATATCCGGATCAGGAGCGCCGCTGCGCGCCGGCTCCATCACTTGATCACCTCGAAGGTGAATTCCATCAGCTTTCCGCGGATCACGAAGCTGAGATACTGCTCCCAGAATTGACGAAACATGCGGCTGTGGTTCACCAGGAACTCGAACCCCAGCGCGCGCCACAGCCGCAGCAAGCGTACCCTGAGCCGCGCCTCGCGCATTCTCGCTTTCGTGTACCACATTTCGCTGCGGCCGTGCCGCCCCCCCGGATAGAAGTAGTGAAACGAATAGGTGTTCAGGTGTCGGCGATGCGTGGGATCGGTGAACGAATTGCAATCCGTATAGTGGGGAGTCAGGATGAAGATCGTGCCGCCCGGGCGCGTGACGCGATGGAATTCTTCCATGGTGGCGATGACGTCGGCTACATGTTCGATGAAGTGCTCGGCGCGAACCTGATCGAAGGAATTGTCGCGAAAGGGCAAACCGCCCTGGTCCAGATGGCACAGGACGTCGGCCGCCGTGTTCGGATTCATGTCCACCCCGGTGGCGCCGGGGTATTTGTTTGGCCCGCAGCCCACATCCAAAATTCGCGCCAACCGTCCCTCCTCAGAGAACTTCCCGCCGGTGATGGCCCTAGCGCTGCGCGGCTCGAGCCAAGCCGGCGAGGCCCGATTATCCGCAAGCAGGAAATCGGTGTCATCCAAAATCGGCGCACGGGAGGGCGGTGTGATCGGCGGCAGGTCCACGCGCGCCCTCGGGTTTCCCGGCGCATTCTCCTCGAGAGGATGTGCAGTGGCCTAATCAGACGAGGCGGTTCGCTCTTTCCACTGCGCGCGCACAACCATGGCGCGAGCATCCAGAATATCGGCTTCCACACGCCGGTCCATCATGCGCAGCAGAGAGGCGTAAATTTCGAGAGTGCCGGCCAGCGCTGGACTCGCGGGCCCGTAGGCGGCGCGCTCGATTTCGAGAGAGCGCTTAAACAGCGGCTCCGCTTCGTCGTAACGCTTTTCCATCGTGTAGACTTGCGCCAGGGCGTCAAGCGAGTCCGCGACCCACGGATGTAGAGGGCCGAGCACCTTTTCACGTATCTCGACAGCCTCACGGGCGACGGACTCCGCGGAACTGTACTGTTTCTTCACAATGTAAGCAGCGGCCAGATCGCGGTCGGCTAGGGCCACCACCACGTCGTCCGGCCCCACCGCCGCCTTGCGGACGGCTAGGGCCCGCTGCAGCAGGGCCACCGCTTTATCGTACTGGCGCTTATGTTCGAGGATTTCAGCTTGATACACCAGAATTTCGGCCACGACCGGGTGATCGGGACCCAGCACTCGTTCATCAATGGCCAGAGCCCGGGCGAAGAATCGATCGGCCTTGGCGAATTGGCCCTGGTAACCGCTCACTTCCCCGAGATCGACCAAAATGGCGGCAAGGTTGGAGCTCTGCGCTGGCCCCTGCTTTTCGTAGATGGAAAGTGCGCGTTCGTAGAGTTTCTCCGCAGCCGGATTGTTCCCGACACTCGAGTCCACATTCGCGCGATTGGCCAGGGCATGAGCCAGTGCCGGGTCATCCGCACCGCGCTTGCGCTCCACGATTTCGATCGCTCGATCCAGGACCTTTTTCGCCTTGTCATACTCTCCCCGCAGCGATAGCAGCCGCCCTTTGCTTTGCAGGCTTTGCGCCACCGGCAGGCTGTCCGCGCCTAGCGCCCTCTCCCGGGCCGCGAGCGCCGCCTCGAAATCCAGCGCGGCCTCCGCATACTTGCCTATGGCCAGATAGAGTTCGCCCAGGCTCTCCGCGGTCGCCGCAAAGTCAAGATCGTTCCGTCCCAGGCTCTTTTCTTCCAGCTTCAACGCATGTGTGTACAGCCGCTCGGCCGAACTGTAGCGCCCTTGCACAAAATCGACATCCCCGAGATTCCTCTCCACCCGAGCGACCGCGGGATCATCGGCGCTCCCCACATTCTTGCGAATGGCCAGCGCGCGCTCGAAAAGGGCCCGGGCTGGTTCGTACTTGCCTTCGGCGCAATAGGTGACTCCCAGACCATTCGCACTGTCTGCTTCGCCGGTGCCGCCCGGTGCAACAGCCTCGGCCCGCTTCAAAGCGGCGAGGAAGCGCTGTTCTGCTTCAGCATAGCTACCCTTCTGGTAGGCAGCCACACCCGCAGCCAGATCGCCGGACCATGCATTGGCCGCAGGGGCCGACGACAGGGCTGGCGAAGGAGACTCAGGCTGGCCGGACTCTTCGCGCAGTGCCTGCCCGCTAAGCGGCCAGGCTCCAAGTGCCGCGGCCAGTGCTGCGAGGGCGATCAGGGGCCGGGAAAACCGAGGCACGACGACATTCACGACGTGGGTCCTTCTTCCAGGTTGAGGATGCTCTGCGCTCGACAACGCAAGCATCGGTCGCGTCGCCAGCAAGCGCGGTGGCTGGGGTTGTCTGTTACTTGAGCGTACCTATCGCAAATACGCTATCGCGCGAGGCAAATCAGTAGTCCAGATCACTGAAGGAAGTGCGCGGGATCACTCGGCCGGCAACATGATCCTAACCCCTGCATTACTGCAGCAATGCAGGGCGTCAAGCTAGCGGAGCGTTTTTTCTGGAGGCGCGGGTGGGAATCGAACCCACGCATAAAGGTTTTGCAGACCTCTCCCTTACCTCTTGGGTACCGCGCCTCGAAATCAACAGTATACCGAAACGGCCCAGAATGTGGCACGCGCCCCGAGGAACGACCGGATTGCGCCCGAGCCTATGAATCAGCACCGCCCGCTTCCGCCGCGATGGTACCGAAGTACCGTTGCCCATGTCGAGGCGGCCAGTAGAATCGCATATACATGGCCAACACCGCGAATTGCCAGGAACTCGACCGGTTCCGGCGTGATGCTGCGGCGGCTTTGCTCGAAGCCAAGAAAATTCGCCGCACCAGGGATTTGACCATCTACGAGGACGCCGAGCTCAGCCGCGAGAGCCGGCGCCGCATCGACGCCCTCATCAAGCACCTGCTGGCCGGCCACGAAGGCAATCCCTGCCCGGCGGGCGATCGTCCCATCGTGAAGAGCCGGGCCGCCGGCCGCTAGAACCTTCTCCCTCTGCGAACCTCCGCTGAACCCATCGCCTCAGACTTCTCAGGCCAAGCCGCGCCTCGCTTGAACCGCCGTTCCTGCCCGCCTTCTTGAGCGGCTCTCCATTCCGCGGTTTCGCTCCCAGCGGCGTAGAATGTTTGCGTTGCGATGAGCCCGCTCCGGGAAATCGGCAAACTCCTGATCGTTCTTGGGGTGTTTCTGGTTGTCGTGGGCGCCTGGTTTGCGCTCGGCGGGAGGCTGCCGTTTCGGATGGGGCGCCTCCCGGGCGATATCGCGTATCATGGGCAGCACGGCAGTTTCTATTTTCCAGTGGTGACGTGTATCGTGCTCAGCGTGCTGCTGACGCTCGTTTTTTGGCTCGTGAACCTTTTTCGGCGATAAGGAACTTGGGCGGCGCGTGACGCAGATGGGCCAACCCTCTTTATTCGATCTGATGCCGCAGAGGCGCGTCTGGAAAGTCACCGAATTGACGCAACAGATCGGCGACCTGCTCGAAGGCAATTTCCCCGATGTTTGGGTCGAAGGAGAGGTATCCAATTACCGTCCCGCGCAATCCGGCCATCTCTACTTCACCTTAAAAGACCAGCGCGCCCAGATTCGCTGCATTTGCTTTCGCGACCAGCTGCGCGGCATCAAGTTCCGGCCGGATAACGGGTTGCACATCATGGTGCGAGGTTCGCTGTCCGTTTACGAGCCGCGCGGCGAATACCAGATTTACATCACGCATCTCGAGCCGGTGGGAGCGGGCGCCCTGCAGCTGGCCTTCGAGCAGCTCAAAAAGAAATTGCAGGAAGAAGGGCTATTCGACCAGTCGCGCAAGAAGCCGCTGCCCGTCCTCCCGCGCTGCATCGGCGTGGTGACCTCGCCTCAGGGCGCCGCCATTCGCGACATTCTGCGCGTCCTGAAGCGACGCTTCGCCAACCTGCACGTGCAGATTTATCCCGTCAGCGTGCAGGGCGACGCCGCGGCCGCGGAGATCGCGCAGGCTCTGCGCTATTTCAACCGCGTCCAGTTCGCCGAGGTGCTGATTCTGGCCCGCGGCGGCGGATCGCTCGAGGATTTGTGGGCCTTCAATGAAGAGGCAGTAGCGCGCGCGGTGGCGGCGTCCGCCATCCCGGTCATCACCGGCGTGGGCCATGAAACGGATTTCACCATCGCTGATTTCGTCGCCGACCTGCGCGCTCCCACTCCTTCGGCTGCCGCGGAGGTCGTCGTGCGTTCGCGCGCCGAGTTCGAGCAGCACATCGCCGAACACCAGCGCAGAATCGTGCAGCGCCTGCGCTTCCTGCTCTCGGAGTGGCGGCACCGCGCGCGCGACCTCGAAACCCACCGCGGCTTCCGCCAGATCGAAATGCTGCTCCGGCGGCGCGCGCAACACATCGATGATTTGTCCGGCGCGCTGGGAGAAGCGCTGCGGATGAAGCTCACAAGTTCACGGCAGCGGCTGACCCGCGCGGAGGCGCAGATTTCGTCGTTCGATTTGCGCGCGCGCGCCGTCGCTTTACAGCGCCGCATCGAGCAAGCGCGCGAGCGCCTCGACGCCGGACTCGAACGCGCCGTGACGCGCAAGCATCGCAGCTTCGAATCCCTGCGTTTCCGGCTCGCGCGCACGGACTTGCGCGCGCGCGTCAGCCGCCTGCAGCGCAAATGGGAAAAATCGCTGGCCGATTTGACGGTGCGCGTAGACCACCTCCTAACGGCCAGGAAGCGGAGCGTCGAAGCAGCGGCAATCCGCCTCGACGAACGCAG